>Ga0111539_10000263_pt1 | contig 62668 bp, 53 predicted proteins | sample RhiMethybrSRZTD1_FD_79667 | JGI IMG/M metagenome (GOLD analysis project Ga0111539, IMG submission 79667) | Populus rhizosphere microbial communities from Tennessee, USA - Rhizosphere MetaG P. TD hybrid SRZTD1 (version 2) (version 2) | ecosystem: Host-associated > Plants > Roots > Rhizosphere >...
ACCCAGTCGCGCAGCTCCTTGGCGATCTTGAGCGCCTCCTCGCCCGTGGGGCGCGCGCCCTTCAGCACCACGAAGGCACACACCGCCTCGCCGGTGAGGTCGTCGGGTCGCCCGACCACCGCGGCCTCGGCCACGAGCTTCGAGTTCGCCACCAGCGCGCTCTCGATCTCCATCGTGCCCAGGCGATGCCCCGAGACGTTCAGCACGTCGTCGATGCGGCCCATGATGGTGATGTTGCCGTTCTCGTCCCAGGTCGCGCCGTCGCCCGCGAGGTAGTACTTGCCCTGGAAGTCTTCCGGGTAGTAGCTCTTCCTGAAGCGCTCGGGGTCGCCCCAGATCGTGCGGATCATCGAGGGCCACGGCTTCTTGATCACCAGGATGCCGCCCTTGCCCTTGTCGACCGTGTGTCCGGTCTCGTCGACGATCTCGGCGAATACGCCCGGCAGCGGCGCCTGGCACGAGCCGGGCTTCAGCGCGTGCACGCCCGGCAGCGGCGTGATCATGTGGCCGCCGGTCTCGGTCTGCCACCACGTGTCCACGATCGGGCAGCGGCTGCCGCCCACGGTCTCGTAGTACCAACGCCACGCCTCGGGGTTGATCGGCTCGCCTACCGAGCCCAGGATGCGCAGGCTCTTCATGTCGTACTTCTTCGGCAGCTCGCCTCCGGCCTTGATGAGCGAGCGGATCGCCGTGGGGGCGGTGTAGAAGACCGTCACCTTGTGGTCCTGGATCATCTTCCAGAAGCGCCCGGCATCCGGGTAGGTGGGCACGCCCTCGAACATCACCTCGGTGGCGCCGACCGCGAGCGGCCCGTAGGCGATGTAGGTGTGGCCCGTGACCCAGCCCACGTCGGCGGTGCACCAGAAGACATCAGCCGGCTTGTAGTCGAACACCCACTTCATCGTGAGGATCGCGTGCAGCAGGTAGCCGCCGGTGGAGTGCTGCACGCCCTTGGGCTTCCCGGTGGAACCCGAGGTGTACAGGATGAAGAGCGGATGCTCTGCGTTCACCGGCGTGGGCTCGCAGTCGTTCGCCTGGCCCGCGACCGCGTCGTGCCACCACTTGTCGCGCGGTGCCTTCATCGCGACGTTCGAGCCGGTGCGCCTGTAGACGACGACGTTGCGGATGCCGCCGCAGCCCTCCATCGCGAGCGCCTCGTCGATCGCGGGCTTGAGCGGGATCTCCTTGCCGCCGCGGAACTGGCCGTCGGCGGTGATGATCGCGACGGCACCGGCGTCGACCACGCGTTCCTGCACGCTCTTGGCCGAGAAGCCGCCGAACACCACCGAGTGCGTGGCGCCGATGCGCGCGCAGGCCTGCATCGCCACCACGGCCTCGATCGCCATGGGCATGTAGATCAGCACCCGCTCGCCCTTCTTGATGCCGAGCGCCTTCAACGCGTTGGCGAACTGGCAGACGCGGTGGTAGAGCTCCTTGTAGGTGACCTTCGTCACCTTGCCGTCGTCGGCCTCGAAGATGATGGCGAGCTTGTCGGGCTGCGTGCGCAGGTGCCGGTCGAGGCAGTTGGCCGAGGCGTTCAGCTCGCCATCGTGGAACCACTTGAAGAAGGGCGCGTTCGACTGGTCGAGGACCTGGGTGAACGGCTTGCTCCAGATCAATTCGTTCCGCGCGTGCTTGGCCCAGAACCCCTCGAAGTCGCGCTCGGCCTCGTTGCGCATCGCCTCGTAGGCGGCCATTCCCGAAATGTTGGCCTGCTTGACGAAGGCCTCGGGCGGCGGAAAGGAGCGCGTCTCGTGCAGCACCGATTCGATGGTGGACATGGTCTCTCCTCCGATGGGGTCGAAGATTTATAGCACAGGGCTTCGCGCCCCGGCATCGGGGTAAACCCTAGCCTCGTCCGCCCTCAGGCGGCGGTCGAGGCGGCGGCGAGGTGCGTGGCGCACTCCTCGCGCGTGGCGAGGATGGTGAACACCTGGTCGAAGGCGCCCATCTCGAACATCCGGCGCACCTCGCCCGCGATGCCGCAGAGGAGCAGGGAGCAGCGCGAGCTCTCGCCCAGCTGGGCGGCAACGAGGAGCGCGCGGAAGCCGGCGCTGCTGATGTAGGCGACCTGCCGCAGGTCCACGATGAGGCCGCGGCCGCCCGCGCGCACGAGCTCGGTGAGCCGCTCCTGCAGCTTTGCAGCCGTGGTGCTGTCGATGCGTCCGCTGACCGCCAGGGCGGCGATGCCAGCCTCGTCTTCCTGCGTGATTTCGAGCGCCATCCCTGCTTCTCGTTATGCGCGCCGCGGGCACCGTGCCCGCCAGCGCTTCTCCGGCGAGTGTCGCACGCGGCCCGCGGCGGGGCAATCGGGCGGGAGTGTCAAGCCATCACCCGGCGGCGCAGCACGACACGGTTGCGATCCGCCTCGCGCCGGTACTCGAAGCTGTCCGTGAGGTTGCGCACGAAGGCGATGCCCACGCCTCCGGGCTTGCGCTCGGCGAGCGTGGCCGCCAGCACCGGGGCGGGCGCCTGCGTCGGGTCGAACGCGGCGCCGTCGTCCTCGATCTCGACCGTGACCTCGCCGCCGGCGTAGTCGAGCGCGAGCGAGATCTCGTGCCCGGCCGCCCCGCCCAGGCCGTGCCGGATCGTGTTGCTGAGGAGCTCGTCGAGCACGATGCACAGGGCGTCGGCGTCGCGCTGGGGCAGGCCGTGGAGCTGGCGCAGCTCGCCCACGAGGTCCATGGCGCGTGCGATCTCGGGCAGGCGGCTTTCGATGGTGAGGCGCATCATTGACGGGCATCATAAGCGCAGGAAGAATCCGTGTCGCTGGCGCCCCCAAGGAAATCATGAGCTCGACCGGAACACCGGATCCCGCACCGCCCCAGGAGGCCGAACTCGACCTCACGACGGTGATCGTCAAGACGCACGCCCCCCGCAAGGCGGGGGACGAGGATCGCGCGCACTACCTGGTGGTCGTGGAGGGGCCGGAACGGGGGCTGCGCATCGAGCTCGGCAAGAAGGCTGTGACCTTCGGGCGCACCGAGCCCGCCGACGTCGTCCTCCCGGATCCGCAGGTCTCGCGCAGCCACTGCCGCGTGGGCCTCGTCATGGACGACGTTTTCCTGTCCGACCTCGGCTCCTCGAACGGCACCTTCGTCGACAACGAGCGCATCTCCAAGACCACCCCGCTGCCGGTAGGCGGCCGGTTTCGCATCGGCTCGCGCGTGCTGGAGCACGAGTTCCGCGCGCGCAAGGAGGTCCAGGCGTCGAAGGCGCTCGACACCGACCTCGAGAACGCCGGGAGCTACGTGCGCTCGCTGCTGCCGCCGCCGATCGCGGACGGCCCCATCCGCACCGAATGGCTCCTGCTGCCCTCGGCGCGCCTGGGCGGCGACGTCTTCGGCTACCGCTACCTCGATCCCGACCGCTTCGCGATCTACCTGCTGGACGTCTCCGGCCACGGGACCGGTCCGGCGATGCACGCCGTCTCGGTCGTCAACGTGCTTCGCGGCGGCGCCATGCCGGGCATCGACCCGGGCGAACCGGCCCACGTCGTCGCGAGCCTCAACTCGATGTTCCAGATGCGCAGCCACGGCGGCCTCTACCTCACGATCTGGTACGGCGTGTACAACCTGGCATCGCGCTCGCTCGACTACTGCTCGGCCGGGCACCACCCGAGCTTCCTCGTGCCGCCCGGCCGCGAGGAGGCCATCGCGCTGCGCCTGCCCAACGTCCCCATCGGCCTCACCCAGACGGCGCGATTCCGCGCCGGCCACGTGGAGGTGCCGCCCGGCAGCTCGCTCTACGTCTTCAGCGACGGCGTGTTCGAGGTCGACACGCGCGCCGGCGGCCTGTGGACCCTGGAGGACCTGGCCGCGCGCATCCTCGAGGCGCCCGCCCCGGGCGTGCCCGAGACGCAACGCCTGCTCGACGCCGTGCGGAGCATTGCGCTCGAGCCGGCGTTCGAGGACGATTTCACCCTGCTCGTCGCAAGCTTCGCCTGAGCGCTTTTGACGCACCGCAGCAAGGGGTGCTAGCGTGACCGCATGAACGACGCCGCCGCGCGGCCCGCATCCGTCGACATCCTCGGCGACTACTGGCCCGGCATCCAGATCTACTACCCGCCGGTCAAGTACGCGCCCTCGCTCGGCATCTACGAGACGATGGAGCAGGCGGCCGAGCGCTTCCGCAAGCACGGCTGGAACACCCCCTCCCACACCCTGCTCTTCGACCTCGAGGATGGGTGCCGGCAGAAGGAGATGAGCCGCGAGCTGCTGCGCCGCGAGCTGCCGAAGATGCCGCGCAAGAAGGAGGTCCAGATCGCGGTGCGGATCAACCCGTTCCGTACCGAGGAATACGAGCTCGACCTCGGGCTGGTACGCGACCTGGCGGACCACTTCGACGTGGTCATGCTCGCCAAGGCGGGCGAGGCGTACGGGGCGCCCGAGATCCGCGACCTGTCCGCGGTGCTGGTGGGCCTGAACCACCGCATGACGATCCAGCCGATCATCGAGCACCCGAAGTCGCTCAAGATCTCGCCGGACCTCATGCAGTACTCGACGGTGAAGCACGTGGTCTTCGGCATCCACGATTTCTCCAAGGCGATGGGCATCTCGATCACGCCGCGCAACTGGACCGAGGAGCTCAAGTTCTACCTGCACGACATCCTTTTCGAGGCGCGCATCGCGGGCAAGGGCGTGATCGGCGCGGTCGAGACGCTGATCGGCTCGGCCACCATGCCCGACGAGTTCGTCGAGCCCCACGACGTGCGCCGCTGGCTCGACCTGCACGGCGACGAGGAGTCGCGCGTGGTCTACGGCCACGCCCTCGAGGAGGCCGCCATGGGGCTGTCGGGCAAGCAGGTGATCCATCCGTCGCACATCCATCCCTGCAAGGTCGCCTTCACCCCGTCGCCCTCGGAGATCAAGACCAAGGTCGCGATCCTCAAGGCGGCCATCGAGGCCGACGCGCTCATGGGCGGCGCCATCCGGTTCGAGGGCGAGATGCTCGATCCCCCGATGTTCGGCAAGGCGCTGCAGACGCTGCTCAAGGCCCATGCCCTGCATGCGCTGTCCGAAGAAGACACCGCCTTCGCCATCGAGGTGCTGAGGAAGCTGCCGGAACAAGTGGTCAGGGAGAATTGGCCCTATGGCGTCATTCTTTGACGCCATCTACGGAGTGATCCTCTAATCTCGATGTCGAGCACCGCGCCATTCCCGCCCTGGGAATGGAACATTCCCGAGCACCTCAACATCGGCGCGGCCTGCACCGATGCCCACCTGGGCACTTCGGCGCAGGAACGGGTGGCGATGATCGTCGAGGACGACACGCTCGGCACGAGCCGCATCACCTATCGCGAGCTCGCCGAGCGCACCAGCCGCTTCGCGCAGCTGCTGCGCGCGATGGGCGTGGCCGCCGGCGACCGGGTGCTGGTGCGGCTTCCCAACTCGATCGACTACGCGACGGCGTTCCTCGGCACGCTCAAGCGCGGCGCGATCGCCGTGCCCACCTCGACGCTGCTCACGCCCGAGGAGGTGCGCTACCTGCTGCAGGACTCGCAGGCCGTCGCGCTGGTGATCGACGAGGCCGCGCTCGCCCGGATGGGCCCGCAGCTGCGCGGCGCCGGCATCCTGCGCGAGGTGATCATCGCCGGCGAGCCGCTCGCGCGAGCGCTCGCGGCGGTGTCGTCGACCGAGCCGGCCGAGCGCACCCGTCCTTCGGACGCCGCCTACCTCGTCTACACGTCCGGCACGACCGGCTATCCGAAGGGCGTGCTCCACGGTCACCGCTCCCTCCTCGGGCGCACGCCGGCCGCCCACTACTGGTTCGACTTCCCGCTCGGCCCGGCCGACGGCGAGCGGGTGGACCGCATCGTGCACTCGGGCAAGTTCAACTGGACCTACGTGCTCGGCTCGGCGCTCATGGACCCCCTCTTCCGCGGCCAGACGATCATCGCGCACGAGGGGCGCAACGAGGCTTCCACGTGGCCGCAGCTGGTCGCCAAGCACGCCGCCACGATCTTCATCGGCGTGCCGACCATCTACCGCCAGATCCTGCAGAAAACCACCTTCACGCGTTCCGACGTTCCCACCCTGCGCCACTGCATGAGCGCGGGCGAGCACCTTTCCGACGAGGTCTTCGCGCTGTGGAAGGAGCGCTTCGGGCTCGACATCTACGAGGCCGTCGGCATGAGCGAGTGCAGCTACTACCTGTCGCAGAACCGGATGCGCCCGATCCGGCCCGGCAGCGCCGGCTTCCCGCAGCCCGGCCACGATGTCCGCCTGCTCGACACCGATACGCGCCAGGAAGTCGCTCCGGGCGAGGAAGGCATGATCTGCATCCCCGAAGGCGACCCCGGACTCTTCCTGCGCTACTGGAACCTGCCCGAGGAGACGGCGAAGGTGCGGCACAGCGGCTGGTACTTCACCGGCGACTACGCGCGCTGCGACGAGGACGGCTACCTGTGGTTCCTCGGACGCAAGGACGACATCATCAAGAGCTTCGGCTACCGCGTCTCGCCCTACGAGGTGGAGCGCGTGCTGAAGGGGCACCCGGCGGTGGCCGACTGCGCCTGCGTGGCCGAGGACGCCGGGCCGGACAAGCGCCTCGTGGTCGCCTACGTGATCTCGCAGGAGGGCAGTGCGGTGACGCCCGGGGAGTTGCTCGCCTACGGGCTCACGCACCTGGCCGCGTACAAGGCACCCAAGGTGGTCTACCTCGCGCGCGAATTCCCGCGCACTCGCAACGGCAAGATCCTGCGGCGGGAGATCACCCCGCGGATCGCGACGGCCCGGTCGGAGGGATGAAGACGCTAGAGATGCGTGCCGTCGCTGCCAAGCTGAAGACGCTGGAAGACCATGGAAGCCCACCTGTATTGAAGATGAGCCATGGTGGCGGCCGCAGCATCGCGGGGCGACGGTCCGCCGTCCCGGGACAGGGGTCCGGGACACCCGGGACACCGGGACACCGGCCCTAGCCGGCCCCCGGCTGCCCTCCCAGGCCGGCCTTGCGCGCGGCCACGATCGCCTGCGAGCGGTTCTCGACCTCGATCTTGTCGAAGATCCGCGTGATGTGGTTGCGGACGGTCTTCTCCGAGAGGTCGAGGCGCGCGGCGACCTGGGCATTGTCGAGCCCCTGCGCCACGAGCTCGAGGACATCGCGCTCGCGCTGCGTGAGCTTCGGGAACTCCCCGCCGCCGCTCGACGGAAGGAATCCGTCCAGCGCTTCGAAATACACCTTCCAGGCGGGCTCGTTCCTGAGGAGGACGTGGTTGTCGCTCTCCAGCGGAAGGAAGCGCGCGCCGGGGATGAGCCCCGCGAGGCGGCGGCCTTCCTCGAAGGGGACGCGAAGGTCGCCGCGGGCGTGCGCGATGAGGCAGGGGCAGGACACGCGGCGCGCTTCCTCGTCCACGTCGATCTGGCCGAAGGCGCGAAAGACGCGCGCTGCCGTGTCCGCCGAGGTGCTGAGGCGCATCATGTCGTTGAAGGACCGCTGCTGCTCGAGCGACGCGCCCGGCATGAAGGCGCTCGTGAAGACCTGCCGGAAAGTCGCCTCCTGGGTCCCCCATCCCACCTCGATCAGCCGCGCCAGCGCTTCGGCGCGCTCGACGAGCGCGGGCGAGCCTCGGCGGTTCCAGCCGCGCGAATACCCGCCGAGGAGGACGAGGTGGGACACGCGCCCGGGGTGCCGCGCCGCGTAGGCGATCGCGATGGCAGAGCCCTGGGACGGGCCTACGAGGGCGAAACGATCGAAGCCCGCGGCATCCACCACCGCCTCCAGGTCGGCGACCCAGTGCTCGAACGAGATCTCGGCCGGATCCGCATCCGACAGGCCACAGCCGCGCTGGTCGTAGCGAAGCAGCCGGAATCGCGTGCTCAGCTCCGTGAGCATCGGCTCGGAAACGGGGCTGCGGAAATCCCAATCGAGGTGCGTGACCCAGTGCTGCGCGCGCACGACGGGCGCGCCGCCTCCCGACAGGCCGAACGCGAGCCCGGTGCCATCGGCGCTCTTGCAGAAACGGATTTCCTGCTTCATGCGCAGATTCTGCCTATGATGTTCCCGCCCCGATAGAGGAGAAGGCCATGACCCGAGTCGCAATGCTCCTGCTCGCCCTCGCCGCGATGCTGCCGGCGGCGGCCCAATACCCCGACCGCAGCGTCACGATCCTCGCGGGCTATCCGCCGGGTGGCCTCGTGGACACCGTGACGCGCACGCTCGCCGACGGGATGAAGGCGCGATTTCCCAAGGGCCTGGTGGTCCAGAATCGTCCCGGCGCGGCAGGCTCCCTCGCGGTCTCGGAGATCACCCGCAGCGCGCCCGACGGCTACACCATCGCCCTCACGCCCCACTCGGCGCTGGTCATCGCCGCGCAGATCAACAACGTGGGCTACAAGACGCCCGACGAGTACGACCCGTTCGCGAACGTGGTCGACTACTACCCGATGATCGCGGTGCGCACGGAGTCGCCGTACAAGACGATCCATGACCTGGTCGCCGACGCCAAGGCGAACCCGGGCAAGGTGCGGGTCGGCTCGCCGGGCGAGGGAACCTCGAGCCACCTCAACCTCGAGGAGCTCATGCACAAGACGGGGACCAAGATGATCCATGTCCCGTACCAGGGCTGGGGCCAGTCGAGCCCGGCGATCCTCGGCGGACACATCGAGGCCGTGGTCGCGCAGCCGGGTGAATTGAAGGCGATGGTGGACGGCAAGCGCATGCGCGTGCTCCTGGCCTTCCACCCGCAGCGCCACCCCGCTTTCGCGGACGTCGCCACCGCGCGCGAGCTGGGATGGGACGTCTCGAACGGCGTCTGGTACCTGATGATCGCGCCGAAGGGCACGCCCGCGGCCGTCGTGAAGTACCTGCACGACAGCGTGAAGGCGGCCGTCGAGGACCCGAAGTTCGTCGAGACGATGAAAGAGCGCGGCGTCGAGGCCGCCTACCGGCCCGGCGACGTGATGCGCACGGATCTCTGGCGCGAGTACAAGCTGCACACCGAGATCCTCACCCGCATCGGGATGATCAAGAAGTAGGGTAGCGCTCCACCGTCTGAGCCAGGGCGCCTGGCGCCTTTATCCTCGGGATTCCGTTCAGGTGGATAGGACCCTTCCTCCTATCCACCGGAGATCGCCATGACGCCCCGCCTATCCCGAAGGCCGAATCTCTTCCTCGCCGCCTTCGCACTCTCGCAGTTCGCCCCTCTTGGCGTCGCGGCGCAGGCCACGCAGCCGCTGGAGGACGCGAGCATGGGTGTCCGGATGCAGGTGCCCAAGGCTTGGCTCGTCGAGCAGAAGAGCAATGGCCCCATGGCGAGCTGCGATCCGAACATGACCAGGATAGTCGTTTGTTACCTCTCCCTATCGATGACAAAGGCGGCCGCGGGCCAGACCGCGTTCACTGACGCCGATCGCGACAAGTTCAAGAAGTGGTCGGCGTCGGGCGGGGGCGGGCCGGTCGTGGAGGCAAGGGACGTCAAGCTCTCCGGCTTCCCGGCGTTCGAAACCGTGACCAAGTCGGGGCGGGACACCGTATATCGCGCATTCGTGCTGATGGACTCGCCGCCCCGCGTGATCGACGTCACGTTCTACGGCGATGGCAAGGGCGACTGGTACGGGCGTTACAAGCTGGCGGTCGACAAGGCGATGGGCACGATCACGGCCTGGAAGTAGCGCCGCTACTGAGTGAAACGCCGTCTCGGCGGCGTCAGTAACGCTCGACGGTAGCCGCTTCGATGTAGCCGAAGTCGATGTCCTCGCCCAGGCCGGGGCGGGTGGGCATGCCAACGAAGCCCTCCTTGTCCATCGGGTCGGTGAGGCTCTTCAGGTACGCGGGGACTTCGTCGTAGTCCACGAACGGGTGGAGCAGCCCGCGCTCGTACCAGTCGCAATTGCGGATGGCGCCGATCACGTTCAGGTTCGCCGCGCCGTTGCCGTGGATCTCGCAGTTCATCCCGAACGATTCGGCGAGGTGCGCGGACTTGAGGCACGGCCCGATCCCGCCGTTGCCCGGGGCGCCGGCACGCAGGATGTCGCAGGCGCCCTGCTTCACCCAGGCCGCGCGCGAGAGGAACCGGCCACCGAGGGATTCGGGCCCGAGGATGGGCAGCGCCAGCTGCGAGGCGAGCCAGATGTAGGAGTCGATCGACTCCTCTTCCATGGGCTCCTCGAACCAGGCGAAGTCGAGCTTCTCCAGCTCGCGGCCGATGTAGAGGGCGTCGGTGCGGCTGTACCAGTGGTAGCCGTCGAGCATCAGCGCGATGTCGGGCCCGACCGCCTCGCGCACGGCGGCGCAAGCCTGTACGTCGCGCTTCGGATCGGGCGCGCCCGGGATCGGCGGCATCCACGTGTGCAGCTTGATGCCCTTGTAGCCGCGCGCGACCAGCTTTTCGGCGAAGCGCGCGAAATCCTCCGGACTCGAGAGCCCGCCCGGCTGCTCGTCCCCGCACATGGTGCTGCCGTACGCGCGCACCTTGTCGCGGAACCCGCCGATCAGCTTGTGTACCGGCAGCCCGAGCTTGCGGCCGGCCCAGTCCCAGAGCGCCTGCTCCACGAGCGAGAGCGCGCGATCGGTGAGCTGGCCCGCGCTGCCGCGTTGCCGATCGGCGAGCGCGCGCCACAGCCGCTCGCGGTCGAAGGCGGATTGCCCCACCAAGTCCTTGCGCACGAAGCCGTCGATCACATAGGAGCGGATCACCTCGGGCGCGCCGAAGGAATAGCCCTCGGTGCCGTCCTCGGTCACCACGCGTAGCATCGCCAGGCGTGCCTTGCCGGGCGCGTCGCGGCTCGCGTGGGCGTGGCCGTGGGAGTCGCGGATGAGGCGCGTCGGATGCTCGAAGACGTTGACCGCGATTCGCTCGATTTTCACCAAAACCCCTTCTAGGAAAACGTTTTCCCGACTATGCTCGCATTATAGCCAACGGTTCCACCGGCCCCGCGATGTACGAGAACAAGCGCCTCGGATTCCTCTTCGTACTGCCCTTCGTCCTGGGCGTGCTGCTGTTCAAGCTCTTCCCGTTCGTGATGAGCTTCGCCTTGTCCTTCTCGCAATACGACGTGATGGACCCGCCGGTGTACGTGGGCCTCGCGAACTACCGCGAGCTCGCCTTCGAGGACGCGCTCTTCCGCAAGAGCCTGGGGGTCACCCTCGCCTTCGCCCTGATCGCCGTGCCGATGCGCGTGGGCTTCGCGCTCTTCGTCGCGCACGTCCTCAACTTCCGCATGCGCGGCATCAACTTCTTCCGCTCCGCCTTCTACCTGCCCTCGATCCTCGGGGGCAGCATCGCGACGGCGGTCCTGTGGCGATTCCTCTTCGCGCGCAACGGCCTGGTGAACGGCGTGCTCGGCGTCTTCGGCCTCGAGCCAATACCATGGCTCGCCGACGAGCACTACTCGCTCTGGACCATCGTGCTGCTCTTCATGTGGCAGTTCGGCTCGGCCATGGTGATCTTCCTGGCCGCGCTGCAGAACGTCCCGCAGGCGCTCTACGAGGCCGCCGAGATCGACGGCGCCAGCCGCTGGCAGCAGTTCTGGCGCATCACCGTGCCGCTCATCACGCCGGTGATCTTCTTCAACGTGATCATGCAGATGGTGCACGCGTTCCAGGAATTCAACGCGCCCTACATGATCACCGAGGGCGGGCCGCTGCACTCCACCTACGTGCTCGCGCTCTACATCTACGACCAGAGCTTCCGCTACTTCAACTTCGGCTACGGCTCGGCGCTGTCGTGGGTGCTGTTCGCGATCGTGGCCGGGCTCGCGGGCCTGTCGTTCTGGAGCTCGCGCTACTGGGTGTTCTACGCAGGCGAGAAGGAGACCCGGCGTTGAAGGCCTTGCCACGCTACGTCGTGCTGGGAGCGGTGTCGATCCTGATGCTGTACCCCCTCGCGTGGCTGGTCGGCGCCACCTTCAAGAGCAACGCCGAGATCTTCACGCAGATCGGCTTCTGGCCGTCGCGCCTGGACTTCGGGGCGTACGCCAAGGGCTGGAAAACCAGCACCGAGTACACCTTCGCGACCTACTTCCTCAACTCGTTCCTCATCACCATTCCGCGCATCGCGGTGACGGTGGTGAGTTGCGTGCTGGTGGCCTATGCCTTCGCGCGCTTCGAGTTCTGGGGCAAGCGCTGGCTCTTCGGCGTGATGGTGGGCACGATGATGCTGCCGCTCATCGTCCTGCGCCTGCCGCAGTACCTCATGTTCCGCGAGGTGGGCATGCTCGACACCTACTGGCCGCTCATCCTGCCCTCGGCCTTCGCCACCGACACCTTCTTCGTCTTCATGCTGGTGCAGTTCCTGCGCGCCATCCCGCGCGACATGGAGGAGGCGGCGATGATCGACGGCTGCAACGCCGCGCAGATGCTCTGGCACATCATCGTGCCGCTGCTGCGGCCCGCGATCGTCTCGGTGATCGTGTTCCAGTTCATCTGGACGATGAACGACTTCATGGGCCCGCTCGTGTTCCTCGCCTCGGTGGAGAAATACCCCGTCTCGCTCGCCCTCAAGATGAGCATCGGCGCCACCGAGGAAGTCGAATGGGCCAACGTGATCGCGATCTCGGTGGTCGCGCTCATTCCCTCGGTCGCGGTGTTCTTCGCGGCGCAGAAGCACTTCATCGAAGGCGCCGCCGCCGGCGGCATCAAAGGTTAGGAAAATGGCGGCGGTCACCCTCTCCCGCATCGAAAAGGTCTATCCCAACGGCTTCAAGGCCGTGCACGGCGTGGACCTCGAGGTGCACGACGGCGAGTTCATGGTGTTCGTGGGTCCGAGCGGTTGCGCCAAGAGCACGCTGCTCAGGATGATCGCGGGCCTCGAGAGCATCACCGCCGGCGAGCTTCGCATCGGCGATCGCGTGGTGAACGGGCTGCCCGCCAAGGCGCGCGGCATCGCGATGGTGTTCCAGAACTACGCGCTCTACCCGCACATGAAGGTGTACGACAACCTCGCCTTCGGGCTCAAGCTCGCCGGGACCTCGAAGCCCGAGGTGGACCGCCGCGTGCGCCATGCCGCGCAGTTGCTGGAGATCGAGCACCTGCTCGACCGCCTGCCCAAGCAGCTCTCGGGCGGCCAGGCGCAGCGCGTGGCGGTGGGACGCGCGATCGTGAAGGAGCCGCAGGTGTTCCTGTTCGACGAGCCGCTGTCGAACCTGGACGCGAAGCTGCGCGCGGCGATGCGCGTGCGCATCACGGAGCTGCATCGCACGCTGCGCGAGCAGGGGCGGCCGGCGACCACGGTGTACGTCACGCACGACCAGACCGAGGCGATGACGATGGGTGAGCGGATCTGCGTCCTCAAGGAAGGCGTGATCCAGCAGGTCGATACGCCGGTCGCGCTCTACCAGCGGCCCGCCAATGCCTTCGTCGCCGGCTTCATCGGCTCGCCCGAGATGAACCTCCTGGAGGCGGAGCTGGTCACCGCGGGCGACGGCCAGGCGGTGAGGCTCGGCGGCCACGTGCTGCCGCTCCCGCCGGAGCGCGCCCCGGCCGCCGCGCGCGCCCCGGGCGCGATTCGCTTCGGCCTGCGGCCCGAGCACATCGGCCTCACGACTCCCGCCGGCTCCGGCGCGCTCGCAGTGCCGGCGACCCTCCGGTTCGCCGAACACATGGGCAACGAGGTGTTCGTGCACGCCGACATCGGCAGCCTCCCGGTCACCGCGCGCGTTCCCGCGGGCGACGCGCCGGCCCTGCACGCACAACCGCGCGGCAGCGTGCTCACGCTCCACCTCCAGATGGGTGCCGCGCACCTCTTCGACCCGGCCACCGGCGCGTCGCTGGCATGAAACGCAGGCGCGCGCTCGGCGTCCTCGCAGCTGGGGCAGCCGCCATGGCAGCCCCGTCGATTGCCCGGTCGTCACAGGAGCCGCTGCGCTTCTCGTGGTGGGGCGGCGGCGGACGCCACGAAGCCACGATCAAGGCGGTGCGCCTGTTCGAGCAGCGCCATCCGGGCACGCAGATCAAGGCCGAGTACATGGGCTTCAACGGCTACCTCGAGCGCCTGACCGCGCAGATCGCCGGGCGCTCGGAGCCCGACGTGATGCAGATCAACTGGGCCTGGCTCGCGATGTTCAGCAAACGCGGCACGGGCTTCACCGACCTGGAGCCCCTGATGGGGCCGGCGGTACGCGAGCAGCTGCCCGCCGACGATATCGCCACGGGGCGCGTCGCCGGCAAGCTCAACGCCCTGTCCGTGGGCTATACCGCCCGCGTGATGCTCTGGAACCGCGGCACGTTCGAGCGGCTGAAGCTGCCGCTGCCCCGCACCTGGGACGATCTCTTCGCGGCCGGGCCCGCCTTCCGGCGCACGCTTGGGGAAGGCGCTTTCCCGCTCGACGGCGAGCTCTACGACATGTTGCTACTCGCCCAGGCGTGGGTGCAGCAGAAGCACGGCACCGCGTTCATCTCCCCCGAGGCGCGGCGCGTGGCCATGGACGAGGCGGCCGCGGTGGATTGGGTGCGCACCTACGAGCGACTGGTCTCCGCGCACGTGGCCACCCCACTCCCACTGCGCGCGAGCCTGGGCGGCGCCGAGAAACCCACCGAGCAGCAGCCCGACTGGGTCAACGGCCGCTGGGCCGGCAACTACACGTGGGACTCGGTCATCGGGCTGCGCGGCAGCACGCTCAAGGGCGAGAACCGGCTCGCCCTCGGCGACTTCCCGACGCTTCCCGATGCGCGCGCAACCGGCATCTTCGGGCGGCCTACGCTCATGTTCGCGGTGGGACGCAACTGTCGCCAGCCGGAGCTCGCGACACGCCTGATCGAGTTCCTGCTGACCGACACGGAGGCCGTGCGCCTGCTCGGCCGCACGCGCGGACTACCCGCCTCGCGCGCCGCCCTGGCACTGCTGCGCGCCGAGGGCAAGCTTCCGCCGCTCGAGCTCGAGGCGCATGCCCAGATCGCCGCGCAGCGCGACGCCGGGCGTATTCCCCTTCCGGCGCCGCTCTTCGAGCACCCGCGCATGCACAAGTTCATGCGCGAGGTGTTCGAGACCGTCGCCTACGGCAAGAGCGACGCCGTGACCGCGGCCCGCCGCCTGCGAGTAGGCGGCCAGGCCCTCCTGCAAAGGCTCTGAGGGATCCGGACATGTCCAAGCACACCCGCCGCGCGATGCCCTTCGAGAAGCGCACCGACCCCGACACCGGCGCCAGCGTGACGCGCCTCACGCCGCGCGAGGTGACCTGCCATCGCAATTACTTCTACCAGAAGTGCTTCACCAACGACGGCAAGCACCTCATCTTCGCCGGCGAGTTCGGCGGCGTCCAATCCGGGCACACCTCGGGCGACCCCGGTAATCCCAACTGGAACTACCACCTGCTCGACCTCGATAGCGCCACGGCGCTGCAGCTCACCGAGGGGGCACGCGAGAACACCTTCGGCGGGTTCCTGAGCCCCGACGACAGGTATCTCTACTTCGTGCGCGCCGACCGCAACCTGATCCGGCTGCACCTGGACACGCTCTCCGAGGACGTGGTCTACACCGTGCCGCAGGGCTGGGTGGGCTACGGCACCTGGGTGGCCAACAGCGCGTGCACGAAGATGGTCGGGATCGAGATCCATGCCGACGACTGGTTCCCGCTCTCCGACTGGAGGAAATTCGCGGAGATGTTCCACGCGAAGCCGCGCTGCCGGCTCTTCAGCGTCGACCTCGCCACGGGCACGCGCCGCGTGATCCTCGAGCAGCGCGGCTGGCTGGGGCACCCGCAGTACCGCCCCTTCGACGACTACACCGTCGCCTACTGCCACGAAGGCCCGCACGACCTGGTGGACGCGCGCATGTGGTTCGTCAACGAGGATGGCTCCAATCGCCGCTGCGGCAAGCGCCACGCCGCCGGCGAGAGCTGCACGCACGAGTTCTGGGTGCCCAACGGCTCCGCGATGATCTACGTGAGCTACACCAAGGGCGAGCGCGAGCGCTGGATCTGCAGCCTGGATCCGCGCACGCTCGCCGAACGCCGGCTGATGGCGATGCCGCCCTGCTCGCACCTCATGAGCAACGCCGACGGCACGCTCGTCGTGGGCGACGGCTGCGGCACGCTCGCCGACGTCGCCGACGCGGGATCGCATGCCGTGGCCAACGATCCCTTCCTGCACCTCTTCGACATCCGGCAGGGCACCCGCCGCCGCATCGCGCACCACGACAGCAGCTGGGGCGTGTACAAGGGCAACCGCCAGGTGACGCACCCGCACCCGTCGTTCACGCCGGACGAGAAGCGCGTGCTCTTCAGCGCCGACGGCGACGGCGAGCCCGGCCTCTACCTCGTCGACATTCCGCCGGCCGTGTCATGAACCGCCGCGAATTCCTCGCCACCCCGCTCGCGCTCGCCGCGTGCGCCGGCCTGCCCGCGCGGCCGGGCCCGGGACCTTCGGGCTGGGCGGGCGCCGAGCGTGCGCTCGATATCGGCGACACCGCGCAGCGCGTGGACATACGCTCGCGCGCCGACCTCGACGAAGCCCTGGCGCTGGGCGACCGGCCCAAGGTGCTGCGGATCCACGGGCGCATCGATCTCGCCCGGGGCCGCGGGGCGAAGGACTTCGCCGACCCCGCATTCGACTTGGGCGCCTATTGCCGCGCGTATTCGCCCGAGGCGTGGGGACGCCGGGCGCTCTCGGGACCGCTCGAGGAGGCGCGCAAGCGCTCGGTCGCGCGCCAGGCGGCCGAGGTGGTGGTGAAGGTGCCGCCACGGACAGCGATCATCGGCGCGACGCCCGACGCGGGCTTCGCCGACGGCGCGCTGGTCGTCGCCGGCACGCACGACGTGGTCCTGCAGGATCTGCATTTCCACGGCGTGCGCGACCACTTTCCGGCCTGGGATCCTCTCGACGGATCGAAGGGCGAATGGAATTCGGATTACGACGCGGTCTCGATCGTCCGCGGCCGCCGCGTGTGGGTCGACCACTGCACGTTCAGGAGCGCCCATCCACCCGTGGAGCGCATCTTCGACCGCACCTTCGAGACCAACGACGGGCTCCTCGACATCACGCGCGCCGCCGACCTCGTGACGGTGTCCTGGTGCCGTTTCTCCCGGCACGACAAGACGATGCTGATCGGCGGAAGCGACCGGCATGTCGACGACGAGCCGCACCTGCGGGTCACGCTGCATCACAACCTGTGGGAAGACTGCGCCGAGCGCACCCCGCGCGTGCGATTCGGTCGCGTGCACGTGGTGAACAACCTCTTCGTGGTGACTCCGGGGGCGCACTACGGCTACTCCATCGGCCTCGGCCGCAATTGCCGCATCGTGAGCGAGGACAACGCCTGGGAGACCGGGCCCGAGGTCGACGCCACGCGCCTGGTGCGCTACTGGGGCGGAACGAAATTCTCGGACCGGGGCTCGATCCACAACGGCTCTCCGCTGGCACTCACCGCGGCGGTGAGGCGCGCCTACCCTGCCCTCGCCCTCGAGGAGGCGCCGGCCTTCGACCCGCCGCCGGTCGCCGGGCGCTGCGCCGCGACCGACGTGGGGCAGCGCGTTCGTGCGGGCGCGGGAGCGGGGCTGGCGGCGATGGTAAAATTCGCCAGCTAGATCACCGCCCGGAGCACCACGCTCCGCCTCGCAGTCAGACCAATCCCAAGAAACGAACCGATGGACGAACAGGCCAAGATGCGCCCCTTGAAACCGCTGCCCAACCTCATCTTCATGAGCCGTTGGCTGCAGCTGCCGCTCTACCTCGGCCTCATCGTGGCCCAGGCGGTCTACGTGTGGGTGTTCTGGCAGGAGCTCTACCACCTCGTCCTCGCCACCATGGGCAACGCCGATTCCCTCATCCACGTCCTCGACGCGGTGACGGTGGAGGGCGCGGCGCGCCCCGCCAAGCCCAACGAGACGGTGCTCATGCTGGTGGTGCTGGGCCTCATCGACGTGGTGATGATCTCGAACCTGCTCATCATGGTGATCGTCGGCGGCTACGAGACCTTCATCTCCAAGATGGGCCTGGAGGGGCACCCCGACCAGCCCGAGTGGCTCTCGTCGGTGAATGCTTCCGTCCTCAAGGTGAAGCTCGCCACCGCGATCATCGGCATCTCGTCGATCCACCTCCTCAAGACCTTCATCAACGCGCAGCACTACGACGACAAGGTGATCATCGCGCAGGTGGTCATCCACATCACGTTCCTCATCTCCGCCCTGGCGATCGCGGGCGCAGACCGGCTCATGCCCCACATCCCCGTGGGCCTGAAGGCCAGCACTCACTAGGAAAACGCCATGACCACGATTCGCGAAGAGGACTTCGTCGCCTCCGTCGCCGACGCCTTCCAGTTCATCAGCTACTACCATCCCAAGGACTACATCGACCACCTCTGGGAGGCTTACCAGAAGGAAGAGTCGCCCGCCGCCAAGGACGCGATGGCGCAGATCCTGGTCAATTCCCGCATGGCCGCCGAGGGCCATCGCCCGATCTGCCAGGACACCGGCATCGCGATCGCCTTCATCAAGGTCGGCATGGACGTGCGCTGGGACACGAAGCTGTCCCTCGAGGAGCTCGTGAACGCCGGAGTGCGGCGGGCCTACACCGACAAGGACAACCCGCTGCGCGCCTCGATGCTCGCCGACCCGGACGGGAAGCGGAAGAGCACCGGCGACAACACGCCGGCGGTGACGCACGTGGAGCTCGTGCCCGGCGACAAGGTCGAGGTGATCGTCGCCGCCAAGGGCGGCGGCAGCGAGAACAAGTCCAAGTTCGCCTGCCTGCTGCCCTCCGACTCGATCGTCGACTGGGTGCTCTCGCTCGTTCCCACCATGGGCGCCGACTGGTGCCCGCCGGGCCTGCTCTCGATCGGCATCGGCGGCTCGCCCGAGAAGGCGATGCTGATCGCCAAGTGGGGAATGATGGAGCCCATCAACATCCACGAGCTCAAGGCACGCGGGCCGAAGACGCGTGGCGAAGAGCTGCGCCTCGAGCTCTACGAGAAGGTGAACGCGCTCGGCATCGGCGCGCAGGGACTCGGCGGGCTCTCGACCGTGCTCGACGTCAAGGTGAGCGAGTACCCGACGCACGCGGCCTCCAAGCCCGTGGCGCTGCTGCCCAACTGCGCCGCCACCCGCCACATACACTTCACGCTCGACGGCAGCGGGCCGGCGCATTTCGAGGCGCCGTCGCTCGAGGATTGGCCCAAGCTCGCCTTCGACACGTCGAAGAGCCGCCGCGTGAACCTCGACGCGCTCGACAAGGCTGCGATCGCGACCTGGAAGGCGGGCGAGACGCTGCTGCTGTCGGGCAAGCTCCTCACCGGCCGCGACGCCGCGCACAAGCGCATGGTCGACATGATCGCGCGCGGCGAGAAGCTGCCGGTGGACCTCACCAATCGCTTCATCTACTACACCGGGCCCGTGGACGCGGTGCGGGATGAGGTGGTGGGCCCCGCCGGACCGACCACGAGCTCGCGCATGGACAAGTTCGTCGACACCGTGTGCGCCAGGACCGGCCTCATCGGCATGGTCGGCAAGAGCGAGCGCGGCGCGGCCGCGATCGAGGCGATCAAGAAGCACGGCGCCGTGTATTGCATCGCCGTGGGCGGTGCGGCCTACCTCGTGTCCAAGGCGATCAAGGCCTCGCGCGTCCTCGCCTTCGAGGACCTCGGGATGGAGGCCATCCGCGAGTTCGAGGTGCGCGACATGCCCGTGACGGTGGCCGTGGACTCCGCCGGCAACGCGGTGCACAAGACCGGTCCGGCCGAGTGGCGTGCGCGGATCGGCAAGATCCCCGTCGCCGTCGTCTAGGATCCCCCGCACCATGTCGCGGGCCGCGCTGCAGGCGAGCGGCTCTTCCGACGCGCTTTGGCTCGCGCGCGAGGCGCGTCGCGCGGCCCCGATCCTCGTGCTCGCGGCTTCGGCGCAGGACGCCGAGCGCCTGCGCGAGGAGATGGCCTGGTTCGACCCGGCCCTGCGCGTCTTCCGCCTGCCCGACTGGGAGACGCTTCCCTACGACCAGTTCTCCCCGCACCCCGACCTGGTGTCCGAGCGCCTGGCGACGCTCTGGCAGTTCGCCGGCGGCGCCTTCGACGCCGGCATCGTGCCGGTCACCACGGCGCTGCAACGATTGCCGCCGCGCTCGTACCTCGCCGGCCGCACCTTCCACCTGAAGGCGCGCGAGCGCCTCGACCTCGATGCGCTGCGCGCGCAGCTCGTGCTCGCCGGCTACACCCACGTGCAGCAGGTGATGAGCCCCGGCGAGTTCTGCGTGCGCGGCGGCGTCGTCGACCTCTATCCCACCGGCAGTGCCGTGCCCTACCGCCTCGACCTCCTGGGCGAGGAGATCGAGACCATCCGCACCTTCGACGTGGACAGCCAGCGCTCGATCTACCCGGTATCCGAAGTGCGCATGCTGCCCGCGCGCGAGTTTCCGCTCGACGAGGAAGGGCGCGCCCGGTTCCGCGAGAGCTTCCGCGAGCGCTTCGAGGGCGATCCTTCGCGCAGCCGCACCTACAAGGATGTCTCCAACGGCATCGCGCCCGCTGGCGTCGAGGCGTACCTCCCGTTGTTCTTCGATTCCACCGCGCTCGTCACGGACTACCTCCCGCCGCAGACGCATGTCGTGATGCATGGCGACGTGGCCGAGGCGGCCGAGGGCTTCTGGCGCGACCTCAAGTCGCGCCACGACCTGCTGAAGGGCGAACGCGACCGGCCGCTGCTGCCGCCGCGCGAGCTCTACGTGCCGGTGGAGGACCTGTTTGTCGCGCTGAAACCCTTCCCCCGGCTCGACGTGGCCGCGCCGGTCGAGGCGAAGGCGCTGCCCTCCGTCGAGGTCGACCGCCGCTCGGTCGAGCCGCTCAAGCTGCTCAAGCGCTTCGCCGAGCCGTACGAGGGCCGCACCCTGATCGTGGCCGAGAGCCCGGGGCGCCGCGAGACGCTCTCGCAGCTCTTCGGCGAGCACGACTTCCACCCGGTCCTGGTGGACGACTGGACGCGCTTCCGCGAGTCCGCCCACCCGGTCGCCATGACCTATGGCCCGCTCGCCGCGGGCTTCGTGCTGCCCGCCGAGGGGCTCGCGGTGGTCACCGAGGCCGAGATCTATCCCGGCCAGGTGCGCCAGTCGCGGCGCCGGGACGCGCGCGCGCGCACCAACGCCGAGGGCATGGTGCGCGACCTGGCCGAGGTCAAGCCCGGCGACCCCGTCGTGCACAGCCAGCACGGCATCGCGCGCTACCTGGGGCTGGTGACCCTCGACCTGGGCGAGGGCGACATGGAGTTCCTGCACCTCGAGTACGAGGGCGGCGACAAGCTGTACGTGCCGGTCTCGCAGCTGCACGTGATCAGCCGCTACACCGGCGCGGCCCCCGAGGCGGCGCCGCTGCATCGGCTGGGCAGCGGCCAGTGGGAGAAGGCCAAGCGCAAGGCGGCGCGCCAGGTGCGCGACACCGCAGCCGAGCTCCTCGACCTGTACGCCAAGCGCCTCGCGCGCGAGGGGTTCGCGTTCCCCCTGAGGATCCAGGACTACGAGCAGTTTGCCGCGACCTTCCCGTTCGAGGAGACGCCGGATCAAGCCGAAGCGATCCAGTCCGTCATCGTCGACATGACGCTCGGCCGCCCCATGGACCGGCTGGTCTGCGGCGACGTGGGCTTCGGCAAGACCGAGGTCGCGATGCGCGCGGCCTACATCGCGGTCGCCGCGGGCAAGCAGGTGGCGATCCTGGTGCCGACGACGCTGCTCGCCGAGCAGCATTTCCAGAACTTCACCGACCGGTTCTCGCAGTTCCCGGTGAAGATCGTCGAGCTCTCGCGCTTCCGGAGCCCGAAGGAAGTCGCCTCCTCGCTCGAGGGGCTGGCCGAGGGCAGGATCGACATCGCCATCGGCACGCACAAGCTGATCCAGAAGGACGTCCGCTTCAAGAACCTGGGCCTCGTGATCATCGACGAGGAGCACCGCTTCGGCGTGCGCCAGAAGGAGGAGCTGAAGCGCCTGCGAAGCGAGGTGGACGTGCTGACGCTCACCGCGACGCCCATCCCGCGCACGCTCGCGATGTCGCTCGAGGGGCTACGCGACTTCTCGGTGATCGCCACCGCCCCGCAGCGGCGCCTCTCGATCAAGACTTTCGTGAACCGGCTCTCGAACGGCATCGTGCGCGAAGCGGTGCTGCGGGAGTTGAAGCGCGGCGGGCAGGCGTACTACCTCTACAACGAGGTCGAGACGATCGAGAACCGCAAGGCGGAGCTCGTGGAGCTCCTGCCCGAGGCGCGCATCGCCGTCGCGCACGGGCAGATGCGCGAGCGCGAGCTGGAAAGCGTGATGCGCGACTTCTACCACCAGCGCTCGAACGTGCTGCTCTGCTCGACCATCATCGAGACCGGCATCGACGTGCCCACCGCCAACACCATCCTCATCCACCGCGCCGACAAGTTCGGCCTTGCCCAGCTGCACCAGCTGCGCGGGCGCGTCGGGCGCTCGCACCACCAGGCCTACGCGTACCTCCTCACGCCGCCGGAGGACGCCCTTTCGGCCGCGGCGAAGAAGCGGCTCGAGGCGATCCAGATGATGGAGGACCTCGGCGCCGGCTTCTACCTGGCGATGCACGACCTCGAGATCCGCGGCGCGGGGGAGGTGCTGGGGGACTCGCAGTCGGGCGGCATCCACGACATCGGCTTCGCGCTCTACAGCGAGATGCTCGAGCACGCGGTCAAGACGCTCAAGAAGGGCGGCGAGCCCGACTTCTCACGCCCCTTCAACGTCGCCACCGAGGTGAACCTGCACGCCCCCGCGCTGCTGCCGGAGAGCTACTGCGGCGACGTGCACGAGCGCCTGGTGATCTACAAGCGCCTCGCCAACTGCCAGGCCGACGACGAGCTCGAGCGCCTGACCGAGGAGTTGGTCGACCGCTTCGGGCCGCTCCCCGATGCCACGCGCGTGCTGCTCGAGTGCCACAAGCTACGCATCCAGGGCGCGCCACTCGGGGTGCAGAAGATCGACGCCGCGCCTTCCGGCATCGTGGTGCAGTTCATTCCCGAGCCGCCGGTGGAGCCGAAGAAGGTCCTGTCCCTCGTGCAGTCCTCGCGCATCTACCGCCTGCCCGGCCCCGACCGCGTGAGGATCGAAGTGAAGCACGAGGACCTCAGGCAGCGGGCGGCCGAGGTGCGGCAGTTCCTGAAGCGGCTCGCGTGACGACGGAGTGCCGAACCGCCTCCCCGAATCGGGGAATAATGAGCCTCGCTCCAACGCTACGGGACGACCTCATGGTCCGCTGCCTCGTCATCGTCGCACTGCTGATCTCCTTGCCCGCCGAAGCGCAGGTCTACAAGTGGACCGACCCGAGCGGCAAGGTGCACTACGGCGACAGTCCCCCGGACGATGCGAAGAAAGAGGAGCTCAAGATCCGGATCCCGTCCTACGACGGGCCCGTCCAGGTGCGCGACTGGAGCGCTGTGCTGGGGACCAGGCCGGGCGCCGCAAGCTCGGGCCAGGTGACGATGTACTCGACCAGCTGGTGCGGGCATTGCAGGAATGCGCGCAACTACTTCGCCGCAAAGCGCATCGGCTATCGCGAGATCGACGTGGAGAAATCCGCGGAGGGCGCCCGCGAGTTCAAGAGGCTCGGCGGCAGGGGTGTCCCACTGATACTGGTCGGCGCCAAGGCGATGAGCGGGTTCAACCCGGAGTCGTTCGAGGAACTGCTGAGCGCCCGTTGATCCCTTCGACGCGCAACGCGCGGCGACGCGCTTGAGTGACGGGTCTCGCCCTGCCCTGAGCTACGCCGCCACCCCAGCCCGCTCCAGCATCGCGTGCAGCAGCACGTTGCCTCCCGCCGTGATGTGCTCGGGCTTCGCGTCCTCGATCTCGTTGTGGCTGATCCCGTCCTTGCACGGGATGAAGATCATCCCCGCCGGCACGAGCTTCGCCATGTAGACGGCGTCGTGGCCGGCGCCGGACACGGCGTTCATGTGGCTGTACCCCAGCTTCTGCGTGGCCCGCGCGACCGCGTCCACGCAATTGGCGTGGAACTGGGTGGCCGGAAACGACGTGACCAGCTTCATGTCGATCGACAGGCCGCTCTCCCTGGCGAGCTTCGCGGCCACGCCACGGATGTCGGCATCCATCGTGTCGCACAGCGCCTCGCTGGCGTTGCGCAGGTCGATGCTGAACTTCACGTTGCCCGGAATCACGTTGCGGCTGTTGGGAAACACCTGGACCATGCCCACGGTGCCGCGGCCATGGGGCGGATGGCGCAGGGCGCAGGCCACCACCTCCTGCATGAGCCTCGTCGCGACCTGCAGCGCGTCCTTGCGCAACGCCATGGGTGTCGGGCCCGCGTGGGCTTCCATGCCGGTGACCACGCAGTCGTACCAGCGCACGCCCAGGACGCCGGTGACGACGCCGATGGTCTTGTCGTTGTCCTCGAGCACCGGGCCCTGCTCGATATGGGTCTCGAAGTAGCAGCCGATGGGATGCGCGCCTGGCTCCTCGGTGCCGAGGTAGCCGATGCGCTCGAGCTCGCCCTTCACCGTCTTGCCTTCGGTATCGGTCGCGGCGTAGGCGTGCTCCAGCGTGAAGGCCTTGGCGAACGCGCCCGAGCCCATCATCACAGGGACAAAGCGCGAGCCTTCCTCGTTGGTCCAGAACGCGACCTCGATGGGCGCCTCGGTCTCGATGCCGTGGTCGTTGAGCGTGCGCACGACCTCGATACCCGCGAGCACGCCGTAGTTGCCGTCGAACTTGCCGCCGGTAGGCTGGGTGTCGATGTGGCTGCCGGTGACGATGGGCGGCAGCGCGTTGTTGCGACCGGCGCGGCGCATGAAACCATTGCCGATCTTGTCGATGGTGACCGTCATGCCCGCCTCGCGCGCCCAGCGGGTCACCAGGTCGCGCCCCTGGCGGTCGAGGTCCGTGAGCGTGAGCCGGCAGACGCCACCCTTCGGCGTGGCGCCGATCTTCGCCAGCTCCATGAGGGAATCCCACAGGCGCTCACCATTGATGCGCAGGTTGTCGATGGCGGGCTTGGTCTTGCGATCCATGACGGTGCTCATGAGGGCTCTCCTCTCAGTCCGCCGTGGCGGCGGACTTCTTGGCGGAATCGGTCCTGGCGACGGCGGTGGGGGCGAGATCCTTCGCGCGCAGCGCCGCCGCCTGGAAGTTTGCGCCGAACGCCGGGCGCTTGATGTGGCGGCCCTTGCCCGCTTCGGCGCGCAGGTCGCCGGCGGCATACACGATCCGGCCCTGGCTCACCGTGTGGCTCGGGATGCCGCGCACCTTGCGGCCCTCGAAGACGTTGAAGTCGACCTTGCTGTGCTGGGTCTTGACCGAGATCGTCTTCGTCCCCAGCGGATCCCACACCACGAGGTCGGCGTCGGCGCCGGGAGCGATGCAACCCTTCTGCGGGTAGATGTTGAAGATCTTCGCCGCGTTGGCCGAGGTCACCGCGACGAACTCGCTCGGCGTAAGGCGCCCGGAGTTGACCCCGGCGTCCCAGATGACCGCCAGGCGCTCCTCGATGCCGCCGCAGCCGTTGGGGATCTTGGTGAAGTCGTTCCTGCCCGCGGCCTTTTGCGGCGCGCAGAAGACGCAGTGATCGGTAGCCGTCGTGTGCAGTTGCCCCGATTGCAGGCCGCGCCAGAGCGCTTCCTGGTGCCCCTTGGGACGGAACGGCGGGCTCATCACGTAGGCGGCCGCCTTGGCGAAGTCGGGGTTGCGATAGACGCTGTCGTCGATGAGCAGGTGCCCGGCGAGCACCTCGCCATAGACGCGCTGGCCGCGGGCGCGTGCGCGGGCGATGGCCTCGGCCGACTCGATGCACGAGACGTGGACGATGTAGATCGGGACCCCCAGCACGTCGGCGATGGCGATGGCGCGGTTGGCGGCCTCGCCCTCGACCATGGGCGGGCGCGAGAGCGGATGGCCCTCGAGCCCGGTGATGCCCATCTTCGCCACCTCGCGCTGGAGCAGGAACACGAGCTCGCCGTTCTCGGCGTGCACCGTCGGCATGGCCCCGAGCTCGAGCGCGCGCTTGAAGCTGTTCACCAGCGTCTCGTCGTCGCACATGATGGCGTTCTTGTAGGCCATGAAGTGCTTGAAGCTGTTGACGCCTTCCTCGTTCACGAGCGCGCCCATGTCGCGGGAGACCTGCTCGCTCCACCATGTGACGGCGACGTGGAAGCTGTAGTCGGCAGCCGACTTCTGCGCCCACTCACGCCACATCCGGTACGCATCCATCAGCGGCTGCTGGGGATTGGGGATCACGAAGTCGATGATGCTGGTGGTGCCGCCGGCGAGGCCCGCCGCCGTGCCGGTAAAGAAGTCGTCGGCCGCCACCGTTCCCATGAAGGGCAGCTGCATGTGGGTGTGCGGATCGATGCCGCCCGGCATCACGAACTGGCCGCCGGCGTCGAGCTTCTCGGCGCTTGCGGGAGCGCTCCTGGCGGCCTCTTCGCCCACCGCGGTGATGCGCCCGTCGGCGCAGAGGACATCGGCCTTGAACTGGCGGTCGGCATTGACCACGGTGCCGCCACGGATGAGGAGGGAGTGGGTCATGGTGTGAGCTCCTTGGCTACGATTTCGCCTTGCCGCGCATTCCCAGCCAGTAGATCACCGCGGCGATGGCCAGTCCTACAAACCAGGCGTAGGTGTAGACGCCCTTGAAGAATCCTCCCACGTCCGGGAAGGCTTGTGGGAAGGCCGCATTCAGGAACCCCGGCACGTTGGGCAGCACGCCCAGGGCAAGGGCGACGATCGCGACCCAGTTCCACCCCCCGCTGTAGGTGTACGCGCCGGATTCGCTGTAGAGGTCGTCGACCTTCAGTTCCTTCATCCGGATGAGGTAGTAGTCGACGATCAGGATGCCCGCGACCGGCCCCAGCAGCGCCGAGTAGCCGATGAGCCAGGTGAAGATGTAGCCCTGCGTCGTTTCCAGCACCTTCCACGGCATCATCAGGATGGCGAGCCCCGCGGTGATGATGCCGCCCAGCTTGTAAGAGATGGCTCGCGGGTTGAGCGCCGAGAAGTCGTAGGCGGGGCCCACCAGGTTGGCGGCCAGGTTCACGCTGATGGTGTCGATGAGGAGCACGATCAGCGCGACCAGCACCGCGGCGCCCGTCATGCGCGTGGAGAGGTCCACCGGGTCCCAGATCGCCTTGCCGTAGATGACCACGGTGGCGGAGGTGACGAACACCGCCAGCATGGCCAGCAGTCCCATCGGCGCGGGTAGCCCGATGGTCTGTCCGAGGACCTGGTCGCGCTGCGAGCGCGAGAAGCGCGTGAAGTCGGGAATGTTGAGCGCGAGCGTCGCCCAGAAGCCCACCATCGCCGTGAGCGAGGGCCAGAACACCTCGGCGAACTTCCCCGCCTTCTTGCCGCCTTCTACGAACTGCGAGGGCTGGTCGATGATCGGGCCGAAGCCGCCGGCCTTGTCCCACGCCCACCACAGGAGCACGAAGCAGATGACGATCTTGACGGGCGCCGTATAGGTCTCGAGCTTGCGGATCGACTCGATGCCGTGGATGACGTACCAGAACTGGATCGCCCAGAACGCAAGGAAGCAGATGAGCTGGCTCGCGGTGATGCCCAGCACCGGAAGCTTGTCGCCTCCGAGGGGCTGTCCCATCACCACGCCGACCAGGGTGTGGATCATCGCGCCGCCGAACCAGGTCTGGATGCCGTACCAGCCGCAGGCCACGAGCGCCCGCAGCACCGCCGGCAACCGCGCGCCGATGGTGCCGAAGGAGGCACGCGCGAGCACCGCGTAGGGGATGCCGTACTTGGCGCCCGCGTGGCCGATGAGGAGCATGGGCACCAGCACGATGGCGTTGCCGAGGAACACAGTGCCCACCGCCTGGCTCCACGACATGCCGCCCTCGATCAGGCTCGCCGCGAGGGTGTAGGCGGGGATACACATCACCATGCCTATCCAGAGCGCCGTGAAGTGATACCAGCGCCAGGTCCGCTCGGCCTCGGTGGTGGGCTTGAGGTCGTCGTTGATCAACGAGCTCATGCAGGCTTGCTCATCGGATTGTTGGGGTGGGTGGTCCAGTTGCCGTAGCCGGCGGGCACGGGCTTTCCGGTGCGGGCGTCGATCTCGCCGGGCTTCAGGACCCGCATGGTGATGCAGTCGGTCACCGGGCAGATCGAGGTGCACAGGTTGCACCCCACGCATTCGGCGTCGTTCACCTCGAAGTGCCGCTTGCCGTTCTGCGTGGCGAAGATGGCCTGGTGCGACGTGTCCTCGCAGACCACGTGGCAGCGCCCGCACTGGATGCACAGGTCCTGGTTGATGACCGCCTTCTCGACGTAGTTGAGGTTGAGCTCCTGCCAGTCGGCGACCGTGGGCACGGCCTTGCCGTGGAAATCGGCGATCGTCCCGTAGCCCTTCTCGTCCATGAAGTTGGCGAGGCCGTCGGTCATGTCCTTGATGATCTTGAAGCCGTAGACCATCGCCGCCGTGCAGACCTGCACGTTGCCGGCGCCGAGCGCGATGAATTCCGCCGCGTCGCGCCAGGTCTTGATGCCGCCGATGCCGGAGATGGGCAGGCCGCGCGTCTCCTTGTCGCGCGCGATCTCGCCCACCATGTTGAGCGCGATCGGCTTCACCGCCTCGCCGCAGTAGCCGCCGTGCGAGCCGCGCCCGTCGGTGGCGGGATACATCGTCATGCGGTCCAGGTCCACGCCCATGATGGAGCTGATGGTGTTGATGAGCGAGACCGCGTCGGCGCCGCCCTTCTTCGCCGCGCGCGCCGGTTGCCGGATGTCGGTGATGTTGGGCGTGAGCTTGACGATCACCGGCAGCTTCGTGTGCTGCTTGCACCATGCGGCGACCATCTCGATGTACTCGGGCACCTGGCCGACCGCCGAGCCCATGCCGCGCTCGCTCATGCCGTGCGGGCAGCCGAAGTTGAGCTCGACGCCGTCGCAGCCGGTGTCCTCCACTTTCGCGAGGATCGCGCGCCAGTCCTTCTCGGTGCACGGCACCATGAGCGAGGCGACGATCGCGCGGTCGGGCCAGTTGCGCTTCACCCGGCGCATCTCGTCCAGGTTCACCTTGAGCGGCCGGTCCGAGATGAGCTCGATGTTGTTGAAGCCGATCACGCGCCGATCCTGGGAGAGGAGCGCCGCGTAGCGCGGCCCGTTCACGTTGACGATCGGGGGGTCCTCGCCCACCGTCTTCCACACCGCACCGCCCCAGCCGGCCTCGAAGGCGCGCTGCACGTTGTATTCCTTGTCGGTCGGCGGCGCGGAGGCGAGCCAGAACGGGTTGGGGCTCTTGATGCCGACGAAGCTGGTGGTCAGGTCAGCCATTGCTCTTCTCCTCAGCTGCGTAGCATTCGGTCGGCGGAGATCGCGGCGCGCTTGCCGTGCTCGACGGCTTCCACCGTGAGGTCGCGCCCGCCGTAGGTGCAGTCGCCGCCCGCCCAGACCTTCGCGAGCGATGTGCGGCCCTCGCCGTCGGTGACGATGCGCCCGTCCTTGAGCGCGATCCCGGCACCGGCCGGTGCGGCCACGAACGCCTGTCCGATGGCCTTGAACACGATGTCGGCGGGAAGCGTGAAGCTCTCGCCGGTCTCGACCAGCTTGCCGTTCTCCGCGCGCGTATAGGCGAAGCGCATGCCGCGCACCTGTCCGCCCTCGGCGAGCACCTCCTTCGGCGCCGCCCAGTGCTTGATGGTCACGCCGTTGCGCTTGGCCCAGTCCTGCTCGTAGTCGGACGCGCTCATGGCCTCCTCGCCGCGGCGATAGACGATGGTCACGTCCTCGGCGCCCAGCTTCTTCGACTGCACTGCCGCGTCCACGGCCGTCATGCCGCCGCCGATCACCACCACCTTGCGACCGATGGGCACCTTCGAATAATCCCTGGCCTGCCGCAGCTCGGCGATGAAGCGCACGGCGTCGCGTAATCCCGCGGCTTGCGGCTCGGCGACGCCCAGGGCGTTCACGCCGGCGAGGCCCATGCCGAGGAAGACCGCGCCGTAGTCGCGCACCAGGTCGTCCAGCACGAAATCGCGGCCGAGCTGCTGGTTGCAGCGCACCTCGATGCCGCCGATCGACAGCAGCCAGTCGATCTCCTTCTGCGCGAAGCCGCCGACGGTCTTGTAGGTGGCGATGCCGTATTCGTTGAGGCCGCCCGCCTTCGGATTGGCGTCGAACATGAGCACGTCGTGGCCGAGCATCGCCAGGCGATGCGCGAACGCGAGGCCGGCGGGACCCGCGCCCACCACGGCGGCCCGCTTGCCGCTCGACGGAGCGCGCGTGAAAAGCGGCGCCCCCGGCTTGGCGAAGTACCCGTCGGTCGCGTAGCGCTGCAGCAGCCCGATCTCGACCGGCTTGTCCTCGTTGGTGTTGCGCACGCACGCCTGCTCGCACAGGACCTCGGTGGGGCACACGCGCGCGCACATTCCGCCGAGGACGTTCTCCTCGAGGATCGCCTTGGCGGCGCCGCGCACGTTGTCCTGCGCGATGCGCTGGATGAACGTGGGGATGTCGATGCCCGTCGGACACGCGTTGATGCACGGCGCGTCGTAGCAGTAGTAGCAGCGATCGGCCTCGATCAGCGCCTGCACGCGATTGAGCGGGGCGTGCGAGTCGCCGAAATTCGCCGCGTATTGCTCGGGGCTCAATCGCCCGGCACGGATGCCGTCGCCCTTCTTGTCGTCCATCGCCTGCCCCTCCCCGGGGAAAGTCAGCCGTTACCCTGCTGGAAAACGTGGCGGATCGCGCGGCGCGTGCCTTCGGCCATCTGCGTCAGCTCGTCCGCGGTGGAGATGAACGGCGGGCCGACGGCGATCGCGTCGCCGGCGAGCCGCAGCAGCAGGCCCTCCTCCAGCCCGCGCTCGAAGACCTTCATGCCGCGCAACCCCGGCTTGCCGGGAATGGGATCCAGGTCCACCGCGGCGGCCAGGCCCATGTTGCGGATGTCGGTGACGCCGCTCTCGCCCTTCATGGCATGGAACCCCTCCTCGAGCACCGGCTCCAGCTCGCGCGCGCGCTTGATGAGGCCTTCCTCCTGCAGCACGTCGAGCGCGGCATGGCCGCACGCGGCCGCCATCGGATGGCCGGAGTAGGTGTAGCCGTGGAAGAGCTCGATCGCATGCGCCGGCGCGCCCGCCCCCATGAACTTCTGGAAGATCTCCTCGCGCACGATGATGCCGCCCATGGGGATGATGCCGTTGGTGACGCCCTTGGCGAAGGTGATGATGTCGGGCGTGACCCCGAGTCGCTGCGCGCCGAAGTTCTCGCCCAGGCGGCCGAAGCCGGTGATGACCTCGTCGAAGATCAGCAAGATCCCGTGCTTCGTGCAGATCTCGCGCAGCTTCTGCAGGTAGCCCACGGGCGGCACCACCACGGCGGACGAGCCCTGCATCGGTTCCACGATCACCGCGGCGATCGTCGATGCGTCGTGCAGGGCCACGATCCGCTCCAGCTCGTCGGCGAGGTGCGCGCCCCAGGTCGGTTGCCCGCGCGAGAACGCCATCTGCGAAGGGTTCCACGTGTGCGGCAGGTGATCGACTCCGGGCAGCATGATGGGACCGAACATCTTGCGGTTGGCGACCATGCCGCCTACCGCCATGCCGCCGAAGCCGACGCCGTGGTAGCCGCGCTCGCGGCCGATGAAGCGCACGCGGCTCGCCTCGCCGCGCAGGCGTTGGTAGCCATAGGCGACCTTCATCGCCGTGTCGACCGCCTCCGAGCCGGAGTTGGTGAAGAAGACGCGGGTCATTCCCTCCGGGGCCATCGCGGCCACCCGGTCGGCGAGGGTGAGGGTCACCGGGTTGCAGAACTGGAACGCCGGCGAGTAGTCGAGGGTCTGCGCCTGGCGCGTGATCGCCTCGACGATCCTGGGGTGCCCGTGCCCGCACGGCGTGCACCACAGGCCCGACAGGCAGTCGAAGAGGCGCCGCCCGTCGCTGGTCGTGTACCAGGCACCCTTGGCGCTCGCGAGGATCTTGGGATGGTCCTGGAAGTAGCGATTCGGCGTGAACGGCAGCCAGTAGTGATCCAGGCCAGTCAGGGGTTGGCGGGCATTCATGACGGTCCTCCGGGGGGCGTAGCGATCCATCCTAGCGCATCGGCGCCTTGCGCAGCCTCGCGTGAAGGTGACAACATGGTTGCCCGATCAGCCGAGGAGGCGCCCATGAAGCTCTACTACCACCCCGTGTCGACCACCTGCCGCCCGATCATGCTGTTCGCCGCCGAAGCGGGCATCGCCCTCGACTACGAGCTCGTGGACCTCTTCACCGGCGCGCACTACAAGCCCGACTACGAGGCGATCAACCCGAGCCACCAGGTGCCGGTGCTCCAGGACGGCGACTTCCGCCTCACCGAGAGCTCGGCGATCCTCAAGTACCTCGCCGACAAGGTGGGATCGCCCGCCTATCCCAAGGACCTGCAGAAGCGCGCGCGCGTGAACGAGCGCATGGACTGGCTCAACACCGGCTTCTACCGCGACTATTCATATGGCTGCGTCTATCCGCAGATCTTCCCCAACCTGAAGCGCCCCGACGCGCACGTGCAGGCGGGCACCCTCGCCTTCGGCAAGGAAAAGGCGCTCGGCTGGCTCAAGGTCCTCGACCAGAGCCTGCTGGGCTCCAACCGCTTCCTCTGCGGCGACACCATCACCATCGCGGACTACCTCGGGGCGATCATGGTGTCCTCCGGCGAGGCCGTGGGCTGCGGGTTCGCCGACTACTCGAACATCGAGCGCTGGCTGGGAGAGATGCGCAGGCTCAAGGGCTGGGCGCCGGTGTACGAGGCGTTCAACAAGTACCTGGTGCAGCCGAACAAGGGCAAGGAGTTCGTGCGCATCGGCGAGGCGAAGGCGGCGCAGCCCGCGTGATCAAGGGGCTGCACCACAACGCGTACCGCTGCCGCGATTCCGAGGAGACGCGCCGTTTCTACGAGGACTTCCTGGGGCTTCCGCTCTCGGGAAGCCTCGAGATCGGCGAGACCAAGACCGGCCGCAAGACCGCCGTGCTGCACACGTTCTACCGCCTCGACGACGGCTCGTATCTCGCCTTCTTCGAGGCGCCCGACATGCCCTTCGACTTCAAGGCGCAGCACGACTTCGACCTGCACATCGCGCTCGAGGTGGCCCCGCCCGTGCTCGAAGAGATGATGGCCAAGGGCAAGCGCCTCGGCATGGAGACGCGCGGCGTCTCCGACCACCACTTCGTGCGCTCGATCTATTTCCGCGACCCCAACGGCTATGTGATCGAGCTCACGGCGAAGACCAGGGTGCACGACGAGGCGATGGATCCCTCGGCCAACGAGGCGCGCGCGATCCTCGATCGCTGGCAGGCAGCCAAGGCGCCGGTCGCCGGCTGAGGCGTGCCGCGCAGGGCGTGCGTCAGCTCCCGCGGATGATCCCGGGGCGCCCGCTGTCGATCGTGCCCGAGGCCACCGTGGAGACCTTCGCGTCGGCGCGCTTCACCGTCTCGACGCCGCGGTGCGCGCCCACGAGCTTCGCGCGATCGAGCTCGATCAGGCTGTAGCCGCGCACCTGGCTCTCGGCATAGAGAACGTGCGGGTTCTCCCTGGCGATGCCAGAAATCATCGTTGCGAATCCCTGCGAGGTGATCGAGGTGGCGACGATCTCGCTCGCGATCACCGGGGAATCGGGATTGGCGGGATCGGCATGGATGCGCGCCGATATCGCCGCGTGGACGTCGCCGCCGAGGAATACGGGGTTGGACGGCCGCCGCTCGGCGAGCGAACGCAGCAGCCGCCCTCGCGCCGCGGGATAGCCGTCCCAGCCGTCGGTCCAATGCACCAGCTTCTCCTTCGCGGTGCGGCGCCCCGCGGGGGCGAAGAGCGTCTGCTGCACGATGAAGTTCCAGTGCGCGCGCGCTCCCGCGAGGCTGCCGTCGAGCCATTTCTCCTGCGCCGCGCCCAGCATCGTGAGGCTGGGGTCCAGCCGCTCGGTGCACTCCGCGCCGACCATGGCGCTGCCGCCGCGCAGCGCCGGCGGGCACGCCTGGTGCGAGCGGTACTGGCGGTCGTCGAGGATGTGGAAGCTCGCGAGCGAGCCCCAGTCGAGGCTGCCATAGATGCGCATGCCGCCGCCGGCAAGCAGCACCGAGCGCCTGAGGGGCATGTGCTCGTAGAAAGCCTTGTAGGCGGCGGCGCGGCGCTCGAGGAAGCGGGGGTCGAGGTCCTCGGAGCGGTCGTCGGCGTAGTCGTTGTCCACCTCGTGGTCGTCCCACGTGACGATCCAAGGCGCCGCGGCATGGGATCTCTGCAGGTCGGCGTCGAGCTTGTACTGCGCATAACGGTCGCGGTATTGCGCGAGGGTGTGAGGCTCGGCGATGTGGTGCTTGCGCACGTGCTCCCTGCCCCACGAGGACTCGTAGATGTAGTCGCCCACGAAGGCGATGAGATCCGGCGCATCGTCGGCGATGTGGCGATGCGCGGTGAAAAAGCCCTGCTCGTACTGCTGGCAGCTGGCCAGCGCGAGGCGCAGGCGCTCGTCGCCCTCTCCGGGACGTGGTGCCGTGCGGGTACGGGCCACGGGGCTCACTTCGGCTCCGGCCATGAAGCGGTACCAGTACTCGCGTCCCGGCCGCAGGCCTTCCACCTCGGCGTGCACGGCGTGGGCGTTCGCAGGCACGGCCATCGCCGTTCCGCGGCGCGCGATGCGCCGGAACGCCGCGTCCTCCGCGACTTCCCAGCGAACTTCCACGGTGTCCGGTGGCATCCCGCCGCCCTCGAGCGGCTTGGGCGCCAGGCGTGTCCAGAGGGCGACGCCATCCGTGGTGGGATAGCCCGAGGCCACGCCGAGCGTGAACGGATAGGACTCGAAGCGCATCGGCACCGCGCATCCGGCCAGCGGCGCCAGCAGCGAGGCGAGCAGGAATTCGCGGCGCGAGGGCATGGCGCCGATTTTCCCATAAGGTAATCTGCCCCCGATGAACCTCGTGATCCAGGGTGACGACGTCGGCACCCCCGACCTGAAGGCGCTGCACGCGATGGCGCGCGGCACGGCCATCGAGCGAATCTCGGAGAACGCGTTTCGCATCACGCAGGCCGATGCCTCCACGCGCGAGGCGGTGGCCGGGCACTGCGCCCGGGCCAGGCTCGACTGGGGCTTCGTCGAGGAAGGCCGGCGCCTGTCCGACTTCGGCCTCCTCGCGATGGACATGGACTCGACGCTCATCTGCATCGAGTGCATCGACGAGATCGCCGACTTCGCCGGGCGCAAGGCCGAGGTGGCTGCAGTGACGGCCGCCGCGATGCGCGGCGAGATCGACTGGCCCGAGAGCCTGAAGCGGCGCGTGGCGGCGCTCTCGGGCCTGCCCGAATCGACGCTCGCGCGGGTCTACGACGAGCGCCTGCGTTTCAACCCCGGTGCGGAGCGTTTGATCGAGGCCGCCCGCCGCGACGGCTTGAAGACGCTGCTCGTGTCCGGGGGATTCACCTACTTCACCGATCGCGTGCGCGAGCAGTTGAAGCTCGACTACGCCTACTCCAACGTGTTGGTCGTGGAAGGCGGTGCGCTCAAGGGCACGACCACAGGCGCGTTGGTCGACGCAAGCGGCAAGGCCGGACACGTAGCGCGGCTGAAGCGCGAGCTCGGCCTCGGGCGCGAGCGCGTGCTGGCGATCGGCGACGGCGCGAACGACCTGCCGATGATGGCCGAAGCGGGGACCAGCATCGCCTATCACGCCAAGCCCGTCGTGAAGGGAAAGGCGACCTACGCTCTCGACCACGTGGGCCTGGACGGGGTATTGGGTCTCTTTCCATGAACGTGACCGACACCCTGCCCGCTGCGCGCAGGACGGTGTGGTTGCTGAGCGCCTGCCAGGCCCTCCTGCTCACGAATGGGGTCACGCTCATCGCGATCAGCGCGCTTGCCGGCTACATGCTGGCCGACAACAAGGCGCTGGCGACCCTGCCGGCCACGGCCTTCGTGCTGGGCTCTTGGTCTTCCACGGTTCCGGCGTCGCTCTGGATGAAGCGCGTGGGGCGCCGGGCCGGGTTCCTCACCGGCGGCGCTTTCGGAGTCGTCGCTTCGCTCGTGGCCACCCTGGGCATGGGCGTGGGAAGCCTTGCGGTGCTGTGCGTCGGACTGTTCCTCTTCGGCATCTACAACGCCTTCGGGCAGTACTACCGGTTCGCGGCGGCCGACGCCGCTCCCGCGGACTTCAAGGCGAAGGCGATCTCCTTCGTGCTGGCCGGCGGCCTCGCGGGCGGGATCGTGGGACCCGCCGTCAGCCAGTGGACGCGCGAGTTCGCGCAGCCCACCTATCTCGCCACGTTCGCGTCGCTCGCGCTGTTTTCACTCGCCTCGATGGCCATCCTCTCGCGCCTTGCGATCCCCGCGACGGCCGAGGGCACGTCCCAGGGCGACGCCCGACCGCTGAGAGAGATCGCGGCGCAGCCGGCGTTCCTGGTGGCCGCGACGGTGGCGGCGTTCGGCTACGCGACCATGACCCTGCTGATGACCGCCACGCCGCTCGCCATGGGGTTCTGCGGCCATCCCTACTCGGCCTCCGCCCACGTGATCTCCGCTCACGTCATCGGGATGTTCGCGCCCTCCTTCGTGACCGGCTCGCTGATCAAGCGCTTCGGCGTGCTGACCGTGATGGCCGTCGGCGTGGTCCTGCTCTTCATCTGCATCGGGATAGGGCTGTCTGGCCAGGCCATCGCCCACTTCTGGTGGGCGCTCGTGCTCCTCGGGGTGGGCTGGAACTTCACCTATATCGGCGGAAGCACGCTCCTGACCGAGACCTACCGCCCCTCGGAGAGGGCGAAGGCGCAGGGCGCCAACGAGATGGCGGTATTCACCGTGCAAGCCGTGGCGTCCTTCTCCTCCGGCGTCCTCGTGAACACCCGCGGGTGGGACACCCTCAACTACGTTGCCATCCCGATGGTCGGCACCTGCGCGATCGCCATTGCCTGGCTTGCGGCAAGGCGAAGGACATGACGAGCCCGATACCCGGCCCGCCGCACTATTCCCACCCGAAGTATCGCCCTGACATCGACGGCCTGCGCGCCGTCGCGGTCTTGCTGGTGGTCGGTTATCACGCCTTTCCCTCCGCCGTGACCGGTGGGTTCATCGGCGTGGACGTGTTTTTCGTGATTTCGGGATTCCTGATCTCGACCATCCTCCTCGAGAACCTGAAATCGGGCCGCCTCGGTTTCGCCGAGTTCTACCGCCGTCGCATCAATCGAATCTTCCCGGCGCTGCTCGTGGTCCTCGCGACGAGCTACGGCATCGGCTGGTTCTGGCTGATCGCGGACGAGTTCGCCCAGCTGGGCAGGCACATCGCGGCAAGCGCCGGCTTCGTCTCGAATTTCGTCCTGTGGAGCGAAAGCGGATATTTCGATGTCGCCTCGGAGCTGAAGCCGCTGCTGCACCTGTGGTCACTCGGCATCGAGGAGCAGTTCTATGTCTTCTGGCCGCTGCTGCTCTGGGTGGGCTACAAGGCCCGCATTCCCCCGCTCGCGACCTGCGGCCTCCTGTTGCTGGTCTCCTTCACGCTGGGCCTCGGGCCCTGGGGCGGAGACAGCGTGGCCCGGTTCTATTCGCCGCAGACGCGGGTCTGGGAATTGCTCGTGGGCGCGATGCTGGCGATCCATCGGTTGTCCGCGCAAGGCGCCCCTGGGGCTGCCGAACCGCTCGCTCGACCGTCGGGGACCCGGCGAGGCGTATTCCTCGCGAATGCCAAATCCCTGCTCGGGCTGGCGGCCATCCTCACCAGCGCCCTGGTCCTCACACGCTATGTCGCATTTCCGGGATGGTGGGCCCTCCTGCCGACCGTGGCGGCGGCGCTGCTCATCTCGGCAGGCCCGCAGGCATGGGTGAATCGCTGGATCCTCGCCAGTCCGGTGATGGTCTGGTTTGGCCTGATCAGCTACCCGCTGTACCTGTGGCATTGGCCCTTGCTCGCCTTCGCGAGGATCACCGAAGGGGACGTGCCGCCGCCGGGCCACCGCCTGGCAGCCGTGGGCTGCGCGGTGCTGCTTGCCTGGATCACCTACCAGCTCGTGGAACGATACTTCCGGTCCGGAGGGCATCGCGGCAGGAAGGCCGCCGCATTGATCGTGTTGATGATCGTCGTGGGCGGCGCCGGCTACGACGCATTCAGGCGCGGCGGGATCGACACGAGATTCCCGGAGGCCGTTCGCCACCTGGCTCGCTACGAGTATGCCGCCCACGTCAATCCGCCCGGCTATTGCTTCCTGGGCACCGAGCAGGATGCTTCCGCATTCGATCGATGCGACAAGCTGCCGGACTCGGCGATGTCCTCGGCTGGCGTGCTGTGGGGCGACTCCTATGCGGCCCACCTGTATTCCGGCTACAAGGCCGTCTACGGCGACGAGTATCCGCTCATCCAGAGAACGGCCGCCGGGTGCTACCCGATCGTCGGCATGGTCAACCCGGATCGCCCGCATTGCAAGGACATCAACGACTTCGTCATCGACTGGATTACCAGGCAGAAGCCCCGGAAGGTCATCCTCGCGGCCGCGTGGAACAGGGGCGACTATCCCGACGTCGAGAAGACGATCAGGAAGCTGCAGGAAATCGGGATACGGGAGATCGAGTTGGTCGGACCGTCGCCGCAGTGGAAGGAGCCCCTGCCGAAGCTGCTGTTCCTGCACTACAGGAGCTCGGGCGAGATTCCGAAGGCCATGGATTTCGGCAGGGACAAGAGGCATCTCGCCACGGATGCGCGGTTGTCCGAGATCGCGAGCCGGCTTGGCGTTCGCTACATCTCGCCGATCGGCATCATGTGCGATGAAAAGGGATGCCTGACCCGGGTGGGCGACGCGCCCGAGATGTTGACTGCCTGGGACCGGGGACACATGACCCGAGCCTCCTCGGCGTACCTGGTGTCGAGATTCCCCGCCGACAGCCTGTTCGCTCCCCGGGCCGATCCTCACGCCAGCGAAGAAGCGCGGTATGCGGCGGCACTGGGCGCCGGCATCGACTTCACCCGCGCCGAGTACCCGCCCTTCCTCGCCCGGGTGTCCGGCGTCTCGATCCACGAGCCCTGGGGACGCTGGACCGATGGCAACCTGGCAGACCCGGCCGCCCTGCAGTTCCGATCCCCCCTTCCCCGGCGTTTCACTCTCGAGATCGCCGCGTCCGCCCTGGCGCCGAACCTCGGCCGGCCGGTCAAGGTCCGGGTCGGCGGCGTCGAAAGGACCTTCGTCATCGAGCGGGGTGGCGTGGAGACCTACCGCCTCCAATTCGAGACCGATGGAACGGCCGACACCCTGGAAATCGTCTCTCCCCAGCCGACACAGGCCGGAAACGATCCGCGCCGCCTGGGGGTGGGCCTGGTGTCGATCAGGATCCGCGAGCCGCAGGGCCCCCGGAACTGAGGGCTGGATCGAGAGCCGCGCGCGGGTACGTGCCGTAGAATTGCGCGGTCGCCGAATCCCACAACAAGATGCTATTCACTTCCCCGCTGTTCCTGTTCGTCTTTCTCCCGGTCTTCATCGCAGCGTATTACGCCGTACCCGCGACATCGAACGCCAGGAATCACGTCGCACTGGCGGCGAGCGTGCTGTTCTTCGCGTGGGGCGAACCGCTCTTCGTATTCGCGCTCATCGCGTTCACCTACGTCGACTACCGGGCATCGCTCGCCATCGCGCCGGACTCGAGCGTGTCCCCGCGCCTGAAGAAGGTCATCCTTACGGCGGCGATCTGCCTTGCGGTCGCAATGCTCATCGCTTCGAAGTACCTGACCTTCATCGTCGCCGAGATCCTCAAGCCGCAGAACATCAAGCTGGACGTTCCCAACATCCCGCTCTACCTCGGGATCTCCTTCATCACCTTCCACCGGATCAGCTACCTCGTCGACAGCTACAAGGGCCGCGCGGTGCCGCCGCGCCACTTCCTCGACTGCGCGCTGTACATCTTCCTCTTCCCGCAGCTGATCGCCGGCCCGATCATCCGCTACCACGACATCGGCAGCCAGATCCAGCATCGCACCCACACGGTCGAAGGCTTCCTCTCGGGATTCTTCCGCTTCAGCGTCGGCATGGCCAAGAAGCTCATCATCGCCGACCCGATGGGCGGCGTGGCCGACAAGATCTTCGCGCTGCCGGCCGACGGAGTCTCCTTCGCGTTTGCGTGGGGCGGCGTCATGGCCTACACGCTGCAGATCTATTTCGATTTCTCGGGCTATTCGGACATGGCGGTCGGCCTGGGCCGCATGATGGGTTTCCGGTTTCCCGAGAACTTCAACCGCCCCTACATTTCCAGGAGCGTCACCGAGTTCTGGCGCCGCTGGCACATTTCCCTGTCCAACTGGATGCGGGTCTACCTCTACATTCCGCTGGGCGGGAACAGGCACTCCGAGGCCCGCACCTACGCCAACCTCTGGATCGTGTTCCTGATCTCCGGTTTCTGGCATGGCGCGAGCTGGAATTTCGTCGCGTGGGGCGCCTACTACGGGCTCTTCCTGAGCCTCGAGCGGGCCGCGGCGGTGCACGAGAGGTTTCGAATCGCGCTTCCAGCCCTCCTCCAGCAAGCCATCACGGTGTTGATCGTCATGGTGGGTTGGGTGTTCTTCCGCTCGCCAACCCTCACCTACGCGGTGAAGTACATCGGGGCCATGTTCGGCGTCGAGGGCTCGGGGGCTGCGCTGCTCACGCCGTGGGGCTTCATCTTCGGCAATCGGGAGATGGTGACCCTGGTGATCGCCTGCCTGATCGCCTTCGTGCCCCTTCCGGCCGCCTGGTCCCCGTGGCGGTCGCTCCAGGCCTCCTGGTCAGGCGCAACCGGGAGCCGCGGCTCGGCCACGCTGGGATTCGAGTTCGTGGCGACCGCACTGCTGCTCTTCCTGTGCTCGTCGGCGATCGTGAGCTCCGACTATGCCCCGTTCCTCTACTTCAGGTTCTGACCCATGAGCCGGCTTTCCCATCGACTCTGGCTTGCGTGTTGCATCTTCCTCGTGGCGTTGCTGGCCCTGCCGACGCTCCAGTGGGCGACGCGCCTGGTTCCGGAGGGCGGCCTCTACGGATACACCGACGCCGTTCCCGGCCCCCCGATCAAGCCCGCAGGGGCCTTCTTCAACAAGACCCTGCAACCCTGGGTGAAGGAATACTTCGACGTCAACCTCGGGTTTCGCGCGTTCTTCGTGCGGACGTTCAACGAGATCACCTTCTTCCTGTTCGGCGAGACCAACCGCCTGCGCATGGTGGTGACGCGAGAGCACGGAATACACAGCCACCTCTCGATCAACTTCCTCAACGAGGAGCTGACGCGCAGGGCGGAGCTGGAGACGCGCTACCGGGCCGAGGCGCAGAAGCTCCTGCGCGCGCAGAAAATGCTCGAGGCGCGGGGAAAGTACCTGGAAGTCGTGATCGCCACCAGCAAGAGCTACGCGTATCCCGAAGAGCTTGGCAGGAGGTACCTGGCAGGGGACAGCGACGGCATCTTCTCGCGCGTGGCGAGCTTCGGGGATGCGCTGAGGGAGGCGGGGGTCAACGTCGTCGATTCCGGCCCGGTGCTGCGCAAGTTCGCCCGCGACTCCGGGATGGAGACACACCCCGTCCCGGGGCTGCATTGGAATTTCTATGCCGGCTGCCTGATCGCGCGCCGGATCCTGGACAATGCCCGCGAGCGCCGGTTTCCGGCTACGCCGAACCTGGACTGCGGCGCCCCGCAGTTCGAAGTCCGCCGCCACACGAGCGACTACGACGGCCTCAACCTGCTGAACATCTGGTCCAACGGCGGGCTGCTCAGGAAGTCACCCCATCCGTCGATCGTGCCGATCCGGGAGGCGGCATGGCGGCCGAACATCGTCTTCATCGGCGACAGCTTCTCATTCCAGATACGCCTCGCGCTCCAGCAAGGCGGCATCTATTCGAAGCTGGTCCTGGCCAACTACTTCGCCGTGCGTGAGGTCGACGGCCCTGCGGCGGCCGGCGAGACGTCGCCCGCCGCAGCCAGCGTTCGCGACCAGCTGAACGCCGACATCCTGGCGAGCGACATCATCATTCTCCAGATGGTGGACTACAACGTGCCGAGATACGGATACGGCTTCGCCGACAACGTGATCGAGAAGCTGAACTGATCAGTTGTCGAATTGCAGCCGGCTGATCGCGACCCCGAGCTTGCGCTGGTCCTGGTTGGCGGGATTCTGGTCCTTCGGACTGGTCGGCTGGGGTGGCACGATCTCGACGGTATCGGCCACGCCCGGCAGCTCGAAGGACAGGCGATACGTCTCCGCTTTCGCGTTGTCCTTGTGGACGAAGGTCTTCTCGACGCCGCCTACGCGCACTGCCACGGGCTTGCCCAGGTTCGGACCGAACACGCCTGCCTTGATCACGAGCGTGAAAGTCTTGGGCAACGGCTGCTTGAACTTGAATCTTGCCGCGGGAGCGAGCTTGCCATCCGTCCACCGCCCCCAGTCCTCGCGGCCGGACATTCCCTGGACCTCGGCCAGGAACGTGGGATATCCGGGCTTGGAAAAGTCGATGCCCTCGGCCATCGATGCCTCGTACCGCGGCCCGAGCGGGTCGGCGGCGGGGGCGGGGGCAGGAGCTGGAGCGGCTGGCGGCCGGACGGCAGCCGTCGCCGCCGGTTTGGACTCCTGCTTGTCGCCGCAGCCGGAAAGGGCCAGCGACAACGCGGCGGCAACCAGGGACACTGCGAAAACGGGCTTCGATCTCATCAAATCCTCCGACTGAACATGGGCTGGCGACAAGGATATATCCTTCTCGCCCATGGCCCCATGTCCTGCGCAAGTCGAAGTCCTGCACGCAGTGCAATGGCGCGACCTGCTGCCGCTACGCAGGAGCGAAGTCGCCGGCGAGCTGGCCCTCTCCCTGCCATGGCTCGCTTGCTCCCTCTTCGCGGCGGCCACCGGGCACGAGCTGGTCGCGCTGGCCTGTTCCTTCATGTTCTTCCTGACCGGCCTGCGCCAGGTGCACAACGCCTTCCACAACGCGCTTGGGCTTTCGCGCGCCGGGTCGGACTGGGTCATGCTGGTACTGAGCGTGCTCATGCTCGGTTCCATGCATGCCGTTCAGGTCAATCACCTGCGGCACCATCGGCACTGCATGGCCGAGGACGATATCGAGGCGATGGGAGCCCGCCGCTCGGCCCTGGGCGCCATGCTGCTCGGCCCGTGGTTCCCGTGGTGCCTGCACCGCAAGGCGCTCGAGGTCGGCACACCCATCCAGCGTCGGTGGATCCTTCTCGAGCTCCTGGCGAACTGCGCCTGGATCGGCGCCGTTTTCCTGCTCGACTATTGGCCGCTGCAATACCACGTGCTCGCCATGGCGACGGCCCAGTGCCTCACCGCATTCTTCGCGGTCTGGACCACGCACCACGGTTGCGCGCCGGATGGCCCCATGGCACGGACGATCCGCAACCGGTTCAAGGCGACGATCGCGTACGACATGTTCTATCACTTCGAGCACCACATGTTCCCCGCCGTGCCGACCTGCAGGCTCGCGATCCTCGCGGGAAGAATCGACGCGGTGGTGCCGGAGCTTCGGATGAGATACGTGTACTAGCGGTGAGATCCGCGACGAGCGGGAGCTGAAAGTGATTCCGTGGCGCTGAAGCCGTCCGTGCTCGCGATTGTCGTCATGGGTGTTTCCGGCTGCGGCAAGTCGACCGTCGCCGCGCGCCTCGCCCAGCGGCTCGGGTGGGATCTCGCCGAGGCCGATGCCTTCCACTCGGCCGCCAACGTCGAGAAGATGCGATCGGGCATCGCGCTCACCGACGAGGACCGCTGGCCGTGGCTCGATGCCATCGCCGCGTGGATCGCCGCGCAGCGGGCCCAGGCCAGGCCGTGCATCGTCGCCTGCTCCGCATTGAAGCGCCGCTACCGCGAGCGGCTCGCGGCCGGGCACGACGACGTGCGTTTCGTCTACCTGAAGGGCGGCTACGAGGTGGTGGCGGCGCGCCTGGCGGGCCGCAGCGGCCACTACATGCCGCTGTCGCTGCTGCAGAGCCAGTACGACGCGCTGGAGGAACCGGCGGCGGACGAAAGGGTGCTGGTGGTGTCGATCGAGCGCGCGCCCGACGAGCTGGTGGACGAGGTCGTCGCTAGGTCTTCCTGACCGCGTGGCCGCCGAACTGCTGGCGCATCGCGGCCAGCAGGCGGTCGGAGAACGACTGCTCGTCGCGTGAGCGCAACCGCTGGAGCAGCGCGAGCGTGATCACCGGCGCGGGCACGTCGAGATCGACCGCCTCCTGCACCGTCCACCGCCCCTCGCCCGAGTCGGAGACGTACGGGGCGATCCCGGACATCGAGGGGTTGGCCTTGAGCGCCTCGGCAGTGAGGTCGAGGAGCCACGAGCGCACGACGCTCCCGTGCTGCCAGATCTCGGCCACCTGCCGCAGGTCCAGCTCGAGATCCTTCTTGTGCTCCATGATCGAGAAGCCCTCGGCATAGGCCTGCATCAGGCCGTACTCGATGCCGTTGTGGATCATCTTGGAGAAGTGCCCGGCGCCCGAGGGGCCGACGCGGCCCCAGCCCCTGTCCTTCGCCGGCGCCAACGTCTCGAAGATGGGGCGCAGCCGTTCGACCGCCGCCGCGTCGCCGCCGATCATCAGGCTGTAGCCGTTCTCGAGGCCCCAGACTCCGCCGCTCGTGCCGCAGTCGACGTAGGCGATGCCCTTCGCCGCGAAATCCCCGGCGCGGCGCTGCGTGTCCTTGTAGTTCGAGTTGCCGCCGTCCACGACCGTGTCGCCGGGGGCGAGCACCGTGGCGAGCTCGGCGAGCGTGCTGTCGGTGATCTTGCCGGCCGGGATCATGAGCCAGACGACGCGCGGCATGGGCATCGCGGAGACCAACATGGCGAGCGAGTCGGCCGCCTTCGCCCCCTTCTCGACCAGGGCCTTGCGCGGAGCGAGGTCGGGATCGAACACCTCGAGCTCGTGCCCGCCCTTCATCAGGCGCTGCGCCATGTTGGCGCCCATGCGTCCGAGTCCGATCATCGCGAGTCTCATGCCATCCCCCTTTGGAGCGGCATTGTCGCACTACCTCCGGCCCGGAGCGACGCTCTCCCGTGCCTGCTTCTGCTCCTCGGCGACCTCGAGCATGAGCCGGTAGGCGGCGTAGTACTTGAAGATGTTGCGCACGTACGTCGTGGTCTGCAGCCCGACCTTCTCGGCCGTGACGACCTCGACGTGGTTGAACCACTTGTCGGGGTCGAGGCGGCGCCGGCGCGCCTCGGCGCGCATCTGCTCGATGCGGGTGGGTCCGGCGTTGTACGCGGCGAAGGCGAAGAGGGACCGGTTGGTCTCGTCGAACTTCGCGTCGGCGAAATAGCGCGTCAGGATCTCGTCCATGTACTTCGCTCCGCCGTGGATGTTGGGCTCGATCAGGCTGATGTCGCCCACGCGCAGCGACTTGCCCGTGGCCGGCATCAGCTGCATCACGCCGATCGCGCCCGCGCGGCTGCGCGCCTTCTGGTCGAGGCCCGATTCCTGGTAGCCCTGCGCGGCGAGCATCAGGGGATCGAAGCCGTACTTCGCCCCGTACTTGCGGAAGAGCTCCAGGGTGTCCTCGAAGCGCTTCCACTCGGCAGTGCCGGTGGGGTCTTGCAGGTTCTTCACGCGATTGGCGTACTGCCCGATGCGCACCTGCCGGTCGCCATGGTGCTTCGCCCACCACGCGTGGAACTCCTCGATCACCTTGCGCATTCCGGGACTGCCTTCGCGGATGGCCCACCCGAATCGCCCTCCGGTTCGCACCGTGACGTTCTCGTGCACCCGTATCTTCGGCAGTGCCTGCGCCCACATGCGCGCCTTCCAGTCGTCAACCACGAGGACCTGGATCAGGCCCGCGTTCAGCATCTCCATCAGGTCCTCGTCCTCGAGGGCATCGGGAACGAGCACCAGGTTGGCGGGCTTGAGGCCGCGCTTGTCCAGCCGCGCGTTGAGCGCCACCAGGCTCTCGTGATAGCTCGACGCCTTGCGCACGTGCACGTCGCGGCCCGAGAGATCGTCGACGGAAGCGACCGCCGCTGACTTGGGCCCCGTGAGGACCACCTCCGCGACAGCCTTCTGGTTGGCCGGCGAGACGAAGTCGACCACCTTCTCGCGCGACGCCGTGACCGTGAGGTTGCCTGCCGCGATGTCACCGAGACCGTCGGCGACGTCCTTCAGCAGCTCGTCGCGAGTGGTCGGGATCATGTAGACCGTGATCGGCCGCTTGCCGAGGGCCCTGGCGTACTTCTCGTTCACGAAGCGCTCGAAATCGCGCACGTGATCCGCGGTCACCCCGCGCTCGCGACCGCGGTCGTTGTAGTAGAGCGTGCGGCTGTAGGGCACGAGCACGCGGATCTGCCGGCGCTCCACCATGCCGTCCAGGTCGCCCTTCCACGGCCGGCTGTCCGAGGGCAATGCGCGTCCGGCGGCAACCTTGGGCGGTTGCGTCGAATCGGTTCCGCACGCCGCGATCAGGGTCGCGGCGACGGCGGCGAGGAGCACGCGTGGACAGGTCGTCATCGCACCGGAATGATGGCACCAAGAAGCCGGTGGGCGAAGTGCTATCGTTTCGCACCGTGAAGAACCCCGTCCACGCTCTCGCTGCAGCCCTCGTCATCTTCGTTGCCTGCGCTCATGCCGCGGACGATCGAGAGGTCGCGGTGGGCCGAATCATGGACGCGACGGCACTCGATCGCCTGATCCTCGCCAACGGGCGCGCGGCGCTTGCGGCCGATCCGAAGGCGGCGCAGCGCCTCGACGGCTTCATGTACGAGCTGCGGCCGCCGGCGGTGTGGAACGCGAACCACCCGGCCTGGCCGCCGGCGCGCAAGGCGCTCATGGAGTTGGTCGGGCAGGAGAGCAACGCGTGGGTGCAGAAGTACTGGCGCGAGTCGGCGCGGAACACCCACGTGCGCGAGCTGGCGTTCACGCACCGTGCCGACTTCATCGCCGCCGTGCGCGACTTCGCCGAGTCGCCCGCCGGGCGGACCTACTTCGCCCGTCGGCTGGCCGATGCGCGCGTGAAGGCGGGCGAGGCGATGTTCTCCCTCGATCCCCAACCGCAGGCAGCGCTCGAGAAGCTCGCCGCTGACGCGCGCCGGCAGTTCGAGGCGCTGCCCGCGGCGGACAAGGCTCGCGTCAAGGCGTTCGCCGACGACGAGGGCGTGTGGCTGGACAAGTACATCGCGCGCCAATCCAATTGGATGGCCGAGGTCCTCGCGCTCCACCTGACCGACATCCCCTACAAGGCGCGCGAGGCCTGGCGGGCCGAGCTCGACACGAGGTTCGCGGCGCAACTTCCGGTGGATTCGAAGAAGCAGCTGCTGGGCACGCTCGAGCTGCGCGACGACGCGGCGCTCGTCTTTCGCTTCACCTTCCCCTGGAAGGACGCCGCCGACGGCGGCCGCCTCGCGCTGGAATTCCCGAAGTCGCACCCGCGTTATGCCGAGGTGCTCGCACTCGCGCCCGCGCTCGCTCGCGGCCGGGCGCGCGTCCTCTACCGTGACGTGAACGGCGTGATCAGCGACAGGCCATGATGCGCGCGCTGCTGATCCTCGCCATGCTCCTCGCGATCCCGGCTGCGCACCCCCAGCAGGGCGGACGCGGGCTCTTTCCGTACGTCTGGACCGACGTCACCGGCAGCCGCGACATGCCGTGGATGGGCACGGGCGGCCGCGCGCGCTGGTTCAAGCGCGATGTCACCAAACCCACGGACATCATGAATCCCCGTGGCCCCACGATCGAGACCCGCTGGGGCGCGAGCGGCGCTTCGGGGGAATCGCCCTGGGATACGGGCAGCCGCGCAACCGAGTACCTGGACAAGGTGGGCCTGTTGAAGGAGTGGCCCACCTACCCGGCCGTCGAGGGCCGCCCGGCGCGCCGCGCATTTCCCTACCGCATGACGATCGTCTGCCTGCAGCCCACGATCGCGATCCTGCGCTTCGACCTCTCCGCCGCGATCGACGATCCGATCGAGTTCTCCTTCGGCGCGTTCCCGGCCGCGCTGCGCGATTCCAGCTCCGAGCAACAGGTGGGCAGCGGCGAGCTCACGAACGCGGCGATGTTCGGCACGCGCCTCGTGGGAACCGGTTCGCTCCTCTGGTTCTCGCCCGATGGCGCGGTGGCGCCCACGCCGCTCGATCTTTCCAGGGGCCGCGCCACGATCTCGGCCAAGGGCGTCTCCCTCAACCTCGAGCTGCGAAATGGCGAAGTCAGCGTGACGCGATGAAGAACAGAAGCCCGCTTGCCGCCGGGCTCCTCGCCTGTATCAGCCTCGGGCTCGCACCGCTCGCAACAGCGCAGGACATCGAGCCGCGCACGTACTCGAATGCGCCGATCGGCGTGAACTTCCTGATCGCCGGATACGCCCACACCCGGGGTGCCCTGCAGTTCGACACCGCGCTCGAGCTGACCGACGCCCACCTCAAGACCTCGAATGCCGTCGTCGCGTACGCGAGGGTTTTCGAGCTCGCCGGAAGCGCGGCCACCATCGACGTGATCGCGCCCTACACCTGGCTCTCGGGCACGGCGCTCTACCAGGGCGATCCGGTGGAGCGGACGGTGAACGGGTTTGCCAATCCGGCGCTGCGCCTCTGCTGGAACTTCTACGGAGCGCCGGCCATGCAGCTCGGCGAATTCCGCAACTGGAAGCAGGACGTGGTCATCGGGGCCAGCCTGAGGGTGTCCGCGCCGTGGAGCCAGTACGACGCGAGCCGGCTGGTGAACATCGGCACCAACCGCTGGACTTTCAAACCCGAGGTGGGCATCTCGAAGAGCACCGGGACGTGGACGCTCGAGCTCTCGGCGGCCGCCACGCTCTTCACGGTCAACGACGACTTCTTCGGCGGCAACCGGCGCGAGCAGGATCCGATCTACTCCACCCAGGCGCACGTCATCCATGCCTTCGCCGGCGGCAGCTGGCTCTCGATCGACGCCACCTACTTCGCGGGCGGCCGCACGACCTTCAACGGCGTCCTGAAGGCCGACTTGCAGCAGAACTGGCGCGCCGGTGCGACGTTCGCGATGCCGATCGACCGCCACAACTCGATCAAGCTCTACCTGAGCAGCGGCCTCGCGGATCGCACCGGAAACAGCTTCGACCTCGTTGGCATCGCCTGGCAGCACCGCTGGGGCGGCGGCCTCTGAGGCGTACGCGGCCAGGTGGTGTCGGCTGGCGAGCGGCCGCGCCGTGGCGCAAACTAGTGGGTCCGCAACCGCCCACCGCATCGCACGGAGAAGATCCATGGCCGAAAAAACCCCCAACGACGTGACGGACGCGGAAATCCGCCAGGCCGCCAGCGACACCGTCCGCCAGGGCACCGACATCCGCTCCCAGGTGCACGGGATCACGCTGCGCGCGCTGCAGAGCCGGCGCTTCGATCGCGAGGGGATCCGTGAAGTGGTGCGCGCGGTGACCGAGGGCACGGCGCTGGGCGCGGAGCGCAAGCACACCGGCATGCGCCAGGCGATGTCCGAAGCGCTGCAGGGATTGGACCAGGCGTTGCGCACTTCCGCCGAGGCCGGGGGAGAGGCGCTGAAGCAGCTCACCTCCAGCGGCCGGAGCTTCTCCGACAACGAGCTCAAGCAGGCGCTCGCCAACCTGAAGAAGCTCGAGGAGGATTTCCTCTCCACCGTGGGCCAGGTGGCCGAGGGTACCAGCGAGAGCGTGCGCCCGGAGCTGCGCGAGGCGCTGCGCAATGCGCGCCGCGCCGGCACCGCCACCGGCAAGCAGGTGGCGCACACCATGGGCGAGTTCGCGCAGAAGTTCGGCGCCGCCTCGTTCGAGGCCACGTTGACGGGCCTGGAGACGGCCGCCGACTTCGGCCAGCGGTTCACGCTGATCGCAAGCGGCATCCTCTCCGGCATGGCCGAGGCGCTGCGCACCGACTCGAAGACGGATACGACCGGGCCCCGGGGGCGCTGATGTTGCGGGAAACCGTCGGGGTGATCGGAGACCTCCCGCGTCTCCACCAGATCACTTCGGTCTTCGTGCGCCACGGCCTGGGCGATGTCTTCCAGCGCATCGGCATCGCCAACGTGCTCGAGCGCGCGGGTCAGATCCTGAATTGGGGCACGAAGGTCGAGAGCGAGCGGCTCCAGCCGTCCGAACGCTTGCGCATGGCGCTCGAAGACCTGGGCCCCACGTTCGTGAAGCTGGGGCAGGTGATGGCGACCCGCGTCGACCTCCTCCCGCCGTCCTACATCGCCGAGCTCGAAAAGCTCCACAGCGAGGTCCCTCCCGTTCCCTTCGAAGCGCTCCTGCCCGAGCTCGAGCGCACCCTCGGCCGCTCGCCGTTCGAGGTGTTCCGCGACCTCGAGACGACCGCCCACGGCTCCGCATCCATCGCGCAGGTGCATCGCGCGAAGCTCCAGGACGGCACGCCCGTGGTCCTCAAGATCCGGCGCCCGGCCATCCGCTCCAAGGTCGACGCCGACCTGCGCATCCTCCTGCGCCTGGCCGAGCTGATCGAGTCCGAAATTCCCGAGGCGCGCCGTTACCGGCCGGTCGAGATCGCCGGACAGTACGCGCGCTCGCTCGAGCGCGAGCTCGACCTGGGAATCGAGGCACGCAACACCGAGCGCTTCGGCACGAGCTTCGCGGGCCACCCGTACGTCGTGATTCCCAAGGTCTACCGCGAGTGGACTTCCGAGACCCTGAACGTGCAGGAACACATCGTCGGGATCCCGGGGACCGACCTCGCGGCGGTAAAGGCCGCCGGGCTGAACCCGCAGCTGCTCGCGGCGCGCGGAGCCGATGCGATCCTCAAGATGATCCTGGTCGACGGGTTCTTCCACGCCGACCCGCACCCCGGCAACGTCTTCTACCTGCCCGACAACCGCATGGCGGTGATCGACTTCGGGATGGTGGGGCGATTGAGCCCCGTGCGGCGCAACCAGGTGATCGACCTGATGGCGGGCCTTGCCCGGATGAACGAGGAGGCGATGCTCGATACGCTCCTCGACTGGGCGGGCGACGCCAACGTCGACGAGGTGCGGCTCGCGGCGGACGTGAACGAGCTCGTGTTCGAGTTCGAGGGCATGCCGCTCAAGGACATCCGCATCGGCACGCTGCTGCGCAGGTTCGCGGGGATCATCCGCGAGCATTCGATCGTGATGCCCGCCGACCTGGCACTCATGTTCAAGGCCATGATCACGATGGAGGGCCTGGGGCGGCAGTACGACCCGGACTTCCACGTCCTGGACCACCTCGCGCCGCTGCTGCGCCGGGCGATCGCCAAGCGCTATCGCCCGTCGGGAATGCTGCGCCGGAGCCGCAACGCGCTCGGGCAGTTCGTGGACGTGATGACCAGCATTCCGCGCGACCTCGGGCGGTTGCTGCGCGATGCGCGCCGCGGCAAGACCCGCATCGACCTCGACATCAAGCGGCTGGACAGCTTCGGCAAGCAGCTCGACAAGAGCATCGACCGCGCGACCATGGGCATCATGACCGCCTCCGTCGTGATCGGCTCCTCGATCGTGATGACCGTGCAGGGCGGCCCCCAGGTGTTCGGCATGCCGCTGCTCTCGATCCTCGGCTTCTTCGGCTATGCCCTCGCGTTCGTGAACAGCGTCTGGGTCGTGATCGGGATCTGGCGGTCGGGAAAGTCCTGAGTCGGTCGAACCAGACGGTGCGAAGGCGAGTGTGTAGCGACCTGCACTGCCTACTCGCCGTCCTTTTCGCCCTGCGGAAGCGGAAAATAGACGTAGGGAGGCTGCGGCACCGCGGCTTCGGCCCTTTCGCGCTGCACTTCCAGGTCCTGGGGATGGTCCCACCAGGTCGCGCGGTTCTTGCGCTGCAGCTCGGCGAGGTTGGGATTCTTCTGTTTCAGGTCGCGCAGGAAGCGCGTGATCTCGGATTCGTACATGGTCCTGTGGCAAACGCCTGATTCACCGGATATTAAGGGATAATCGACCCGCGATGCGGCTCTCCTACCCGCGCTCGTTCCTGTCGCTGCTGGTCCTCGGCTTCACCATCGTCGTGGCGCCACTGCTGTTCGCGCTCTTCTCCAACTCGGTGGCCTTCGAACGGCTGGCCGAAATCTCGGAGGAGACGATGCATCCGTCGGTCAAGGTGGCGCAGGCCAGCCGCTCGCTCGCCACGCGCGTGGCGGCGCTCGAGCGCTCGGCGCGCCAGTACTCCATCGCCGGGGAGCGGAGCTTCCTCGAGGCCTACCAGAAGCACCGCAAGGCCTACGTGGAGATCTACGGGCGGCTCAACGAGATGGTGTTGTCGGAGTCGCAGCGCCAGGAGCTCGAGGCGATCGGCAAGCAGGTGGACTCCATCAACGAGTTCGTCGAGCGCGGCGGGCCCACGCCGGCGCTCTCCTCCTACCTCGCGCGGGAGTTCTCTTCCCTCATGGACCGCACGGCGGCGCTGGTGACCGCCGGCGACGAGGTGATCGACCAGGGCATCGAACAGCTTCGGACGAAGGCGGTCCAATCGCGTAACAGCGTCTTCTGGCTGATGATCGCCCTGGTCCCTACCGCCGTGCTCCTGATCGCGTGGTTCACCTACCTGCTCTCCAAGCCCATCTCCCAGGTGAGCGCGGGCATCCGCGGGCTCGGCCAGGGGAACTTCGCGCGCCCCATCGAGATCGAGGGGCCGGGCGACCTGGTGCGGCTGGGCGAGCAGCTCGACTGGCTGCGCATGCGCCTGGTCACCCTGGAGGCGCAGAAGACACGCTTCCTGCAGCACATCTCGCACGAGCTCAAGACTCCGCTCACGGCCCTGCGGGAGGGCTCGGATCTGTTGTCCTCCGGCGTGGTCGGCAACCTCAATGCCGAACAGCGCGAGATTGCGCGCATCCTGCAGCACAACTCGATCGAGTTGAGGAAGCTGATCGAGGGCCTGCTCAACTACAGCGCCGTGCACGCGCAGACCTCGTACCTCGACGCCCGCATCGTGCCGTTGAACGACCTCGTGCGCCGCGTGATCGAGGACCGCAAGCTCGCCATCGTGGCCAAGGGCATCCGCATAGAGCTCGCCACCGAGGCGGTCGTCGCCTACTGCGACGAGGACAAGATCCGCGTGGTGCTCGACAACCTGCTGTCCAACGCGATCAAGTATTCGCCCGAGAGGGGCCTCATCTCTTTCCGCCTCTACCAGGACCAGGGCGATGCCGTCTTCGAGGTCGCCGATGAAGGCCCGGGCATCCCGGAGCCCGAGCGGGAAAAGGTGTTCGAGGCGTTCTATAAAGGTGTCGACCCGCCGGTGGCGGCCGTAAAGGGCAGCGGCCTGGGGCTGTCCATCGTCAAGGAGTATGTGACGCTGCATCGCGGACGCATCGAGATCCTCGAGGGTCCCGGCGCGCACTTCCGCATCCGCCTGCCGCGGCGCCAGCGTGAAGTGGAGGCGGCGGCATGAAGCCGGCGGCCGGGCCGGTGGTGGCGTGCATGCTGCTCGCCGCCTGCGCGCCGACCTCTTCGATCGCTCCGCCCGAGGTCTACACACCGGCTCCGCTCGTGCCCAATGCCCGTGTCACTGCGGGTGGGGAACTCGTCGCCTACCTGGCCCGCATCCGCGACCTGGGCGAAAAACCACTCGCGGCCGAGACGCAACGCCAGCGCGAGGCCGCGCGCGCCCAGGGCTCGGACCTCGAGACGGTGAAACTGGGCCTCGCGCTCTCGCTCGCGCCCGCCGGCGACGACGGCGAAGTGGCCACCCTGATGGAGCCGATCGCCCGGCGGCCGGGAGCCGAAGATGATGTCCGGGCCATGGCAAGCTTCTTGCTAGTCCAGTCTGCCGAACGTCGCAGGCTCAAGGAGGGGGTCGCGGCGGCTGGCAGCAGGCTCCGCGACGAGCGCCGCGCCACCGAGGCGCAGAAGCACCGCGCCGACGCCTTGCAAGAGCGAGCCGCGCAGCTGCAGCAGAAGATAGAGGCGCTGACAGAGCTGGAAAAGAGCCTCTCCGACAGACAAGCCCAGACCCGCTGAGAATGCAACCCAGACAAGGTAAAGCCTCACTCCTGCTCGTCGACGACGATCCGGATCTCCTGCGCCTGCTCACGATCCGCCTGAAGGCCAACGGCTACGACGTGACCGCCGTGGATGGCGCCCAGCGCGCGCTCGCCTCGGTCGCCGCCTCGCGCCCCGACCTCGTGCTCACCGACCTGCGCATGGAAGGCATGGACGGCATGGCGCTCTTCGACGAGATGCAGGCGAGCTACCCCGGATTGCCGGTGATCATCCTCACCGCGCACGGCACGATTCCCGAAGCCGTTGGAGCGGTGAAGCGCGGCGTGTTCGGCTATCTCACCAAGCCGTACGACGCCGACGACCTGTTGCGCCAGGTACAGCGGGCGCTCACGCTGCACGGGGCCTCGGGCTCCATGCAGGCGGGCGTGGGCCAGCTCTGGCGCGAAGACATCGTGACGCGCTCCTCCCTCATGGAGGACCTGCTCGCCAAGGCCCAGCGGGTAGCCGCGGGCGATGCGAGCGTACTGATCCAGGGCGAGAGCGGCAGCGGCAAGGAGTTGCTCGCGCGTGCCATCCATCGCGCAAGCCCACGCGCCAACCAGCCCTTCATCGCGATCAACTGCGGAGCCATCCCGGAGACGCTGCTGGAGAGCGAGCTCTTCGGCCATACCAAGGGCTCGTTCACCGGCGCCATCGCCGACCAGCGCGGACTCTTCGTGGCGGCCGACAAGGGCACCCTCTTCCTCGACGAGATCGGCGACATGCCGCTCCCGCTGCAGGTGAAGCTGCTGCGCGTGATCGAGGCGCGCGAGGTGCGCCCCATCGGCGCCACCCGCGCGTTCCCCATCGACGTGCGCATCGTCTCGGCCACCCACCGCGACCTGCTGCGCGAGAAGGACAACGGCACCTTCCGCGAGGACCTGTACTACCGCCTGAACGTGGTCACCCTGAAGCTGCCCTCGCTCGACGAGCGCCCCGAGGACATCGCCCTGCTCGCGGACCACTTCCTCAAGAAGCTCGCTCCCCGCTACGGGCGCGACAAGGCGGCCTTCGCTCCCGAGGCGCTCGAGCTGCTGGTGAAGGCGAAATGGCCGGGCAACGTGCGCCAGCTCTACAACGTGGTCGAGCAGTCGATCGCGCTCTGCCCGACGGAGATCATCCCGCAGGCCTTCGTCGAGCAGGCCATTCAAGTGGAGATGCACGAGATGACCTCGTTCGAGGACGCGCGCAAGCGCTTCGAGCGCGACTACCTCACGCGCATCCTCAAGCTCACCCACGGAAGCGTCACCCAGGCCGCGCGCCTGGCGCGCCGCAACCGCACGGAGTTCTACAAGTTGCTGCAGCGCCACGGCATCGAGGCGGCCGTGTTCAAAAGCAGCGAGGCCAAATAGCGCCGTAGCTCGTCGGCTACCCCCTGTAGCTGTCGCCCTACAACGACACGAAAAACACCTTTCGTGTCAGCCACTTAGAAGCGGTTTCGGTTACCGCTGTCGTTCTGTGACGACACCGGTCATCCGCACCCTTCACGGGGTGATACACCGCTGAGACTAAGTGCTTGAATTTCCGAGAGACGCCACAACTGGCACCGTCCTTGCTCCATATATCTCGTGCGCCTTGTGGGGCAGGTAAAACCTGCCCCGTTTTTTTTGCCGGAGCAAAGCCAGCACCTGCGGGCTTTTTCGGGCGTCTCTACCAAGGTCTTGGGTTTCCCATCAAAAGACCTGGCAGCCAGAGCGAGAAGGCCGGCACGTAAGTCACCAGCAACAGCGCCGCGAGCAGCGCCGCATAGAACGGCCAGATCGTCTTCATCACCTCGCCCACCGAGATCCCGCCGATCGCGCAGCCCACGAACTGGGTCGTGCCCACGGGCGGCGTGTTGAGGCCCAACGCGCAGTTGACCAGCATCACCATCCCGAACTGCACCGGGTCCATGCCGTACTTCATCGCGATCGGCAGCAGGATCGGCGTGCAGATGAGGATCGTGCTCGCCATGTCCATGAACGTGCCGAGGATCAGCAGGAGCACGTTGATCAGCAGGAAGACCACCCACGGGTTGCTGGAGACGCCGGAGACCACCTCGCCCGCGAGGTCGGCAACCTGGTAGAGCGCGGCGAGGTACTGGAACATCGTCGAGACGCCGATCAGCAGCAGCACCACCCCGGTGGTCTTCACGGCGCGCGCCGCCGCCTTGAGGAATTTCTCGCGCGTCATCGTGCGGTAGATGGCGAACGTGAGCACGATCGAGTACACCACCGCCACGGCGGCGGACTCGGTGGCGGTGAACACGCCGGAGAGGATCCCCGCAAGGATGATCACGATGATCAGCAGCCCCGGAGCGGCGGCCGCCATCGAGCGCCACATCGCCGACCATCCCGGGAAGGTTCCCGCAGGGTAGCCGCGCTTCACCGCGACCGCGTAGGCCGCGATCAGCATGCACACGGTGAGCACGAAGGCCGGCACCACCCCTGCGGCGATGAGCGAGCCGATCGACACCTTCCCGCCCGCCGCGAGCGAATAGATGATCATGTTGTGGCTGGTGGGCATGAGCGCGCCCACGAGCGAGGCGTGCGTGGTCACGTTGACCGCGTAGTCGACGTGATAGCCCTCCTTCTTCATCATCGGGATCATCACCGTGCCCATGGCCGAGACGTCGGCCGTGGGAGATCCCGAGACGCCGCCGAAGAGCGTGCACGCCACGACGTTCGACATGCCGAGCCCGCCGCGGATGTGGCCCACCATGTTGCGGGCGAGGGCCACGATCTTGTCCGCGATGCCGCCGTGCAGCATGAGCTCGCCGCTGAAGACGAAGAACGGGATCGCGAGGAACGAGAAGATGTTCATCCCGGACATCATCTGCTGGAAGAGCACCGCGACCGGCAGGCCCTCGTAGAGGATGGTGCAGATGGCCGACAGGCCGATCGCGAAGGCGACCGGCACGCCGAGCGCGAGGAAGAGCAGGAACGAGATCGCGAGGATGGTCAGTGCCACGCGGGCTCCACTTCCTCGCGGCGGACCAGCGCGATCACGTGCTCGATGGAGAAGAGCACGATGAGCGCCCCTGAGAGCACCAGCGGCACGTAGCGCACCGATTCGGGCAGGTCGATGTTCGCGAGCTTGTACGAGGCGACCGACATGCCGAGGATCGAGCCGTTCCAGGCCATCGCGGCGCCGAAGAACCCCACCAGCGCGTGGATCACGATCTCGGCGTAGCGACGCGGCCCCTCGGGCACCAGGATGAGGATCGACTCCATGCCGATGTGGCCCGCGTCGCGCACGCCGACCGCGGCACCCAGCAGCGTCACGTAGAGGATCAGGACGAGGGCCAGGTTCTCGGTCCACGTCGGGCTGCTGTTGAGCACGTACCGGCCGAACACCTGCCAGGCCACGATCGCGACGATGGTGACGAGCCCGGCCACGGCGAGGTAGGCGCAATAACGCGCCAGGCGCGCGTTGAAGCGCGTGAAGCCGCTCATCGGGAGGAGGCTACTTGGTTTCCTGGACGCGCTTCACCAGCGCGGCGAGCTTCGGATCGGCGGCGAACTTCGCGTACACCGGTGCCATGGCGTCCACGAACTCCTTCTTGTTCGCGAGCTGCACCGTCTGGATGCCGGCCTTCTCGACGATCTGGCGCGACTTCACCTCGCGCTCGTCCCAGAGCTTGCGCATGTGCGGCACCGAGTCCTTCGCCGCCTTGCGCAGGACCGCCTGCTCGTCCTTCGAGAGCGTGTCCCAGACCTTCTTCGAGAACACCAGCATCTCGGGCACGAGCGAATGCTCGCTCTGGTTGTAGTACTTCGCCGCCTCGAAGTGGCGCGAGGACTCGTACGACGGCCAGTTGTTCTCGGCCGCGTCCACGATGCCGGTCTTCAGCGCCGTGTAGACCTCGCCGTAGGGCATGGGCGTGGGATTGGCGCCGAGCGCCTCGATCATCGCGACGAAGAGGTCGGACTGCTGCACGCGGACCTTCATGCCCTTCATGTCGGCCAGGGTCTTGATCGGCTTCTTCACCGTATAGAACGAGCGCGACCCGCTGTCGTAGAACGCGAGCCCCACGAGTCCCTGCGATTCCATCGCCTTGAGGATCTCGTCGCCGATGGGGCCGTCCAGGACCTTGCGCATGTGCGCCGTGTCGCGGAAGAGGAATGGCAGCGCGGCGACGATGGTCTCGGGCACGACGCTGTTCAGCGGCGCCACGTTGATTCGCGTCATGTCGAGCGCGCCGATGCGCAGCTGCTCGATGGTGTCCTTCTCGGTGCCGAGCGAGCCGTTGGCGTAGACCTTCACGCCCAGCTTGCCCTGGCTGCGCTCCGCGACGAGCTTGCCCATGTACTGCACGGCCAGCGTGGTCGGGTAGTCCGCCGGGTGCACCTCGGCAGAGCGGAAATCGCGCGCGTGCGCTGCGGCGGCGAAGACAATGGCGGCCGTTGCGGCCACGATGTTGCGAATGACGGGTCTCATGGGTCGGTCCTTTTCCTAGTGGGCGAATTCCGGCTCGGGCAGCCCCTGCACGCCGGGCGAGAGCGCGAAGACCGCGCCCGCGAGCGGCTGCACGCGCGCCTGGGCCGCGTCGCGCGGCTTCATGGTGGTGACGAAGAGCGTGTCCAGGCGCGGGCCACCGAAGGCGCACATGGTGGGCTTGAGCGCCGGCAGCGTGAGGCGCCGGTCGAGCTTGCCCTCGGGGGTGAAGCGCAGCACCGCGCCGCCATCGTTGGCGCAGATCCAGTAGCAGCCCGCGGTGTCCACGGCCGCGCCGTCGGGGCGCCCACCGTGCTGCGACATGTCGATGAAGACGCGACGGTTGCCGGGAAGCCCCGAGTCGCGGTCGTAGTCGAAGCACCAGACGCGATTCACCGAGGCATGGGAATCGGAGAGGTACATGCGGCGCCCGTCGGGCGACCACGCGAGCCCGTTCTGCGTCACCAGCCCGCTCTCGAGCGGGCCGGTGAGCGATCCATCGGGGTCGTAGCGGTAGAGCGAGCCCACCGGCTGCGGAGCAGGCGCTCCCATGTGCATGGTCCCGGCCCAGAAGCGGCCCTGGCGATCGCAGCGCCCGTCGTTGAAGCGCATCGATCCCATCGGGTGTGCCACGGAAGCGAGCCGCGTCGCGCGCGCGCGCCCATCCTGCGCAAGCTCCAGGCGAAAGAGGCCGCTCTCCATGCCGGCCAGGATCGACCCGTCGCGCATGAAGCCGATGCAGGGGGCCATCTCTTCCGTCGTCCACGAGTCGCGCCGGCCGGTGGCGAGCGCCAGCCGATGGATCGCGCGCCCGGGGATGTCCACCCAGTAGAGCGCTCCCTCGCCCGCACGCCACACCGGCGACTCGCCGATGTCGTCGACCGGTTCGGTGAGCCGCTCGGCTCCGCGCTCAGTCGTCGAAGGGACCGGCATGGACGAAGGCGCCTCCCTGGTAGATCGCCGCCGGATCGTCGGCGGGCAGCGGCGGGCCCGCGGCCTCGACGCGCTCGCGCTCGCCGTCGGCCGAGTCGCGCGCGCGGAAGCCGATGTGCGCCGCCTTGCTGTTGTCCCAGAACTTCTTCTTGTTGTCGGACATGCCGAAGATCACCGTGTGGCCGACGCGCGGCGCGTACAACGCGCAACGCACCAGTTCGATCAGGTCCGGGTAGCTCAGGTATGTGGACAGCATGCGGCGGTCCCTCGGCGCGGGAAACGACGAGCCGATGCGCAGGCACGCGGTCTCGATGCCGTGGCGGTCGTGGTAGAAGCGCGACAGGCTCTCGCCGAAGCACTTGCTCACGCCGTAGAGACCGTCGGGACGCATCGGGTCGTCCGCGTCGATCACTTCCGACTGCTTGTAGTAGCCGACGACGTGGTTGGAGCTGGCGAACACCACGCGCTTCACGCCGTGGCGCCGGGCTGCCTCGTAGACGTTGAACACGCCCACGATGTTGGCCTGCAGGATGGGATCGAACTTCGCTTCGGTCGATACTCCGCCGAAGTGCGCGATCGCGTCGCAGCCGGCGACCAGGCGGTTCACGGCCTCGCGATCGCCGAGCTCGCAGGGCACGATTTCTTCCTGGGCCTGGGCCTCGCCCATCGGCTCGCGGTCCGATAGCCGCAGCATCTTCGCGTGCGGCTTGAGGCCCGCGCGAAGCACCTTGCCCAACCCACCGGCGGCGCCGGTGAGCAACACGCGCTCATACTTTGAAGGTACAGTCATGGGGATGGAAAACGTTTTCCCCATTCTGGAAGCCCGCCCCGCGCCTTGTCAAGGTCGTTCCGGGCCGGTCATGCTCTCGTCCTGATGAAAAAGAAGCCGACCATCCGCGACGTGGCCGCCCTGGCGGGCGTCTCCATCGCCACCGTTTCCAAGTACATCAACTCCACCCAGCGCTTCACGCCCGCGGTGGAGCGCAAGATCCGCGCGGCGATCGACGAGCTCGCCTACCAGTCGAACCCGCTCGCCCGCAGCATGATCACCGGCAAGACCGGCTCGGTCGGCGTGGTGATCCTGGACATCGGCAATCCCCACTTCACCGCGCTGGTCAAGGGAGCCAACCGCGTGGCCCTCGAGCACGGCTACAACCTGCTGTTCGTAGATACCGAGGAGAGCCAGGCCCACGAGGACGAGTTGCTGGAGGCCCTCTCCCGGCGGGTGGACGGCCTCATCGTGAGCACGCGCATGCCCGAGGACCAGCTGGGGCGCGTGCTGGCCTACGGCAAGCCCGTGGTCTTCTCCGGCCGCCCTGCTCCGCGCGGGTATCCCAGCATCGCCGTGGACGCCCACGCCGCGGCATACATGCTGGGCGAGCTGCTGGTCAAGCAGGGCCACCGCCGTATCGCCTACGTGGGCTTCGCGCCCGCCCGTCCGGACATGGAGCGCACCCGCGGCCTCACCGCCTGCCTGGACGCGCATGGTTTGGGCCTCTCGCGGCACGACGTGCGCGCCCCCACGCTCGCCGAGGGCGAGCGCATCTGCCCCACGGTCTTGCTGCGCCGCGACAAGCCCGACGGCGTGGTCTGCTACAACGACATGGTGGCGATCGGCTTCCTCAACGCCGCCAAGTCGCTCGGCGTCGAGGTCCCCGGCGACCTCTCGGTGGTCGGCATCGACAACATCCCCTACGGCCGCTTCATCAGCCCGGCGCTCACGACGGTGGACATCCAGAGCGAGCACCTGGGCGAAGAGGGCATGCGCATGCTGCTCCGCGCGATCGAGGGCAAGGACCCGCCCACCAGCCACGTGAAGATCGAGCCGCGCCTGGTCGTGCGCGAGTCCACCTGCGCGCGCCAGCCGGAAGTCCCCGCCGCCCAGCCCTCCCCGGCGCGTGGACGGGCGCGCGCATCGCGCTAGGAAACGTTAACCCCGGCAGTAAACGTTTTTCCCGGTCCCCCGCCTTGACAGCCGCCGAAGCGCCCGGTTAGATTGGGTAAACGTTTTCCCATAATAGCCAAAACATAGGAGGAGGCCTCATGCCCGCCCAGCGCCGGTTCCCGATTTCGCCGCTCGTTCTCGCCGTCCTCGCAGCCCTGCCTGCGGCCGCCCAGCAACCCACCGGACCCGCACCCACGCGCATCGAGGTCACCGGCTACCGCGCCGCCATCGAGAGCGCGCTCGCCGAGAAACGCGACGAGAACGCGATGGTGGACGTGGTCAAGGCCGACGACATCGCCAAGTTCCCGGATACGAACCTCGCCGAGGCGATGCAACGCATCTCAGGTGTCACCATCACGCGCGAAGCGGGCGAGGGCCGCAACATCTCGGTCCGGGGCCTGGGGCCAGGCTTCACGCGCGTGCGCATCAACGGCATCGAGGCGCAAGCCTCCACCGGCGGCACGGACGCGACCGGCGGCAACAACCGCACCCGCGGCTTCGACTTCAACGTCTTCGCCGCCGAGCTCTTCAACCAGATCACGGTGAGGAAGAGCCAGCAGGCGGACGTGGACGAGGGCTCGCTCGGGGCCACGGTGGACCTCTCGTCGGCGCGCCCGTTCGACTTCAAGGGGTTCAAGTCGGCCATATCGGTGCAGACGCGCTACAACGACCAGGCGGAGAAGTTCGACCCGCGCCTGTCCTTCCTGCTGTCGAACACCTGGAACGACGGGATGTTCGGCGTCCTCCTCTCCGGGGCCTACTCCAAGCGCCACGTGCTGGAGGAAGGCTTCAGCACGGTTCGCTGGGACAACGGCGCGTCCTCGGGCGGCTGGTGCACGCCGCAAGGTGTCACGCCCGCCAACCCGGCCGGCTCCACTGCGACCACGTGCGGACCCGCCGCCCAGGGCGTGAACCGTGTCCCCGGGACACCCGCCAACATCGCCGCCTTCAACGCCGCGAGCGACCCCAACAACTTCCATCCGCGCCTGCCGCGCTACGGCCTGCTCACGCACGAGCAGGAGCGCACGGGCGTCACGTTCTCCCTGCAGGCGCGCCCCTGGGCGAGCACGCTGGTGACCTTCGACCTGCTGTACTCGCGCATCCAGGGCACGCGGCAGGAAGACTTCCTCGAGGCGATCTCCTTCAGCCGCACCGCCGCGCAGGGCGGCAAGCCCCAGACGAGCGTGCTCGCAACAGCGTACGACTCGAACGGCCAGCTCCTGTACGGCACCTACAACGGCGTCGACATCCGCTCGGAGCAGCGCTTCGACGAGCTGGACACCAAGTTCCAGCAGCCCAGCCTCACGCTCGAGCACGACTTCTCGCCCACCCTCAAGCTCTTCGGCAAGATCGGGCAGGCGAAGTCCGAGTTCCGCAATCCCACGCAGACGACGACGACCTTCGACGCCCTGAACGTCAACGGCTACTCCATCGACTTCCGCTGCGGCGACCGCCTGCCCTGCATCAGCTATCCCTTCGACGTGACGCAGATCGGGGGGCCCGGGCAGCTCACGCTCGTGGGCGTGCCGGTCGCGACCTCGGGAACGCAGCCGGCCACCATCCCGAACACCACCTCGAGCGAGATCCGCATCCGGCCGCAGGGCACGGACAACACCGTCGACCAGTTCAACCTGAACCTCAACTGGGAGGCGATGCGGGACTTCAACGTGAGAGGC
>Ga0111539_10000266_pt1 | contig 62323 bp, 69 predicted proteins | sample RhiMethybrSRZTD1_FD_79667 | JGI IMG/M metagenome (GOLD analysis project Ga0111539, IMG submission 79667) | Populus rhizosphere microbial communities from Tennessee, USA - Rhizosphere MetaG P. TD hybrid SRZTD1 (version 2) (version 2) | ecosystem: Host-associated > Plants > Roots > Rhizosphere >...
AGAATTTTGTGTGGTACTATAGTAGGTGAAGAAGGTCCTCTAAGGCCAGGGCATTACGATTCAGACATCAATATTTTCAATAGACAGACTTTTCCCGTTTCCTTCTTTTGGAAGCCTGTCTTAACATCTGATCTCCAAGACGAAAAACAAAAACAAAAACAAGAAGAACAAAATAGCAATTTTATACTCATGGCTTTAGGTCCAGGGAATTCAGTCAGTATTAGTTGTAACGACGTAAGGGAGTACCTACCGCTGAATCCTAATAGAAATTCTAATGATACAGATTTCCTTGAAGGGGTATTGACAATTAGTGTCGAGCTAGATCCATCAATTCAAGGAGCATTATCATCCTCATTGGCAGACAATGGTACAAGAAAGCAATCACAGCTCCTAATACCGTCATCATCGAATCAGGAATTAGAACCTAATGCAAATATATTGAGTGTAGATGCCATCTATACTGTAAATGCTTTAAAAGTCCCAAGCAGAGAGTTAGTGCTACAGTTAATCGATTATAGCATTACCAAGCAAGACGAGGCCGGAAAGATCCCAACTGATATGATATCTAAGACGCTAAGTGTTGCAGTTCCCATAAGAACTAATGAGACTATAAATCCTGAAAAACAGGTTAGGGATATTTTGATGAGAGAATATTTCTTGAGCGCTGAGGAAAGCCATAGTCTCAGTATAGTGATAAAAAATCTCAGTCTAGGTGTTGGCGCATTAGATGACAATCATGCTATATCTCTTCAGCGAATTAATGCCTATCAACCCCCGCCCTAGAGGCAGAGATTCAACTATTAGTGAATTGATATTAAGATCGACATCAAGTCCTTGTCTATCTATTAACCTGTATAATAATTATGTATAGTCATGAAAAAGAAAAACGTAACGTACTTAGAAGTTGGCATTGAAGATTTTTCCTCAACTTTAGCTCATGCATCTTGATCCAAACTTTAACTAGTTCTATTTTATGGCTATTTCACGAAATCATTTTTGGAGATTTAGTAATCATTATCTCATTGAGTAAATGTGTTAGGAACAGTAAGACCAGTAGATGGAACAAGAATTGGTCATATTCATGAGCAACGGTGGCATAGCGTCCCAATTGATACTCTAGCAGACATTTCCGGAAATATATAACAAATTCTCGATTGATATGAGAAAGTATACTTCAAATTATCGAACGGCTAAGAAATCACGTCCAAATATGAAGACACATGAAATTGCAGAATATTTCAGGGTCGCTGGGATATTGGTTTCAGTGACAATTATTCTTTCCTCATCAATTGTTTACAGCTTTAATGACTCTGCTGATCACAGTTTATTATGGCCTAATACAGCTCATGGACAGGAAGAAGGACTAGAGGAGCAGGATAACGGCATCAGCGATGAGAATGATTCAACTACTAGCAACATTAACAGTTCCAGACTGACTTTGCCGGAGTTGTTTTCTAGTGTAGAAAAATCAGTGGTTCAAGTTGCTAGGGAGGGAAAATCTGATATTTCATCGGATAGCAGATTGGGATCAGGTTTTGTTTATGACAGAGATGGACATATAGTCACTAATTTTCACGTTATTGCAGGTGGTGCTCCAGACGGGAACATCCAAGTAACGTTTCTAGACGGTAGTACATATAAAGCCAGGTTAATAGGTGGTGATCCTTTCTCTGATCTGGCGGTCTTGCAATTGGAAAGAGAAGATATACCATTAGACAAACTGGTGCCGTTACCAATTGGAGATTCAACAGCTCTAAGTGTAGGTGAGGGAGTGGTAGCAATCGGCAACCCTTTTGGCTTATCTGGTTCTATGACTGAAGGCATTATTAGCGGTCTTGGAAGAATTTTGCCATCAGCAGAACAAGAACAAGATCCAAATACATTACCATCAGATCTTCTACCTTCCAAAGGTTTCCTTATCCCGGACATTATACAAACTGACGCCCCCATAAACCCAGGAAATTCAGGTGGTCCTCTTCTGAATGAACAAGGTCAAGTTATCGGAATAAATACTGCAATATTTTCAACTACTGGAGCATCAGCAGGGATTGGATTTGCCATTCCTTCGAATACTATAAAGAAGGTAATCCCATCATTAATCACAAGAGGTGACTATCAGCATCCATACCTGGGTATTATTGGTGTAGACATTTCACCGGAGATTGCAGATGCCTTAGGATTGGGAGAAGCCAGAGGATTTTTGGTAACTGATGTTAGTAGAGGAAGTCCGGCTCAAAAGGCCGGAATACAGGAAGGAAATTCGCCGACCAATATTGATGGAAGGGAAATAACATTGGGGGGCGACGTAATTCTTAAAATAGACGAAAATACGGTCAGAAAACTTGATGATGTACTTACTTATCTTGAAAGAGAAAAGAAGGTAGGAGATGCTGTGCAATTGACAATACTTAGGAATGGTGTAACAGAAAACACCAACCTAACTCTTGGTCCAAGGCCTACCGCAATAGAATCCCAAGGTAGTTTGCCGCAACAAGAAGATATACCGCCCAGCCAAGACGGAGGGCAAGAACGGGAACAAACGCCTCTACCGGATCAACTCTATGAAAGGTGCTTAGAAATTGCAGGTAAGGACATATGTGATTTTATGTTTCGGCGATAGCTGAAGCGGGTCCATTACCTTTACCTCCGCTCCGCACGTTAGCTAAGAATTGCGAGTTCATACTAAGCGGTAAAAGTGAATACTTCGCCTAATAGCAAGTTATTATGCTCAAAAATGGAATCAGTCAGTCATAATGCAAATACACTTTTTGGTTGTACTTTTGGATTCACTATTGACACTCGAGATTTATTCTATTAAGTTTCTAGTGCATAAGTTAGATGAACTTCCCTTAGCTGATGGTTAATAATTAGGAAATATATTATCAGAGTTACATGAGGGCAATTGTATTTGACTCAGACGGCGTTCTGGTTGATTCCATGCCTAGTCATTTTAGGGCATGGAAGGTTGCGTTCAAAGATGTATGTAATAGTGAGGTTGATAAGAGAACCATCTATTTACTTGAGGGTATGCGCGGTACTGATTTGGTAAAAAGTGTATTTGAACTAAAAAAATATCATTTTGATAATAATGAGGACATGAAAAAGTATACACAACGAGTTATCCAGCGGAAAGATGAGGTTTTTAGACAAATATTGGTCTCTTCTCCTCCTAAAGCCTATCCTGGTGTCAGGCACTTAATTAAGAACTTGGTTAACTGCAAGAAAGCCGTGGTAAGCGGATCCGCAAGAAGAGATGTTGAAATGCTTCTTGAGAAGTCTTTAGGAGATGGAACTCTCTTTGATGCTTTAATTACTGCTGATGATGGCAAGAAAGGTAAGCCTGACCCTTCAGCTTTTATGAACGCACTAGATAAAATCAAAATAGCACATTCAAAAGCTTTGATAGCGGAGAATGCACCACTAGGGGTCAAAGCAGCAAATAATGCGGGAATACCATGCATAGTGATATTAAATAATACGCCTCTCAATATCCAAGATTTTAGATCTATAATTAATAAAGATAGAATCTTCAAGGATACCAGCTCAGCGGCAGGATTCATAAAAGAATGGTGCATTTGTGACACAAAACAGTTAAAATAAAAATACTTCTATGAAAAATGGAATCAGGAAAGCGGAACGTGATTCACCCATGTATAAGTGTAGTTACTACAATAGAGTCTTTTACAGAGCACTTACAGACTTTTTGAATATTTTCATCCTAATCTTTACTATGGACATAGGTCTAACATTTTCCAACTATGACCCCTTGCGTGTGCTTGATTCATTATTTACTTCTATAAACCTTATATAAGCTTCCTGTTTTTTCGTTGGTATAAGTCCACGCATCATCTTGTATGATAACCTCTTGAAATCTTGACCTTTGACTCTCATCTAATGAGTTATATACAAACTGACCAATGACAAAGCTATCTGGTTTTGCTAGCCTAGTCATCTTTACTGCTACATTCACGGAATGACCTAAAATGTCCAAGAGTGGTTCCTTTACCTGCATATTATTTAACCAACGTATATTCATGCCGTACTGTATAACTGAGCTCTTGCCTATATCTACGCCCACACGTATAGCCATCTCAGGATAATCATACTGATTAAGAATAGGATTAATTCCCTCTCGGATTACCTTGATCATAGACATTACGCAGTTGATCGCATTTATGCAAGGTAGATATTGTTGTTGCAGGTGCATCTGCTCATCATCACTATTCAACACAGAATCTACTGTAAAGAAAGCAAGAACAGCATCACCGATATATTTTAAGACATAGCCTCCATAAAGAGAAATCATTATAGACATTTCCTGGGTAAATGTTTGAACTATAGTTGTGAGTCTGTCCAACGGTAAGGTCATTGATAATTGTGTCGACCCAACCAAGTCAATATGTAGTATCACGAGAGTAACCTTAGATCTTGCGAATCTTTGCAATACTCTATTTGTTTCTTCCATTGAGATGTCAAAAGAAGGTTCTGATTTCAGAGCTTTCCACATCCTAGTCTGTGCATTTCTTATGGCCAATCTGATATCTACAATGGCGTCTAAATAAAATGAACTTGCCAAAGAAGTGGTGGGGCTCTTTATTGGACTATCAGACTGGGACAACTCATTTCTCTTTTTGACTTCGTTGACCTCCTGTTCTATGACCCTGTGAACAGATTCTTCGCTAATATCAAGTTGGGAGGCGATTGTACCTTCCTCTATAGCTGAATTGTAGAGATTAAGTATAGTCTGACGTTGATAGTCGTCACTAATTTCTTTAGCCTTGGATGAAGTGTCCCCTCCTCTGTCCATTTTCTTCATCACACACTCATAGATGAGTCTGCTAATATATAGTAAATAAAATGCAAATATTAACTAAATCAATGGATAAATCTTTGTTCGCATCTGAAAAGTTAGTTAATATTCAGGTCTAGCGGCGCGTGAGAGTAAAGCAGGATTATTTGAAATTTGCCACTTCGGTACTGACATTCATTCGATTGCATTCTCTTTTAACAATATATAGAGCAGAATACAATTGTATGGGGCTATACCCAAAGTAGAGTAAATTAGGAACTTATCCACAATCCGCCTGGTATTAAACTGATAAGAAGCATGGACCTAGTTGACTCCTAAAATGTACTGTTAGTTAGTTTCCGACCAAAGTTACTAGAATGTTTGATACTGTATTTCTGTGAAAGAAAGAAAAGGAAGGCTGGTTATCTTATAGTAATAGACTAATGACCTCCCTAACGGTAGTCATAGTTGCAATTGTTCCTATAGTACTAATGGCGAGTGTATCAACGTACATGTACAAATGGGAGTTATCACATCAAGAGGCTGAGGGTCTCGCAGAAGACTCCATATTCACATGCAGAAGGGCATTATATTTGGAAACTCATACTGGAGATCTCAACAAAAATGAAGTTTCAAAAGATCAAATGATCAGAACTGCAAAATTATTGTCAACCTGCGATAATAATATGCTTTATTATAAGGGCCGATGTGAGATAGACTTTTCTAAGAGCTTCTGTACTACCTCGTCGTTAGATGGATATTTAATTCTAAGAGGGATCGAAAATGCAGAAAGGCCGACAGGGTTTACAAAGATCTAGCAAACATTGTTTAAGATCGGATGTTGTCTAAAATCACACCGCTAGTTCGATTTTGGTTATAACTAATTCAAGATTGATAATATTAGTAAAGAGATACATAATCGTTAATTATTTGGTATTCCATGATTTGATGCTATGATGGGTTTTATTGTATCAATATTGGTTATTGTTTTTTTCTTGGCTATTATCGGTTTGGGATTTGATACATTTTTTTCAGGTGTCAAGAAAGGTGCAGACAAATTAGGTATCACGCCTATAATGGAAACCGCAGCTGATGATGCAATTAAGATTGCTGAAAATGCATCACGAAACTTAGTTAACAATTCACTTCCGGTCAATAAGTAATGGGTTAAGAGGCCTCCTCTGAGGCAATACTCATTTTTCAAGCTTCAGATGCACTTTTTTCACAATAACAACTGAACTTATCGTCTATTTTCAAGAAATTGATTCTCTTCTTGTTTACTTTATGAGAGATTTGCTTATTTCGGACAGTTTTGACTATGAACCTAGATCATAGTATCAGAATATTGGATCGGGATAATTACATCAATAGGTTTACGTGAATTCAGATAGCAGTTGCTAGCGATGTATTTCCTTCTAACTTAAATACGAATTAAAACTTATAAATCGTATTGTGTACACTATCTTTTCAATGAATAAATTGGAATTAATAGCACTGCCCTTGATACTGTCACTATTGGTATCGGCAGGATTTGCTGTGAGCACCTCATATGCACAAGGAAACCAGACAAATGCGACCTCCGGTAACATGACGGGAGGAAATCAAACAGGTAACCAGTCAGGAAATCCATTAGGACAATTAGGTGAAGCGTTAGGCGGTTTGATGGGTGGCAACAAATAAAGCCATTTTCCTTTTTCTTTGTTAGAATAGAACTTGATTAAAATCTAACGTGGTTAAGTTCAATACCGTAATCTCTTTTATTTATTCCTGATTTTGGTAGTAGATAAGATATCATATGTAGTTCGGACGATCACATCTTAAAACCTATAAATTTCTGTACTGATAGGCAAATCGGAAACAAGTTAGTAATACTGGTGTGAATCCTAGAGTGTAGTAACGAAAGACTAAGCGAAGCGGTATGTCCACATGGATAAGTAAGTAAGCATGTAATACATTTTTAATAGATGTAGTGTAGCTTCAAATTATCTTGAAGATAGGAATTACATTGCCACAAGCCGGCGAACAATCTACAAAGGAAAATATAGTTCGAACTGCAAAGGCGGCCGAAGACGAAGGTTTTGATTCCCTTTGGGTTTTTGAAAGACTTCTTTGGCCTACAAATCCTCAAACACCTTATGTTGCAACCCCCGATGGGAGCTTGCCAGTGGAATACCAGAATATACTTGACCCATTAGAAACACTTACCTATGTAGCTGCAAATACAAACAAAATCGCATTAGGAACCTCGGTCATGGATATGCTATTTCACAATCCCGTGGTATTGGCAAGAAGATTTGCTACACTTGATGTTTTATCAGAAGGAAGAAGTATAGCAGGATTTGGTATAGGGTGGTCAAAGGATGAATACCAAGTTTCTAATATACCATTTCAAAATAGAGGTAAGAGAGCTGATGAGCTTATTCAAGTATTAAAGAAAATATGGACAGATGATGTTGTTGAGTTCAAAGGTACGTATTATAGTATACCTGCATCAAAAATAGGACCTAAACCTACCCAAAAGCCACACCCTCCTATTTATCTCGGTGGATTTAGCCCAAATACATTCTCAAGAATTGTAAATTATGACACAAATGGTTGGCTGGCTGTAGTGGGTGGACCACTTGAATATATTGACAATACTATAAATGCGATAAAAGATGTAGCAAAAAAGGCAAATAAGGATCCAAATAACTTTAAGGTGGTTCTCTTAGCACATCTCAACATAGCATTAGATTCAAAAAGTCAATCAACAAAAACAAAAGAAGACCAGAGATTCCCATTCACCGGAACAATAGATCAGATAGGAGATGATATAAAGAGAGTAAAACAGATGGATATTGATCATATAGTATTTGGATACGTCTTTATCCCAATAGGTAGAGAAGTGGATAGTGTAATTAATATAACAAAAGAGTTATCAAAGTATGCAAGATAGAAAGCAAATTGGGTGTGGAATGCAACTATTAGCGGATTCTGTTTGAAAATTAGTCTCACATGTTAAATTAGTTAATTATTTATTTACTCTATTTCTACAATTTAAGCAGAACAAAAATGGGGATAGTTAAGCCAATTGTCAAGCGTGAAATTAGAGATATAAAGCTGATAAGAAAGGGTAGAGGTTTTTCATGGTCTGAGCTGAATGAGGCCGGACTAGATAATTTAAAAGTTGTGAGGAAGAATCGTATACCGATAGATATGTTGAGGAAAACGAAAATTCCTGAAAATATTGAACAACTGAAGCCTGTTGTAAAAGAACTTCTAGATTTAAAAAAACAGCGGAAGAAGAACAAAGCAAATAAAGATAGTCATCATACGAAGGAACAAGTAAAATCAGTTTCTTCTAAATAGAAAAGGAGTCAGGATGACGGCATCTTTATTTTTAATTTAATCGCAAATTTCTGTTTATAAATTAGATAAAACCTTCAATCAAGATCACAACTCTGCAAATTGCTACGTTTCCAACGGCTCATGTATTGGTCTATGTAAATACAGTTTACCCTGAATTTGAAATAATAACTAAAGCCAAGTCGTTATATGTAGTAGAAGCTATCCATCAGTTGGACCATATGGTATTATTTTGAAGATAATTGACAGCAGTGTGGAACATGTTAATGAAATTTGTAACGAAGATATACGTATAACAGAGAATATCAATCAGAAAGAGGTATAGGTTTGGTCATATTTTCAAATTTGTCAAATAGTGCAAACGCAAATCGGTGGTTGAGAAATAAGACAAATAGGCCATCTCTCATCATATTTTCAATTTCAACACTAATTTGTTCATTTTTGATGATTGAAGTATACGACAAGGAGTCAGTCACGAGCATCAAATTGGTAAGCTCATAGTTGTCCGTAATATCTAACGTAAGTGCTTCAACAAGTCCAAAAAAACCCAAATCATAGTGTTTGATCTTGGGTCTAATTATAGTCACTATTGTATCACTTGCTTCTCTACCCTCAGCATTTCTTGTCTTAGTTGCTGTTAAAGGAGACAAGAATATCCGGACTCCCTGATCAAGCTTTTTGTCATATTCAATGTTAACATAGTCATTCGATCTGAAAAAATCCTCGGTTCCTTTCTTTAGCTGTTCTTCATCTAACCAGTTATCTCCCCTGTTTTCATTCATTCTGCTGAAAAAGGATTTAGGGCTCACCATTCTTATATTGGGCAACTAAATACTACTCTTGTTTTGACTTAATCTTGGTTATAAATTCTTCAAGCCATCAGGACTGGGAAAGCTCTCAACTAAGTTAGTTGAAAAACAGGAAGGGCGCCCCATTACTTAGTATATCATAAATACATGCTATCCTTGCCATTCTCAGTCCACAAAATAAATTTACGCCATGAACCAAATATTTGTATTTTCAGTCTAATTTTGTCTAATAATTATTTCGCAGATACTAAAACCGGTGATTGTGAAGCCCTCTTTTTCAACATAGCATCACTAGAATCAAGATACTTCGTCAGCAACAATTGAACAAGAGTAAATAGATAGGGAATTGATATTGTTTAAATGAAAGAAATTGTACATTTACTCGCCTGCGAAATGATGGCCCGGGTTTCTGTTCCGTTCACCGATGGTCATTATTATGGTAGAGGGGAAAGGTCAAACACGGAACTGGCTCATAATAGCCTCTCTGCCGGCAGGCAATTTTAATTACAAAGTTTATAAAGATACGAAAGAAAAAATCTAGTCATGACCTCTAAAATAGGTTTTCACGTTTCAATCTTAGGGGCTATATCAAACTCTGTTGATAATGCTCTAAAAATAGGATGTAATGCATTTCAAATATTTAGCAGGAACCCAAGAGGATGGGCAGCAAAACCTTTGCAAGATGACGACGTAGAGAATTTCAGAAAAAAACTAAATGAGAGCAAAATTGATAAGTATTCAACTTTTGTACACATGCCATATCTACCTAATCTTGCATCTTCTGATAAAGAACTACACAAGAAGTCAACTGATACCCTCAGAGAAGAGATAAAAAGATGCAGTTCATTAGGTATTCCTCATGTTATATTGCATCTGGGGAGATATGGTGAACAAGGTAGAGAACATGGAATTAGCCAAATAGAAAAGGCATGTACCTCTGCTATCAAATTTTCGCCAACGTCCAAGCTAAAATCGAAAATTAGAAAAAAGAAAACTACTGAAATCGAACGTGAACCTGTAACAATAGTTCTTGAAAATAGTGCTGGTGGAAAGAATAGTCTCGGGAGTAGATTCGACGAGCTGGGCTTGATCCTTGACAAGCTAAAGTCTTCTGATAGACAAAACTCATTTGGGATATGCTTAGATACCTGTCATGCTTTTGCAGCAGGTTATGACTTAAGAGCTAAAGAGGGTGTAAGTGAGACTTTAGATAAATTCAATAGTGAAATAGGATTAGAAAATCTAAAAGTAGTACATCTAAATGATTCCAGAGATATGCTGGATTCTAAACGTGATCGGCATGAACATATTGGTTTAGGTAAGATAGGAACGCAAGGATTTAAGGATCTCCTAGCATATGAAGCGGTAAGAAAAATCCCAATTATAATGGAAACACCTCTTGATAATAGAAGACAGAATCATGATAATCTAAAAGTTGTGTTAGAGTTTCTAAATGACAATAAATAAAAGTAGAGAAAAATACCTATTCCTATTTTTGAATCGTTTTGAGATTTTCTGAAGAGCTTGACGAATAGTGATGAATATGAACATTTTTACCCGTTGTGGAATAATAAGAGGATACCTATGGCTTAAATAGTCCAAAAAACAAATTCTCGCTACTTAACAAAATTAGAAATCTTCAAACGTTAGATCTAGCCCTTGGATCTGTTAGCACCATTGGATGAATCAGCACCTAGAGCCTTTTAGGAATTTAATAAATATGATCCCATAAATGGCTTTATTCACCTCGAATCGAATCAGAATAAGACTCGAGTCTTTACTTCGACTAAGGGAAAAAGAAAATCAGTATACGTACCAACAAATTATGGACTTCGGAATCACAACTCCTCAAAACGCTTACATGTCAGTGCTGACCTAAAGATTATGATTACCGGACTAATATCTTCGAAGGAGGCTAAAAAATAAGTTGGGAATATGCTTTACTTACTATTTCCCTATGTTAAGAGCCGCCTTTTGATTATTCTTCGTCTTGTCCATCTTCTGTATCGTCAATTGCCTTCCTCATGTCATTATTGTCATCATCACTGTCATCAGTACTCTCAGTAGAAGCATTATCTTCACTATCCATTCCCCCATAACCTGCTTGCATACAGTCCCTTACATCATCTTCTGTGGGAGATCCTCGGCCCTCAAGACCAGAAAGACAAGTCTGTAATTCTTCGTAGTCTTCCTGAGTAGAGTCTTGGTCATCAGATTTAGTCACATCATCAGCATCTATCTTCTCATCATCATCTTCTGTTGTTGCAATTATGCTATCTTCATTGTTATCTTTCTCTTCTCCATTAATGTTAAAAGCGGGACCTGTGGCATCCATGCTGACTTTTGTGAATTCTGTATCGGGAGTAAAGTCTTGATCCAGTTGACCTATTACTCGTGTTGGTGATGACATTGTGACAGCTACACCTAATATTGCGATACCAACAATGGTTAGCAATGTTGTCGTTTCTTTTCTATTCATCATTTTCTAAGTGTCAGGTTAAGTCAAAAGATTAAACAGTTGACGACCAATTCTACCATATTTTTTCATTGAACTTTCGAAGGATAGTTTGTATTCGTTAAGAATTTAGGCCAATATTACTACGGGTAACCTCGAAAATAAAGATGATAAAGCCAGAATAAAAGAGCCAACGATCACAAGTCTACCTGTCTAACAATAGAACACTTTGCCATCTTAATCCAGCCGACTCTAACCGTAGTCATTTTCTGGGATTGGGTTAACATATTTATCCCTTCTTTTCTTCTTAATAAAAATAGTCGGTTTCATTTAATATCCGTTGAATTATTAGTTATATTGAGAAGGAATGATTGATGATTTAGATTTAGCTCTGTCTACTAATATCTCTACTTATTTTTCTCGGTTTGTACATTTATGTGAAAAAATTCTTGGAACAAAAAGCAAGAATATGAAAGTGAATTTTCTCTCTGAATATCTCTCATCTCTGAATGAAGAATCTCTATCTATTGCTGTTCTTTTCTTGTCTAACAGAATATTTTCTCCTGGTTCGAAAGCTACGATAAATATGGGATATAGCACAATAATGCGAACACTATCTGAAATATCCGTACTAGATCAAAATAAAATCCGACAGATCTATCTAAAATTCGGAGATATGGGTGCGCTCTCAGAATATGCAGTATCAAAAAAACATACCATTTCACTTTTACAACCACATGCATTGACACTGTTGTCTGTACATAATCAATTTAGGAAGATTGCAGACACTATTGGTTATAAATCAAATAAAAATAAGAGGAATATTTTGAAAGGACTATACCTGAATAGCTCACCACTTGAAGCAAAATATCTAACAAAGATGATAAACGGAGAGATGAGAATTGGTTTAACGGAAGGTTTAGTGCAGGTAGCAGTTTCTAGGGCATTCAACCAAGAGCTCAGATACGTCAGAGAAGCCATGCTTGTTTTAGGAAATATTTCCCAAGTGACAGTACTTGCAAAAAAAAGTTTACTGCATACTGCACTAATCAGACCACTTAATCCTGTAAGTTACATGTTAGCAGATGTGATGTTTACTGCGAAAGAAATAACCAACTACTATCAAAAACCTTTGATCTGCGAATACAAATATGACGGAATACGTGCACAAATGCATAGATCTGGACAACAAGTTAGATTTTTCTCTCGTAACCTTACGGATGTTACAAAATCATTTCCTGAATTGGCTAATGCGGCGATAAATATTAACTTACCATCAACATCATCATTATCAGAAATTAATCTTATTTTAGATGGGGAAGTAATTGGTTTTCTTCATGGTAAACCACTTCATTTCCAACTCTTGCAAAAGCGACTTCGCAAGAAGAACATTACAGAGCAAATCATGAATGAAGTTCCATTGGCATATGTAGTATACGATATATTATATCTTAATGGAGAAGCAACAATTAGGAAACCATTAAAAGCAAGAAAAGAAATTCTATCAAAAATATCTTTTAGAGAACCCATTAATAACTCATATCAATGTATTGTAAATTCAAAGCAAAGAATAATTGCAGTGTTTAAGGAAAGTAGAGATATGGGTCACGAAGGATTAATTCTAAAAGATCCAGACTCTCTTTATTATCCCGGAAGAAGAGGAAGATATTGGATAAAGCTTAAAAAAGAATTAGATACTGTCGATGCTATTATCGTAAGTGCTGAATATGGCCATGGAAAAAGAGCAGGAACATTATCTGACTATACTTTTGCAGTCAAAGATGATTACGGCAACAACCATTTAAGAATAATTGGCAAGGCCTATTCTGGATTGACTGATGAGGAAATAAACAATATTACGGAAAAATTAAGAACTAGTATGATAAAAGATGAAGGGTACAGAATTGTAGTTAGGCCAGAAATAGTTCTGGAAATCGCGTTCGACAGCATACAAAGAAGTGATAGACATAATAGTGGATTTGCACTGCGTTTTCCAAGAATAAAGAATATTCGAAAAGACAAAACAGTTTGGGACATAGATTCCCTTTCAAAGATTCAGCAAATCTACAACAGGCAGGTCTATCTAATGAATGAAAATAAACTATGATTGATACACCTTAGCTTTCAGGTTACGAACGGGTTTTGATTAAATGATCCCGATAGGGCAAGGTACAAAAGCATCTGGGGAGAGACGGCCTGACTACTGTAAAGATAGGTATCTATTTAGAAATCTTCTAAAAGTATTCTATCACTTAGCTCTAAAGTTATGATCTAATAGAAAAATAGATATGATATTATGTTAAGAGTTTCTGAACATATTTTCGCGAAGTCAAATATAGCGACAAGGGCCTTGTACTAACGTCTAAACATTGTGAACCACTCATTTTCTCGTGGAGGGAGTCTATCTGTATTGCTTTCTCTAGCAGCAGCATTAGTAATATTCTCAGTATTATATACGGGAATTTTTGCTTACGGGCAGGAGTCAGATAGCTTAGGGAATCCTCTTCCACAGGTTAACAATAATACCAATCAGGTCCAGCATTCTGGAGAAAAACAACAACTCGTTATAATCCCTAGTTTATCGAGTAATGAATTAAGTACTGTGATAGCTAAGCCAGAACCCAATGAGGAGATTAGGAGACTAGAACAAGGATTAGCATCTCAACGGACTGGGATAGACTTCATTGAAGGGAACCGTGAGAAAGCAGAAGATGCCCCTGACACAATTTCTGCTGCGGAAAGGGAGGACATACAACAGGAAGACGAAAATCAGAAAGCTGACATCCAAGAGCAACAAGAAGATACGCAGGAAAAACTTGAAGACAAATTAGACGCTGCAGAATCAAAGACAAGTGAGACTGTTGAAAATACAATAAGGGAGTCAGAGAATATACAAAATGAACAAAATGATGATACTAGTGGAAAGGGAGATAAAGAAACTGGCAAGGATAGTGGAGTCCCAATAGAGCTGCCTTTTCCCTAAGAGTCGCAAAGAATCTTTTTGTTATTGAATGATATTCATTATGTCCACAGCATACTAAAAAGAAAAATGACTATTGAGAGAACCGTTAGAGTGAAAGCGTCTCCAAGACTTAGTCTTGATAGATAAATATCTAAGAAATTGGCTCCATGATATGCACTATGCCTAAATACCTTAATTCATATTACATTAGGGGGCTTCACGTCCATATTACGCGAGTTGCAGGGGTAGTCCTAGACTCAACACTGATTCATTGTATTTACGAAACAGTTGAGTCTCCTGCGGCTCCAAATATAATAAGCTGCTATCCTATTGACGATACGATACCTCGAAAAGTGATTGCTTTCTTCAGCCAATAGACATAGTTTCTTTAACTGGCTCACTCCAAGTCATATTTCTTTATAGATTAGAATACTCGATCCCAGCTTCCTCGTAGCCCTAGTAACTCTTAAACAAATGAGGACAGATAAACTTCTGATAATATCACTGACTTTAGCTTTGGGTCAAACTGGTCAAGACCTTGAATTCCGTCATGCCACGACCAATATGCCCAAGCTTTTTCAGGGTAAGGACGTATAGTTCAAAGGGGGCACTTTCAGACGGTGAATTATAAGAGATAACACTAAATAATTCAATATGAACAGATCACGGGAAAAGTTCCCAACCAAACAATAGACCTCCTTGGACGGGGCAAAACATTCTGACTACTACTTAATTTCTTAATGATAGAGTTTTAATGGCATTCGAAGTTCCAAGGTGCAGGTTCATTTTTTAATCGTTTAGCTATCACCTTATGTATGAATGAAAAACATTACAAGAATCCAACACCCACTGTGGATGCTATTAACCATAAGAATTCTCAGATTTTGTTGATAGAGAGAAAGAAAGAGCCGTTCAAAGGCTATATGGTATTGCCGGGGGGATTTGTAAATGAGGGAGAAAGAGTCGAGGATGCAGCGAAACGAGAGGTTAAGGAAGAAACATCATTAGACATCGTGCTTCTTGAAATCCTAGGAATTTACTCGGAGCCTAAGCGAGATCCAAGAGGACACGTCATGTCTACAGTATTTATTGGAGATCTCTAAAAGAAGTTATAAAGTAGATGCGATAGCACAGGATGACGCAGCGGCGATCGAATGGCTAGACCTAAAAGAGGTAGTCGACACAAAATTCGGATTTGACCACGGAAAGATTATAGCAGATTACATCAGATGGAAACAGATCGGGGGAACCTTCTGGTCGTCTAAAAAATGACATGTAGTGATCATGATCACTCTCTCGAATCCTTACGCTAGTCAAGAAGTGGTCATCACTTCTCAATAATGGAGTCTGTACCGAAAAATAATGTTTGAAGGATATCTTGGCATATCCGTTTTGTCCACATTCAGAGCGTCGATTGCATGAAATTGTTCATTTAGATTTGTTAATTTTGGTCATTGAAAGAAACGTAATATAGTCTCCAAAACTTAGTTGTAAAAAAAGATTGGAGGGGTTGTGATATAATTATTCTTCTTCTTCTGACATCATCGCTGCCTGAGATGTTGTGGGTCTTTCTTCCTGTACGTACAAATCTACAAATTCTGGCCTTAATGCAGGAGAGTTATTTCCTGTCTGGCATATTAAGTTTGAATCTTTGATGGTCAAAGCACAAACCTTGTATTCATCGCCCACACCAACCGTCACGTTAGGAAATGTTGCAACATATTCTATGATACCTCCAGTACCATCACTAGCATTTACTGAATGGATGTATGTCTTGCTATCGTCGAATAGTTTTACTCTCGATTCACCATCTACACTAACTATCGTGATGATGTCCCCGCTATCATGATTCAGTCCTTGTATAGTCATGATCACCTTAAAGATGTCTTTTTTCTTTTCTATTTCTGAGGAGGGAATACTTTGTGCAAGTGCATTAGGACCTAAGTTCAAGATTGATGTTGCCATGAATGCGAGTAGCGAAGCAGACAGAAATACCCATGTAAGGTGTTGTTTTTTTCTTGCTCCCAATGACAAACGTTCGTCTCCTGATTTGTGGGAATTTCTGATATTTCTTAGCTTTGAGGATGTCATTCATAACAAAATAAACTTGCATACTTATGAAACAAGGTTTTGTTTTGTTATAATATTAAATCTTCTTATAAATTCGATCTTGCCATACCACGAGAGTATTCATCTATTAACGCTGAAGTCTGCCATTATGGTAAAATTACTCCGATTCGAATCCAAAAGTTTTTTTGTTATTAACCTATATTTTATAACCTCTTTTGACCAGACTACTAGACCTCGGTATAGAACATATTAGCAAAATCATAATGGAAATGGTCGACCTATCCGAGAAGTCAGTCTTCACGGCAATAGACTCTTTTGAAAAGGGCTTAGATGTGAAAAAACAAATCTTCGAGTGGTCTGAAAGACTTCGACAACTACAAGAAGAGGTGGCAGATTTAGCAATGGAGTTAATTGCACGTTATCAACCAGTCGCTACAGATCTAAGATTCATCAGATCTTGTATGGAAATAGCATATGGGTTCTTTAGATTTGGGAGATATTCCTATGATATAGTTGACGTTCTTGAAAGTATGGGTTCTGTAGCTGACTGTGATAAATCGGCGGTTTTGCAAATGGCAACAATAACAAGAGAGATGATACTTCTAAGCGTGCAATCACTTCAAGCCAGAGACCGGGATGCTGCATCTAGACTCTATGAGATGGATGACAAAGTTGATGAGCTATATAGAAAGTATCTTCATGAGGCTATCTCTCCCCAAACCAACGAACAAAAAGAGAACTCGGAACCACGATGTTATATTTCATCATTATTAATATTGAGGTATTTGGAGCGTATTTCAGATCATGCATGCTACGTAGGGGACTCTGTATACTATATAATAACAGGAACCTCAAGACCGAGACGTTAATTGAAAAGAAATGGGCAACAATACCTAACATCAAGAAATAAACTCGATTTGTTTAATGTCATGAAAATTATTTAAAAAATTTATAACCTTCAACTAAAAGGTGGGATCTGGAGCGATACTTGTCATGTTAATAAAGATAATATTGTAGTATAAACAATACACATTCGATAACAGAACGGTAGTTAAATTAATAAACATGAACCAACTAACGGTTTCGATCTAACGTTGCATTTTCCACTGGTAGTCGGAGTATTCCTCCTTCTTGACCTTGCATTCATCTCATTTTTCACTATAGTGAAGGTTGAGTCTTCAACTCCGTCTGGATTTACTTTTGGTCAAAGAATACCCAATGATGGTAACTCGGAAATCCAAGTTGTTCAGCCAGAAGGCGTCGATGTTGACTCTCAGGGAAATCTATATGTGAACGACATAGAACCTAATAAGATAATAAAATTTTCCAAAAATGGTACCTATATTCTGAGTTGGGGCTCTACTGGTTCAAATGATGGCCAGTTCAATCATCCACATGGTAACGAGGTCGATCAGGATGGTAATGTGTATATAACTGACCAAGGGAATACAAGAGTTCAGAAATTCACAAGCAATGGTACATTCATAACAAGATGGGGTAGTGAAGGAAGCGAAGATGGTCAGTTTAACCACCCACATGGTGTAGCTGTAGATACAAAAGGAAATATTTTTGTAAGTGATAGAGACAACGCAAATATTCAGAAATTCACAAGCAATGGTACATTCATAACAAGATGGGGTAGTGAAGGAAGCGAAGACGGACAATTTATTCAACCATGGGACGTCGCGGTAGACTCAAGTGACCTTGTTTACGTCCCAGATTACGGAAACAACCGAATCCAGGTTTTCACAAATAATGGTGCCTTTCTAACAAAGTGGGGTAGTCAGGGTTTGTCCAATGGACAATTAAATCAGCCTGCAGTGATAACATTTGACGCCGCCGATCTTCTATATGTAACTGATTCAGGAAATCATCGCGTCCAGATTTTCGACAAGAATGGTACATTTGTCAGCAAGTTGGGAAGCGAAGGAGAAGGAGATGGACAATTTTCAAAGCCGGAAAGTATTGCTGTAGATGATGATGGTCATGTGTATGTTGCCGATACAACAAATAATAACGTCCAGATGTTTGCCCCTAACAGTTGATATGTGTGGGTTCTAGGTAGCAATAATATGATAGATTAAGCACACTCATCCGATCAGACTGTAAGGCTTTGCAAATTTTTTTTGTCTATTGCACCGGAATCTAACAATATGAGTGTATCTTAATTGTGGTTTACGTTTGCGTCCCGCTTCATATATCATTTAGCTTGCCAGACGCTTTTTCTGGTCAGCAATACTTATAATCTAACAACCCTTAACTCAGGCATGGCCGCATCAACAAAAATGCAAAAGAAAAATCTCGATTCCTCTCCAGATGAAACTCGAACATTTGAAAAAGGCAAAATCGATCTTGCAAACCTTGGCGATGTTACCATAGGACGAGGTGTCCTAGAGCCAGGTTGGAGCTGGGAGAAGTGTGTAAAACCAATAGTAAAAACAAATAGTTGTGAAGCACCCCATACACAATATTTTATTTCAGGGAGATTGAAGGTCGTTATGGACGACGGTTCTGTAGAAGAGTTTGGACCTGGGGATACTGGTGTAATTCCACCCGGACATAATGCATGGGTTGTAGGAAATGAACCTGTAGTGGCGATAGATTTTACTGGATTAAAGGACTATGCCAAGAAGAGTTGAGGAAATAAAATTTATTTCCTTGAAAGTTTATTTATGGCAAAAAACGCGAAGAAATTTAACTTAGTTCCAAATTTATTGTAGTTAGGAAATCAGTACCACATACATTATTGGATCGGACTCCTTACTATCAATTTCATTAGCTTATGTACCTAAATTCATATTTAAAAAGAAATGGGGATATCCTAGAATATGGTAACAATACTAAGTTAGTTGGGGTCGGTGCTTCGATTCATATCAGAGCTGGATATGACCAAAAAATCAAGAATCATGCTGCTAATATTTTGCACATATATGTTATGGAACATCAACCATTCAATCCATAAAAACCTTTCATGATACATTTGAACGAAATAGCCGATATAGACGCTATCGAAGGTAATAGATCATCCTACATAGCCGCTGCTGCTATTCTACTTAATGCAATGATGCAAGGGTTCAAAGGTCATCTATGATCAATTACTTTCCAGAATATTTACTAAGCAACAAAATCAAACCGCTTTAACTCGCAGCTCATGTTGATATAGTTTTTACTATTTCAAGAATTTGAAAAATAATGAGAATAGACAAGGAAAAAGGTCTGTATTGCCACACGAACTGAGCTAACATAGATTGTCGAGTTTATTGTGATAGTCTATATGCTTCTTCCAGCATCTATAACTTCAAAGTCTCTAAATTCTACATCATAACCGTCAGTTCTAAGTCCAACACGTCCTCCGTTCATCATGTCTTCATCATCTGTCCATTCTGTGATATATTCCCATCCGTTTCCATTGTTAACGTAGATTTTTAGACTGTTGTAACCCTTATCCTGATTTACCACTATCTTCAATCCAATCCATTTGTTAGAAGGGATTTCATTATTGCTATTTCCATCATCACTTTCGCTTGCTCCGTAAATTCTTTTAGGATTATGATTATCGCTGTATTCCCCATTATTCTTTTCCTTTATCTCTGAATAGCCGTCTGCTCTTATCCCAGTACTGTACTTATTTTCTCCATCATGGTAATTATACAAAAACCCAATACTGTCAGTTCCTCCACCTCCATCATAATTATTATATTTGAAGTACACTTGGGCGACATAATTTTGGTTGTCCTCTATTTCATATTGTGTTAAAGCCCTAAATTTATCAGCTTGTACGTGGCCCAATTTATCTTGGATTTCCATGTCTCCTTCATTTATCCACCAGAATTCGTCATCTGCAGACTCCTGTCCAGTACTATCAAGGTCACGATTTTGATCAAATACCTTAGCAACGACAGCATGTGGTGTAGATGATGCAACAGCAGATGCCATTGAGATCGGTACCCCGCAAATAAGAGATGAGCCGAAACCCAAAGCTAACAACACGTAGGCAAATTTCTCTTTCCGCATAATTTTTCTTGAAATTTTTGAGATATAAAATTCTTATGAAATCCCATTGAAAAGATCGATTCTATTATCTTCCTCTAGCACTTTCTTAAATATCTATAAAAATAATTAGATATTCTAACTGAGTCACCCACTTTATTTAGGACTTCGTAATTTTACTGGAGTACCTCTGACTTCATATTTCTTGTCTACTAATGATCTAAGATTGTTAGACCGTTCTAGCTCTTGGAAATAAAGTCCAAATATATCGTGTTTGAGGAATTCTTTTTAGAAACGTCTATCCTGTCTATTGGGCAAGCCCAGAGTTAGATACCAAAGCTCTGGATCCACAAAATCATTTGTGTAATGATCTAAATATAATCATAAAATGGGATCATAAGGGACTGAAGAAAATTTGTCATGTAGAGATTGCTGAATCTATGAGCATCAAAACGTATTCTCTAGGCGTTAGCTCGGTACCCTGTTGTTCTTTATATTTTTTACATATCTCTACAAGGTTTCTATACCGTGTTTTATCTAACACAATACTAATTTCAACCTGATCATTGTTGTCATTCACACTCAATGTTCCTTCTCATTTCTGTAAAGCATAGTTGCTATATAAATTGGCATTCAAGTTAGGACACCATTATAGATAATTTTTGACGGAATAATCAATTCTAGATCAGATCAAATGAGATTCTTGTTAATATCGATCGACTATATGCTGGTATCTTAGCTACTTATCACAATCTCTAAAAAGAAAATATTATTCATACACTTATTATATACTTCCTATAGACAATATTAAAATGGCCAATCCCTGTATGAGTCCACGATGGGAACAAATAAAAGAAATTCTTCTTTGGTAGCAGAGAAGAGGACCGATCCAGAACAAATCCAATCATTGATCGACAAGCCCTACTATGTCGATCAAATCAAATACAAGATAGATTAAAAGAATCCTTATCATCATTTTGTATAAGCTAATGAGTACAGTGTCAAGCCAAAACAAAAATGTGAAGGGATTGTGTATAAGGAGAGAATGATCTAGTTTTGGAACAGACCAAATAATTGAAAGGAGTACCTATTCGATGTGAGGAGAGATATTTGGATAGGAAATACTATAGGTAGAAAGGCGAGTTGGAATTAGTTATCCAAGATTGGGGGGAACTGACTTACCAATCAGCAGGTCAGCGACAAAAAATACGAATGCAGGAGACCTGTAGTAGCACGATTCCATTGTTTGATTTCTCTATTGTTTTTCTAAGTCAATCGAAATGTTTCTTGTCCCAGTATATTGTATTCTTCTGCAAACAATAATCGCAGCAGAAGTTTTGTTCTAATCCATTACAGATGGGACAGGGGTCTGTCAATATGATTTCATATTCTGGTCTTGGTGGAATTGTAATAATCGCAGCATAACAGTTGGAGCAATGGACAAGATAGCTTGGCCTTATCGCTCTGTGTCCATTTACCGCTTCCTGTACGGAAGCTATTGATAATCCTCCGGATTTAGGGCTATTCATTAAGACTCGACTGTTCTATATTCGTGGTATGTCTTTAAACCAGTTGTGGTACCTTTGCATAGAAAATAAGCCGGTAACCTGTTTGTTGATTCTTCTATTAATAAATTTGTTGGTTTCTTTGATTGATAAAAATAGGGCAGAATTTCATACTTGATATCCAATGCCGCTGTCAGCTGGGTAATTATTCTGTCTGCTATACTATCTTCTTCTTGTTATATTTTGTGGTGGCATTTACGTACAAGAACTATTAGTAGATATTCAAATGATTTTCATCGGTTTTCTGAAGACTTTTATCTATAAAAAAATTTAAGTTGAATCTGCTAGCTCAGCATTGGCCAAATAAATGACTACAATTATAGCTTAATAATAATATCCAAATGTAAGGCCAACTCCACTCAGGGTAACACGATCTATAATATGAACGGGAAAAAGTATAATGGTCATTTAGAAGAGATTTCTTCAACTAATGTCCTGACAGTATTTATATCAAGGTCCAGCTGATCTGCAATCATCTCCTCCGGAATCCCTGAGTCATAAAGATTTACTAACGTCTCCCTTTTTTCCTTGTCAATAGCATTAGAGGGTGGATGTAATGACAATTCGTGTTTTACTGATTCAATATATTGAGATACTTTATTTGCTATATTTTCTGCGTCGGCATTACTTTCCACAGAAAATACCAATATATACTCCCCTACAGGCATATTGAGCGTTTTCAATTTATCATAATCATAAAGAACATATTTCAAAGACCCAAGTTCTCGTGAAAATCTTTCTCTTAAAAAAACAATATGAGCAGACTGAAGCAAACTCATACTAAATTTACTGTCATTTAGTTGTATTTCGGTTCCTTCTCTCACACCTCCGGCAAATAAATGTCCTGTTCTATCAATTAGACCGGCAAATCGAATTGTGGGATCAAGTAATAGGATATTTTTTGAGAATTCTTCCGATTTCATAATCTCTAATCTTAAAGAACGTATAGCAATATACATGCTTTGCTTACATGGTTTTATCCACCGCCCAAATCTTAGCAAAGACTGCTTTATTTGATGACAATCTGAGCGCATTGGTACTTTAGATTATGATTAGAAGAGCTTATGCATTTATAGAAATATTGCATTAAACACACATCGTTGTGTTTGGTACTGGCATATCTAATGTCCCTAAATAGATATGAAGGAAAGCCTTACCTATTATATGATATATAAAATCCTAAATGACCTCAAATGAGTCCATTCCATCAATTATGGCAGTTTCCTTGCCACTTTCCCATTTTATCCACATTACTAATCTTAGTCCTTCCAAGTCGGCAACCTTTGACATAGAAGTATCCACAACCGTTCCTATCTCTCCAGACTTTAATCCCATGTAAGGATCGGCAACATGAATAATCCTAATTTTGTCACCAATTTTCACACTGGATAAATTATCGGTAGCTTCATGACCCATATTTTTTATCCTTCATTAATGTCAGTAACTAGGATTTAAGTTAATAGAATATTTGATTCTAGGGAACTACATACGTTATTGTTTATTTTGAGCAAAGGAAGCTGCTTAGCATCATCGACATGGTTTCGTTTCGTTCGTACTATGATAGCAATTTTTAATAGTCCTAGACATCTATTTACCGAGTTTCGTAATCCTGCCAAATGAATCAGGTTTGAAGGCCAATCCACGAAATGCCTACACATGAATTGTATCCGCAGTCATTATCAGGAATAGAATGGAGGAGAATTTTAAATAGATAATAGTAACTTCCTATCACCAGATCCCATTGGAAGTTCCTGATCCTACTAATTTGCATGAGGAAGACAGTAATGCGGTTAATGATCTTGTCACAAAACTCCATGAGCACTATTTAATGGATAATATGTACGATGAGGGTGACATTCTATTTTATCGAATTAATTATAGACTGATGGATACTCTGAGGATTTCGAAGGCCGCGGCAGAGGAATTTCACAAGGTGTATCACATAGTCAATCCACGGAGAGTCTCAGGAGGGTATTGTAAGAAGTGCGAAAAAATTATAACGATTGTACCAATAATCTACGGTGCTCTCAAGCCTGAATTGGCAAATTTGTTAAATGCAGAAAATAAGGGAAAATTAATTATTGGGAATACAAATGACATTAGAGAAGGAAATAAAATTGCAATGTTTGGATGTAATGTATGTAAGACTCCATTGCCAGAATACGGCACTATGTAATTTATCTCTGAAATCTGGTGTGCCCTGCTTGTGCTGATAGAACTAATGGCAGACGATTCTGCAGGAATAGACCAATGATCGAAGCTCGGAGTACAACCTCTGCTTTTAGGTTGCAGAGATAAAATATTACTTTTCTGTGTCCTACAATACTCGGTCGGCTATGCTTATCTAGCAGAATTCACTTATCGATCTCATTAGTGTGGAAAATAGTCGATAACCAATAATGCGCCTACGATATATACAACTAACACACCTACAATCACAAAAACGTATTTGATGAACCCTCTTTTCGTTAGGTTTAACGACATACGATTATGCTGTAGTTTGAAGGGATAACCTTACTCACAATTATGTCCCTTTTTTGTGTCGGGCAGCCGAAATGATAACATAACCCAGGCCTACTGCCAATCCAAATGCCAGTGGGATGAAAACCACTCCACCCTCCCAATTTAATGCCTGTTGGATTAAGGTCTCAAACATGTCTATATAGTTGGTTGTTGTATCTTAAAGAAGATTACTTAACCATGTTATCTCAAGAATGAAATATCTATATGAATCATTGCGATTTAATGGGAAAAGTAGTCGAAAATTGAGATTCTTCGCAGGACCTAAACAAACCTAATACCGAAAAACTCGGTCACAAAGGTGAATAAAAGCTTACCGAGCTCAAATTTTTCTTAGCTATAGAGCCAAAAAACCTACATTGTACGAGTTTAACATTTTTATTTTTTGCGGTAATAAATAATCGATGATAGGAAGTGAGATTTTAGAGTGAATGCTTGTTATTTACAAGTACGGGGAAGCGGATTGCATATGCAAATCAGGAATCGATTTACGAATACTTTTATCTCAAGTTTTTCCTACAACACCTAGCATACAGGGATCTCACACAATCGAAAGTGAACGTATTTCCTTTATATTATAATAAGATTATATTCTCAAGTCTTTACCAATATAGTATTGGTTAATACTAATACCCAAACAAAGAGGTATGGTTCTGTAGAAGACATTTTCATCCTTTGTGAAATATGTCATTGGTGTGCTACCTATTTTGACAAGTCAAGATTACCGACAGAGAAATGTCCAGCATGTTCTAACAACGAAATTTCAAGTTTTCCTATTCTGCCTAATGAGGAGTTTGATTTTAGTTATACTGAAAAGCGTGGAGTGGAACTAGACTTTAGACCTAGACGAAAATCGAATAACAAATGATGGCGACAGCAGGAAGCATTAGGGGGGTTTCATTCATTTCATTGAAAAGATTTTCCTTCCCTTCAATCTTAGACTTTAGGTGCTAATACCAGTATTAATCAGTCTATTACCATTTTTTGGAAGTTTAATTGCTCTATCAATATACTTATTTCTAACTTCCACCATACTGATTTACTTTATCTACTTACAATGTCAGTAAATGTTTTATCCTATCGACTGTTGGAATAATTAACGAGTTCTAGCAATGCATGAAGCCCACTCTATTATTGCTCTGGTACAGATGAGATCTACTGAAAGTAAGGAAGATAACCTGAAAGCCTCAGTAGACTATATTGGCGAGGCAGCAGATAGAAAAGCATCCTTAGTATGCTTTCCAGAATTTCAAATGGCATTCTCGTCTTCAAAACAGTCGGCAAGAGATCTCGCGAACGAAGTGGCGGAATATATCAAAGGAGGGAATTTCGTATCAGTTTTGTGCAGAGCTGCTAAGCATAACAAGATAAATGTCATAGCTACAATTTACGAAAAGAACAGGGATAGGAATGAATTCAGAGTACATGATACAGCAGTTCTAATAAATAATAATGGCACTATAGCCTCTGTATATCGCAAGTTACACCTCTATGATGCCCTTGGTTTCAAAGAATCAAGTAAGTTGATTCGAGGGAATATAATTGAAAAACCTGTAGCTACAGTAGTCGGAAAAGTGGGGCTTATGATTTGTTATGATATTCGTTTCCCTGAAATGTCCAGAATTCTCACAGTAAAAGGTGCAGATCTATTGGTTGCACCATCCGCATGGGTTCAAGGGATCATGAAGGAGGAACATTGGAAGACAATGGTTATGGCAAGGGCTATAGAGAATGGTTCATATATGATTGCTCCTGACCAAGTCGGCAATATATACTCTGGTAGAAGTATGGTCGCAGATCCATTTGGTACTGTTGTCTTGGACATGGGTGACAAACAAGGAATAGACATTGTTGAGATCGATAAAACTAGAATTATGGAGGTAAGAAAATCCCTTCCTCTCCTAAAAAATCGTCGGCTCGATGTTTATCGCAAGCATATCCAAGCATTTAGTCAAATGTAAAATGCAAAATAGTCTGAATTTGGATAAAAGATCTGATGCACAATAGACTTACTGGAAATATACTAGATTCGAGAACATTATGACAATATTCATCTATTGCTCAATAATTTCGCAGCATTAGAAATCCTCAATCCTACGTCAGATTCATTCTTTTTAAGAAGGATTAATGATTCAATTAAACTATTTACGGCGTATTTTATAACAGAAGCATAGTTACTCTGTCCGGATTCGATATCTCCTAGTTGACCCTCCATAATTCTAGTAAATTCTGTTGAAATTATCTCAGGGGCATATTTTCCCAACAGCTCTATGACAACCATTCCAAGTGCGGTAGCTTCGAAAGTGCCATCTTTATGAGAATAAATATAGTTGCGAGATTTCAAAATATCAATAATGTCTGCTCTGGTAGACTTGGTACCAATATTTTCCCTTACCATAGTTAGTAATAAGGAGGAGGAATTAGAGCGTGCCGGGGCTTGTGTAAATTTTTCTAAAATAATTATTGTATCATATTCTAGAATATCATGACGTTTCAATATTGGAATAAGAGTTTCCCCAAGTTTGAAATAGGGTCGGTAGAAATATGTCCAACCCTTATCTAGTTGCTTTTTTCCTTGCGTTTTGAAAATGTATTTATCATTAACTTCAATTAATAATGTTGTATCCAAAATTGTGAACGGATCTCCAAATGTAGCGAAGAATCTTTTAACAATTAGATCATACACGCGTAATTCAGGCTGATTCAGTGTGCGTTTCGGCCTTACTCCTGTAGGAAAAATAGCCGGATGCGCAGGATCCTCTCCTTCACCGTTTGTAGGTGAAGGGCTCTTGGTTTTGGAAAACAATAATCTTGCGAAGCTATTGTAGATTTCATTAATTTGGGACAAATTAGAAAGGATCCCATTAAAATTGATTGTTGCCGGAAGCTTCTGGCTTGATGTTCTGGGATATGAAATCAAAGCATTGAGGTAAAGTCTTTCCGCTATCGAGAGTGTATCCTTGGGAGAAATTGAAAATAACCTATAAGCTTCCCTTTGCAGGTCAACTAGACTAAATGGAGATGGAGGATCTACAATGGCCTTCTCTACTTTCAACTCTTTAATTAAGCCGGCCTTTCCTACGCAGTTATTGAATACAGAATTTGCTTCAGTTAAGGTTGCTATCTTCTCTTTAATATAATATGCCTTAACTATATGTCCATTTTTTTTAAAAGTTGCATATAAAACCCAATATGGAACAGGAACATGCTTTTTAATTTCTATTTCCTTAAGTACTATAAAAGCAAGTGTAGGGCCCTGTACCCTACCAATTGACATATTATGGAACCTGTCTTTGCTCTTGATTCTAAAGGAATGTAACAAGGCTCGAGATAGGTTAACCCCATATATGAAATCGATTGCGTGCCGACATCTCCCCGCTTCAGCCAATTTTCTGTTAGGGGGAGATAAATTATCAAAGGAACTTCTAATTTCCTCATCAGTGAGTGTGGAAAATTTAGCTCTTAAACATTTGTCATATTTTTGTTTACACGCATATTCTAGAATATTGAAACCAATTACTTCGCCTTCTTGATCGTAATCACAAGCATGAACAAAATTAGTTGCACTCTTTGAAATTTCCGATATTGCCTTTATCAGAAGTTTCAATTTTCTCAATTGTTGGCGTTTAGAATAAAGTGGAACCCAATCTATATCAAATGTGGGATAAGTATTGTAGCTTCTTGTAACATCTGTCAAACCGTACAAATGCCCAATTGCTGAACAGATAATATAGTGTTGATCCTTGCCAGAAAAAACCTCCAGAAATCTGATCCCATCCAATGAAACAATTCTTACATTGTCTTTTCCCAATGCTCGTGCTATTCTTCCTGCCGAATCAAATTTTTCACAAATCACGAGTGTAAATGGTTTGTTAACCAAGTCTGCAATCAATTTAATAGTTCCTTACACAAATTTTTAGACATAATCAACCTTGGTATTCCACTTCTATGAGATGAGCTTATGTTACTGCTCGATTTTCTTACTCTAAAAAGGGATCAAAGTATGCTCTTCCTAGGACTTTACCTTCTTTTAATGCAGTTAGAACTTCATTCACCTCATTTAATCTGTGTCTCGCGCTAGCCACTCCTTTTAGTTTGCTTGAACTCGCAAGATCTACAAGAGTTTGTAATTCTTCTTTTGAACCTACACTTGAGCCTACCACAGATGCTTCCTTAAAGGTCAATCTTTTTGGATTTACGGCTACTGGCTCACTGCCGATGCCAACTAAGATCAATCTGCCTGTATTTGCAAGAATCTTTGTAGAATTCTCTATGCTTTCATTATTTACTACAAAGTCGAAAACTGCATTGACACCTTTGCCCCCAGTTATCCTTTTAATGCCATCGGTTAGTTTTTCCTTGGTCAGATTTACAGCTGCGTCTGCCCCAAAGCTCTGTTGAGCCATTTGCAATTTGTCGTCAGTCCTCCCAACTGCAATTGCGGTAGTCGCGCCGCATAACTTTGCTATCTGCAAAGTATACATCCCAACTCCACCTGTTCCATAAACTGCAATTATTTCACCAAGACTAATTTTGCCAGCCGACTTTACTGCATGCAAGGCAGTAATGCCTGCGCAGCCTAAAGTAGAACCAAATTCATAAGGCATTTCTGATGGAAGTTTTACTAACCTTTTGTAATTCACCTTCATATACTGAGCGTACCCACCATCGGCGGAGAAACCATACATGGGTAACGAATTGATATTCTTGCAGACATTCGTATTGCCTGTAAGGCAAAAATTGCAATCCCCACAGGGTGTTACAAAATGAACAATGGCTCTATCACCCTTTTTCATATTTCCTGCTTTTTCTCCAAGTTGATCAATGTCACCGGCTATCTCATGACCCAGTACAACAGGACCATTAACAGGTATGTTGCCCGAAACAACGTGTACGTCACTATGGCAGACAGAAGCAGCTCGGATTTTCAGCAGTATTTCATCCGGCTCTAATTTAGGTAATGGATTGTCTTCAACTTTGACGAGTTCTCCGACTCTATAAAATTTGGCAACTTTGGGCATTGGTATGATGTGAGAAATAATGGGCTATATATTTTTGATAAGGTCCTCCAGACATCTCTCATTTTTACAGTTACCATCATTTTTTTAGGCCCTCTCTTCTCGTCTTTAATAGTTGATACCTAGTCGAATTGTTTGTCATACAATTCCAGAAAATGTATTATGTAAATTGAGCTTCTAATGCAAATAGAGGCTTCTTGGACTAGATCACTAAACCCTATGATTTATTTCGATTTAAGATAATATCTGCGGATAGGACAGTAGGTAATAAATGCTATTCTGCGCCCAATAATCCCAAAAGATCAAATTCCTCAGACGGTTTGGATTTTATTTCTGCTATTGAAATCAGATGTCCATCAGGATCTTCAACAATTGTATGCTTTCCAAAGGTTTCTTCCGTAGGGGACTTGAAGAATCTAACACTCCTTTCCCTTAAAATCTTCACTATGTTATCGAGATCGTTAACCATAAAACCAACTAATACACTCTTTTCTCCTCCATTTTCACGAGGAGCTTTAGTCTTTTTCTTTACCGGATGCAAAGCTATGGTCGTATCCCTGTGAAAAAACTCAGTCCAATCTTGTGACTGAATTTTGACAGGTAGTTCTAGAACATCTCTATAAAATTTCACTGAACGCTCCATATCAGAGACTAGGACAATTACTGCTCCCACTTTTGTGAATAACAAGGTATTGAAGCTTTCTTAATTTGGATGATAGTTATTAATTTATCCATTTTTATCGTATCATAGACAGAACAGACTACATGCAATTACATGTATTATCAAGCAACACGTAACTACGTGACATAAGGGTTTGTTACCTATCAGACTCTACTAAAAGTTGTTAAATCATGCTTAAATGTGAGAATATAATAAAGGCGGTATGGAAAAATCCATATTTGTGGATGTGATGACGGTTCAAGCGGTCTCCTTGTTTGCAATAGCAACAATACTGGTTCCATTAAACATCCTATCTGCGTAGGCTGACCCCGATGAAGAGGAGAAGTTTTGGGGAGCTGAAGACGATAGCGCTGGGGCCAGCGTTGAATGTACCAAAGATAACGGCGGCTGCAAATGGGTCAACGTAAATAAGGAAGCAAGAGAACTTTGTAAAGAGATTTCCGGAGTCAAGTGTAAGCAAGACCATTGACAGAACTAGTACGATTCATAAGGCAATACTAGTTTGAGGTTAGTTTTTTAAGTTCGTCCTTTTCCAAGGTTTTCGTTTTTATCGTCTCACATTTTTCACACTTCGCACCAAAGTTAGTTATATTCCAAAAAGCATGGGGAGTAAGGAACCGCATTTCTTACATGTATATGCGACCATAGAAGTAATATTCAGATTCAGATTGTACATTATCAATGACGTAAACACTAAGCAAAACTAGTAGTCTTCTTATTTAGTTACAATTATCGGGCTCGACAACTGATATTACTACGATTCAGGGAGAGAAGTATCAACCTCTTAATCTATCTTGATTAAATTCTGGACTACCATATTCACTAATTTTTGATTTTCGTCCATGTACTTGTTTGTGAATATCTAGACGTCTTTTCTCTTCAAACTTTAAACCGCATTCCTTGCATTTGAATGCCATAAACATCATACATAGTTTGCTCAAATAAAAGGATGACTTTAGTTTGTTCACTTTCTTAGAGGGTATAAGATTTCATGTCTGACTCTCAGAAGCATTGATACTTATCAGTATTATACCGCTGTCAAAGGCGGCTTCTCTAACTTTAACCATCATTGAAGATTAACAAGGTTAATCATGCCTTTAATACGAGTCTGGATAAATTACATTTCCTCGGTGCATTTGACATAATGAATCCTGCAGGAGATCCAATAATCTTGATTCCAGTGGGTGTTCGTGTTGGGTCTCCTGCGGTTTGTTATAATAACATACTACTTGTCTAGACTTTGATCTTAAACTAAACCAGTTTCTTAAGTCTTTCATTAACTAACGTTTTCGTTTTTATCGTCTCACCTTTCTCACATTTCTCGCCAAAATCAGCTATATTCCAAAAAGTATGGGAAGTATGGTAATTTAATTCGCGCTGCATTTTTTATAAAATATTACTGACCTTACAATATTATTTATAGTAAGAGATATTTCAAATTAAAATTATTTACAGTAGTAGAAATATTGATATTTATAATATTTGACAGTCCGAAACAGGAAGCATGAAGTTGTGCCAGTCTTCCTTGTTTTGATAACGCTTCTCTGTACGGTCGCAGTATTTTCGATGAACTCCCCCATTGGTCAAGATGGACATTCTTCGGTCAGAGCCACGTCTGAAGGAGGAGGAGACAATGGCGGCGATAATGGCGGCGGCAGTGACAATGGCGGCAGCGATACTGACACAGATACTGATACTGATACTGATACTGATACTGATACTGATACTGATACTGATACTGATACTGATACTGATACGGACACTAATACAGATGAATTTACCCCAACTCCAGAACCTGGTCCAGAACTTACTGAAACGCCAGTGCCCTCCCTCACACCCTCTCCATCTCCAACACCAACGCCGGTGTTGCGGGGACTCGTAGGAACCGAAATCTGTGGCAATGGAAGTGATGACGATGGTGACGGAGCGGCAGATCTTGGAGATCATGATTGTAATCCTGGAGCGCAGGGAGCATGTCCCCCGGGATCACCTCCTAGCTGTATAGTGTTCACTTCCCCTTCTCCATCTCCTACACCAACACCACCACCCACGATACCTATAGCGACACCGACACCGACCCCTGCAACAGGTTTATTTGGGTCAACGCTCTCACCCTCTCCTTCACCGACACCATCTCCATCTCCGACATCGACACCTACTCCAAATGCCCTACTTGATACACTACGTCGTAACAGTCTCGTTGCGAATCCAACACCAAACTGTATTGTGGGAGTACCAAGCGGAGGGCCAATTCCACCATGCGAAGATCCATTTTTTTCTAAATTCATAAAGACCTGTTCAAATGTGCCCTCCGGTGGAGGTTCTAGACAGGAATGTGTTGTTGATTTTAATCAATGTGAGGAAGGTTTTGTCTCATCATTTGGGCTCGACGGACTTAAAAAATGTGTAGTTGAATCACCTCCCGCTGGTCTTCCGACCACATCTCCATCTCCATCTCCAACTCCAACTGCTACTCCAACACAAACACAACAAAATTTTGAGTGTCTACCACCATCGTATCCATCTTCTCAGGGAACCTATTGTATTAGAAATACTCCTTTGGATATCAATCCCGTTCAACTTTCCTGTCCTGTAGGACATACAGGAACTCCTCCAGATTGTATAAGTCAATCCACGACACTGCCTGCGACATCAACTCCTAATCCATCACCATCACCATCACCATCACCATCCCCCTCCCCATCTCCACCGACTACTATCCCTGCACAAGGACCTACCACAACGCCATCCCCCTCTCCGACGCCAACTGCCATCATAAAAAATGTTAACAACAATCAGGTCACATTTACCAATAATAGGTTCACCGTTCAAGATCGGACAGGAGCAGTAACATCTACACCAGACTGTTCTACACAAGATAAAACTATATCTTTAGGTCCATCACCTATGCAAAGCGGTGGAGCAAGATTGCTTGCAGCTTTTGATCCGTGTGTTCTTTCTGATGGAACAGTGGTACTCAACCTACCAGATGGGGAGGGCATAGAACTTATCGCCGCAAACCTTCAAGGCGACCAGACAACACAATCGGTTGTGGTTCCAATACAGAGAATGTCTCCGATAACTCAGGGTCAAACGCTATACATTGTTGACCTGGCGGGACAAATTACTGGATCCGATCCGGGATCTGGAAGTCCTGCGACTTTGAATGGTAACATTAATGCTCTGTTCTTACGGAACAATGGTGGGCAGAATATCGAATTTAGTGCAGACAACACTATATCATTAAATGCTATTCTTAAAAGATAGAGCGAGGTATTCAGATCCTAACCCACAAACGTTGTGGGTAATATTCCAAAATTCGTGGGAAGTAGGATAATTCAGATCACCGCATTTCTTACATGAATATAAGACCATATGATAATATTCAGAAAGGTGCTTTATGAATAACGGTTTTACTAGCACTACAGTGACTAGTTATTGGATTTTGAATGACATTTCTTAAATACATGCATGCGTTGTCTCAATTGGTATGACGTACCAGTTGGAAGAGCCATTTTTCGAAGATAAAGGAAAGATCACGACTCAGAAAGAGATTGGCGACAATAAAACGCAAATGACATATTCATCTAATGGGACAATTAAGGGAAATATAGAAGTAACAAACTTAGGAGATTTTGTAAGTCTGTCTAAAGGTAACAAGGGAACTTCAGCTCAAGGACAAGGAGTGGTGACTACAAAGGATGGTAGTGAAAAGGCAAATTATACTTTTCTACAAGTAGGAAAGACAACTACTAAAGATGGTAAGCCAGTATTACGTGGAGTTGGGAGCGCGGTCTGGAGTACAGACTCTACTGGCAAGTTAGCATTTCTTGATAATATATTATCTTTCTTCATTATCGAAGTAGATGAGATGGGGAATTTCTCAAGCAAAGATAGAGAATTAAAGTAAGAATGTACCTATGAGCAAGCATTGGGAGTAAGAAAATTTAGTTCACCGCACTTCTTACACGTGTATACGACCATAGAGATTACATTCAGGAGGCACATTATTTAATGGCGCCTAATAAATAGGATTATAAAAAATCATGGATATCGATGGATGTAGGTTACTTCCACCGTCATGACATAAAAAACATGACGCCCCGGCCCAGTACAGTTCTTTCGGAGCTTTATTTTATAGACTCTTCTACCCTTGGAATATTTCTTTATTTCTTAGTTTGTGCTACGGATTTGTTGTTGTTGTACTACCACTATTTGTACATACAGTGCTACTGCTACTAGAGCTACTACTACTACCACCGCTTTGTGTTGCACTGTTACTTTGGGTTACTGTTGCTGTATTACTAGCAGTGCCACCGCCTATTGTAGTAGCATCTTGGTTTACTGTTGCACTGTTACTTTGGTATACCCAGTTTCTGATGTATGCATCTGCTTCCTCCGTCATACTGATTGCGGTTGCAGACTGCAATATGGACTTGCAGCTTTCGCTAGGGTGGAAAGGATTTCTAAAATAGCCAGTAACAAAAATACTTCTTCAAACGGATATATGCATTGTCTAATACGACGAATTAAAGAATTCAAAGACTATTCTTGTTTCTTAAGTACTCCTTTTTCCAAAGGTTAGCGTATTTATCGTCCCAAAAACTCTTACACATGGCACCAAAGTCAGACATAATCCCTTAGCTACGCCACAAAATCTATTTAAATCACTTTACCTAAATGAGATAGTTTGAAAAGTACAGTGTGGTTGTCATTATGTCTGTCTGCCTTATTGATTATTTTCTCTACAACAGGAAGTCTATTTCTGGTTGATTCTTCTACATATGTGCATGCGCAGTCTCCTCAACCGAATAGTAACGAACAAGTTACCGCACCATTGGATACGGCCGATTCGATTTACAGTGCTAATATAACCAAGGATTTGGGTTCCAAAAATATATCATCATCACCTTACCGAATAACAGAGGAACGTGCCGTTGACCAAGGATTCCTAAAAGGAGTAGGAAATGTTACTAACAATCAGACTTACTTAAGCACTCACCTATCTGATAAATTAATCCAGAGTACAGGTAATGGGACACTTGAGACTCCAGATGGACAAAGTATTGCTTGGATAACTTCTTCTATAGGAAGACCGGTTGATGGTAGTTGGGTTTTCTATGAAATAATATTATTCAATAATACACAAAGCAAACCATTGTCTTTACTAAATAGTAGCATCGGTTTGGTCAAATCTACTGTTGGCAACGAGCCAGATTACATCTGGCTTCTGAAATAGGCAAAATCCAGAGCAACTAAGAAAAGAATCTAATTCATCACATTTCTTATACGAAATATACAACGATATAGAGAATATTCAGGAAGTACTTATGTAAACCTAGTATCTCTTGTAGGGACGTGCTGGTTTGTCTATCATTATGTCAGTCATTAGTCATTTTACCTCCATTCCAAGCCATGAGAATCGTAATCCGTGATAAATAGACCCATGTCGTAATATGATATAACCCACGTCATTCGAAACAACCAAAGTGTTAGACATCTAAGCATATGATGCATGCACTTCACAGCCAAGCCAACCCTACATGCATCCTATTCTTCATTATGCTTTCTCGATCCATGTTCATGGTAATTGGCGATCTTGAATCCTCTTTCTTGGAATTTACGAAAACTTCCAGCACTTCAGTCTTTTTCCTTTTAATCTACGTAGGTTTTAGTGTTAAGTCTTCTAGATTTTCTTGTTGTAATAGACGTTACTGATACTAGGAACTAACCAATTATCATGGACAAATAGTATAGATAATCTAATGCAATTTATATAAGGACATCTAGCACTAACATAATTGTCACGTAAGGTCATCTTAGATGCTGATCCTGGCATAGATGATGCAATAGCCATAGTGACAGCCTTGGGATCAGTTGAGATTGAAGTTGTCGGAATTGCAACTGTTTACGGCAACGTAGTCCCACGAATTGGAGCCCTAAACGCATTAAAAGTTTTAAAATCAATGGATCGAATGGATATTCCGGTGATACCGGGAGCAGATCGACCTCTAAAGAAGAATCTTCTTTCCAGTAAAGTCAAGAGACGAAAGGAAAGAAGTCACGGAAAATGGGGACTAGGAAGTTTGCACGTGACTCCTACTATTATTAATGAATCACTGAAAAGAGGGATAAGTAGCAAGAAGAATATGTTATCAGGGGATCTCAAAAATAAGAAATATTTAGAATTCGTTGACGAAATTATCGACCATTATACTGATGGTGAACTTTCTCTAATTGCTACAGGCCCCCTGACTAATATTGCGAAAGCTGTATCGTATAGACCAGAGTTTGCCCGCAGGATAGGTCAGCTTTTAATCATGGGCGGTGCGTATAGTCTAGGGAGTCACATTAACGGCAACATAACTAATTTTGCGGAATTCAATTTTTATTGTGATCCCGAGGCAGCTGAATTAGTCTTTACCTCTCCTAATCTGACTCCAAAGATCAAGGTTGTTGGGTTAGATGTAACACAGCATCCAGACTGCGGATTGGATAGGAAATTTGTAGATAAAGTTCGTTGCAGGATTAAAATAAGGGAGTCCTCCTTCTCCGATCTTATCTTGTCGTTGTTAGACTTTAAACTAATCCATAAAACCATTTTTCATTTACATGATGTGCTCGCCGTATTACTTTGTGAAAGGCCATCTTATTTTAATTTTAAAAGAGGTGATATTGACATAACCTTAAGCGGAAAATTGCGTGGACATTCAGAGTTTATTGATGATGGTATGGGAAAAGTTCAGGTGGCCACTGATGTAGACGATCATCAATTCAAGAGATTTCTGTATAACAGACTCGTTTCATATTGAAAAATTTGCTAAAATTGAAAGATGAAAAATCTTCCTTTAGAGTTCGGTTTTGATATACAGATCCCAATCTGGGTGGCCAAAATGGAGTTGTAATGTATTATTGTTTAAAAATTGTCTGGAAATTTCTCGGGCTAAGCTCCTGTAGTATCTTTTTCCTTTTCTCTTTGTGGAACCGCTCTCACTTGAATTACTTCTCTGATAGTTTGATTCATGGCAGCCTCTGCGATGTCACTAGCGTGTTCTGCAGTTCTTCTAATATCTTCCAATATGATTTTAATATCCACATTCGCAGATCCACTCCCCGTACCGTTTTGTCTGTCAAGAAAAGAAATAGCATCTGCCTCCAGGTTACGTATATCTTCAGCTTTATTCACGACACTGTCAGCCAAAACATAATCTCTTCTTAGGAATGCTTCAACAGAATCACTAAGAACTGATAGAGACAGCTGACTCATCTTTTGGATCTTGTCAAGAGCTTCTTTTGTAATCTTACGATTTAGTCGTAATTGTTTTTTAGATATCCCTGTAGCATGATCAGCAACTCTTTCAATGCTCTTGACTGCAACACGATAGCTTAAGCAATCTGCAGTTTCCTTAAGTCCCATTTCCTGCAAAGCCCGTTCATTTTGAGTAGCCATTACAAGGTTTCTCAAAATGTAGAGGCTAAACCTGTCAACTTCGTCGTCAGACTTTATGACTGCCTCTGCTAATTCGTGATTAAGCTCGGCTAACGCTGACATAGCGTCTTTATGCATTGCCGTTGCAATGAGAAACATCCTCCTTACTGCTGTGTTTATGGACAGCTCAGGAAGGGTAAGCAATACCTGGACAGTTATATTTTCTGACGAGTCAGCGATGATTTCAGTTCCGACCAGATTGCGACGAATTACTTCTCTAATTGCATCCCTCTGCATCGGACTTATCCTTCCCGACTTTGCCTTGAGGTGCATGATATTATAGCCAGCTAAATACATCGAGATCACTTTCCGTTTCAGCGAATTTTCACCTTCAGTCTGTGTTATTAGCGCATTAGCTTCGTTAAGCGATTCAGAGGATCTCAAGGAATTTGGGACTATTGATAAAGAATGATTTGAATCTCTTACGATGTTGACGAGATCTCCTGCCTTCAAGTTCATCTCGCTCATCCACTTCTTGGGCAGAGACAAAATATACGTTGAACGACCGGTAAACTGAATCCTACGTACTTCATTGTTCCCGTGGCTAGATAAGGAAATCACCATTTTGTTATGACCACCCTGTAGTTATACATATTATCGCACGTATTCATATAGTTAGCGGTGATGCTATATGAACTATATAGCTCTTTCCGTTTCAACGTCTTGGGCTCGACATTCCCGTCACCAAATAGAAGACGCAATCACCTAAATAGCAAGCGTGGTCAGATATTCGTTCAAGATATCGCAGAATCAGTATATTTCGAATGTCGCATCGAGAACGTATTCTCCAATCATAATGCTTGTCAGAATTTATGGTGTTGTGTAAGTATCTTCTGTAGAGTGTATCAACAGTGGAATCCATCTCGTAAAGCTTTTCTACTGTGGTTTCATCTCTGGTCCGAAGTGATGAAAGGCCTAATCCCATTGCCTTTCGTACAAGAGAAGACATCTCCAATACTGCAGTCTTGTCACAGCTCTGGTCTAATGGTATATCTTCGATAGTGTTAACTATGTCATAGGAATAACGTCCAGACCTCCAAAAGATGTATGCTATTTCAATAGAAGCTCGTATGAACCGAAGATCTTTTGCCACAGGCTGATACCTCGCCACAATCTCGGTTGCAATGTCCCCAACTTCATCCTCGAGGCTCCGGAGCTTCTCGCATAATTCAAAGACTCTTTTTCGCAAGCCATTATTTTGAAAATAAGAGTCAAGAGCTATCTGTAGTGATCGTTGGGCGATAGCCCCCATTTCTGTTAGGTTCTCAGAAACCGAGGATATGCCAAGATCCATAAGCCTAGGCATTCTTAATCCGTCAGCATCATGCAGATGATATAATCAGATGAAGCAAATTGCCTGGCATTATCTTTAGTCCGAAAAAGGAAATGGTAATGCTACTAGCCAAACTTACCCGAGATATAACGTTCTGTTAGCTCCATGCGCGGATTTTCGAAAATTTGTTTCGTATCTCCATATTCGATTAATTCACCTAGGTACATGAAAGCAGTATAGTCTGACACCCTTGCTGCCTGTTGCATATTATGAGTAACAATTACTACTGTCAGATCTTTTTTCATACCATGCACGAGCTCCTCTATCTTGGAAGAGGCGATTGGATCAAGAGCAGATGTGGGTTCGTCCAATAGTAATATTTCTGGCTGCATAGCAAGGGCCCTTGCAATACAGAGACGCTGTTGTTGACCGCCAGAAAGTCCCATACCGGGCTTGTTTAGCTCATTTTTAACTTCTTCCCAAAGCGCTGCGCCTTCTAGGCTTTCTCTGACTACATCATCAATAAGCTTCTTGTCCTTTATGCCATTTAGCTTAAGACCTGCCGCCACATTATCATAGATACTCATGGTTGGGAAAGGGTTTGGTTTCTGAAACACCATTCCGATGCGTCTCTTGATTGTTACGGGGTCGATCTTAGCATCATACATGTTCATTCCATCCAATATTGCCTGTCCCTTTGCAGTTGCTCCGGGAGTCATCTCATGCATTCGATTTAGACAACGAATAAGAGTAGTCTTTCCGCAGCCGGATGGACCTATAAAAGCAGTAATGGAATTTTCAATTACATCAAGATTAATCCCTTTTAGCGCCCTTTTCGCACCATACCATGCATCAAAATTCCTAATTGATAGTTTTACGGGGCGAATATTCTTTGCCTCTGTGGGTCGTTCTACCTCGACTGAATCACTGATATTGGACAATCGGCGTGTCGTAGATAGCTCCTCCTCAGGGCCTTCCAGGGTTCTCGACATACCATACTCGCTTAACAGGCAGATTAGATATGCCTTTACTATATAGATCGTATAGTGATATAAGATCTACATGTATCTAATCATATCATACGTTGCTAAATCGAAGTACTCTTACGCTAAATCCCTTTCTTGCGGCCAGGAATCGAAGTGTTACGCTAAAGAGAAGGACTATAAAAATAAGAATGAGGGCTGCCCCCCACCCCGCAGTATGAGCCGCTTCGTAAGGTTGAGATGACAGTCTCCAAATTCTAAGAGGTAATGCGTCTACTGGGTCATCGAAACCAGTGAAAAAGAGGCTCGTCCCAAGTATAGTCATAATAAGTGGAGCCGTTTCACCTGCAATCCTCGAAATACCTATAACTGCTCCAGTCAAAACCCCACTAAAGGCGGTCTTGAGCGTTATCAGTAATGTTATCTTCCACTTGGGAATCCCCAATGAATGTCCTGCCTCTCTTATCGAATTAGGAACTACTTTCAAACTTTCTTCCGTAACTCGCACTACAATTGGAATCATAATAATTGATAGCGCAAAAGAGCCTGCCCATACAGAAAATGAGCCGATAGCTAATACAATTATGATATATCCAACTATTCCTAAAACTATTGAAGGAAGTCCGGTTAGAACATCATTAAAAAATCGGATGGCATGAGGTAACGGACCAGTCCCTGCAAACTCAGCTAGATAGATTCCTGCAAAAATACCGACAGGTGCGGCTATTATTGAGGCAATACCTATCGTTATCAAGGTCCCTTGTATTGCAGGACCAATTCCGCCCCTTCCAGAGATCATTGACCCAGGCTTTTGTGTCAAGAATTCCACACTGATTGCGGAGATACCATTCTTTATTACCTCAAACAGAATACTTCCCAATGGAACAATGGCTAGGCCCACACAAATGATACAGAGAATGGTAACGATCCTATTTATTATTCTCTTTTTTGAGGACTTTCGTTCCATTGTATTCTGTAATCGGTGCTTTAGCTCTGCCTTTTTCTGTTGAGACTTTTCCATTACTCTCTGACTCCGGGGCTAACTTTTACCATTCTAGATACAAGCAGCTGGCCACCAATGTTGATAGCCATGGTAAGCATAAGCAGAACGAAGCCTAACCCAATTAAAGCCGAGAGATGCAAACTTGAAGCGGCCTCATTAAACTCATTTGCAATCACGCTTGCTAACGTTTGGCTTTGAGAAAAGAGAGAGGTAGGAATAGCATTTACTCCGACAGCGTTTCCTATGACCATAGTTACAAGTATCGTCTCACCTACTGCCCGTCCAAGTCCAAGGAATGAGGCACCGAACAGACCAGATTTGACATATGGAAATACCGCTATCCTAAGCGTTTCCCAACGCGTAGCACCAAGGCTGTATGCAGCTTCTCTCTGTGTATCAGGAACTGCTTTCAAGAGCTCGCGTGAAATAGCAGAGATTATGGGAATTATCATGATTGCTAAAACTATGCCGGCGGTAAACACATCTAGGCCAAAAGGAGTTTTCCCAAATAGAGGAATCCAATCACCTAAGGCATTGTACAGAGGTTTTTCGATATAATCAACTATCCAGAACCTGAAAACAAAGAGAGCCCATAGACCATATACTATACTCGGAACTGCTGCCAATAATTCTACTACAAAAGAGAGTGGGGTCGATATTCTAGGAGGAGCTATTTCAGCAAGAAATACAGCAATTCCCATGCTCACGGGTACTCCTATAACCATCGCTATCCCAGCTGTAACCAAAGTTCCTATGAGATACGGAAGCGCTCCAAAAGCTTCACGGCCATATACAGCGTTCCAGTCTGTACCCGTTAAGAAATCAAGAAAGCCTTCATAAGTGAAAATTTCGATAGAACCTTCTCCCACGGCATAGATTACTAGAGCGACTAGGAGCAGTGTATACCCAGCTGCTCCAAAGAATATGCCAAAAAATGTCCGATCCATACGCTTCTTTTTTCCCAATAAAAGACTGGAAAGTTTCTTTTTGCGCTCTTGATGATCATCGATAAGGGGTGCAGAATTCATGAGTACAGCTTCATTTTCACAAATAATGAATGTACTAATTTATGTATCCTACAGAATCAATATAGATCTATATAGTTCATAGGCGAATAATATATCAGAAGGCAGACCGGCTAGTCGAAGAGAGTAACTTCATGTGCAATTTTGTCTACTGAATCTCTAATTAGAAACCGATCTCATTATCGTCTATATAGTCTAAGTTAACTATTGAAATGATCGGTGGGTTCCATATATATTCCGGCTATCAAAATCAAATTTAGTTATGGATCTTTTTGTTTTGAGGCATGGTGAAGCAGGAAAAACGATACCTTCAGGAAGCAGTGACTCTAAGAGACCGTTGACAATAGCCGGTGAAAAAGAGATAGTTATCATCTCTAAAGCTCTCAGAAAAATGGGAGTTAAATTGGATGTTATTCTCACAAGCCCCCTGAAACGAGCACGTCAAACTGCTGATATTGTTGCGAAAGAATTCAAGGCACAAAACAAGCTACGACATATGCGGGAATTGTCTCCGGAAGGAGACAAGAAAGCTCTTTATCAAAATCTATCGTCATTTAAAGAAGGAACATCGATACTATTGGTTGGACATAGTCCATACCTTAGCGAGATGGTAACTGAGATAGTGAGCGACGATGGCTCTGTACGACTGGATCTCAAGAAAGGCGGTATCGTGAGAATTAGAATTACCGCTGCAACACCCAAACTTAAAGGAGAGTTGAGATGGCTTATTTCTCCCAGACTTTCTAGACTAATATCCAAGGCTTAGCAAAGCTTGAATAATTCGTCTTGCGACAACGTGCTTCCAAGCATAGTTGATACGAATAGTCTTTCTATTATTCTTCCCAAATACTCCTTGTTGTTTGCCTGTATTTTAGTAATATCTCGTTTTAAAAGAATAAAGAGTAATACAGTTTCCCAGTATTTGTTTTATTTCTCTAAGTGGAATTTCATAATAATGCGGGAAATGCGGTGAACCGAATTTCCTCCCTCCACATGCATTCAGGAGTATGACTGACTTTGGTGCCAAGTGCAAGAAATGTGAGACGATAAATACGATAAGCCTATAGAAAGGAGAACTTAAAAAAACAAGAATCGGTCCAAAATGAAACCATGATAAGGGTTAAAAGAAAAATGACTAGACAATGCTGTTGCGTAGGTTAGCAATCAATACATCCACCTTCACTGTCGTCGTCGCTAACTGTACCACCACCGTCTTCACCAAGGGACGATATTGACCCGGTCGTATTGCCGCCAGTAGCATTTCCACTTGTCATATTTCCAGACATAGTTGCGTTGTCACTAGTCATCTGTGCAGCCACAGGACTTGTAACAGTAAATCCTGTTATTGATAGGGTTGCGCTTGCTAGAGTGACCAACATTGCCAATATTGTGATTGTAAACATTGGCGATTACGAGAGTTCACTAATATATAAGGTTACCATACACTGATCCTATAGTAGACTAGTATACTAAATGGAAAACGATTAATACTTCCTAACGGTTCAAAAGAGATTATCAAATAATGAATAAAAATAGATTCACTATCAGTATTACAGCAGGAATTGCAGTCATATTATTGCTTATTGGAGGAACCGGAGCTACCACTGTTCTTAATACCGCATATGCTCAGACGGCGACGTTGGGAGAGCCATATTTTGTTGAAAAGGGCAAGTCTACAGTTCAATATGAAATTGGCCCTAATGTGACACTATACACTTTTACCGCCAATGGAACCATAAATGGTAACATAGAAGTAACAGACACAGGACAGTTTCTAAGTATTTCCATAGGCGATGATCTCATATTCGATCCAGGGAAAGGAGTGATAACTACCAAGGATGGTAGTGAAACGGCAAACTATACTTCCATAGATGTAGGAAATAGTACAGATTATCAAGGGGCATCAGTATATATCACAAATTCTACAGGGCAACTATCTTTTTTGAATGGAATTATGGGTATATATAAGGGTGAGGCAGACGAGAATGGAAATTTTGAACTCAAAGAATGGCAATGGAAGTAGTGATAGGATAATTCGCTGGTATTACCGTTATTCATAAAGCACCTTTCTGAATATTATCATATGGTCTTATATTCGTGTAAGAAATACGGTGAAGCCAATTACCTTACTTGTCCATGCTAATTGGATATGTCACAAGAAGTGTTGAAGGCTAGAAGATAATAAAGATAGACTATACCAACGACCGAACTTCAAGTAATTCGGTTAACCGACTTGTTTAAAGTGCGTCGACCAATTTGTCAAAATCTCTAAGCGTCAAAAAAATCACAGGATTCGAATAATTAAACTATAGATTGAGGAAACTGTAAGAGTATCTGAACATTTAATCATGATTATCTTTGATTAATCAATAGGTAGTCCCGCGTTTGCCTCGATTTATTTAAAACGTCTACTGATTTTCTCTCAACAGTTATGATTTATATCACCATCGAAAACAGAAACAGGTTTGGTAATGACCTATAGCTCAAAAAATAAATACTTGGTTGAAATTGTTGGCACATTCATCCTCGTTTATGCTATTGCCTCAGCAGCTACCGTGTATTCTGATAGTGGACAGCTAGGAGTAATTGGAATAGGTTTAGTTCATGCTTTGGTTTTAACTGCAATAGTATATGCCATAGGATACCGTTCTGGAGCTCAGGTTAATCCAGCTGTTACAATAGGATTGTTAATAGCTAGAAAAATGTGTAAAAAAGAGGCGGTCCTGACTATTGCATGTCAAATATTAGGGGCTGTTATTGCTGCCTTAGTAGTATATTCTATGTTTGGAATGGAAATGGCTGCTAGCGTCACACTTCCTGCAAATGGAAATGTCATTAGAGCATTTGTATTGGAGACTGTCATGACATTCACTCTTGTATACGTAGTATTAGCAGCAACTACATCTAAGAATTCTAAGATAGTGCCATTAGCTGGAGTGGCAGTAGGATTTACACTTGGATTTAACGTAATATTGGGAGGTTCTATAAGTGGAGGGTCTTTGAATCCAGCACGGTCTTTTGGCCCTGCACTAGTTACTGGAAACTTTGACTTCCAATGGATTTACTGGATTGCTCCCATTCTTGGAGGTATAATAGCAGCAGTCCTGTATAGGGTGTTACATAAAGACTTAGACTTACCAATACCTGAAGAGCGGATAAGAACATAGTTAAATGTCCTAAGTATCAGGGTTAGCAGCAAGTCTTGACCTTATTGGCGGACTCGTCTAAATGTGGGACATACCAATCGGATGTCCACGCCGAATAGGTAGTCTCATAAATTTCCTATCGTGATACGTAAATTTTGGGATCACAACTAGCTCAGATGTAATTGTAAATTCCTTAGATATTGTAACCGTCGAGTTATGTGCAACGCAAGTATAATTGGAACTGTTAGACATAGGAGGGTTTAACTAAATTTTACAAAAGTACTAGTTCCCGGACTTGGTACGTTAGAAAGTGCTAATAAAGACGAAATGCCACTTATTTCATGTCCTTTCCCTCCGATCGAATATCCATACTTTCTGAACATCAATACATCAACCTCGAAACATACAGAAAAAACGGAAAAGCAGTGACGACACCAGTGTGGTTCGCAATTGATGACAATAAGATTTTCGTAGTGACAGGAAATAAGACTGGGAAGGTCAAGCGCCTTAATAACAACCCCAAAGTACGTGTTGCTCCTTCTGGAATAAGAGGACAACCGAAGGGTGAATGGCTGAGTGGAAATGCAGTATTAGCCGACTCTGTTCAGCTACAGCATGCATTGAATCTGAGAATCAAGAAATATGGATTCAAGGCAAGACTATCACGATTATTTTCTCGCACAAAAGGTGACCTAGTCGGGATAATAATTTCTCTCGATTGAACTACCAATATGGCCTAAAAAACATACCAGCAATCGCAAGAAGACATACCTTACTCAGACATTCAAGACAGTGTTATGTTATAATCTAGAGGGTTATTAACTACTTATAAGAAAGCAATTAAATGTTATTAACGTATCTTTAAATAGATAATAAGTCTTTAACCGAGCATGAATCGCAGCCTCATAGTCGCTATTATCCTTTTATCTATAACCTTGTGTTTCGTGAACTCGTTCCTACCACCAACTATTGGCGACACATCTGCTCCGAAAAATGAGCTAGCTGATAATAATGCTGTGATTGATAGTTCCTTTTACTATCAAATCTCTAATACTGCAGATAAAGTACGAGTTGTCGCCTCCTTCTACCCAATGCTTGAGTTCGTTAAGAGGGTTGGCGGTGAGAGAGTTGAAGTCTCCAGTTTGATACCAGTCGGGATCGAGCCCCACGACTATGAACCAACTATTCAGCAAGTACAAGATGCACAAACAGCTGATATGCTGGTTATCAATGGTGCAGGCTTTGAAGAAAAATGGATAAAAAACATCAAGGCCAGGTCTGTGCTTGACACAAGTGTAGGATTAAATTTAACTAGTTCTGCCCAAGTGAGTTCCAAGTCTGTGGATCCGCATATTTGGTTAGACCCTATTTTGGCAAAACAGCAAGTCGAAAATATACGTGATGGGTTGATAAAAGTCGATCCTGCAAGCTCGGCATACTACAAAGAAAATGCCAACAGGTTTATTTCAGATCTTGATAGTTTAGGTAAAACAATAAAATCGGAGCTATCCAGCTGTGAAAAGAAGGACTTTATTGCATTTCACAATGCATTTAGCTATTTTTCAAAGAGATACGGATTAATACAACATAGTATTCAGGGGGTTTCTCCCGAAGCAGACGTATTACCACAACGTTTGCAGCAAATAGTTAGTCTTGCCCGTGATATGGGATTAGACACAATTTATTCAGAAGAATTGGCTGACCCTCGTTTCGCTAGCGTCATTGCTCAAGAAATTCCTAATGGTAAGGTGCTTGTTCTGAGCCCCATAGAGGGTATTGATAAAGAGGAGCAAAATGCTGGTATAGATTACCTAGATAAGATGAAAGAGAATATCGAAAGTTTCAAAGTTGGCCTTAAATGTAATTGACTATAAGGTGTTGACTGGTTAATATGGATGTCCGACAGTTCCCGTTAATTGCAAAAAGTGTTAGAAAAAAATATTTATTTATTTAGGCATTAGTTCAAGCCTTGCAACCATATCATCAGTGAATGGAGGCATTTTTGATGCATTTACCACCTGGGTCCATCTGTTTTCTTCGGAATAATAGGAGTATTTGGGGTCGTACTTTTCAAAATCTATTAATTGCTCATGCGGAACTCCAGTCGAGTTATCGACCACCGGAATCGTATTATTGTTACCTGCTAAATATATATTCATAAAATCCCCCATGTTCAGTCTGATTGGCCTGATGAATTCAATGTGTAGTTTGTTGCCGATTGCATCAGTATGAATCACCCTAAGACACTCCTTTCCGTCCTTTGGCTGGTTTCCAACGTCACCTGGTAAGAGTTTTGATTGACCATTTACAAGCACTTCAACGGTAGGGTGTAGGTTGAAGGTTTCAACATTATGGGCTTTAAGACAAATGCTCAAAGCAGGCGGAGGGGGAATAAATTGCATTATAAGTATGCCAGCTAATGTTGCAGCTCCGATTGCAACCGGTGGTATGAGTATCTGTTTTTTACTAATCGTTTTCTTTGGCTTTTCTTCTTTTACCTTCCGCTTTGGCATCTATCTCAGGTCACTTATTTGTACTATCAGAATATATAATGTTCGTGAATGTACGCGAGACCAAACTCTAATTTTATATCTATTATGATTTGGTCTTGGAATTAGAATCTACCCTATGAAATGAATAAGCTTTGAGTTGACTCTTTCACCTTCTTCATAATAGAAACCATGACCAGCATTCTCTATTGCGACAAGTTTGGAGCCCTTGATACCCACGTTCGTACTATTATACCAGTCTGTTTCGCAAAGGTTTAAGATAAATGCTGGATTTATAATTTTAGAATGTACACGTTGGTATGTCGTGAATCCGGTCTCGACTGTGATTTTGTAATAAAAGGTGAAACGAAAGAAGAATTTTTAAAAAATGGAGCGGATCATGCGATACAGAAACACAGGATGAATGCAAATGATATTTATCTAAATGATATTCCTGCCATCTTGTTATGTCATTCCTTTATCGAACAAAAGCCAGTATAACACAAATCCTTCTACGTCAACGGTAAATCATCATCATTTTACGGAAAAAAGGAAAGTATTCATACACAAATGTAAATCACTGATTTAGCTTTTAAAACGCGACTTCCGCCTATCGTTCAAGGGTATTCTACAAATCAAAACAGTAAATTATTCGATTTGTTAGAAAAGAAATTCTCTAAGGTTCTTACCATACTCCACGTAGACCTTAAGACAGAGAAGCATCTGGGTCCACCCCATACAATTACCGTATGATGCATCCAGAGATTTCTGTTCCATTTTACTCCAACCAGATTCTCTTATCTTGACTAGAGTGGAATTTGGATCAAGGGCCTCAAAGTTCATCTCAACTCGATTGTTTCTGCCTTCGTTGTTAGCCCATTCCAGTATAATCTGTTCATTCATGATCATCTTCTTTACATGTACAGGAAAGGCTCCTGGAAAATCAGCAAAGTCCCAAGTGACTGACGTCCCCTCATTCAGTGGAGCGCTTGCTACTCCAGTCGTGAAATAGCCGCTAAGTTTCTTTGGGTTGTATACCGCATCAAATACTTCATTAATAGGCTTTTTAATCTTTGAATACACTTCAAATTTTAGATCCATTCCAAAAAACTTTACATAGATTAAAATTGGAAATGTTATATAAATGTAACATGTTAAAGGAAGTCAGGCATGATCTGATTCTTAAGGCTCTTGGAGATTATCGTAGACGCAAAATTCTTGACTTGATTAGGGATAGACCCAGAACCACGGGAGAGTTGTGTAGTCATTTTAAAAATCTAGATCGTTGTACTGTAATGCAGCACTTGAGTGTTCTTGAACGCGCAGATTTAATCATAGTAAAGCGCAAGGGGAGTTATCGGTGGAATTATATCAACCCTCTGCCAATTAAAGAAATTTACGATCGCTGGATCTGTAATTATTCTGCTAAAACAGTCGATCTATTAGCTAGACTGAAACAAGAAATTGAGAAATAATTATAAAGTCCCCTAGTTTTTAGGGCCTTCGACTACCTATCCTTGGCTCCTTCGAGGAATGGTCTTGGATCGAAGATCACCTTAACCGAACTTATTTTCTCATCATCATCTACATGATACCACACACACACAAGTTGAGAATTCCACTCGTGGAGAATGCAGACATCGTTGCTATCTGCGAACTCCTTCTTGATGTCGAATTTACCTAACTGCCCAGTCTCGTACAAGTGTAAATTATATTTCAGATATGGTTCAGCTCTATCAAACGAATTAAGAGGCGACACGTACGATACTTTGTCCTTCAAATAGCCTCTGGCCAATTGAAAGTCTTGGCGCTCCGTAGCCTGCGTATACTCCATCACTATATCCCTTGCACTTTTTACAGAAGACTCATTCTTTTGCATGGCATTCCTTCGGAAGGATTGGATTTATCCTTAGGGGAAGCGGAACTTCCGATATCGGACATCTTTATTACTCATAGTTGTAAGATCGATAGTATGACTCCAGATGGGGAGGGGATGATACTAGATAAAAATGATCTTACTATTCTACCCGCTCTAGCTAGGGACTGCAGAACTTCCTATAGCAGTATTGGTTCACAGATTGGCTTAACACCAAAGAGTGTAAAGGCCAGAGTGAAGGGGATGGTACGCAGTGGAGTCATAGAAAAGTTTGTAGTTAGAGTTAATCCTGCTGGATTTGGTTACAGAACAGCTATTGCCTTGATAAGAACTAGCAATGCAATACCTAAAAATGAGGTCATCCAGCGTATCATGCACGTCATGTGGGGAGTACTTCTGTGGCTGCCCTTATCATCAAAAAACCATTAGATGAAAAGATTATCCAATCATTAAATGATCGCCTAAAACCTGCAACTATTGAAAGGATTTCTGTTGCTGAACTAGCTGTTGCATCTAATGATCTAACCGAAACAGATTTGAGAATAATAAAATGTCTGCTTCGGTCAGGTGCTAGGATAGAGATATCTGATATTGCCAAAGAAGTTGACATCTCTGAAAAAACCACAACAAGACGCCTCAATAAGATGAAGGATAACCGTTTATTGGATTTCTCTCTTCAGTGCAGTGCAGCCGCTATGATAGGATATATTCAATTTGTTATTTCAATAACCATTGCAAAATCTCATTATCATAATGTACTTGAACGCATGCACTCAGAATTTCAGGAAAATATCTTGTATAGTGTTAGTCTAATCGAACCCGAGGATCGTTTGACTTTTGTATTCTTCGGCGAAAATGTGTTTGTGGTTGATATGTTTTGGCCAGGGTGAACTCTTTTGCAGGTGTTAAAAGTGCAGATGCCTACATGCTTACCGAATGGCAATATTACGATGACTGGATAATGAAGGAAATTAATAGCAGATTATTACTTCGCCCGATTTTGCGTAACCGTTCTTCATAAATGCCAAATTCTGCTAAGAGATGAATTGTCTACGATCTGGGGGTATGGTAAATGAAGAAACTGTTACTCACGTATAAAGCCCTTCTTTTCCATATAGCTTTCGCGTGCCCATCGCTCGAGTTCTCTGTCAGACAATTCAGCCCTCGCTTTGAAGATAGATTCTGCATCCTTTCCCACGGGATTCCTTAACTCAGGGTTGGGTGAATTTAGCACATTTAGAATAGTACGAGCCACCTTAGAAGGATGAGATGAGTATGAACGACTAATTGACTCATATCCTTGAAAGACTTGTCGCACCAATTTGGAGTATGGAGACTTGTTTGGATCGTAGCCCTTGGCGTTCTTAATATTATTCACAAAGTTACTACTGATATTTCCTGGTTCGATCAATATGATATTTATGTTAAAATCTGCGAGTTCTTGTCTCAGGGATTCTGTGAACCCTTCTATAGCGAACTTGCTTGCATGGTATGCAGTGGTAAATGGGATCAATCCAATTATCCCACCGACAGAACTTATGTTTACTATTGTACCATTACCTTGTTTTCTCATTGTTGGTATTACTGCTTTCGTGGTTCTTAGTACACCGAAAACATTTGTTTCAAATTGCTGCTTTATCTCCTCAAGACTTGATTCTTCAAGAGAACCAAACAGATCATAGCCCGCGTTATTAACTAGAATATCTATCCTACCTTTTTCTTTGATAATATTGTCGATGGCACTATTTACTGACGAGTCCTCGTTTACATCTAATTGAGCTACATTTAACGGGATTTTTTCCTTGGAGGCAATTTCTCCTAGTCCCTCGCCCTTGCTCACATTTCTCATAGTTGCATATGTTGTGACCTGATTCCTTGCTAAGAGTAGGGATGTCTCATAACCTATTCCACTTGAGCTGCCTGTCACAACAGCCACCCTTGTCATATTAATTTGATACTCTACGTGCTATATAATATAGTGGGAAATATGATGGCAACAGTTTTGGATGTCATTCTATGATCACTTACAAAACCGACTGGGGCTATGGAATAATATTCTAGCTGAAATGAGTTGCATTATTCAGCTAGACTTTTTTAATTCCATTACGTTAATTTTATGTAGTTTTCGTCCAGTTCGCGAAGTGCAGGGGCGACTCGCGTACCTATTAGTTCAGTAGCTTTCATGAGCTTCGTGTGAGGTAATGAGGCGGGATTCATCATAAATGTGATCCGAGAGATACCGCCTAGCGCTTTACTATGCCGAACGATCTTCTCGACTACCTCATCTGGGTCGCCAATAAGGAGTGCACCTTGTGTACCACGCTGCGAGTCAAAACTCGCACGTGTCATCTTAGGCCATCCACGTTCTTTTCCAATCTCAGTCATTGTGCGTGCATAGCCTGGATAAAAGTCGTCAACTGCCTCTTCCGTGTTTTCTGCGACATAGCCCAGAGAATGTACGCCTACTTTTAATCTATCAGGTGAATGACCAGCTCGCCTACCAGCTTCTCTGTAAAGATCAACTAGTGGCCTAAACTTCCGTGTTTCGCCCCCTATAATTGCGACAATTAATGGGAGTCCAAGCAAACCAGCACGAACAAATGATTCTGGAGTTCCACCAACGCCTATCCATATTGGTAATGGATTCTGTAATGGCCTTGGGTAAACTCCCTGGCCATTCAGAGCCGGTCGATATTCGCCAGACCAGTAGACGTGTTCATTGTCACGAATCTTCAACAGCAGATCGAGCTTCTCTTCGAAAAGAGAATCATAGTCTTCCAATTTAAATCCAAAAAGTGGAAATGCCTCTATGGATGAGCCACGGCCGACGACCAACTCCGCCCGACCTTGCGACAAAAGATCTAGGGTTGCAAATTCCTGAAACACCCTTACTGGATCGGCTGCACTTAGTACTGCTACAGCACTGGTGAGGCGTATTCGTTTAGTTCGAGTAGCTGCAGAAGCTAGGATAACAGGAGGAGCTGAATCGAGGAATTCCCTACGGTGATGTTCACCAACACCAAATACGTCCAACCCAATTCGGTCGGCATATTCAATTTGTTCAACCAATCTTCGCAAGCGTTCAGAAGGACTGACTGAGAGGCCAGCGTCATCAAACGCTGCAAAGCTATCAATTCCTACTTGCATAATCTATACTGGGAAGTACGATTATTTAACCACAGTAGTAATTACTGACTTAGTCGGTACGGAACACCGTATCAAGTAAGTGAAAACTTACCGATAAAGTAGTCACCAAAAGAATGACAGCTTTGCTTGCAATGGTTGATTCTTTGACTTAGTTATTTTATTCTATATTTTTCTGCTTCGTGATGTTCTAGATCCACGAAGAGTTTGTTGAAATTTCCGTTAATAACTGTAATTACTTTACAACTCGGTATACCGAATTTGTTTCCGTCATTGTAATCAATTACTGTCATTGTATTATTCTCTTCTGCTGTTAAATACCCGAGTGGGATATCATCTAATGTTAGAACTATCTTACTTAGACACAGCATTCTTACTGCTTCAGGAACCGTTATCGAGGATTCATGTAGTTGTTGTGTTTGATGGTATTTTTGAATCATTCAAATTCAAATTGTATATACCAAAGATTCCCAATATACATGACTGACCAGTCAGATATATTTCTTAAACGCTGTTGTTGATTTCTAAATCTTGCTTATGATTATTGTTCAGGACATGACCTAGGTAGGCCAGCGAGCAGACATCGAAGTGACCCTAAATAATGCATAAAGGCAACCTTTGCGAATAGAATAATGCATAATTTGAGCGAGGCATTGCATAACTTCAAAATTGAGGACAGACGCAGAAAGGTAGGTTCCTTGCTGGCTCAATCCTTGACAATCAGAAATTGCACAAATGCTAGGAGTCGACCAGTCCACTATTAGCAGGGATGTGAAAGCACTGAAAGAATTATCAAAACAATTTGTATATGATTTAGCAAAATCTGATCTAGCCTACGGATACAAGCAGTGTATTGATGGAGTAGAAGAAGTAAAAAGATATGCGTGGACTATATTCAAAAATGAGCAACTTGGTACGAGAGACAAACTTTCGGTTCTGAAGCTGATAAAAGAATGTGATGAAGCCAAGTTTGCATTGTTCAAGGATGGTCCTGCTATTATGAACTTGAAGGCACTAGAGGAAAGACTTGACAAAATTGAATCTGGACAGATCCATCAATAAATTACTTGAACGAATAAACAACCTATATCCAGACGTTAACAATAATGGTCCTGGCTATTGGAAGGGAAGAAAGATAGTTCCATTAGATCAGTGGTATCAAGTCAAAGAAAGGTATTCGCTGAAAGTAGCATTACAATACTTCCCTAATGATTTCGATGGTGGATTTCCAAGCATTATTGATAAAATAGAGGATCAAGCTTTGAAAGAGGATGCTATCAGATGGTATTCTGACTTCGTAAAACTAATGGAATATAGTAGGAATACAAAATATGGGAGGACGTTATGCTTTCGCTGCCTTCTAAGCCCAGATAGAGAGATGGCGAAAATATTCGCTGGAATGAATAAAGTTATATCAAGAACTTTAGATACCGACAGTGAGTCAGTCTATCCTTGTAAGATTCTCAACAGATTTCTATGTCCTTATGACAAGAAGATTATGGCCGAGGTAGAAGACATTGCCATGGATAACAACCAAATCGAAAAGCCTAACGTCGATTACCTCTTCTATTTATCAGAGCTAGCTTTCGCAGTAGAATTAGCATTGGCTAAAGCACGAGGAGAAGATTCTGTCTTTAAGATAAAAAGTGCTGCAGATGTGCACGAAGCACTAACAAATAAGGAGACCTTAGAGATGGTGCTACAACAGGGTTTGAAGGAAGAACACATGAGATACAAAGACGAGATAGTGAAGCTTCTTATGGGTATGAAAGACAGAATAAAAACAAACGACTTGACTTGACAATCTATTAGCCAATACCACCCTTCTCTCTGTACTTGTCATTGTTTTTTATCTTCCCGAGAGTCTGCTTTTGACTTCTCTTTAGCTTCAGGTGTTCCCTAAAAAGGTATTCTTTAACTGTTATACTTTTTGGATATAGTTCAGAAACCGCAGGAGACACATATCCAAGCACGGAAAGACATACACCCAGATATTAGCTTAGAAATACGATTTCTTCTATCAAGATTTTGACGCTCAAACTATCTCATCTTAGTCGGTGAGGAAGACCTTTAATGTAACCTGTCATAGGATCGTTTAGTTGATCTCCATTGGGTAAGTGCTACTTATTTTAGAACATTATCTACTCGTAAATGTGTAAAAACACAAATCATGCCTTAACTCCATTAGCTATAAGCGTTTTCTTTCATCTTATTTTTCTGTAGACGGACATATCAAGGATACAGCCACAATTATTGTACTGTAAATATATACGTATTATTGACCTAATTCAAAATGGCTATTTTACTGATCTCGCCGAGTCCCGCCTTGACTTCCCTCCAATTTCCTTTACCAAATTTTTCCACGATAGTACTTTGAGCCTTTTCCCATAATGGAAATGCCTTGTGCATGTGCGCCCTCCCCTTATCAGTTAAAGTAATAATTCTTTTGCGTCTATCGCTACTTGATTCGATCCGAACGAAATCTTGCTCTTTAAGGAGCTCAAGACTTCGCGTCAGGGTAGTTCGATCCATGGACATCTCCCTTGCTATCTCACTTATTGTAGAAGAATTTCTAATTGATATTGTGCAAAGCAGCGGCAGTTGTGTACTGTTTATACCACTAGGTGCAAGTAACTTGTCATAAAATTGTGTTATCGCTCTAGTTGTCTTTCGTAGGTTATGACAGACACAGTTACTTGCCGCTTCTTCAACGTATCGCATACGTCAATTACTTAGATACAGTTGTATATACACCTCTCTGGTATCCCAGTTAATTTTCAAAGTGATAGGTGTATATGCACATAAGTTTATATTATACGTGTATATACACCCATAATATGGAATTTCAAGAAGTAAGCCCAAAATCGCTACTAAATTGGGATGTGTTCGTGACGCCTGGCATACCCATTGCCACAAGCGATCTGCCTCCTGGCGTGAATCAAGCTAAGTTTCAGGCGATAGCATCAACCCTCATCTATGGTAAGCAAGACGCCGTTCTAGTCGACACCTTTATGACCGTCAAGCAGGCTGATGCCCTAGTGGATTGGGTTGCAGCAAGTGGCAAGAACCTGACAACAATCTATATTACACACGGTCATGGAGACCATTGGTTTGGAATCAGTGCTCTTCTTGAACGCTTCCCAAATGCTAAAGCAGTCGCGACAGCTGATGTAGTGAAAGTGATGCGCCAGCATGCCTCCCCCGAGATCCTTGAGAAGGTTTGGAAGGTGGGGTTTCCGGGGCAGATCCCAGACCGGCTCGTGATCGCCGAGGAGCTAAAAGGAAATATAATTAAACTCGAAGGGCACGACTTGGTCGCGGTGGAACTCGGTCATACCGACACCGACTATACTACATGCTTACATGTCCCCTCTATAGGACTAGTGGTCGCCGGTGATGCTGCCTACAACGACGTTCACCTCTACCTAGCCGAGTCAAATGCGAAGACTCGCCGGGAGTGGATATCTGCACTCGACAAAATTGAATCACTCAATCCACGCGCAGTTATTGCTTCACATAAACGACCTGATAATGAAGATAATCCTCGAATCATCGAAGAGACTCGGGAGTACATACGCGACTTCGACCGGATAGCAGAAGTGACAACAACCTCACAGGAGCTCTACGACAAGATGCAGGAGCTCTATCCAAATCGAGTCAACCCGGGATGGGCACTGTGGAGTTCGGCTCGGGCAGTCAAACAGTAATCTAGGAATTACTAAAGCATGAATTGAGATTAAATATTAATAAGTTCGATCGAGAATTTCTTCTGACTGACTTGCCCAGTTACTTTTTAATTGTCATCCTCAAACCTTCTTTGTTCTAAGTGTCTTTAGAGCGTCGCCCCAAGCAACAACTTCGTCCAACATTGTGTTGACTGCTTTCTCTTGGAATGAAGCAGGCTTAAACTTTGTGAAATTTTCGAAATCTGTAAAAAGCGACAGTGTGACCTGTGCACGTACAGTTGCAACCTTCAATTCTGCCATGACTAAACGCAATTGTTCCACTGAACGCACACCACCTGCACCGCCATAGCTAACAAATCCTGCGACCTTGTTACTCCACTCTTTGTTAAGAAAATCAATAGCGTTTTTCAGTGCGCCGGGTATTCCATGGTTGTATTCTGCTGTTACAAAGACGTATGCATCAAATGAGTCAATTTTTAAAGCCCAAGTCTTTGTGTGCGCCTTACTGTACTGACCCATTGAAGGCGGAATTGGCTCATCTAATAATGGTAGGTTGTAATCTTTGATATCAAGCAACTCAAAATTAGCATCATTGCGTTTTTTTGCAATCTCATACACCCACTGGCTTACTGCTTCGCCGTTACGGCCAGGTCTAGTGCTTCCAAGAATAATAGCTATCTTCAACATCGGATTATTCATAATGTTAAGCTAAATCCTCCCTCTGGACTATTTCTATCTAAAATTTCAACTAAAATTTGATTTCTATTGATAGCTATATGTTTCAATCTTCTGACTGGAGTTTCATCCAAAATTGTAATATCTACAAATTGGCTCTTTTCCATTGACAATGATGCGTTCTCAAACTATTAAAGAATGATAGTAATAGGTTACTAACTTAGTCAGACCAATCTTATCGTGTTCAATGCCGGCTGTTCAGAGTATAATACTCATTTCAATTAACAAATGCGGATTCTCCTCCAGTAGTTCGTTAGCGGCTGATAGCATGATTTGATTCAAAAAGAGATGTACTGGACATTAATGGGAGTTCACGGTTAGAGCCAATATAGACGATGACAATCCAACCTTAGTACTGACTATATTATATTAGAAAAAATAAGGAGCTCTATATTACTATTAGTAACTATACTTCTGATCCCAATATGTCTCTGAGTAAGCAAAAAATAACTTGGTAAGTATGAGAATACTACCAGATTTTAATAATTGTTATTTACATAAAAGATTATGAAATCCATCCAGATTAAGAAATATGGCAATAGTGATGTTGTTGAGGTTAACAATACTGCGACAGTGCCTACTCTATCACCAGGTAAAATTCTAGTAGGTCTGAAGGCATCTGGAGTAAATCCATCAGATTGGAAAATTCGTGAAGGCTACTTCCAGCAGATGGCCCCTCTTGAATTCCCAATAACGTTAGGAGCAGATTTTTCAGGTATTGTCAAACAAATAGGAGAAGATGATGATATGTCCTCAGATTTCAAGCAAGGTGATGAAGTATATGGACAAAACTCAGTCATGAGCGGTGGCTCAGGAGCATTTGCAGAATTGGCATTGGTAAACAAAGATAGTATTGCACATAGGCCAAAATCACTGGGTTATTTGGAGGCTGCGGGTTTACCGCTTGTTGGTGTTAGCGCTTGGCAAGCACTTGTAGAAAACATTGGACTATCAAAGGATCAAAATATTCTGATACATGGTGGAGCGGGAGGAATAGGATCTATAGCTATACAGCTTGCAAATCATTTGGGTGCACACGTAGCAACAACAGTGAGTACTAATGATAAAGAGTTTGTACAACAATTGGGAGCAGATCAAATAATAGACTACAAAACTGAGAAATTTGAAGATATACTACAGGACTATGATGCAGTCTTTGATACTGTGGGTGGTGAAACGTACAAAAGATCCTTTAAGGTCTTAAAGAAAGATAGCGGCATAATTGTTTCCATGCTAGAGCAACCAAATTCCGAACTAATGAGCCAATATGGGGTTAAAGGGCAATTTTTATTTTCTCAGGTAAATAGACAACGGTTGACTAAATTGGCACTGTGGATAGACCAAAATAATATTAAAGTGAATATCGACAAGACATTTCCACTTGATGAAGCTAGCAGAGCGCTTGACTACCAAAAAGATGCACATCCCAGAGGTAAAGTGGTCTTAACTGTTTAAGGTTTTGTACAAGACCACTCAGTTTGTTATTGTTTATGTGGTGTAGCCCTTATTGAAATGTATTAAACTGGATATCCTCACTTTTCGCTTTCATATTTGACAGGCCCTATTTATTTCCCTTCAATAAATCACATATCAATTAAAGGTATTCTCTAGTGTGATTCTATGTACTGCAACTACGAAGACCTTGCTCACTATGCGTCATTTCAATATTAGATGGAAAGACTTGAATCTTCAATATCATGGGGCTCTTACTTCTTGCTTGCTGCTAATATTTTGTGGGATTTGAACCATTTTTGACATGATTTTTGGTCCCTATTATTAGTTCGGTAGCGAATAATCAGAATAACAGAGGAAAGCATTGGGAGGACAAGTTGTAACAGCAAATATTCTCGGTAACTTTATTACGTATCATTATTGAGGAATTTATTAGAAAGATCTCCTAAAGGTATTTATTAGATGAATCTTCTAGTAAACCATGTCGGTTTTACAAAACAATATCCTTCCGAGCGAAACCAAAGGTAATTTTTCGATTAACATAGAGCCAGAATTAATCCCTGAGAAAAATGATATCATCAAGAAAATACATTTTCTGATTTGCGGCTCATGTTTCTGGTGCGCCTCGTATTATGATACCAGTAATTTAAACAAGGTAATTAAATGCCCGTGCTGCGACAACAACAGCATTGAATCTATACCAATTTCTCACAACGAAAGCTACAACTTTAGCTATGACTCAAGACGTGGAATAACTCTAGAGTTCCAAATGCAGAGAGGTTAAAACCATGAATATAGGCGATCCAGAATCTCCGGTGACAATACTGGCAAAGACATGCGGCTGCAGGGAAAGAAATATGAAAGTAACCTATTCTTTTATTGACTCTTACCATAGCCTTTGTCTAGATAAAAAAGAGATAATTTATGCTGAGATAGACGCATGCCAAAGGCTCACTAAATATACAGTAGACGAAAAAAATAAGCTGGTCATAGAAAAAGAGTTAGCCGAGTTAAAATTGTCATTAGATTTGATGAACTGATAATAGAGGTGAATTATTTTTTTGGCTTTATAACTAATAGTACCAGCACCGGATAAAAATTGTTGTTTTGGTGTGGTTATTGTTCGAAGCAACGAGTATGAAAGGATAAGCACGTTGCCCGACCAGAACGCCTAGGAGAACAAACTTGATTAGTGCAGATTCCAGTACTATAGATCGAACCTATGAGCCCCAATATGGTTGCCGACGTAGTGGCATAAAAAGTAGCTTAATTTCATTCAACCTGCCTTCAGAACCATCAACCCTTCTGAGATCGGAAAAGGAAGCGCCGTCTCGTACTTCGTCTACGAATGAAAGTACTTCTTCATTTGTAACTCCATGTTTGATATCATAGCTTATGCCTTTACGGATATTTGATATCTTGCTGTATTTTTTGTGCTGTCTTTTTTGCCATGAGGTGGCGTCATCGGGTATGCCTGTTACAAACTTTAGGACTGTTTTTTTCATATGTTCAAAATGCCATTCTCTCAGAGGATAACAGTTGTCATTTTGCATCAAAGAATTATCGTTGTATTTAATAGGCATAACAGCTATATAACATGATGTATTGAATGTAATGGAGGTTTCTCGCATGAGGAACATTGTTGTTTGTCAACTTCTGTGTTTCGATACCACATTGGGATCAGTGATTTGTGAACCATATTTGACATGATTTAGGCCCCAATTTGTAGTTAAACAGTGGGTAATTAGTCGAACGCTGAAGGAATTCACTTAATCTTTTAGAAATATTCGATATTCATAAGCTACTTCTATTTTTTGTCATAACCGCAAAATAATTATGATGTGATAACAACACTTGACCTATCATGGTCTTGAACTTGCGAATCCCATATCCGCTTTTCGAGGATATGACCATAGGATTAGATAGCTCCAAATTTTTTGTAATTTCTTTTATTTTATCCGAGTGCATATTTTCATCATCGTGTTTCGTCAAGATAACACGCACCTTGGGCTTATCCACTTTAAGCTCTTCTAAAACATTCCAGCAGCTTGAATATTTTATTCTAATGTCTTCAATTGTCTCCGATGAGTCTATGAGTAGCAAAATCAGGTCTGCGCCAAGCGATTCTTCTAATGTCGATTTGAATGCATCAACCATATAATGAGGAAGCCTACTGATAAAGCCAACTGTATCTACTAGCAAGACTTTTGAATTGACATTGTTATTGACCTGTAGTGACCTTGTCGTAGTCGAAAGCGTCGTAAATAAATCATCTGATATCTCCTTATTTGAGTCTGTAAGCAGATTGAATAGGGTCGTCTTACCTGAACTAGTATAACCTACAAGAGAGACTACAGGAAGGTCTGTTTGCATTCGTTGTCTGTGATAAAGCTCACGCTTTCTATGAGCATATTCTAACTTTTGTTCGATAAATGACATCTGTCTTTTCAGATCCCGGAGCTTTACGTCTACCACATATTCTCCCATACCACCTTTTCCAGGCCTTTCACTGCCTGAAGCTATCTTTGAAGCTTCTCTAACGCGAGGAAACTGGTACTTTATTTCGGCGAGTTCAATCTGCAGTTTTGATTCAGTTGTAGTGGCCCTAGACGAGAATATATTTAGTATTAGCCTTTCTCTATCTATTACTTGTAATTCTGTTAGCATTTCTAAATTGTATATCTGTTTTGTTGTCAAGTGTTCGTCAACAATTATTTGTTGAATTCCCGCAGATTCAGATTCAGATTCCTTTACAAAGCTCTTAATTTCCTCAGCCTTGCCAGCACCTATACCATATTTAGAATGATCCAAGTATTTTTGAGTAAAGACTTTTACAATCTTATAATGAGGCAGCGACTCTACTAAACTCTTTGCTTCATCTAGCCTAAAACTATCTGGATGTGCGATGAGAATTACTTTAGTTGAATTCTCCAAGGGATATTAAGACCAATCCATATAATCTGCTGGAACGTATTCGTTTGTATGTTTTCTGGAACATGTATGAGAAGTACTAGCGTTTGTGGCATCAGTCTTAAATTCCTGAGTACTTCCTTCGGGAACATAGAGGCCGGCAAAAACTTCACCACAGCTTTTACACTGTAACATTAGCATTGGCACTCTAGGTAGACACCTTTCTTTCATCCATATTATATAATAGCGGTCATCGTTATTATAGTTGCTAGAAAGCGAAGAACAGAGGACTAACCGAACATATGCGTCATAGTATCCTTCATCATATGTGTAATTATATGTGTTATGCCCCCTTCTTCTAGATCCTGAACTCACCTTCATTTTTGGCAAATCGGAAATATTATGGCTTTTGATATATTTAGACCTGTAATAATGATGGCATTTTGTATACAAGCGTATTAGGACCCTCTTACCGTCTTAAATACATCTGTTAACATCCAATTTCAGACTTACTGGGCTATACAACTAAGCTTGTCTTACTTTTGATGAGGTCTACTATGTTACTTTTGAAGGGCCTCAGCTAATCTTAGACTACTTATTCTTCAAATTGGTCGGTCAAATTCGTGATGCATTCTAGTTTATCTTATCCTTATATTGACACAGGGTAAATGGTAGATAAGGAATTAAGTCACCATGGTCTGTGTGTGCGTTTTTAACTCTTCTTTGGTTTTAGAAATGTAAAGCATATATTTTCAATGATTAGATAAGTATAGAGATTTATAGAAAGATATGATTATGTTGATAGATTATGTTCAGACATTGTGATACCTGCAAGAAGGAATTTAATGAGTACCTTGAAGGAGCACGTTATGCAAGCGCCGTTGGAGTTGTATTATACTTCTGTTCC
>Ga0111539_10000268_pt1 | contig 62086 bp, 52 predicted proteins | sample RhiMethybrSRZTD1_FD_79667 | JGI IMG/M metagenome (GOLD analysis project Ga0111539, IMG submission 79667) | Populus rhizosphere microbial communities from Tennessee, USA - Rhizosphere MetaG P. TD hybrid SRZTD1 (version 2) (version 2) | ecosystem: Host-associated > Plants > Roots > Rhizosphere >...
CGCCGACCCCTTCGCGCGCGGTGCGTTCATCGGCCTGACGCTGCGGCACGGCAAGGCGCACATGGCGCGGGCAATTATCGAAGGTGTCGCCTACGGCCTGCTCGATTGCCTGAACCTCGTGCGCGATCTGGGCATCAACGTGCAGTCGGTCCGTGTCTCCGGCGGCGGAGCGCGCAGCGGGTTCTGGCGGCAGATGCTGGCGGATGTGTTCAACGCCGAGGTTGCGACGGTCAACGTCACGCAGGGAGCGGCGATGGGAGCCGCCATCCTGGCTGCGGTCGGCGCCGGCGCGTTCCCATCGGTTGATGCGGCTTGCACAGCGCTGGTGCGCGAGGCCAGCCGCACCGCTCCCGGCGCGATCGCCGCGACCTATCCGCCGTTCGCCGAGCGGTATCGGTCGCTGTATCAATCATTAAAGAACGAGTTCCGCGCGATGAGCACCGGGTGAGAACCCGGTGCTCCGAAGCATGAGTCAGAATTCATCCGCGGTGCGGTATGCCTCGATGACCTTGCGCTCGCCCTCTTTGCCGGGCTGCGAGTTGCCGTGCTCCATCCCGAGGATGCCGGTGAATCCCTTGCTGTGGATGTGCTTGAAGACGTTGCGATAGTTCACCTCGCCGGTGCCGGGCTCGTTGCGGCCGGGGTTGTCGCCAGTCTGGAAGTATGCGATCTCGTCCCAGCAGCGATCCATCGCATCGATGAGATTGCCCTCGGTCACCTGCAGGTGATAGAGGTCCTGGAGCACCTTCAGGCACGGATGGTTGACTGCCTTGGCGACGGCGTACAGGAGGTGGCTCTGGTTGGCGAACTGGCCGGGGTGGTCGCGCCAGTTGAGCGGCTCGATCACCATCACCAGCCCCCCGCCGGCCTCGCACGCGTCGGCGGCGCGTCGCAACGCCTCGACAGCGTTGGCGAATTGCTGTCCCTCCGGCATGTTCTGGGCCACGCGGCCGATGACCGTCGTCGCCCACTTGGCGTTGATGCGCTTGGCGACCTCCGTAGCGGCGCGGACATCGCTGACGAACTTGTCGCGGATGTCCTTCTTGCCCGTGGTGAGCGTGGGATTCTGCCAATCGATGCCGTGACAGACGAAGATGCCCATCTGCATGTTGTGCTTGGCCATGCGCTCAGCGAACTTCTTCTGGAAGTCTTCGCCGCGCCCGGTCATGCCGTTGTCTTCCCACGCCTCGAATCCTTCATCGGCGGCGAAGGAGACCTGGTCGAGATCATCCGCGGCATGATTCTGAAACATGCCGAAGTGCGGCGCATACTTCAGCTTGAAGTGCTTGCCGGACGGCGCTGGATTCTGCGCGGCGGCGATGTTCGTGCCGCTGACCGCTGCCATGCCAGCCGCGCCGGCCACGCCAAGGAAGTCCCTTCGATTCATCTTCAACCTCGCATTTCCTGGAGTGCTTCAACTTCCGCTGGCCGTCTTCGCCGGCTGTGTCGCCGCTTCGGGCTTCGTGGTGGGAGCGAGCCTGGTCTTGCCCGGCATCGCCACCGGCGCGACGGGGTACGGCCCGAACTCGTATGACGGAGGAGCAAGATCCTCGGTCGAGTTCAACGCGTCGTCCCATTTCACTTCCGAGCCGGTGTACGCCGACATGCGCCCCATGATCGCGGTCAGCGTCGATTCGGCGACCTGTTTCGCCTCGTTGATCTGCTCGCCGCTTTCGATCGCCTGATAGAGGTGCGTGTGCTCATCGACGTACGGATTGCCGTTCTCGCCCCGGAAGCGCCATTCGGTCTCGCCCTTGATCACGGCGTTGCCCGGCTGCAGGTGCGCGGAGCCCGCGGTGCCGTGGAAGCGTTCATCAACGCGATTGGCGCAGTTGTCGGTCTGTCGCGCCATGCTGATGACGTAGGTGCCATCGGGGTATTCGTACTCGACGGCGAAGTGATCGAAGATGTTGCCGAAATTGGGATCGGTGCGCACCTGACGGCCGCCCATGCCCATGCAGCGCGTGGGATGCGCGCCGACAACCCAGTTCGCGACATCGAGATTGTGCACATGCTGCTCGACGTAGTGGTCGCCTGACAACCACGTGAAGTAGAGCCGGTTGCGCAACTGCCATTCCATCTCGCTCCACTCGGGCTTGGGCGGGATCATCCATAGCGTGCCCATGTTCCAGTAGACGCGGCCGGCAATGATCTTGCCGATCGCGCCGTCCTTCAGTCGCTGCAGGGCTTCGCGATAGCACTTCTCGTGCCGGCGCTGCGTGCCGGCGACGACGCAGAGTTTCTTGGCGTCGGCCTGCTCGGCTGCGGCCAGCACGCGCCGGATGCCCGGCGCGTCTGTCGCGACCGGCTTCTCCATGAACACGTGCTTGCCCGAATCCACCGCGGCGGCGAAGTGAATGGACCGGAAATGCGGCGGCGTGGCGAGAATCACCACGTCAAGATCATCAGTGTCGAGCAGTTGCTTGTAGGCATCGAAGCCGGTGTAGCAGCGGCTGTCATCCACTTTGGCTCTTTCGCCCAAGGTGGCGAGGTTCTCCTTCGCCTTGGCGATGTGATCGGTGAAAACATCGGCAAGCGCGACGATGCGCGTGCGCTCGCTGCCTGAGAGTGCATCCTGCGCTGCGCCGGTGCCTCGGCCGCCGCAGCCGATCACCCCCACTCGCAGCGGATTGGTTTCCCACGGCTGCGGCGCCGGGCGCGTGCCGGCCGGGCGCGTCGACGGGGGCGCCGCATGCAGGTTGGCTGCGGTGACACCCAGCGCCACTGCGCCGCTGCTCTTGACGAATTGACGCCGCGTCCATCCAGACTTGTGGTTGCTCATGCTTGGGCTTTCTTCAAACAGGGGAGTTCAAACAACGATCCATGCGATCACAGATGTCCTTGAGTCGTTTCTCATCGCCTCCGCCCACTTCCGCCGCGGCCCAGCCGTTGTAGCCAATCTCGTCCAGCGCGGCGCGTACGGCCTTCCAATCCACATCGCCCTCGCCGATCTCGCACTCGAACCCCTTCCACAGCCCCTCGTTGTCGCGCCTTGTGCGGCTGAACTCCTTGACATCGAGTTTCAGAATGCGCTTGCCAAGGATGCGGATCCATTGCTCGGGCCAGCCGTCGTTGACGATGTTGCCGATATCGAAGTGCCAGCCGATGGAATCGCTCTCGAACTCGTCGATGTAACGCGCCGCCTCCAGCGGACTAAGCAGGAACTTGTTCCACACGTTCTCGATCGCGATCTTCACGCCAAGTTCCCGCGCGACCGGCAGGGCTTTGCGAATCTCATCCTGCGAGCGCTGGTAGGCGTCGGCATAGTTGGTTCCGGCGTTGACCACCGCCGGCACCAGCAGCACGGTCGTCGCCTTCACCTTGGCGCAGTCGTTGAGCGCGCGGAGCAGGCCGTCCAGGCCCTTCTGGCGCACCGCAGCATCTGCCGATGACAGCGGCTGTGACCAATGAACCGAATCAACCACGCCCTCAACGGTGATGCCGGTGCGCTTGCTGGCTTCGATCACTTCATCGAGATTCAGATCGGACGGACTGTCGATTTCGACGCCGTCATAGCCCAGGCGCTTGAGAACGTCGAACTTGTCAGCGATCGTCGAGCCCGGCTCGATCATGCCCCACTTCAAAGAGAGTTTCTGTTTCCGCGCGACCGGCTGTCGTGCGGCGCGCGTCGACGGGACCGCCACGGCCCCGACCGCCGCGCCCGCCGCGGTCGCAAGCCCGGCCCGCAGAAAGGATCGACGATCGACGGTCATTCCATCCTCCTGGTGATCGTCGCTCACGAGTACTTGGTCACGCCCGGGTGCGGCAGCTCGCACGCGGGCGGCGTGCCATCCATCGAATACCCGCCGGGTTTGTACTCCATCTTCGAGTTCATCGCCTGTTCCCACGTGATCGCCTGCGCGGTATACGCGGCATCGCGGGCCATGATGCCCATGAGGGTGCTCGAGCACATGCGCTCGCCGTTGTTGATGGGCGTGCCGGAGCGGATCGCCTGGAACATCTCGACGTGTTCCTGCAGGTACATGTCGTTCTTGGGCGTCTTGCACTTCCATGGATTCTGGCCTGTGATCTCGTGCAGGTCCTTCCAGCCATCGACGCGGCAGATGCCATCGGCGCCGATGATCGTGTCTGAGTTGTCCGACGGGCTGTTGGGGAAGTGCCGGCACATGTGGAAGCCCCGCGCGCCGCTGGCGTACTCGAACGTGCATGCGAAGTGATCGAACACGCAGCCGGGCTCACCCAGTTGATCGCGCGTCTGCCGCCCCCCAACAGCTGTGCAGACAACTGGCGGCACATCGTTCATCGCCCATGCCATCTTGTCGAGCGCGTGGCAGGCCTGCTCGACGATGTGATCGCCCGACAGCCACGTGTGGTAGTGCCAGCAGCGAACCTGGTATTCCATCTCGCTCCATTCAGGTTGCCGTTTGACGGGCTGCACCCAGCCGCCGGAGTTGTAGGTGGTGTACACCGCGCGAATGTCGCCGATGCCGCCTTCGTGCACCTTCTGATACGTCTCGCGCTCGCGCGTCGAATAGCGCCAGCAGAAACCGGAAACGAGCGTGAGGTCCTTCTCCTTGGACTTGCGAACGGTCTCCAGAACGCTGCGCACGCCGGGGGAATCGACCGCGATGGGTTTCTCACAGAAGACGTGCTTGCCGGCGTCGATGCAGGCTTTCAAATGCAGCGGTCGGAAATGCGGCGGCGTGGCGAGGATGACCACATCGCAATCCGCGACCGCCTTGAGATAGCCGTCAAAGCCCGAATGCTGGCGCGCCTCGGTTACCTGGAACTGATCGAGCAGCGCCTTGTTCTCGCCGCCTTCGACGCGCGACTGCAATTCCGCCTTGATGCCCGCAAGGCCCTTCTGCAGCCGATCAGGGAAGACATCGGCGGCTGACCAGATGATCGCGCCCTTGTCAGCCCCGATGGCGTCGAGGGCTGCACCGCAACCACGACCGCCGCAGCCGATCAGCGCAACCTTGATCGGATCGTCGGCTCCAAAGCGCCTTCGCGGCGCGGCTGACGCCGGCGCGGCGATCGCCCCCAAGGCCATGCCGCCGGCCGCGAGCGCTGCCGAAGTCTTCACGAAGTCGCGACGGGAAACGATGTGCTCTGCGTTCATCTTCGATCTCCAATGTCGATGGATCACTCGATTTCCCGCACCACGCGAAAACTCACCCAGCTGCAATCCGACAGCCACCACTTGCTCTTGGGCAGTTGCGGATCGCTGGCCTGCCACGACTTGGCCTGCTTCTGGACGGCGGCACAACCTATCGCGGCCGCATCATCCTTGAACGATCCCCCCATCGCCGTCGGCTTGCTGTCGGCTGCGACAACCCATTCGGCGGTGTTGCCGCACATGTCGTACAGGCCCAGCGCGCCAGGCTTCTTGGTCGCGACTGGATGCGTCTTCTCCTCCGAGTTGCCCGCATGCCAGGCGAACTCATCCATGGGCGGCGCGCCTTCAGAGTTGAGCGCACAGGCATGGGCCCATTCAGCCTCGGTCGGCAACCGATACTTGTGGCCGGTCTTCTCTGAGAGCCATTCACAGAAGCGATTCGCCGCGTTCTGCGCCGTCGAGAGCACGGCGTATCCCGCATGGCCGAAGCCGCGATCCGGCGTCAGATACGGCTTGCTCGGGCCGGTGACTGCGTCCGCTCCCTTCGGGCTGCCGGCATCCGGCGTGTCGTTGGCGAAGGCGTACAGGTCGTACGCATCCCAAGTTACCTCTGTGGCCGACATGTAGAACGGTTTGATGTCTTTGCCATCGCCGGGCACCGGCACCATCTTGAAGGAGACGGTCGTTTCGGGCAGTGTCTGGTCGTAGGCTTTCGGTTCATCCGCAGCCTTGGGCGGCGCGGCCGGCGGAGCTGCAATTGACTGCCGACCGTCGGAATTCGAATCGCTCAGCGCAGGCCTGCTCACCACCATCGCGAGCATGAACCCTGCCATGCACAAGGACCACATCAGCGTGCGCATGCGTGACGAATCATCGTGGCGAATCGGGCTGATGCTGTCGGCGATCCTGCTCATGGCGTCGTGTCGGGGAGGCAGTATGGGGCCGGCTCAATCAGCGAAGGCGCTGCCGGCCGACCAGCATCTGCGGCGGTTCGAGTGTATCGCGCCATGCATGGGAATGCAGGCACGAATCGTGATGTTCGCGGCCGATCAGGCGCAGGCAAAACAGGCCGGCGATGCAGCGATTGAGCAGATGCAGCGGTTGGACCAACTGCTCAGCGACTTTCGCGATGACAGCGAAACCGCGCTCGTGAATCGCGCCGCCGGTGGTGAACCCATCAAGGTCAGCGAGCCGTTCCTGGACGTGCTGCAGGCAGCGCTGGAGGTTTCGCGACTCAGCGACGGCGCCTTCGATGTGACGATCGGGCCTGTCACGCATTTGTGGCGCGACGCAAAGCGTGAGAATCGCACGCCTTCCGAGGCGGAGATCGCCACTGCCCATTCCGCCGTCGATTGTCGCGGCGTGATCGTCGATCGTGCGGCCGGCACCGTCCGTCTGGTCAATCCCGATGCGCGGCTCGACTTTGGTGGCATCGGCAAAGGGTTCGCGGTCGACCGCGCCTTCGAGGTGTTGCGCGCCCATGGCATCGCCCGCGCCTTGGTTGCCATTGCCGGCGACATCCGTGCCGGTGATCCGCCGCCCGGACGTACAGGTTGGAGCATCGCTATTGATGATGGATTGAGCGAGGCCGCGTCGCTTGTTGAACTGGCCAATTGTGGCATCTCGACTTCGGGCGACGCGGAGCAGCACCTGATGCTCGATGGCCAGCGGCATTCCCACATCGTCAATCCACGCACGGGACTTGGCCTGACCGACAGCGTCGCCGTCAGTGTCGTGGCACGCGATGACACCACCGCCGATGCACTGGCGACTGCCCTCAGCATCATGCCCGCAGGACAGGCGCTTCGATTGGCTGAGTCCATTCCGGAAACCGCCGCGCGAATTGTGCGCATTCGCGATGGGAGACTGATCATTCTGACCAGCCGAGGATTCCCACCCGCATCGCTGCCTGCGCCTGAATGATTGCTGGCTACTCGCGAGCCCCTTCGATGGCCGCGATGATCTGCACCTCATCGCCGAGCTGATCCATGAAACTGGTCATGCCGTAGTCGCTGCGCTTGATGGTGAAAGTGCAGAGAAAGCCAGCGCGGTAGCCAAACTTCGTCGTTGCCGCCTCTGTGTATTCCTCGAGTTTCACGGTGATGGGCTTCGTCACGCCATGCAGACTGAAGTCGCCGCTCGCCTCCCAGGTGCTCTTGTCGAGTTGCTTGACGGACTTGCTCTTGAACTCGGTCTTGGGAAACTCCATCGCGTTGAAGAAATCCAGGCCGGTGAGGAACTTGTCGCGCGTGTCGTTGCCGGCATCCATGTTCTTGACCTCGATGCTGACCTGCACATGACTGTTGGGCAGATCGGCCGAGTCGAGCAGGAAGGTGCCCTCGGGCGCGTTGATGCGGCCGTAGAAATAACTCACGCCGAAGTGCCGCACGCGGTAATTCATCGTCGAGTGCGCAGGGTCGATGTCGAAAGGCGCAGCGGCCACGGGCCCCGGCACCGTCTTCGTCGCGGGAACCGGCGCGCTTCCAAGTGTCGCGAACACCAGTCCGCACAGCGCCAGTGCGCCAGGCAGCGTCAGGCATCGACGAGAACACGCATCGAATACGAATCGCATCGGAGAATCTCCCATGTCTTGAGTACCGGATCGAACGTGCATCCTAATGCGCATTCGTCGCCATTGGTATCCTGCATCGCATGGCCGAAGTGGTCCTCGAGCGCCTCAGTAAGCACTACGTCGCGGGCGGATCGTTCGCCGTGCGCGATTTGAATCTGCGCGTGTGTGACGGCGAGTTGGTCGTGCTCGTCGGACCATCTGGCTGTGGCAAGACGACCATTCTGCGCCTGATCGCCGGCCTGGAACAACCGAGCTCGGGCGACATCTTCATCGGCGGCCGCAACGTCAAGGGCGTGCATCCGCGCGATCGAGACGTGGCGATGGTCTTCCAGGATTACGCCCTGTATCCGCACATGACCGCCTACGAGAACATGGCGTTCGGGCTGCGCATGCGCAAGTCGCCGCGTGATGAGACCGATCGCCGCGTGCGCGAGGCTGCCGCCATGCTGGGCGTCAGCGACCTGCTGCAGCGGAAGCCCGGCGCGCTCTCCGGCGGCCAGCGGCAGCGCATCGCGCTGGGCCGCGCCATTGCCCGCGTTCCCGGCGCCCAGTGCCTTCTCTTCGATGAGCCATTGAGCAATCTCGACGCGCGGATGCGCGCGAGCATGCGCGGCGAGATCAAGGCCCTTCATCGGCGACTGAAGGCGACGACCATCTACGTCACGCACGATCAGGAGGAAGCGATGACGCTGGGCGAGCGCGTAATCGTCATGGCCGCCGGCAGGGTCCAGCAGGATGGCCCGCCGCTGGAAGTATATCGCTCGCCTCGAAATCGCTTCGTGGCCGGCTTTCTCGGCTCGCCGTCGATGAACTTCATCGATGGCCGCCTCATCGTTGATGGCTCAATAGCGACCTTCGTCGAGGACGGCCCGGACGGGGCGCGCCTTGCGCTGTCGGCCCGTCGCGCCGCAACGGCGAACGCGGAACGTATCACCCTCGGCGTGCGCCCGGAACACATTCTCATCGCCCCTGATGCGCCACCCGAGCCAGGCGCTCTCCGCGCCCGGGTGCGACTGATTGAAATACCTGGCGATCACGCCAATGTGCATCTGGTGACGGCAGCCGGAAGCGCGCTCATCGCACGCTGCAGCGCCGGCGTGATTCCATCCATCGATGCATCGGTCGGATTTCGCCTGGAGGCAACGGGCCTCCATCTGTTCGCGCCCGGTGATTTCGGCGAGGCTGTTGCCGGATGAACCACGCCGTTTGTTGGCACAAGGACCTCCCAAGGTGAGGCGGGGAGGTTGATAGCCACCCATCGGATTCGAACCGACGACCTGTGCTTTACGAAAGCACTGCTCTACCGCTGAGCTAGGGTGGCAAACACTACAAAACTAGGCCTTTTTGCGTCTGCGCCAAAACGAGGTAAGGTGTCCGACACCCGTTCCGACACCCGCTCGACGCATAGGAGGCCAGTCGTGAGCACGAAGGATATCGCCAAAGCCCGCACCAAGCCACTAAAGCCCTATCCAGACTTCCCGCTGTTCCCGCACGCCAATGGCCAGTGGGCCAAGAAGATCAGGGGCAAGTTTGCCTTCTTCGGCCCGTGGAACGATCCCGAGGGAGCCCTGCAGCGATACCTCGACCAGAAGGACGAACTGCATGCGGGTCGCGCCCCGCGCGCTGTCCTCTATAAGGATGGATTGACGCTGCGAGACCTCGTGAACCACTTCCTCACCGCCAAGAAGAGGAAGGTCGATGCCGATGAGCTGAAGCTGATGTCCTTTAACTCGCTGTATCGCACCTCGCGTCACCTCATCGAGCATTTTGGCCCGGATTGCCGCATTGACGACCTCGGCCCGAACGATTTCGGCAGGCTGCGAGCGAAGTTCGCAAAGGGGCATGGTCCGATCTATCTCGGCGACCAGATCCAGCGGACGCGGGCGGTGTTCAAGTACGGCTACGAGGCGTGGCTACTGCCATCGCCGATTCGCTTCGGCCCTGAGTTCATCAAGCCCTCGCGGAAGAACGTCCGGCTGGCCAAGCGGGAGGGACCCAAGCGGCTGTTCGGCCAGCAGGAGATTCACGCATTGCTCAAGGTGTCCTCGACGCCGATGAAGGCGATGATCCTTCTCGGGATCAATTGCGGCCTCGGGAACACGGATGTGGCGGAGCTTGAGCAGAGCGCCCTTGATCTCAAGAGCAGTGCTCTCGGGTATCCCCGTCCTAAGACCGGTATCGACCGCCGTGCCCCGTTGTGGAAGGAGACGGTCAAGGCCATCAAGACCGCAATCTCGGCGCGCCCCGAACCGAACTCCAAGGAGTTCGCCGATCTGCTCTTCATCACGCGATGGGGCAATCCGTGGATACAAACCGGCACGCCCACGCGGCGGGTTTGCTACAAGTGCAATCGGATGTTCACGCCGCCGGAGGGTTCAGATGCGCCGCGCTGCCCCCACTGCGGCACCGTCGCGCCACCTCGGCGCACGCAGGCGTCGATGACCGACTCCGTGGGCAACGAGTTCAAGAAGACCATGAAGGCGGCGGGGATCGACCCCGCCGGTCGTGGCTTCTACTCGCTCCGGCACACCTTCCGAACCGTCGCTGACGAGATCGGCGATCGGCCGGCTATCGACAAGATCATGGGCCATGAGAACGCCCAAGACATGCGGACGCACTACGTCGAGAAGATCGATGATCGGCGCCTGCGGAAGGTAACCGAGCATGTCCATCGCTGGCTCTGTATGGCGGGGAATAGCACCAGCGCAGGTACGATGATGGCGTGAGACGCCGGCTGATCACTGTCGTCGTGTTCCTGCTGCTGGGCGCGATCGTCAACGTCGCAGTGGCGTGGGGATGTGCCGTCCTAGTGGACCCGGAAGCCACTGATCGCATCGACCGCGGTGTCAACATCTCAGGTAAAGCGCATTGGGAGGTATTCCGGAACCGAAGTTTTGGCACGGAGCGAGTCACGTCAATCTTGTTCTTGCACGAGATCGCCGCGGGCAAGGCCACTGCCGACGACATACTTCCGAAGTGGTGCCGGTCCGAGGCGGTCGCCGCCCGCGAAGAGATGCTGCCATTTCCGCCGTCCACTGGGCCGATCTTTCAGGCGCGAGGCTGGCCGTTTGTTGCGATCTCACAACGATTTGTCCGTTCTCAGAGCGATCATTCGATTTCGAACTCGATTGACCTCGGGCTTCCGGATTTCGCGGGGAATTCCAGATCGCCACGCTTGCTGCCACTCGGTCCCATCTGGCCCGGCTTCGCGATCGACACGGTGTTCTATGCCGCGATCCTATGGCTGCTGTTCGCCGCGCCGTTCGCGCTGCGTCGGCGCAGGCGCATCAAGCGCGGCCTGTGCCCGAAGTGCGCCTACGACCTGCGCGGCAGCAAGGAAGCGACAGCATGCCCCGAATGCGGCGCTGCACGACCCGACGCATGACGCAACCCCTCGTGGTGGGTTTCGCTATGCTCTAGCCAGCCTCCTTGCTGAGACCCGCCTGCGCGGCATCATTCCGCCGGCCCCGAAGCCGAGCCCGTGCCCATGATTCACATCCACCTCTTCGAACAACTGACGCAGCTGTTGGGTGAAGGACGTGACGAGGACGACTGGACGGAGTGGCTCATGGAATACCCCGGCGACGCGCGGCTGATCCGCGTGCGCCTGAATCGCAAGCTCGTGCTGAAGGACACTGCGCAGGTGGTGGTCTTCGATCCAACCAAGGACGAAGGACAGGGGATCACGGAAATCAGCGCGAGCACGATTGCTCAGGCCGATGCCATCATCGAGCGCATCAAGAGCATGAAGCGCTCGGCCGAATCCGCCGGCTGAGCAAGCCGGATGCCCCGCGACGCCTGACGCAACCCCTCCTTGGTGGGTTTCGCGGCGCTCTACCCACCCCGCGCTACGATTCACCCGCATGGCGAGAGTATCGCGCAGACTTGTTGCCTATTCCACGATCGGAACATTGCTTGGCGTTGTCGTCACGCTGTTCGCAATCCGTCTGGCAGGGCACGCCGACGGTGCGGCTCTCGGCCATCCCGTGTATCTGCCGCTGCTGTATCCATATTCCATACTCATGTTTCTGATCCCCGGCTCCGTCGCCTTCGCGCTGATTCTGGCGTTGTGCGCGTGCCAGTTTCCGATCTACGGCCTGATCCTGGGCGACGCCGCTGCGACAAGCCACAAGCGTCTCGCATGGACAGCGCTGTGGATCGGCCTCATCCACGGCACCGCTGTGGCGGCCTATGGGCTGATCGCGCACTTCTCCTGAGCTGGTTCAACAACACTTTGGGGGGCCGCCGCGCAGGATCATTGGGTGGCCGGCAGTGACCAATGGGGGCCGGCTGGCGGATGGAGATCGCTACCAGACTGGTGCAGCAGGGCGTCACGAGCATGGAAGAAGTCGATCGCGCGAGCGGGTCGGAGTAGCCCGCGAGCCGGGCCGTCCTCGGCCCCGTGGGCCGTGGCGATACCATGATGTCGTGAAGCGTGGGCTGTTCATGCTGATGTTGCTGCTCGTGGGCGGTGCGATCGTCAACTTCGCGGTGGCGTGGGGCTGTGCGGCAATTGAATCCTGTTGCGCGCGAACGACGCCGAGGATGCACTGCGTTACGGCGTGCGCGACAAGTCCTTTGTCCGCGTGCGCGTCACCGGCGATCGCGAACTGATGTTCGCGATGTGCCGGTGCGCGTCGATCCCAGTTACGCCTTGGCCATGCACATCGACACCGACGAAGCCAACGCCGCCAGCGTGCAGACCGGCGCGCAGGGCTACATCGACGGCATACAGAGTGAAGAGTGAGGCGCTGCGAGAGGAAACCCCGGCCCGCCCCCACTCAACGCAAGCTGTGGGGTTGTAGGATGTGCGCGCATCATGAGACGCCCCGGTCCGATGTGCAGGGACGGTTGACGAGGAGTACACGCCCAACACAAAAAACGAGGTATCATGGCACGCTTCGGTCATCCGTAATACAGGAGGTCGCATGAAATCAATCATTCGGCTTGTCGTTGTGGTTCTGGGGATTGGTCTTTTTGCTTCGTCGCTGCGGGCGGACGAGCCGTTGTATGACGGGCTCGGCACAACCGGCCGGCAGGTCACCGCCACCAACCCCCAGGCGGAGAAGTATGCCGTCCAGGGGATCAAGTTCCTTTACGGCTTCAGCCACGGCGCGGCGATCCGGTCGTTCGAGCAGGCGATCAAGCTTGATCCGACATGCGCGATGGCGTACTGGGGCATCGCCTACGCCAACGGACCGCACGTCAACTTCCCGCTTGTCCCGCCGCCGATGGCCGAGGCGGCATGGAAGAACCTGCAGCTGGCGAAGCAGTACGCCGACAAATGCACGCCCGTCGAGAAGGAGCTGATCGAAGCCCTGTCGACGCGCTACGCAAATCCCCAGCCGGAAGACCGCTCGCCGCTGGATAAGGCATACGCCGACGCGATGCGGAAGGTCTGGCAGAGACATCCGGATGACGCCGACGTGGGCGCATGGTTCGCCGAGTCGCTCATGGACCTTGCGCCGTGGAACCAGTGGACCAAGGACGGCGCTCCCAATCCCGGCACGGATGAGATCGTCGACACGCTCGAGGCGGTGCTGAAGCTGAACATCAACCACCCGTTCGCCAACCACCTGTACATCCACGCGGAGGAGGCCAGCCAGCACCCGGACACTGCCGTCGCCGCCGCCGACCGCCTGCGCGAGTTGCAGCCGGGGCTGGCGCACAACGTTCACATGCCCACGCACATCGACATCCGAGTCGGCCAATGGCAGAAGTCGATCGACTGGAACGCCAAGGCGATCGACTCGGCCATCGCGTACCACAAGGTCGCCGGACCGCCACAGGGACTGCTGATTTTCTACGAAGCCCACAACTATCACATGCTGGCCTACAGCGCCCTGATGACCGGCCAGCGCGACCTGGCGGTGCGCCAGATCAACGCCATGGTCGCGAGCCTGCCTGACGATTTCGTGAAGGAGTTCTCGCTGATGATTGAAGGCTTCGGCGCCATGCCCGACGAGGTGATGGTGCGCTTCGGCATGTGGGACGAGATTCTTGCCGCCCCGCAGCCGGACAAGGAGTACATGCCGTACACCAACGCCTTCCACCATGCCGCCCGCGCCATCGCCTTCGCCGCCCAGGACAAGACCGCCGAAGCCCGCGCCGAGCAGAAGCTGTGGGTCGAGGGCTTTGCCAAGGTTCCCGAAGGTGAGGTCTTCCACAACAACCCGATGCCCGCCATCTACACGCTTGCCAGTGCGATGGTCGAAGGCGAAATCCTCATTCGCGAAGGCAAGACCGAAGAAGGCCTGAGCAAGCTGCGCGAGGCCGTGACGCTGGAAGACGCTCTGCACTACGACGAGCCGCCCGCGTGGATGATTCCCGCCCGACACAGCCTCGGTGCCAATCTGCTGAAAGCCGGCAAGGCCGCCGAAGCCGAGCAGGTCTACCGCGACGACCTGAAACATCTGCCCGACAACGGCTGGAGCCTCTTTGGCTTGGCCCAGACCCTCAGCGCCTTGGGCAAAACCGAGGAGGCGGCGAAGTACCAGGCGAAATTCGAACAGGTCTGGGCGAAGGCGGACTTGAAGATCAAGAGCTCGTGCATGTGCCAGGAGAGCATGACGATGGCGAAGTGACGCGTCCGGGCAGAGCGCGATACTCGCCCCCCCCCCGCGACCCTGCGCAGTGGATGCCATCTTTGCCGAGGGAGGTTCCTGGCCGGGCTGGAATTCACGTTGACGCACGGGCTCAACGAGGAGAGGCGCGCGGCACTGCGTCAGACCGTTGAGGCGATCACTTGGAACAGCGACGTGATTGACATCGCGATTCGCGTGCTGCCCATGAGCAATATGCCTAGCGGCAGCGAGACGGTTCGCGCGACCGTCTAAACCGCCGGCGCTTTTGGGTTTCAAATGCTTACATTCGCCCGTGCGATGCTTGGCGGTTAGGTACCAGGATGTACGACATGGGGTTAAAGCCGCTGGCCAATCCGCCCCTTCACGCTCATGACCAAATGAGCAAGCGCATTCGTGCTGCTCGCCTTTGTCTGGGGCGCGATCGTCAACGTCGCGTTGGCGTTGGGGTCTTGGCACATACCTCGTGCGCCGCCAACTTGCCTCCATTGCTCGGCAGGGGTCGAGCTGCTTGAGGTAGAATCTCCGGTCGAAGAGGTGGCCTATGTCAGCAGGAGCCAGTGCAGCAGTAGCGGCGGCAGCCGCAGCCGCTCAGGCCATCAAGGCCTCGGGGGCGATCGTAGCAGTTGAACCGCAGGCGTTTCTGCGCCTGGCTGAGCGCGAGGACGAGCCGCTGGTGGTCCAAGCACGCTGCGGCATGTTCACGACCAAGTACCAATACCTCATGAGCTACAAGGGACTGATCTTCTGTACGCGGTCCCCCATTCCCCTAGAACTTCCCCGGGACTGCGAGATCATCGAGGCCAGGAAGATCTGGATTCCCTGATTGCCGGGATATCAACCCGGCATCCGGAACGCCAGCCACTGCTGACCGTTAATGTCGGTGAAGCCGTACGGCGGCATGAGATTGCCCAATTCGGCGTGATACGATTCACACATGGGCGCGGTGCTTTACCACGTCAGCGAATTCAGGGGGATCACGGCGTTCGAACCGCGCGTTCCTCCGAGCCCGGATTCGGGAATCGCGCAGCCAGTCGTGTGGGCGGTCGATGATCAGCGGCTGCACAACTTCCTGCTGCCGCGAGATTGCCCACGCGTCACGTTCTATCCGGCCCAGGAGAGCACTGAATCGGATGTACGGGCCCTGATGGGCCCCTCCGGAGGCACGGTGCGGGCTGTCGTCGCAATCGAGTCGGCTTGGTTCAAGCGCGTTCGCGACGCCCGACTCTTTCTGTATCGAATGCCGCCGGATCAATTTGAGATCGCCGACGCGACGGCGGGATATTGGATCAGCCCCCGGAGTGTTTCCCCGCTCGATGTCGTCGAGGTGAACGATTGCATCGCGTCCATTGTGGAGCGCCAGGTTGAGTTGCGCCTGGTTCCGTCATTGTGGCCGCTGCGTGATGCAGTTGCGCGGTCCTCGCTGAACTTCTCATGTATCCGCATGCGAAACGCCCGTGCACGTGAGGGGACTACTCCTTGAACTATAGATCGATGGTCCCTGATCTACCGTCAGGCCACTCCTGCCGAAACGGTGAATGCCGCCGCATGCCTCGTGACGAACTCCTGCGCGCTCAGCGGCCGTTGCCCCGTTAGCGCGGCTACGTCGTCCGACATCCGGTCGTAGCGTCCCGCGCGGTGCAGATCGGCCATCGTGATGAGGTGGTTCACCATGTGAACCGGCAAGCCGCGCTTGAGCAGCCCATCACGCTCACGCCACGCCTCGACCGGAATGTCCTGAAAGGTGATCGTGCGGCCGAGCGCGGCGAAGTCATTCGTCGAAGCCATGGGCTACTGCGCGTCTTGCATCCCGGTAGCGAATTCACGCGAAAGCGTTACTCGATGGCGCTCTACTTCCGGCACTAGCGGCAATGATGGGATGCTCGGCACGCAGAACTATGGTGTGCGCGGGACGGCCGTCAGTGTTACCGCATACGGTGTATAGGCGCGGCGCGCCGTTACGGCGTCCGCTGCATGCAGTAGACCCCACCCGAGCGACACTCAGCGATCAAGGCGATGTTCGAGGAGGTGTTCGAGCAGGTCAGGCATTGAGATCAATGCAATCCTGATGCCGCCATCGGAGAATCCGTACGGCAGAACCAGCTGATCGCGATGCTGCATGCTGCCGCAGGAATACACCACATTGGGCACGTAGCCTTCGCGCTCATCGGCCTCGGGCGTCATCAGAGGCTCGGGCAGGTGTGCGATGACGCGACCGGGGTTATCGAGATCGAGGAGGATGGCGCCGATGGCGTAACGCCGCATTGGTCCGACGCCATGAGTAAGCACCAGCCAGCCGGCGTCGGTCTCGATGGGTGAGCCGCAATTGCCGATCTGAATGAGTTCCCACGGCTGCTTGGGTTCCTGAAGCAATTGCGTCTGGCTCCAGAAGCGCACATTGTCCGAGCGCATCAGGTAGGTGTTCTCGCGGTCTGAGCGCGCCAACATGACGTACTGGCCATCGATGAGGCGAGGAAAGAGCGCCATGCCCTTGTTGCGGGCATGCGGTCCGTTGAGCGTTCCGACGCGGAACGAGACGAAATCAGCCGTCTCGATCAACTGCGGCAGCACTTCCAGCCCGTCGAACGCGGTATAGGTGGCGTAATACAGGACCGATCCGTCATCGTGCACGAAGCGCACGAAGCGCGCATCCTCCATGCCCTGCGTTTCCCTTGGACCGGCGGGGAAGATCACGCGCTCCGAGACCGGCGAATCGTGCGGATACACCGCCAGGTAGTTGGACGACGCGAGCAGGTGAATGATCTTGCAGGTCTCGAAGGCGATGGCGGGCGGGAACGTGTGCTTCGCTTCGAGCACTGTCAGGCTGTGTTCGAGTTCATCGAAGGTGAATCGTTCGGGCAGCGGATCGAGCACGTGGGCCGCGATCTCGTTGTTCGCGCCGAGTTCCGCGAGTTTGGAGCCGAACATGTTCTTCTCATACCCCGGCTTGCGTCGGCGGCCGGTGATGGCGTAGCTGCTGACCTGATCGAAGGTGAGGTTGCAGCGCTCGTCGATGACGCCGGTGCGGAAGCCGATGGAGGAGATGTGGCCCTCTCCAACGGCGCGGACGCTCATGATGAAACGCTGCTGCCCGGGCGCCAGGCCGCCCTGGTCGGGGGCGGGCACCATCGAAGGGTTGAAAAGAGACGCGGCCTCTATTGAATACTCCAGCGTGAAATACGCGCCGATCAGCAGACGCCGATCCTCCGTGAGCGTCACACCCTGATCGAGATGGTGCGCGACCATCTGGAAGTGGTGGTGCAGGATCTGTGTGAAGTCGCGGTGGCGATGCGCGAAGTTGCTCAGAACCTCAGCCAGAATGCCCGCGACCTCGCCGTCGGGGATGGCCACGATGCGATCGAGAACCACCTTGACGCGCGACTTGCCGTCGGCGGAGTAGACCTCCTCGCCGGGCAGGTGAGGCTTGGCGATCACCCGTCGCGGATCAGGCAGAAACCGATGGGTCGTCCGGGTGATCGCAAGATGTCGTGTTGTTGTCAGCAAGGTTTGCACGCCACTTCATCGACCGGCTCCCGCGTGGCGATCAAGATTGCTTGCGGGCAGATTCATCGTAACGCCGCCGAGACTGTCTCGAGCGTCGGCGAAACCACCTCGGTCGGCTCCTCCTGAGGTCGCGAAGACTCGAATGCCGTCTCATCCAGCGCCACCCCCGTTTCGCGTGGCCCACCGACGTCGAGCATGGTCAACAGCGCCGTGAGGAACGACACGGTGCTCTCGGCGCCCTCATTCTGGCTAGCTTCGCGCAGGCCCAGGCCGTCGCGGCAGCCGGCGGTTGAAAAGTCATAGAGTCGAAGGCCCAGGCGGTTGGCGCCGAGGAACCAGTCAAACGATTCGCGCATGCGCTTCAGATAGCGGCGATCGCCGGTGGCGAGGTACGCACTGCGAAACGCGAGCACGAACGCCGCAGCGTCGATCGGCTGTTCATCGGCGTCAGGCTTCGGCTCCGCGCCGCCACGCCCGTGCCAGCCGCGATTACCGATCAACGTCAGTATCCCACCCCCCTCTCGACCGGTAAAGCAGACCTCCTCCAGGAAGCGGAGCGATTCGCTCGCCACCCGAAGATGCAACCGGTTGCTGGTGACCCTGAAGGCGGTAAACAGGGCCAGCGGAATGATGGCGTTGTCGTACGTCAGCGTCGGCTCGAACCACCGCCAGTCAGCGTCAGCCCCTTGCTGGTAGCGCTGACAGAGCCTCGCGGCGAGTGCATCGAGCGTCGCACGAATCTGGGAGCTCTCGGGCTCAGCGTGGAGGATCGCCTCCAGGCCCATGATCGCCAGCGCCTGGCCGCGCGGACCGAACTCCAGCGCCGGTGTGATGGCGTGATCGAACATCTCCCGCGCCAGCCGCCGCGAGCCTTCGTCCGGGGCCATGTGCACCGTCGCGCCGAGTGCCCACAGTGCACGGCCGATGCAGTCCTGCGAACCAACATCAGTCTCGACCACGCGGTTGTAATCGACGAAGTTGTGAAAGCGGCCGTCCTCGCGCTGACAGTAGTGCAGAAAACTGAGATAGATGGTGATGAGGCGCTTGGCGTCGAGCGAGCCGGTGACATGATGCGCCAGCAGTGCGACCAGCAGCGCGCGGGCGTTGTCATCCACACAGTAACCCGTGCGGCGCGCGGGAACGGTGAACGTCGCATGCTGGATGATGCCGGTGTCGTCGGTCATGCGCAACAGGTGATCGAGACAGGGCTCGGGCAGGCTGGAGTCGCGCATGGGCGACGTCTCGGCCATCGCCGGAAGCGGGAGCGGCGGGGTGGCGTCGCGCAGCACCTGTTCCGCCAACTTCGCGTACGCCTCACCCACGCGCGCCCAGGTCATTGGGCGCGTGTAGTCGTAGGCGGCGGCGCGTACAGACTGCAACTCGGATTCGTTTGAGAACAGCGAGTCAATCGACTTCGCAAGAGAGCCGGCATCGCCAATCGGAAACAGGCGCCCGCGTCTATCGGCCAGCAGCTCCTGGGCATGCCAGTACGGCGTGGACACGACGGCTGTGCCGGCGCCCATCGCATATGCCAGCGTGCCGCTGGTGCTTTGCGCTTCGTTCCTATACGGCGTGACGTAGATATCCGCCGCCTGCAGGTATCTGCACAGTTCCTCGAACGAGACGAATTGATTGCGGAAGACCACATGATCCGCCACGCCGAGCGCGTGGGCTTCGCGTTCGAGGGAGTGGCGATACTCCTCGCCGTAACGGCGCTTGACGTCGGGATGGGTTGCGCCGACGACGAAGTACAGCAGATCGGGGAATCGGCTCACCAGTTGCGGCAAGGCTCGAATGACGGTTTCGATGCCCTTGTTGGGGCTGAGCAGGCCGAAGGTCAGCAGCATGCGCCGTCCGGTCGCGCCGACATGCTCCTTGTGCTGGGCCGTGTCATCGCGCGGCAGGTTGGGAATCCCGTGCGGAATCATCACGACCTTTTCAGCGGGCACGCCGTACGACTCGGCCAGCAGACGCACACCGATCTGGCTCATCACGACCAACCGCCCGCAGCGCTGGGCCATTTCTCCGACGATCGCTCGCTGCGATTTCGATGGCGACTTGAGCACGGTGTGCAGCGTGGCGATGGCGGGCACGCGGATGCGCGCGAGGAAGTCGAGAATGTGTGAGCCGTCATCGCCGCCGAAGATGCCGTATTCGTGCTGGATCGAAACCAGGCGAACATCGCTGTAGTTCACAAAGTTCGCGGCGCTGGCGTAATCGTCCTTGACGCCGCGACGAATCTCGCAACGCACGCACGGCGAGAATGCCTGCGCATCGGCCCCGCTCTGAGCCTGATCCGTCATCGCGATAATTGTCGTGCCCACTTTCCTATCGGCGGCGGCGATGGCCTGAGAGAGATCGCGCGTAAATGTGGCGATCCCGCACAGGCGAGGCGGATACGTGCTCACGAACGCGGTGGTTCTGGCAGACATGCAATCTCGCCTCCATCGACGCAGAATATGCGCGGGCCTGGGTGCTTGCCCGGCTTGAGACGCCAGGGGACAATGCCCGAACTCCTATGGTAGGCTTACGTCGTGTGCGAGAGTCCGCTGGAGAACGAGAATCGCACGATCGGCGTCGAATAGACGTACGACCGCTGAATCTGAAACGCCAGAGATTCTGATGCTAGGCCGTGACGCCCCGCTGACCGCTCGCGGATGCGTGCAGGTGCTGTATTCGGCCGGATGGCGACGTGTTGACGTCGACAGGTTCTGTTGAATGGACGATCATCCACGGTCGATGAAGGCTCCGCGACACCTTGGTCCGTTCCTCGCCATCGCCGCCACCGGCTGTTCGGTGATTGTCGCGCTTCGCTTGGAGGGACAACGCTGGTGGTGTGCGTGCGGCGAATCAGGGCTTTGGGTGAGCAACGTCTGGACCAAGCACTGCTCGCGTCATCTGGCCGACGCGTACACGTTGACACACGTCTCACACGGCCTGATCTTCTTCGCGGGGCTCGCCTGGCTTCGGCCGAAATGGACCATCGGCTGGCGTCTGGCCATCGGCGTCGGGATTGCGGCGGCATGGGAGATCATCGAGAACTCGGCGTTTGTGATCAATCGCTATCGCAACCACACGATGTCGGTGGAGTACCTGGGCGATTCGGTGGCCAACTCGTTGGGCGATATTCTGGCTTGCGTTGCAGGCTTTGAGATCGCACGACGCTTCGGGTTGTGGGTCGCGTTGGCGGTTTTCCTCGCCCTCGAACTCGTGCTCGCATTCCTTATTCGCGACAATCTGACGCTCAGTACATTGATGCTGATTCACCCCTTGGAGGCTATTAAGGCGTGGCAGATGGCAGGACGTGGGCCATGAAGAATGCGAGGAGCTGGGCGCGATGGAGCGCCACCTCGGCATAGAGCAGTCCTGACCGGAAGGACTGCTCTAGACCAGAGTCAGAGTAATCTCGCAGCCGTCCTCGACCGCCAACACGTCGCGCAGCCGCAGCCCCAAGACCGCGATGAGCATCCTGCGCAGTGGGCTGTATGGCGCACCGCTGGCGGGTGCTGTGTTTGGCCATTACACTCTCATCTCGCCGTGCGGTTTTCCTTGCGCAACGCCGGCAGGACGCGACCAGCAGGATCAACACATGCTCGAATGGCTCAAACGGCTGCGACAGCACCTTCTGACGGGCGTGTCGTTCGCGATTCCATTTGTCGCGTGCGGCGGCATCCTCATCGCCGCAGCGCTGGCATTGTCACCTCTGGGCGATCATGGCCACGACCCATCGCAAATCGAATCCGAGTGGCTGCGCAAGGCAGTGGTCTTCATGCTCGCCGTCGGCGGCACGTCGTTCAAGTTGCTGCTGCCGATTCTTTCGATGTACATCGCCTACTCAATCGCGGGTAAGCCGGGCCTGGTCGCCGGCGCGATCAGCGGCTGGCTGTGCAACGATCTCAATGCTGGCGCGGCGCTCGTCGATGCGAGCGGCAAGGCCATCCCGATCGGCTTCCTCGGGGCTCTGGTGTCGGGCCTCCTCGCAGGCTACGTCGTGCAGGGAATGAAGAAGATTCCCACGCACAAGTTCGTCAAGCCGATCATGCCGATCCTGATCATTCCAATCGTGTCGTCGTTGATCGTTTGCGCGGCGATCGTGTTCCTGGTCGGGCCTCCCATCGCCGACCTCATGGTGGCGCTCACCCAGAAACTCGAGGCGATGAACACCGGCAACCAGGTGCTGCTTGCGGCCGTGCTTGGTGCGATGATCGCGTTCGACATGGGTGGGCCGGTGAACAAGGTGGCGTTCTTCTTCGGATCAGGATTGATCGCGCAAGGCAACTACACGGTCATGGGCGCATGCGCGGCGGCCATCTGCACGCCGCCGCTGGGCATGGGCCTGGCCACGATCATCGGCCGCAAATTGTGGGGCGAGGAGCAGCGCGAGTCGGGGTATGCCGCACTGGGCATGGGCATGATCGGCATCACTGAAGGCGCGATTCCATTCGCCGCCGCCGATCCGTTGCGCGTGATTCCCTGCATTATGCTCGGTTCGATGACCGCGAGCACGATTGCGATGCTCGGGAAGGTCGGCGACCATGCGCCGCATGGCGGGCCAATCGTGCTGCCAGTCGTGGACAATCGGATGATGTACGTCATCGCCATTGTCGCCGGCACCGTTGTGACCGCGCTGGCGATCAACTTCATCAAGGTGGTCACAACGCGCGGCACGCCCACGGAGCCCGAGACATGAAAATCGTTGCGGTCACCGCCTGCCCCACCGGCATCGCGCACACGTACATGGCCGCCGAACAGCTGGAGAAGACCGCCAAGGCGGCCGGCCACGAGATTCACGTCGAGACCCAGGGCGCAATGGGCATTGAGAACGAACTTTCAGGCAAGGACATCAAGGACGCCGACGTGGCGATCTTCGCAGTTGACATCGAGGTGGAGAAACTCGAGCGATTCGCCGGCAAGAAGATGATTCGTGTCGGCGTATCGGAGGCGATCAAGAATCCCAAGGCGGTGCTGGCGAAGGCGGGCGCTTAGGGTTCCTCACACGGCGGTTGGACGATGCTGCATGTTCGCGAGGACGTTCTGCGCGGACTCGTACAATGTCCTTCGAGTTGTCCGCATCCCTTTGCATCCACTGGTGCTGAGCCGTACCCGCGTGATCCGACATGCTCGAACTTCGATTCATCTGCCCACTTGAGCATGGCATTCACGCCCGGCCGGCCAGCAGGCTGAGTGAAGTGCTGCGGCCGTTCACGGCCCGCGTCGAGATCGTGAAGGAGTCTTCCGGCAGCCCCGCCGATGGGCGCAGCGTTCTGTCGGTGGTGGCTCTCGACATCGCGCTGGGCGATGCGTGCATGTTCAGAGTGGCTGGCGAGCATGAAGCGGAGGCGATGGCGGCATTGCGCGACCTCGTCCAGCGCGGCTTCGGCGAGGCGGCAAGCGCCCCGGCGGAGGCCGCTGCGGCTGTCGCATCTGCGACGAACGAGGCGCGAATTCCCGAAGGCTTGCGCAGGCTTGGAACGAGATGGATCGCTGGTCGGAGCATCAGCCCCGGCTTTGCACAAGGGCCCGTGAGGCTGATGCGTTCGCAAGCGACGACGGATGATCGACCGGCCGGTGCGCAGGAAGATGAACGGGCTGCAGTGCGGCGCGCCATGGGCGATGTGCGCCGCGACCTTGAATCTCGGCTGGGGGCGCTGCACGCAGACGGCTCGGAGCTTGAGCGCGATCTTCTGCGAGCGCATGTGAGCATCGCTGATGATCCTTCGCTGCGTGAGCGGATCGATGAACACATCCGCGATGGTGCTTCGGCGAACGCGGCGGTTCGGAAGGCAGGAGAGTTTTTCAAGCAGTCGCTGCAGCGATCGCACAGCCAGTACATTCGAGATCGCGTGCTCGATGTCGAGGATGTATGTCAACAGATCCTTGAACATCTCATCAACGGCCACGCCGGCGCGTCGATCGCGCTGGATGAGCCATCGATTCTCGTGGCGGACCTTCTCACGCCGCGGCACATGCTCGCGCTTGATCGCACTCGCGTTCGCGCGCTTGTGCTCGGTGGCGTCGGCGCGACATCGCATACCGCTATCCTGGCGCGAGCATTCGGCATTCCAACGCTCATCGACGTCGACATTGCCGCTGCCAACCTCGCTGAGAACCAAGTGGTCATGGTGGACGCCGATGGGGGATTCGTGCTGCCTGTGTGCCCGCGCGAGGTCGAGCGCTACTATGCGATTGAGACCCGCCAGGCGGCACGGCGGCGGCAGCGTCTGGGGCCGTTCATCACTTTGCCGGCGACGACGCGCGACGGCGCGCGCATCGAGGTCGCCGCCAACATCTCGCTCGCGGACGAGGTGACGCTCGCGATGCGTGAAGGCGCGGAAGGCGTAGGCCTGTTCCGAACCGAGATGCTCTTTCTCGATCGTCCTGCGCCGCCCAGCGAGCAGGAACAGTTTGCGGCCTACTCAAACGCGATTGAGGCAGCGGCCGGCCGCACGATCATCATCCGCACCTTCGACATCGGTGGCGACAAACCTGCGCCGTATCTGCGGCTGGAACGCGAGGACAATCCGTTTCTCGGCTTTCGAGGCATTCGGCTGTACGAACAATTCGCCGATCTGCTGCGCTCGCAACTGCGCGCCATCGTCCGCGCGTCGGCACACGGGCCCGTCAAGGTCATGGCGCCGATGGTCTCGAACGCGGCGGAGGCGGGCTGGTTCGTGCAGCGCGTGCGCGAAGTGCAGGGCGCGTTGCAGCAGGAGGGGTCCGCGCTCAATGCCACGATGCCGATCGGCGTCATGCTCGAAGTGCCGGCCGCCGCGTTGGCCATTGATCAACTTTCTGCCGTGGTGGATTTCTTCAGCGTCGGCACCAACGACCTGGCGCAATACCTTCTGGCGGCCGACCGGGGCAACCCGCGCGTGGCCGGGCTGTGCGATCCGTTGGAGCCAGGATTCCTGCGGATGCTGGCGAACATCGCTGAGGCGGCGAAGCGGAACTCACGATGGGTCGGTGTGTGCGGTGAGATGGCCGGCGATGCGCGCCATCTGCCGATCATGGTCGGACTGGGCGTGGACGAGATCAGCGTCGCGCCGGCCCGTGTGCTGGAATTGAAGGCCGCGCTTGCGCACCTCGATGCTTCAGAATGCGCGCCGCTGCTGCAACAGCTGATCGCGTGTCGTGATGTCGTCGAAGTACGACGAATGCTTGCGGAGTTCGCCAATCAGGCGAACGCGCCGGACGACGGCGCTGACAGCGGTGCCGTCGCCACGATGATCGACACGAGTCTGGTGCTGATCGGTTCCGACGCCGCCTCGAAGGTCGAAGCCATCAAGGAACTGGTCGGATTGATCATCTCCTCCGGCCGCGCGAGCGACGCCCACGCGCTGGAGCAGGCGATCTGGGCCCGCGAGGACACGTTCGCGACAAACGTCGGACACGGCTTTGCGATCCCGCACTGCAAGAGCGAGACGCTGCGGGCCGCGACGATTGCGGTGCTGCACCTGGATCAGGGGATCGACTGGGGCGCGGCTGAGGGCGAGCCGGTGCGAGTGGCGATCATGCTGGCTATTCCGGGCGGCGGCCACGAGGCGGCCAGGCAGCACATGCAGATGCTGGCGAAACTCGCGCGGCAACTCATGCACGAGGACTTTCGCGAACTCATCCTGCAAGCACAAACCGCCCAGGAGATCGTCGTCGCCTTGACAACGCTGGTCGCGTAGGGCGCGGATTCGCGACGATCGTGCATTGCGTGCGGCCGCGCCCACGGATACAACTGGGTTATTTCGATTGTTCGGTAGTGAACGGAGTGGAAATCATGCAGAACAGGATGCCTTTGCGTTTCGTGCTGACCACGGCCATTCTCACGGCGGTCGTTGGAACCGTTGCGTTGGCGTCGGACGAGTCGACGCCCAGACCGAGCGCGCAGACGCCCGGCGCCGCCGCGCCTCCGGAGGCCCACGCGCCACCTGTCGTCGATCTCGTACGTGATCCGACGCTTTACGTTGTCGGCTACGCGCATCTCGATACGCAGTGGCGCTGGACGTATGCGACCACCATTCGCGAGTACATCGCCAACACGCTTCACGACAACTTCAAGCTGATGGACAAGTACCCGCACTACGTCTTCAACTTCGGCGGCTCGCGTCGCTATCAGATGATGCAGGAGTACTATCCGGCTGACTACGAGAAACTCAAGGCATATGTCGCGGCTGGGAAGTGGTTCCCGTGCGGCTCCTCAGTGGATGAAAACGACGCGAATGTGCCATCGGCCGAGTCGTTCGTCCGTCACATCCTTTATGGCAACAAGTTCTTCCGCCACGAGTTCAACGGCGTCGCCAGCGATGAATACATGCTTCCCGACTGCTTTGGCTTCCCCTACGCGCTGCCTAGCATGCTCGCGCACTGCGGAATCATCGGCTTCTCGACGCAGAAACTTACGTGGGGATCGCCCATCGGCATTCCCTTCAAGGTCGGTGTGTGGGAAGGGCCCGACGGCCGCACTGTGATTGCTGCGCTCGATCCGGGCGCCTACGTGGGCGAGGTGCGCGACGACCTGAGCAGCAATGACAGTTGGATCACGCGCGTGAACAACAACGGCAAGGCCAGCGGCGTGTTCACCGATTACCACTACTACGGCACAGGCGATCAGGGCGGCGCGCCAACCGAGAAGTCCGTCCAGATGATCGAGGCGAGCATCGCGGGCAAGGGACCGCTGAAAGTGATTTCCTCTCAGTCCGACTGGATGTTCAAGTCCATCACGCCGGAGATGGCGAAAAGCCTGCCGCGCTACAAGGGCGAGCTTCTTCTGACCCAGCATTCGGCCGGTTCGCTCTCATCACAGGCCACGATGAAGCGCTGGAATCGCAAGAACGAACTGCTCGCAGACGCTGCAGAGCGAGCGAACGTCGCGGCGTGGTGGATGGGCGCCTCATATCCGTCTCAGCGGATGGAGAACGCATGGTATCTCGTGCTCGGCTCACAGATGCATGACATCCTGCCGGGCACGTCGCACCCCAAGGCGTACGAGTATTCGTGGAACGATGAGGCGCTCGCAGCGAACCAGTTCGGCGCGATGCTCACCGACGGCGTGGACGCGGTTTCCCGCGTTCTTGACACACGGGCCAGCGGCACGGCGCTAGTGGTTTTCAATCCACTGTCGATCGAGCGGGAGGACATCGTTGAAGCGCGGCTGCCCTGGAGCGGCGCCGCACCGGCATCGTTGAAGGTGATCGGTCCGGGGAACAAGCCTGCGCCTGCGCAGGTGTTGGGTTTCGGGGATGGCATGCTTCGCGTGGCGATCCTGGCGCGCGTGCCGTCGGTGGGCTTTGCGACGTTTGATGTCCAGAGTGGCGCTCAGGCTGTCGAAGGCACGACGCTCAAGGTGGCTGACCGCCTGCTGGAGAACGATCGCTTTCGCGTGACGCTGAACGACGACGGCGATATTGCTTCGATCTTCGACAAGAAGAACAGTCGCGAGGCGCTCTCGGCGCCGGCCCGGCTGGCGCTGCAATACGAGAAGCCCGCGCAGTGGCCGGCATGGAACATGGACTGGGCCGACCGCCAGCAGCCGCCGCGCAGTTATGTGGCTGGGCCGGCGAAGTTTCGCGTCGTCGAGCGCGGGCCGGCACGAATCGCGGTGGATGTGACTCGCGAGCACGAAGGCTCGACATACGTGCAGACCATTCGCCTGTGCGCGGGCGACGCCGGCGATCGCGTTGAAGTGGACAACGCGATCGACTGGACCACGCGCGAGCGCAGCCTCAAGGCGACGTTTCCGCTGACTGTCAGCAATCCGAAAGCGACCTATGACTTGCAGACAGGCGCGATTGAGCGCACGAACAACGATGAGAAGCACTACGAGAATCCCTCTCACCTGTGGTTCGACCTGACCGACTCCAAAGGCGACTACGGCGTCACGATCACGAATGACAGCAAGTTCGGTTCCGACAAGCCCGATGACAACACCGTTCGCCTGACGATGTTGTACACGCCCGGCGCGCGCGGCGATTACCAGGACCAGGCGACGCAGGACATCGGCCGGCATCACATCCTGTACGCACTGGCGCCGCATGCCGGCGATTGGCGCAGCGCCAATACGCCGCTCGTCGCGGCGCGGCTGAACCAGCCGTTGCGCGCGTTCGTCGCGCCTTCGCACAGCGGCGTGCTGGGCAAGTCGTTCTCCCTCGCCGGTGTCAGCGACCCGCACGTGGTGATCACGGCCATGAAGAAGGCCGAGGCGAACGATCAGCTCATCGTGCGCCTCCGGGAATTGACAGGCACGGATGCGAAAAATGTCCGCATTGCCATGCCGAGCGCCATTGTTGAGGCCATGGAAGTTGATGGCCAGGAGCGGCCGCTGGGCAAGGCGACGCTTGCGGACGGCGCTCTTGTCACCGAAGTTCATGGCTACGGACTGCGCGCCTTTGCGCTCAGGCTCGGCGATCCACCCGCGAACATCTCACCGCCGACATCGGCCGCGCTGGCGCTGCCCTACGACATCGATGTCGTCAGCAGCAACGGCAAACGCGATGACGGCTCGGTGGATTCCGACGGTCGGACGTATCCAGCCGAGCAACTGGCCGCGCCCGTCGTGTGCGACGGCGTGACGTTCACCTTCGGGTCGACCGCTGATGGCCAGATGAACGCATTGCGGTGCCGCGGCCAGAGCCTCGCGCTTCCCTCCGGCGATTTCGATCGCATCGAGTTGCTCGTTGCATCCACCGGCGATGATCAGCCGAGCCTCTCGAATGCGACTGGTTCGCCGATTCCCTCCTGGCGCGGGTACGTCGGCCAATGGGACAACCGCATCTGGAAGGGCGAGGTTCCCGAGGTGGCGTACAGCTGGACGCCGACATTCGATGGGCTCGAGCCGGGCTACGTGAAGCAGGCCGAGGTGGCGTGGTTCTGCTCGCATCATCACACGCCCGCCGGTGATCAGGCGTACGAGTATTGCTATCTGTTCAAGATCAAGGCGGACCTTGAGAAGGGCCAGACGACCTTCACGCTTCCCAGGAACGAGGCGATCATCGTCATGGCGGCGTCGGCGGTCAAGGATGCGCATCCGGATGTCGTATCCGCTGCGCCGCTGTTCGACACGCTGGATGATCGCGCACAGGACGCACCGCGCATTTCGCCTGCCGGGGGGACGTTTGAGGATGTGACGGAAGTTCGCATCGAGCCGCGGCTCTTCGGCCGCTCCGACGCCATTCGCTACACGCTCGACGGCTCCGATCCCACCATCGATTCTCCGAAGTACACAGGCCCGGTCCTGCTGAATCAGTCGGCCACGATCAAGGCGGCAATTCTCACATCAACGGGCGAACTGGGACCGGCAACGTCCGAGCGGATGTCGGTGAACGACCGCACGCCGCCGCGCGTGATCAGCGCCACGCCCATGTATCGCGAGCCGACGATCACACTCACATTCTCCGAGCCGCTGGAGGCAGCGTCGGCGTCGAAGCCGCAGAACTACGCAATCGATGAAGGCGTGAAGGTTCAAGGCGTCGCGCTCGATCCATCATCGCGCCGCGTCATGCTGACGCTGAGTTCGCCGCTGGAGTCCGGCAAGAACTACACGCTGCACATCCATGGCGTCGCCGACGGCTCACCGGGTCATAACACCGTGAGCGACGAGAAGATCGCGCTCGCGGCTCCCGTGCCGGTGTACAGTCTCGCCGAGGTCGCGCCTGACCAGCGCGGCAAGCCCATTGCCGTCGCGAATCTGCCGGTCAAGGCCGGCGATTCGTGGACGCTGAACATGTTCGTGCGCGCCGAGAAGCAGCCGCCGAATCGCACGGTGATCGCCGGCTTCGGCGCATGCGACGGCCGCATTGCTGGAGGCGGACGCTACATCTGCAAGTTCGGCAACGGCCTGCGCTTCTGGGCGCACAATGCAGACCTGGAGGGCCACGCGCCGCTCGATCTTGGACGCTGGCAGATGCTCACGGTTACCAGCGATGGCACGACGCTGCGTTTCTACAAGGATGGCCGGTTGCTGAGCGAGGGCGGCGCGAGCCTTTCCGACGACCAGTCGGTGGTAAACATCGCGCCGATGGACCCGTGGGAACATCGGCGCCAGTTCGAGGGCGAGGTGCGCGATCTGACGATCTGGAACATCGCCGTGAACCAGGAGGCTTTGCAGAGCCTGCAGGCTGGCACGCAGCGGCCGTAACACCGCTGGCGAACCGCGTGCAAGGCTGCGCGGTGCCGATGTCGGGGGCGATCGTATGATGCGGCGAATGAACCGCTTGGCTCTGGCGCCGGCTGTCGCACTGCTTTCCCTGCTTTGGGCATTCACGGCTGGGGCGCATCCACCGGTGGCGACCGTCGCGCTCGTCGACATCGACAAGGATGGAGCGGTGGTCATCCACGTCGTGCACGATGCGCTGGCCTTCGCGCTCAATGACACGTCGCTTCGTATCGGCGATCGCGAAATGTACGCCTTGCTCGAAGGCCCAGAGGAGGATCTTGCGGCTGCCTTCGCCGATGGCCGCGAGCGATTCATCACAGGATTCCATCTCACTGCGGCCGAGCGCGAGGTGCCGCTCACGAGTCTCGAGGCGCCGGACCTTGTAAGCCTGCATCAGTGGAAGGTCGAGCACAGCGGGCGAACGCTGCCATGCAAACTGGAGTTTGTGGTCCGCGCGCAGGTGCCCGCCGGGGCGACAGGGATCTCCTTTCAGTTTCCGGAGATCATGTCGGACATCCTGCTGGTGATCACGCAACCCGGCTCAGAGCCGTTCACCATGCCGTTGAGTGCGGGCGAGACGTCGCCGGAGATCGGCGTGACGCTGGAGGCAGGTCCTTCCGTCTCGGGCGGCGCACCATCCGACGGCGCTCAACCATCCGGCGCGCACCCGCGGCCGGGTGCCAATCCCATGAGCGCGCTGGGAGTCGCGTGGCGCTTTGTGAAACTTGGCTTTACGCACATCATCCCGCGAGGGCTCGATCACTGCCTGTTCGTGCTCGGCCTGTTCCTGCTCAAGCCGCGCTTCAAGACCGTCCTCGCGCAGATCTCCATGTTCACTGTCGCGCACACCATCACGCTGACGTTGACCTCGCTGAACATCATCGGCCTGCCCAGCAGCGTCGTCGAGCCGGCGATCGCACTCTCGATTGCGTTCATCGGCGTCGAGAATCTCTGCACGACAGAGGTGCATCGATGGCGTCTGGCGGTCGCGTTCCTCTTCGGACTCGTGCATGGCATGGGCGTCGCCACGGCGTTCAATGACGCGGGCTTTCCGCCGGGGCAGTTGGTGGCGAGCCTGGCGTCATTCACGGTCGGCGTCGAGGGGGGCCACGTCGCCATGCTTGCCGCTGCGTTCGCCGCGCTGGGCTGGATGCGCGACAAGCCCTGGTATCGCCAGCGCGTCGCCATACCGCTTTCACTGGTCATCGCCGGCATCGCATTGTTCTGGATGGTACAGCGCATCAGCGCCGCGGCATGACAGCGCGTGGCTTCGGAACGGCGACGCCACTGCGCACATCGAGTCATCGGCGGAACTAACGTTTCTCACCATCGCTCCTGACTGAGGAGATGATCGAGCGGAGGTCACAGGCTCGCGTACTCGCACCCTTTATCTGTCTTCCCAGCCCTCCTCCCTTTGCCTCGGCATGAAGGTGGGTCCCCAGCAGCCAACGTCACGAAGAGAGTTGCTCTCGGGGAGTTACCAACGCACTTTGAACCCAGCAGGTGTCGCTGACATCAGCAAACGGCATCTTTCGGGCGCTTGTGGCAGTTTGAGGCAGGCGTCGTGACACCCGTTCTGACACCACCTTGAAGCACGGAGGGTCGATGACAGGTTCGGAAGCAACAATCGAGACGCCATGCCTGCACACGCCGTTGGCAGTTTGGCTGGCTTGGGCTCGCACAAACGCAATCACACAGCGACGCAGTGGCGTTTCGGTAGACTGGATTCAACCGGATGACTCGGCGCTTGCCGACCCATCCGCAGAGTCCCAGCATGACCGATCCCGAGCCTTCGGATTCGAAGGTCAAACATCCGCCGTCGCCCGAGTTCATGGCGACCGTCGCCGCGCCTTTGCACGAGGGCCCGGGCACTCGCATCGGCCCCTACAAGATTCTGCAGTTGATCGGCGAAGGCGGCTTCGGTTCGGTCTTCATGGCTCAGCAGGAGCAGCCGGTGGCGCGAAGGGTCGCGCTGAAGATCATTAAGCTGGGAATGGACACGCGCCAGGTGGTCGCTCGCTTCGAGCAGGAGAGGCAAGCGCTGGCGATGATGGACCACCCCGGCATCGCCCGGGTGCTGGATGCCGGCGCCACTGAGACCGGCCGACCATTCTTCGTTATGGAGCTGGTCAAGGGTGACCCGATCGTCGAGTACTGCGACAAGCACAACCTGAGCATCCGGGACCGGCTCGAACTCGTCGCGCAGGTGTGCCAGGCTGTCCAGCACGCCCATACCAAGGGAATCATCCACCGCGACATCAAGCCGAACAACATCCTCGTGTCAATGCAGGACGGACGTCCGAACGCCAAGGTCATCGACTTCGGAATCGCCAAGGCGACCAGCGCACGATTGACCGAAAAGACGCTCTTCACCGAGCACCGCCAACTGGTCGGCACACCCGAGTACATGAGCCCCGAACAGGCTGAGGGCTCGATGGACATCGACACTCGGACCGATGTCTATTCACTCGGCGTGCTGTTGTACGAACTGCTGACCGGCACGACGCCATTCAGCGGCGGAGAACTGCGTTCTGCCGCCTACGCGGAGATCCAGCGGATCATCCGCGAGGTCGAGCCGCTCAAACCCAGCACGCGACTCGCGCGCGACACCGACACGATCGCCGCCATTGCCGCGCGGCGACATTCCGAGCCTCGCAAGCTGCACTCGATCATCCGCGGCGACCTTGACTGGATCGTGATGAAGGCGCTGGAGAAGGACCGGACCCGACGCTACGAAACCGCCAACGACCTGGGCATGGACATCCAGCGGCACCTTGCGGCCGAGGCGGTCGTGGCCGCGCCACCCAGCACTGCCTACCGCGCGCGGAAGTTCGTCAAGCGCAACCGTGTGATCGTTTCGGCCGGAGCGGCCGTGGCGGCGGCGCTCCTGATCGGCGTGGCGGCGTCCGCGTGGCAGGCGATTCGGGCGACGCACCAGAAGAATCGGGCTGAGGTCGCCGAGCGGACTGCCAACGAGCAGGTCGAAATCGCGAAGGCCGTCAACGAGTTCCTGAACAACGATCTCCTCGCCGCTGCCGCGCCGTCGACGGAAAAGGGCAGGGGCATTGACGTGACGATACGTGAAGTGCTGGAGGAAGCGTCAAACCGTATCGAAGCCGCTGGCCGCGCCGGCGGACGATTCTCTGACAAGCCGCTTGTGGAGGCGGCCATCCGAGACACCCTTGGCCAGACGTATCGCACACTCGGCCTCGGTGATCGAGCCTTGCCGCACGTCACCCGTACCCTCGAACTTCGACAGACTTATCAGGGGCCGGAGCACATCGAGACACTCATGTCGATGCGCAGCCTTGCCTACATCTTGATGATGGTGGGAAAGACTCCTGACGCCGAACGATTGTTCGAGAAGACCGCGGAGATTCAGAGTCGCGTCCTTGGACCCGAAGACCCAGAGACTCTGCGAACCATGTCGGGGCTTTGTTGGAGTCTGAACGAACAGGAAAAGAGAGTCGAGTCCCAGCGGATTGCGGAACATACCCTGGAAATCCAGCGTCGAGTGTTGGGGCCTGAAGACCCGGACACGCTGGCATCGTTGGCCAATCTCGCCGGAACCTACTTCCGGCAAGGCAAGTTCGCCGATGAGCAGCGCATCCGTCAGGAAGTGCTGGACATCAATCGCCGCGTTCAGGGGCCGGAGCATCCCAAGACGCTCATGTCCATGTACAACCTGGGAAACGCGTGCTTCATGCAGGGCAAGTATGCCGAGGCCCAGCGTTTGTCTGAGCAGTGTTGGGAGGCGGAACGCCGCGTGCTCGGCCCGGAGCACCTTCATACATTGACCACGTGGAGCAACATTGGCGCCGCGCTTGGTTTCCAGGGCCAGTACGCCGAAGCCGAACGCATCGGCAAACAGGTGCTGGATACGATGCGGCGCGTCGTTGGATCAGATCACGACGATACGCTCCAAGCCATGGGGACGCTGGCCGACATTTACATGGAGCAGGACAAGTATGCCGAAGCCGAGCCGCTGTTAGTGAGCGCTTTGTCAGCAATGCGAAGGAGGCTCGGACCGGATAATTTCGAGATCTACCCCATTCGGTCCAGTCTGATCAAGCTCTACGCCCGGCAGAATCGGCTCGACGAGGCGCGGCCGCTTGTCGTTGAGCAGATTCAAGTCCTTCGCAAAAGTGCCGAATCACCCAACGCCTCCGCAACGGTGCTGAACCGCTATGCCTGGCTGCTTCTCACCGCTGAACCCGTGGAGTTGGGCGATGCCGCTGCTGGGTTTGATTACGCCCAGCGAGCGATCGCGGCTAGTGATGGCACAGATGGCTCCATACTCGCCACGCTGGCGATGGCGTATCACTTGAAGGGTGATCATCAAATGGCCGTTGAAACCGCAGAAAAGGCGCTCTCCATTTTGTCACCGGACAATGCGCCGGCTCGCAGGGAAGTCGAAGCCAATCTCAGACTCTTCCGCGCGGCAACAGGGCAGGCGAACGACATCACCTCATCTGCCACGAAACCTGCGGATGGGCAATCCGCGCCGTGACACAGATCGCAAGTCCTTTGCCCCGTTTATCGTTACGAAGGCACTTACGTTTCGCGTGCGGGTTGAGGCTGACGTAATCTCCAGTTGAAGCGCGCAGGGGCGAGCACAGTGCGGGTGTGCAACTCGACCGAAAACAGCACACGGGCCTAACTGGGCACACACGATCGAGGGGTAGTCTCTCGCCGCCACGGTGGGGAAGCGGTCGACCCAGTTCGTCCTGGGAGAAAAGGAAAACCCCGGCTTAGGAGCAGCCTCAATTCGATCGCATCTCGATCGCGCCGAGCGTGAGATGACCACCAGGCGGGCGGCGATGACCGAAGAAGTCCACCTGAACTCCAGCCGGATGCGTTGCAACGATCGCGGGGAACAGGGGCTGATAGGCGGAGTCCAGATCATCGTCGGCAAAGGCCCGATACAGCTCGGCATCGGTCTGCCCGAAGGCATCCCACTTCCATGCGGGCACTCCGCCGTTCGAAAGGACGTGACACGAATCGCCTTGGGCAGGCGTGGCCCAAAGATTGCCATGGAAATAGTGCGATTGCAGGTTGTGGTCGTTGGAATGAACGTTCGCACCGACCCCCGTGCCATTGAGATGGGGCGCACAGTACAGATTGTTGAGAGCGGTGACGTGTTTCGCATCCTCTCCAATTCGCAGGAACGCCCCATTGAAGAACGATCGGTTGATCGCAGTGTTGTGCAGGAGGTTGATGTCGCGCGCGGCACGCTGCATCGGCTCGTACCAGCCCCATACCGAGATCGCCTCGCCGCCGTCGTAGTCAATAATGTTGTTGCGCAGCATCACATGTTCCGCGCCGGCATACAGGATCACCCCCTCCTGCAGGACAAGGTTGCCCTCGGCAACGCAGCGTCGAAGCCGGTCGCCAGGCTCGCCAGAAAGGTAATCTGGTCCGATGATCATGCGGCCGCGATGCAGCGTGTTGCCGGCGATGTACACGTCATTGCCGAGCATCGCCCAGATCGTGGTCTTGACCGTGTTGGTCAGATCATTGCCGGCGATCAGGGCGCGGCTGACCCCGCCAAGCCTGATGTTGTGCTCCTGAACGCTGCCGCGAACTGAGTTGCGCACATACACGTGATCGCTGCCTACACCCCAGACGAAGTATGCGCCCAGGAGGTTGGAGGTGTTGTCAGACACCATCAAGCCCTGGACGCCGAATTCGGAATTGATGGCATAACTGACATCATCGAAATCGCATCGGCGAATCGTGACGTTGCGTCCACTCGGTCGGATGCCGCGGATGTTCGCGTTTGTCGGGGTCACGGCGGGCGTATCGAAACGAAGACGCTCGATGACCACGTTCTCGGAATTGCCATACGTCGTGATGATTCCCGCGACAGTTGCAGCGCTCTGGCCGCGCAGGACCGGGGTCGTCCCCACGCCGTACGCGCCCACGAGAACGTTCCGACTGTTGATCACCAGCGAGTCTGGCACGGAATAGGTTGCGCCGCGCCGGAACCGGATGGCGACGTTGTCGCCAAGCATCTGCTGTGCGCGGTGCACTGTCCGAATCGGCGCATCCAGCGCGCCAGGATTGTCATCGTTGCCATCCGGCGAGACGTACACCACCGTTCGGTTCGCGGGCTGAACAATCACCTGCATTGTCTGTGCGGCACGGGCGCCGGTTTCGTCGGTGATGCGGAGTCGAACGGTGTATGTGCCCGGCGAGTCGTACGTGTGCGCCGCATTCCAGCCGACGAGATCGTTGCCATCGGCGCCATCGTCGCCGAAATACCACTCGAATCGGGCCGTGAGCGTATCGCCGGCGTCGAGCGTGGAGGCCAACCCATGGACATGCACGGTGAATGGCGCCATGCCCTCGGTCGAAAGTGCCGAGATCGACGGCAGCGGTCCCGCTCGACATTCGCCGGCCCATCCGCATCCGATCAGCAGGTCGCCGATGATCAGGATCAACAGCCGGATGCGCCACCCCAATCTGATGTGTCTCTTGATGCTCCTCGCCGCGGCAACCTCGTACACGAACATCTCGGGCATCCTCGCGCTGTCAGTACCACCGGGCGTTGGTGGCGCTGCTTCTTATGAATCGCCATGAATGTACCTTGTCCAAGCGTTCTTGCAATGTCGGCACCACGGTCGCGGTCGGGTGCGCAAGGAACTGAAAATGAGATGATTTCCTGAATCCGCTTCTCGACGCGTTTTGGCCCGACCATCCAAGGCGGCAGACGAATAGAGACGGGGTGGTGGTATGCGCAGACTCTTGCCTTGGCCGTTGATCCGGAGGAATGGAGAAGCGATGGATTCTGCTTTCCGACGCTTGGTTCTGATCGTGTCGATGCTCGGGCTCTGCGCTGTGACGCGAAGCGCATGCGGTGCGGCGCAGCCCACCTATCGGGATCTCAAGTACTCAAGCCATTGGACTCAGGGACTCGACATCTACCTTCCGGCCCACGCGCCGGACGAGGTGCCCGTGGTGGTGTTTATTCACGGGGGCGGTTGGCTCGAGGGCGACAAGTCCGAGGCGGGACAGTACGTCGATGCGCTGCTGGCACGGGGCATGGCGGTCGTTGCCATCAACTATCGATTCAGCCAGCACGCGCGATTCCCCGCACAACTTCACGATTGCAAAGGCGCCATTCGCTGGATCCGCGCGCATGCCAGCGAGTACGGCTTGGACGCGTCGCGCATCGCCGTCTTCGGCGAATCAGCCGGCGCCCATCTCGCAGCGCTGCTGGCGACAACAGGCGATGAAGCCGGAATGGAAGGGAATGTTGGGGGCAACCTGAACAGGTCCAGCATCGTGCAGGCACTTGTGGACGCGTTTGGCCCCACCGATCTCTTCACCCAGGCGCTGACCAGCGCCCAGGCGGCGCACGAGATCAGCGCCCTCATTGGCCACGACATCAACGATGTCATCGAGCATCGCACGGATCCGAACTATGCGAGCTGGGTCGCGCTGGTGAACTCAGCCAATCCGATTCGGCACGCCGATTCCGAGAGTCCGCCGGCCTATCTGTTTCACGGCCTGGCCGATCCCTATGTGCCGCCGACGGAGAGCCAGGCCTTGGCAGAGGAGTTTCAGCAGGATCATGTAGCCACGATGCTGCGCCTGGCACCGGGAGTCGGCCACGAGTTGCCCGGCCCGGAACGTCCGGCCGTCTGGGGGTTCTTGCAGCAGCAACTTGGCCATGACGCCGATCCGCAACTGCTCTCTCCGCTCGCCGGCGGAGCGCATGCCGACGACGAGTTCGGCGCGGCCATCGCCTTAATCGGAGACATTGACCATGATGGTGTCGATGATGTGGCTGTTGGTGCACCGAATCAGGCCCACCGCGGCCATGTCACCGTCTATTCCGGCTCAAGCGGCCATGCGATGCATGTGCTGGTCGGCAGGCCTGGTGACCGCTTCGGCAGCGCGATCGCGGCGCTCGGAGACATCAATGGAGACGGCAACGGCGACCTCGCAATCGGCGCGCCAGGATCGGATCATGACTGCGGCGGTGTTGAAGTATGGGCTGGTGGCACATGGCAATTGATCCGGACGCACAAAGGCGAACACGCCGGCGATGAGTTGGGCAGCGCCCTTGCCGCGGCAAATGTTCATGGCGACGGACGGCGCGACATTCTGTGCGGCGCGCCACAATCCGACAATCCGGGTTCTGATGCCGGAAGCATCCTCATCTTCGATGGCGGCGACGGCCACCTGCTCTCGCGCATCCGAGGCCGGTCGGCCGGCGAGCGGTTTGGCGCCGCGATCGCGAACGCAAGGGATTGCGATGGCGATGGGCGAGATGACTTCATCGTCGGCGCCCCCAGCGCCCCGCATTCGAACGCCGCTGACTCAGGCTACGTGGCCCTGTACCGCTTTGCAGGCGAGCGCCCGACGCTTGTGTTCCGCCGATACGGTAGCGCCGGTGATGCGCTGGGCGCATCGGTGGCAGGCATCGGCGATGCGGATGGCGATGGCCGCAACGACGTGGCTGCCGGCGCGCCCCATGCGCGCATCGATGGATGGGCTGACGCCGGACGAATTCTGGTCCTCGCCGGCGCGGATGGCCGCGTCATCGCCGAGCACTCCGACCATCACCCGCAGGCTGGCGAGCGATTCGGCTGCGCCGTCGCGCCGGCAGGCGACATTGATGGCGACGGCCTTGATGACATTGCCATCGGCGCCGACGGCTGCGATCGCGGCGGCTCTGATCGCGGTCGGATCTGGCTGATGCGCGGCATCGAGGGCGGCGGACAGGTCATCGGCCGGATCGATGGCCAGGCGGCCGGTGCGCGATTTGGTCAGGCCCTGGCCGGTTCCGACCATCAGTCACGCCTGGCGGCTTCGGCCGGCGGCATGATCTGGAACGGCAGCCGACGCGGAGTCGTGTACCGGATCAATCTCGAGCAAGTGGATTGACGACGTCAAAGAACTCGGCGACCACGGCGATCCATCGCCTCGATCACGCCTGCTGCGAATGAGCCCGCGTACTGCCCTCGCTTCATCGACCAGATCACACTGTCGCGCACCGGCGACGTCGGCAAGAGCACGCAGCCGCGCACAATCACCTGCTCGCGAAAGCCGATCTTGCGCGCCACGCCGATGCTGGCTGCGTTATCGGGATCGGTATGAATCTCCATGCGCCGCAGACGCATGTGCTCGAAGCCGATCTTCGTCAGGGCCGCGGCCGCTTCGCTCGTGTAGCCGAGGCGCAGGTGCTGCTCGCCGATCCAGTAGCCGATCTCGCGCGCTCCGGCTCCGATCCTGGGATGCGTGCCGATCGAACCGATGAGCGCCGCGCCATCGTCGATGAAGATGCCGTAGCCGGCCGCCTCCCCACCGAGCATCGCTCGTCGCATCAACCGCAGCCATTTCGTCTTCGCTTCGACACCCACCGGTTCCTGCCAGGCCCACGCCATCCATCGGCGAAGGAACTCGAGATTCGCAGCGATCAGGTCACACAGCGCGGGCGCATCGTTCGGCCGCAGGGCACGCAACAGCATTCGCTGCGTGCGGATGCTGCACACGACGGCCGGGCGAACGGCTGACGATGGGGTCACTGATCCTTCGGCTGCTGCGGCAACAGGCTGACCGCGCCGGTGGTCGGCAGATTGAGAGCGCCGTGTACGGTCGCCGCGCCCACGGCGACATCGCCGCTCGAATTGGCGATCAGATCCAGCAGAGCCGTGACGTGGCGTTCCTCGGCCTTGTCGCCAAACAAACGCACCGAATCGGCGGTGCGGTTGAGCAATTCGGCCTGCTCGTCGCCAGAGGCGGCGAGGGAGCTGTCGAACAACTTGCGCTGCGCGGTGTCGGTGTTGATGAGGGCGAGGATCTCGGCCACGAGCAGGCGCGTGCCGCCCTGCCGCGTATCGAGGGCGTCGGCCAGCGCGCTTTCGGCATCGGCGATGGCGTAGGCCGGGCTGCGCGAGATCGCGATGTCGCGCAGCGCGCCCAGAGCGCGGATGGCATATTCCTCGGACTCGGCCTCGGTGATGCGGCCGCCGGCGCCGCGCTTCATCACGAGTTCAACCGATTTGGACAGCGCGTCCTCGCCCGCTGAAGCCTGCGTCATGATGATGCGCGGGTCGTTGCGATAATCCTTGCGAAGTTGCGCCTGATCGGTAGCTGAGGCAATCACGACGATCGGGGCAGCGGCGGCCTTCGGCACATTCCGGATGGCTTCGATCGCCGCCTTGGTGTCGGGCGCCGAGCCCATGCGCACGAAGATCAGGTCCACGCCCACGGCCCGGGCGACGTCCGGCTGCACCGCCGCCGAGTTCGGACCGGCAGCGACAACTTCGAAGCCGAGTTTCTGCGCCTGCTCCGTCGCGTTGGCGCGGTTCTCCTCGTTCTCGATCACAAACAGCGCCAGCGCCTTGGCGCCCTGGCGCACGGCCGAAGCGAGAATCGGAACGACCTGCTGGTCGCCATCGAAGCGCTGCTGCGGCAGCGCGTGCGCGAGCGTCAATGCCGCTTCATACTGCACGCGGCGATCGGGATACGTCAACGCCTCGAGCAGCGGCTGGCGGCTGGAGGAGCGAGCGAAGAGGTTCGCGCCACCGGTGGTCTTGGAAAGCGCGGCGATGGCATCGCGCACCAGCGGCGTGTCGACGCGGTCGATGGCCAAGCCAAGCACATCCAGGCACGTCTGTGTTCCGAAGACCGTCGCATAGAAATCGGGCGCGTACTTGTTGTCGCCGTAGACCGGATCGGTCGCGCCTTCCGGAAGGTCGTTCTCGCGCTTAAGGTCAGCGGCGACAAAGAGGCTGATTGCCGAGGCGTTGGCGGCATCAAGGCTGACGGCCTTGGAGGCCAGTTGCATGGCCATCACGTCGCCGAAGATCGGAGTCGGCACCGGTTGCGGGCTCAAGCCTGTGAAACTGTTGAAGCGCCAGACATTGTTGTGGGTCTCATCGGGGAAAGCGATCAGCGACTCATTGGCGTCGAAATACCGCCGGCCGAGGTTGCTGTACAGCGTCGAAAGCGGGGCATCCGGCACGCCAAGGCGATCGAATGCGCGCTGTGCAGCCTCGCGTGATTCCTGGTCCGTCCCGCTGGTGCTGACCTCGCGCAGATAGGGCGCCGAAACGGGGTTCTTGATGGTCCCGAGCAGGTCAGCCACGAGTCGCTGATTCGCGCCCGTGAGATTCAGCACGGCCACGCTCAGCGGAGCGACCGCATTTGGGCCGAGCTTGACGAGCACTTTCTGGCATTCAAGTTTGAGTGCCTGGTCGTTGCCGTCGGTGATCTCCTTAAGCAGCGCGGGCACGGCGTACTCCCTGGCAGCGAGCAACCGGCCTTCGCCGATCTGCCGGCCGCGCACCGTCGTGCCCAGCATCTTCACGGCTTCATCGATGCGCTTGGGATCGCGCGCGAGGTCCAGCCGGCCGGCTTCGGCCCGCTTCCACAACTCCGCCGCCAGCGGTTCCATCTGCGGCACGAGCATCGCGCGATCGACGGCCTCCTGGAAGCGCTTCTCGACATCGCGGATCTCGTCGAGCATGTTCGCCAGTTCGGCGTTGCTCACGCCCGAATCAAGCAGCGCCTGGGCCTTGGCGTTGGCCAGTTCGACATGTGCGATCTTGGTGTAGTGAATCCAGTCCTGCAGAAGTTCCTGCGGGCTGACCGAGTTCGTCTGCGCGGTCGCACGCGGCGCATTCTGACGAGCCGGCGCCATCGTCGAGGTTCCGGAAGCGATCAACGTCGCAAGAAGCAGATGGCGGGAGAACGCGCTGAAGGTCATCGAAAGCAACTCCTGAAGGTGTCGTGTGGAGAATCGATCCGGCCGGTCAGCCCAAACGTCACCATGCCGTGCAACGCTGAGGCGTTGCCGGTTTCGTTCGAACTCGGGCTGTGATCCCGGTTTCTCCGTACAGAAACGCTGAAATTAGCCGAGTGCTGCGTGGGTGTCAATGGAAAGGCGTCGGCGGGCACCGTCGCTGCCAAGCCGGTGCTGCCTGCTGGCCTGCAAGCGAGGCGTCTTCGCTGCCCGTTCCGCTGATCAAGGCGGGTCACGTTCTGTTATACTCCGCAGCGGTTGCGGCGTCCGTTCCATGCCGGCGGCGAAAGCCGGCTTGGACGACTGAAATGGGAAGGCGGTGAGAAGCCGCCGCGGACGCGCCGCCGTAACGGATCGCCGGATCGACCTCAGACGGGTCGATCCGCGTCTGGCCCAAACGCCACTGCCCGGCCTGTAACAGGCACGGGTGGGAAGGCGGGCGAGACGAGCCGGCTGAGCAGAACATCAGCCGACGCCATCCGGAGCCGGAAGACCTGCCGCAACCGCAGACCGTCGCCCTCGCGAAACAGGGCCTGGCGGTGCGGTCTCCGGCTCGTTCCCGTCGGCTTTCACCGCATCCACCAGTTGCTCGCGAGGGCTGAGTTTCACCGCTCGGGAACCGTTCCGCGCGCATTCGGAACGCACTGGAAAGGTTGCCCTCATGCAGTTTGTCCGTCTTTCCGTGGCCTGTGCCGGCCTTGTGGTTTCGTTCAACGCGGCGGCCCGGGCCGGCAGCGATCCCTTCGCCGACTCGGTGGTCAGCTACAGCGCCGGGCCGACGCCGACGTCCGGCTACACAACGCCGGCAGTCGCGCTTGGCTCGCCTGAGCGCTTCACTGGCGAAGGTGTATTCCCATCGGTCGTCAGCCCGTTCAGTCCACCGTTCGGTACCGATGAGATCGTCTCGATCTCGCCGGGTGGCCACCTCACGCTCGCGTTCGATGAACCGGTGAGCGACGACGCCGACAATCTCTTCGGCATCGACCTGATCATCTTCGCCAACGCCGGCTTTATTGATGGCGATTTCCCCAATGGCATTGTCGCGGGCGCCTTCGGTGACGATGGCGGCCTGATCGAGGTCAGCGCCGATGGGAGCACATGGTTCACCATCACCGGCGTTGCGGCTGATGGGCTCATGCCCACGATGGGCTATCTCGATGGCGGCGCCTACGACACTGCGCCGGCCGCACTCTTGACCGACTTCACACGCCCCGTCGATCCGCTCCTGACCCTGAAACACATGAACGGCCGCGACCTTCCTGACACGCGGGCCGCGTACTTCGGCAGCGGCGGCGGCACCGGCGTCGACATTGCCTCCACCGGTCTGCCCGCGATCTCCTTCGTTCGAATTTCCAATCCGCCAAGTGCCATCGAGAACATCGAGATCGATGCCCTCGCAGACGCCGCTCCACGGCAGGCTGGCGATGCCAATCTCGATGGTCTGGTGGATGTCAACGATCTGCTGGGCGTCATCACGACTTGGGGCGTGCGCCAGCCCGGCACGCTGCCCAGCGACTTCAACAACGACGGCGTCGTGGATGTCGTCGACCTGCTCGAAGTCATCACCAATTGGGGTGCATGATGCCTCACACGACACGATCCAAAGACACAAGATGTCGCGGTGCGTTCACGATCGTCGAGGTATTGGTGTTGCTCGGCATCACCGCCGCGCTGGTCGGGCTGCTGGCCCCAGCACTCTCGAGCGCCCGGGCCGGCAGCCGCTCGACGCGCTGCCAGACGAATCTCAAGCAGATGGCAGCCGCGGCCCACGCCTACGCTGCGCTGTACGACGCGTTTCCCACCGCCATCCGATACGGCAACTCCGCAGGATCGTTCCGGCGCATTGCGTGGGACTGGGTGACGGCCGGCAGCCAGGTTGTCTCACCAGGCGCGCTGTGGGGCTTCGTCAACAACCCCAGCGAGGTCCAGCAATGTCCCGACTTCGAGCCCGCCACGGCGGCACCTGGCGGCGACCCCTACACCGGCTACAACTACAACACGACCTACATCGGAGGCGAGGCCACGTTCCCGCAGGTCGGCTGGCACGCGGTACGCAAGGGCATTCAGCCGCACGCCTGCAGCCGCGGACACGCCTGCGCGATGTTCGGCGATGGCGGCTGGAAGGGCGGCGCCAACAAGTTCATGCGCGCCCCGCTCAACAGCGAAGGCCTTGGATTGAGCACGATGTATGCCGGCGGTCAGGCCTTCCGCCATCGCGGCGCGACCAGTGTCGCCTTCGTTGATGGCCACGTCGGCTCGACGCGCGATTCCCTTCCCGGCGCGCACGCGACCGATGCCCTGCTCTCGCAGTACATGGCGTATCCCCGCAACGGCTTTCTCTCGAATGATGATTCAATGTACGACCCGAGGTGATGCCCATGGCCGGCGGTGAAGTCGATCGCTGTGTGTGTGCGAACGTGACGCTCGCGGAGATGAAAGCGATCGCCGACGCATATCCCGGCGCGGATCTCGATTTCCTCCGTCAGCGTGTCGGCTGCGCGCGCGGCTGCTCGCTGTGCGTGCCGTACATCCGCGCCATGCTGGCGACGGGGCGCACGACGTTCGCTGTCAACGACCCGGACCTGCGACCTGAGTCATCACAGCGCCCGCCGACGCTATGATGGACTACTCATGCTGCGGCGCGAGAACATGGTCGTGAAATCCGACGCGGCGGGGACGATGGTCTCGCTGCAGGTAACGCTCGTACGGCCCGAAACGTCCGACGGGGGACAGTTGCCGGCAGTCGTGCTCAACCGCGGCTTGGCGGGAAGTGATGCAGACATCGACCTGATGGATGCCCTCGCCGTCGCGATGGCCGAAGCGGGGGTCATCGCCGCCAATCTCGAACCTCGGACCGCAAACCTGATCCTCGATGACCTCAACGCTTACAGCCTCGCGCACGAGGTGGGCGATGTGCTGGCAGTCGTGCGTGCGATCGAAGCCCTGACTGATGTGAGTCGCGGCCGCGTCGGGCTCGTGGGCTGGTCGATCGGTGCCGTCGCGGCCCTGGACGCCGCCGCGCAATCGTCGAACATCGGACGACTGTGCCTGCTGAATCCGGCCACAGCCTCGCTCCTCGCGTTGCGGAGCGAGAAACCCGTCAATGGAAACGGGGGTGCGCCGCTCGAACCGCTGCCGACGGCGTTCCGCGAACCGGTGCTCGCGCGGGCGGAGCGCGAATTGCAGCCGCCCCTGCAGCAGCCGCTGCTGATCGTGCACGCTGCGGCGGATCGCACGTTTCCGGCCGATTCGTCCGAGGAATTGCTTGCATGCGGGGCCGCAGGCGCCGAGCGCGTGCTCGTGGCACGGGCGGATCACAGCTTCAGCGATCCAGACTGCCGCGCGGCATGCTTCGAGCGGCTGGCAACATTCCTCTCCGCCGCGGCCGCAGCACGATCTCAGCGCGCCTCTGTCGGAGCGGCGACGTGACGGGGCTCCCCGATTACGCCGAGGCGCTGCAGCGCGCGCTGAGCGCGGTCAATGATGCAGTCATCTCGCGAACCGGGCAGGAGCTGGTCCCGCTCGATCGGGCAGGCGGCCGTGTGCTGGCATCGGCGGTCGTGGCTGATCGTGACATGCCGCCGTTCAACCGTGCGATGATGGACGGCTACGCGCTGAGGGCCGCTGACTATTCGCGCAGCCGACCCTTCCCGGTCGCGGGAGAAGTGCCCGCCGGCGTCGCGCCGGATGTGCGCGTGCCGCCCGGCGCGTGCGTCAAGATCGCCACCGGCGCCGCCCTGCCTGACGCGTGCGACACGGTGATTCAGCACGAAGCAAGCGATCGCGGCAATCCCGTCACCTTCACGCTCGATCGCGTCGAAGCCGGACAGGCTGTGCATCCACGCAGCGCTGATGCGCGAGAGGGTGATGTGCTCGTGCCGGCGGGGACGCTGCTTGCCCCGCAGCACTTGGGCATGGCCGCGGCGACAGGTGCGACCTCGCTTGAGGTGCGCCGCCGTCCCCGCGCTGCCGTGCTTACGTCGGGCGATGAGGTCCGGCCGGCCGATACGCCGCTGGCACAGTTGCAGCCGCACCAGATTCGCAACTCAAACAGCGTGATGGCGACGGACCTTCTGCGGGGATTCGGCGCGGAGCCGGTCGCTTCGCACCATCTGCCCGATCAGCGTGGGACGACCATCGAGGCTGTCCGCCGCGCTATAGAAACTGGCGATCTGGTCATCACCATCGGCGGCGTCAGCGCCGGCGAGCGCGACCACTTTCCGGAGGCGTTCGACGCCGGCGGCGTGCAGCGATTCCTGGTCGGCGCGTCCATCCAACCGGGGCGGCCGATCGTCGTCGGACGCACAGCAGGCAACGTGATCATCGTGGCACTGCCGGGCAATCCAGTCTCGGCATTGGCGTGCGCGTGCCTGTTCATCTGGCCGATCGTGCGCGCGATGCTGGGACTGCCATCGCAACTTCCATGGCGCGAGATCGAACTGGCTGAGGCTGTGAAGCCGAACGCGCATCGGCGTGCCTTCCGTCCCGCGATCCTGCGCAATGATGGCCGGGCCGTTGTGCCGAAGTGGGCAGGCTCAGGCGATCTCGCGCACACCGCAGCCACGCATGGACTGCTGGAGTTGCCTGTGCAGGACAGGCCCGTCGCCGTCGGCACGCGCTTGCGATTCCTTGCCTGGCCATGATCGATGCGAACGCCCCTACGATTTCCGCCATGCGCTGCGATGTGCTGTATTTCGCCCAGGCCAGAGAACTGGCGGCAAGTGATCGAGAGTCGATCAATCTGCCCGAGGGTGCGACCGTGCGCGAGGCGCTCGCCGCCATACTGACGAAGCATCCAACGCTGCAGGCGTTGAGCGGGCGACTCGCGATCGCCGTCGATGAACGCTATGCCTCCCACGACGCGCCGCTACGGGACGGATGCGTGATCGCGCTGATTCCACCGGTCAGTGGAGGATGATGTCCGTTGGTTCTCACGATCACGTGCGGCCGAACTGCTTCTCCAGTTCTTTGAGCGTCAGTCGCAGGCTGGTCGGCCGGCCGTGCGGGCAGTTGCTCGCGCGCTCGATCGTCTCACGATATCGCAGCAGTTCCGCGAGTTCCTCCGGCTGCAGACGATCGCCCGCCTTCACGGCGGCTTTGCATGCCATCATGTCCAGCACTTCGTGCAGCGCCGCCTCCTCGGATGTGCTGATGCCGCGATTGGCCGCCCTGTCCAGCAGCTCGTGCATGAACTCGACCGGATCGACGCCGCGCTCGAACAGCAGCGACGTGAAGGCGTGCACGGCGATCGCCGTCGGAGAGATCGCTTCGGCATCAACGCCCAATCGGCGCAGCAGCGGCTTGAGTTCATCAAGCGTCGCAAGGTGCGAGCGTTCCACGTTCACGACCACTGGCATGAGCAGGCGCTGCGACTCCAGCGGCTGGCCGTCACTGTGCAGACGAGCCTTGAGTTTCTCGAACATCACGCGCTCGTGCAACGCGTGCTGATCGATGATGACCAGCCCATGCGCATCCTGCGTGACGATGTAACTGGAATGCACCTGCAGCACATCGGCCACCTGCCGCACCATCGGCAGGCTCTCCGGCTCGGCTGGTGATGGATGTGACTGAGTGGTGGCGATCTCCTCACGAAGCGCCTCGGGCGTCTCGGCTGCGAGCGCCTGCTTGACCTCGCTGTACACGAAGCCTCGCTGCACCGGATCGAGCCGGCGGAAGTAATCGACGAACGCTCGGGCCGGATCGGTGGGACTGGCCGGCGATGCCAAGCCCGATGAGAACTCAGGGGATTGAGAAGGAGCCGTTGGCTCGCCCGATCGCAGCGCCGTTGACCACGATTGCAGTGGCTGCTCACCGAGTTGCAGGTGTGGAATCAGATCGGCCTCGCGCAATGTCCGCCGCACGGCGCTGAGCACCGCACCGTGCACCTGCGCCTGGTTGCGGAAACGCACCTCGGCCTTGGCGGGATGCACGTTCACATCCACCTGCCCCGGCGCGACGGTCAGGAACAGCACGATCGTGGGCGAACGCGTCGGATCGATCAGGCCGCGATAGGCCTCCTTGATGGCATGGTTGATGGACCGATCGTTGATGGCGCGGCCGTTGAGGTACAGACGCTGATGCTTCGATGTGCCGCGCGCAATCGCGGGCTTTCCCGCCATGCCCCAGATGAGAACGCCGTGATCATCGCCGCGCACCTCCAGCAACTCGGATTCGATCGATTGGCCGAGCACGGCTAGCACGCGCTCGCGCGGCGACTGCTGCGGCGGCAGTTCGAGTCTGATCCGGTCATCGACCCGCATCGTGAACGCGATCGCAGGATGCGCCAGGGCGATGGCTTCGAGCGTGTCATCAACGCGCATCGCCTCGGTCTGCTCGGTCTTGAGGAACTTCCGCCGTGCGGGCGTGTTGAAGAACAGGTTCCGCACCGTCACAGTCGTGCCGACCGGACCGGCTGCCGGGCGCAGCGGCTGGGCGGTGTCGCCCTCGACCTCGATCAGCCCCCCACCGCTCTGCTGGGCCGTTCGTGAGAGGATCGACAGGCGGCTGACCGATGCGATGGAGGCGAGCGCCTCGCCGCGGAATCCCATGGTGGCGATCGCGTCCAGGTCCTCGGCGACGGCAATCTTGCTGGTGGCGTGCGGCGCGATGGCCAGTGGCAGTTCCTCGATGGCAATGCCGCAGCCGTTGTCGCTGATGCGGATGAGCTCGCGCCCGCCCTGCTCGATCGCGACATCGATGCGCGTGGCCCCGGCGTCGATCGCGTTCTCCACCAGTTCCTTGACGACGCTGGCCGGCCGCTCGATCACCTCGCCCGCAGCGATCTGATTGACGAGCAGCGGTGGCAGACGGCGGATAGGCATGCGAAGAAGTGATCAGAGAAGCATCCAAGTTGGGCGACTATCTTTTCCGCGATGCGCGGCGCGGAGTGGCGACCGGTGCGCGTCCGTCGACGCGCGCCTCGTGATCATGCCCGGATGACGCAGGAGACGACAACGGCGGCGCCGCAACCGTCAGATTCTCCCCGGATGGCGTCTGCTGCAGATCGATCCGCTCGCGCGAAACGATCGGCATCGGCCGTCCAGGGCCAAAGGCGCGGCCGGTCACCTTGAGCACGACTGGCGCCTGGTCGCGCTTGTACTGGGCCCGGTCGATCATCGCCATGGTCTTCCGCACGATCGACGGATCGATGCCCGATTCCGCCAGGATCGTTGACTCGCTCTGCTCCAGTTCGATCCGCCGCTCGATGATCTGGTCCAGCAGTTCGTACGGCGGCAGAGTGTCCTGATCGGTCTGATTCTCGCGCAACTCGGCGGATGGCGGCTTGTCGATCGAGTTCTGCGGGATCGGCGCGGCCGCGAAGCCGCACTCGCGATAGTTGGTGTTGATCCAGCGCGACAGTTCGTAGATCCTCGTCTTGGTGAGGTCCGCAAGCGGCGCAATGGCTCCGCACATGTCGCCGTAGAGCGTGCTGTACCCGACCGCCATTTCGCTCTTGTTGCTGGTGGCGAGCACCAGCCCGCCGATGTCGTTCGACATCGCCATCAGGATCACCCCGCGCAGGCGAGCCTGGACATTCTCATCGGTCACGCCCGCCGGCGGCGTGCCGAGTCCCTGATTCAACAGGCCTCGAAAACTCTCGTGCAGCTGCGTGATCGACAGTTCGCGCAAGGAACCGAGGCGCAGCCTCTTTGAGAGATCGACGGCGTCGTCGATCGAGCCCGGCGACGAGAATCGCGAAGGCATCATCACGCCATGTACGTGCTCCGGACCGATCGCCGAGGAGGCCAGCACAGCCGCCAGAGCCGAGTCGACTCCGCCCGAGAGCCCCAGAAGCAGATCGCGATGACCGGTCTTGCGGCAGTAGTCGCGGATGCCGAGCGCGAGGGCATGAAACAGCTCGCGCGGGGCTGCCGCCCAGCGCTCGATCTCGACTTGCGCATGGTGGGCGAGGCCCGCGGATTGGCGTTCGTGCGAACCTGTCGCTGTATCGATCTCAATGACCGCAAGATCGCTCTCAAACCCCTTCAACACGTGCGTGACGCTTCCATCGGGCCCGACAACCACCGACCGGCCATCGAAGATGAGGTCATCGTTCGCGCCGACCTGGTTGACCGCGATCACTGGCACTCGGGCATCGCCCGCGATCTCGGCCAGTTGCCGCAGGTGTTTCTGCCACTTGCCCAGGACATACGGGCTGGCGTTGAGGCTGATGATGCACCGCGCATCCTGTGCGGCAAGTTCCGCAACGGGCTCGATCGGATAGCGCCGCTCGGCAGTGACATCGTTGGCCCGCCACAGATCCTCGCAGATCACGATGCCGCAGCGCACGCCCGCGATGGCCGTGACCAGCGACGTCGCGCCCGGCTCGAAGTAGCGATCCTCGTCGAAGACGTCGTAGCCGGGCAGAAGTTGCTTGTCGCAGAGTGCAGCGACCCGGCCGGCATGGCAGACTGAAACGCTGTTGCGCAGCGGCCTCGTGCCGCCAGCACAACGGCGCGGGTGGCCGACGACGACCCACATGTCCCCCGCTTCCCCGGCGATCTGCTGCACCGCGCGCTCGCACGCCTCGACCACGCCCTCGCGCAGCAGCAGGTCGCGCGGCGGATAGCCAATGAGAGCCAGTTCGCTGGTCACCAGCGCCTGCGCACCATCCTCGCGCGCCTGCACAATGGCCTGAAGCACCAGCGCCAGGTTGCCCGCGACGTCGCCGACAATCGGATTGAGTTGGGCCAGTGCGATGCGCATGGAGCGGCGTGAGCGGTGCTGAGGATTGTACGGACCTCAGGGGTTCTTCGGCTCGGCGCCGCTCGCAGGCAAGGGAGATCGTTGCACATCCGGGGAATCCTCCGGGATGTCGATCGGCTGATCATCAGACATCGGCGCGTGGCGAATGCCATTGAAGTACGCCTGCTGCAGCTTGTGCCACTCGGCCCATTCATCCGACAGCCGCCGCAACCGCTGCACTTCGCAGATCAACTCATGCCGCGTCATATCCTCGGGCTTCTCGCGCGGCATGCGCCGGTGAATGCCCATGCGCTCCAACATCCGGTTCGTCGCTTCCATGCCGATGAAGAGCGTGAAGATGTATCGCGCCAGTTTGAACCCGACGCCGCGCAGCCGGAAGGCACGTGATGTGCGCGCCAGCGCTGCCACGCGCAGGGGCCGCAGCAACGGAATGACGATGATGATCAGGTCCAGCCAGTTTCGCCGCAGGTACTCCCAGCGGTGCTCGGCGACTGTGATCTTGACGAGGAACTCGAGCGTGAAGGCGACCCAGATCAGCGTCAGCCCGCCAATCACGAGCCACCACATCCAGCCGCGCGTCGCGCCTTCGGGGCCGGTCTCGCGAATGTATGCGTAGTCGAGCACCAGCAGCGGCAGCACCAGCAGCGCCAGGACGATCATCGGCACGTGAAAGAACCGATCGACGCGACGGCGCAGTGGATCATCAGCGATCACAATGCCCAGCCCGCTCACGCGTACATAGCGACAGCCCGGCGGCGGCGGAGGCAGCGCGCTGCCGGCCGGCCGGATCGCTCCATCGTCGCTGCACGGCGCCCAGAGCGGCGGCGACGACATTTGTGGCTGCGAAGCGTCGGACATCACACTCATCATAATTCCTGCAGCGAGCCACAAAATTAAAGCATCCGCCGGCGTCGTCCGTGACGCCAGCGGATGAAGCTCGCTCATTCAAATTGGATTCAATACACCATCGCGTGCGCGGCTTCGATGGCGTCGATCACCTGCCGCACCGTAAACGGCTTGCGCAGCGCGCTGTCGAAGCCCTGATGACGGATCTGCGCCACCTGGCCATCGGTCAACTTGCCGCTGGTGCCGATGATCTTGGTCACGCCCAGGTCATCGTTCTCGCGGCAGAACTTGGCGATGAACCGCCCGTCGCAATCCGCCAGGTGAAGGTCCAGCAGCATCACATGGGGGCGGAAGCGCTCAGCCTCGACGCCGGCCGCAAACGCGCTGCTGGCCGTGCGCATCTCGTAGTTGGTCTGCTCGCCCAGGATCTGCTTGAGGGTATTGAGGACCTCCTCATCCTGATCCACGATGAGCACGCGCGTCGAACCGCTCATCAGCCCGTCCATGGGAATGCCGTGCGCCTTCATGAACTTGCGCAGCGCGGCGACGGGAATGCGGCGATCCTTGGAGCCCGGAATGCGGTAGCCGCGCAACTGGCCTGAATCGAACCACTTGCTCACGGTGCGCGAGGCGACATTGCAGATCTTCGCGACCTCTCCCGTGGTCAATACATCTTTCTCGAACAGGTTCATGCATCACCTCCAACCCTGGCAAATCGCGTGCCTTCGGGCGCGCGGCCTTGTCCGTTGTGCATCGGTTGGAACGCCTGCGCAGTTGACGGCGCGGGCGGTGCGGGACGACGAATCAGCCGCGCTTGCCCCGCCTGCACGTCCCGAAAGGTCATGCACAGCCCGTTATCGGATTCCCGGGCGTCATCTGGCCGGGGCCGCGACGTCAGCCAGGAATCGCCGCACATCATCCTCGGTCGTGTCGAAACTGCACATCAATCGCACGAGGTTCCACGACGGCTCGCCGAACGGGTAGTACCCATGGCCGCGTGATTGCAGGTGGGCATCGACGCTCGGCGGTAAGTTTACAAACACGCCGTTGGCCTGCACCGGGAAGCGCGGCTGAATGCCCGCTCGCCTCAACCCCTCGGCCAGCATCGTCGCCATGCCGTTCGCGTGGCGGGCGTGCTTGAGCCACACGTCGTCCTGAAGCGTGGCTGCGAACATCGCGCTGACGAACCGATGCTTGCTGAGAAGATGACCCGTGCCCTTACGATGGAATGGCAGGGTCTCCGTTGCGCGCTTCCATGCCAAGCGATCGCCCTGCGGGAAGAACACGATGGCCTCGCCAAACGCCAGGCCGTTCTTGGTGCCGCCGAACGACAGGGCATCGACGCCGGCGCGCACGGTCAAGTCACGTGGGTCGCAGCCCATCGCGGCGACGGCGTTGGCGAATCGCGCGCCATCGACATGCACACGGTAGCCCGCGGCGTGGGCTGCCGTGCAGAGCGACTTCATCTCCGCCGGCGAGTAGACCGTGCCGAACTCCGTCGTGTTCGAAACGGTCAGGACGCCCGGCTGCGGCTGGTGTAGATCGCCGCGCGAATGAATCGCAGCGCTCTCGATGTCGGCGACGGTGAGTTTGCTGTCTTCGGAGTGGATCGCCGTCACTCGGCAGTGCGTGAAACGCTCAGGCGCGGTGGATTCATCGTCGTTGTAATGGCTGTGCGAATGACAGAGCACCTGCTGCCAGGGCTCGGTAAGGGCCGCGATCGAGAGCGTGTTGGCCGCGGTGCCGGTGGCGACGAAGAACACGCTGGTGTCATCGCCAAAAATGCGCTTGAACGCCGCAACGGCCCGTCCGGTGTACGAATCGTCGCTGTATCCGATCTCGTGCGAGGAATCGTTGGCCTGGCTCAGCCCCTGCATCGCCTCCGGACACAGCCCAGCATTGTTGTCGCTGCGAAACGTGCGCATAAGGCACGTAGGTTGGGCACCGCTCGCCGCGAAGTCAACTGGCCATCGTCTGCGCAGCCAGCAGATGCGCGCCGCGCGGGGTGATTCGCACGCGCGCCTGATCGCTTGTTCCACACGATTCGACCTCGATGAGGCCTTCGCCCAGCGCATCCTCCCAGATCGTCAGTCTCGGGCACGACGTGCGCCACGCGTCCATGGCATCGCGATAGGTGCGCTCGCCGGCGGCAACCCACGCGAGGAACTGCAGCGTCAAGGCGCTTGCCTGCGACGGCATGGGACGTGCTCCTTGATTTGATGATAGCGCCAGCCGAGCCGGACTAGCGCATGCCGGCCGCGCGGCCCACTTCATCAGCGAACCTCGCCGCGGCATCGCCGACGGAATCAGCCCACTTCGGATCATCGGGCCTGAACGCGTAGATCACGGAGCGGCTGGCGGTGACAATCGCGCCGGAACCGTCGGACTTGAAACACGGCATGATGTCATCGAGCCCGGCCCCCTGCGCGCCGTAGCCGGGCACGAGGAAGATCTGTTGCGGCATGATCTCGCGCAGTCGCCGGGCGTCCTGCGGCTTGGTCGCGCCCACCACCGCGCCAAGCGATGAATAGCCACGCGAGCCGACATGCTTGAAGCCGATTCGCGCGACCATCTCCCCCACTGCCTGTGCAACTGTGCGGCCATCCTTGAGTTCAAGATTCTGCACCTGATCGCCACCTGGGTTGGACGTGCGGACGAGCGCGAACGCGCCGTGGCCTTCGCGGAGGAAGGGCGTGATGCCATCCTCGCCGAGGTAGGAGTTGATGGTGAGCCAGTCGGGGTTGGCCGAATCCTCGCCCGGCACGACATCATCAAATGCGCCTGCAGCGTAGTGCTCAGCGGACACTCCGATGTCGCCGCGCTTGGCGTCGAGAATCACATGCAGACCGCGCTGATGAGCCCAATGCGTCGTCATGAACGTCTGAAACCCGCCGCGCTGGTATCGCTCGAAGCAGGCGGATTGAATCTTGACGCATGGCACGAAAGGTGCGACAGCCTCGATGACCCCACCGCAGAATTCTCGCAATGCCTCAGACCGGTTGATGCTGTCGTCATGCGCGCCGATTTGATCGGGCAAAAGTGACCTCGGCAGCTTCTCGAACACCGGATCAAGCCCCACGCACACAGGCGAACGCTTCGCTTCGATGGCCGCCAAGAGTCGATCGGCGGCATGCGCCGGCCGCGTGTCAGCATTCATGCGCGGGAGTGTAGCGAGCCGGGTCGTCCTCGGCCCCGGCAACAGGCGCATCGTACAATCGCAGCATCGAACACAAGCCCGTGCATCTCGATCTCAAGAAGGATCGCGGCCTGACCATCGCGTGGGATGACGGCACGTCGTCGTTCTACTCCATCCTGTACCTGCGGAAGATGTCGCCTTCGGCCGACACCAAGGCACTCAAGGAGCAGATCGCGAAGAATCCCTTGACGGTCCTGCCCGCGAAGATCGCCAACCAGACGGGCCCGCTCACGGCACTCGACGCCGAGTTCGTCGGCAACTACGCCATCAAGATCCGCTTTTCCGACGGGCATGACACCGGACTGTACTCGTGGAAGTACCTGCGCGAGATCGATCCGGCCACGCAGCATGGCCAGCACGCGCAAGGCGATGAGACGAGCCGGAAATGACCTCACCTTCGATGAGACCGGCGGATTCGCGTGCGCAGCACGATGGCGAGGATCGCCTGCCGACGCTCATGCCTCGGAGCGAGCCCTTCGACCTCACTGCCTTCGAGGCGCCGCATCCCGCGCCGTTCCTGTGCGATCTGCGCATCACGCGCGAGCACCTGGGTACGGTGATCGAGCACGTGTCGAACATCGAGTACGTACGCTGGCTGGACCGGGCCGCGGAACTGCACGCCGACAGCCTCGGCTACACGCGGCAGTTCATGCTGGAGCGCCAGATCATGTGGTTCGTCGCACGGCATGAGATCGATTACCTCGCGGAGTGCTGGCTGGATGATGAACTGGTCATCGCCACCTGGGTGCGCGATTTCCACAAGGTCAAGAGCTGGCGCGACTACCTGATTGTCCGGCCGCGCGATGGTCAGGTGATCTGCCGGGCGGCGACGCTTTGGGTGCTGGTCGATCTGGCCTCGCGCCGGCCACGCCGCATCGAGCCCGAGATGTTCGACCGCTTCCGGCCGCTACGCTGACCTCTGACTTCTGACCTCTGACCTCTGGTAATTGCCGATGTACTCGGCATGCGTCTGGCGATGGTCATCGGCGAGCAGCGCCTGGCGATGGAGCAGCGCATGCTCAATCGCCTCGCGGTCGGCCTGACCGTCGAGGGGGTTCAGGTCATTCGAATCGTCCCAGAGGGCTTGCCCGCATCGCTGATCGCCGAAGGCGAGCGCCGCATGGCCCTGGCGCCGCGATTCGAGGCGCGGATGCGTTCGCTCCGCTGGACACGTCGCGTCCATATCCGACGGCTCGCCGAGGCCCTTGCCGACAACGTCCCCGATGCGCTCTATCTGCTGGGGCGGGATGCCTGGGCCTTCGGCCTGGACTTGGCGACGGAACTCGATCGGCCTGCGATACTCGAGGCGTGGTCAGCATCGCAGGCGGCGTCGTTGCCCAGGCCTGCGTCGAATGCGCATCTTGCGGCCGTCACGGCCCCTTGCGAGGGCATCGCCAAGGTCGTGCGCGAGCGCGTGGGCGCTGACCTCACCGCCATCGTGCCGCTGGGCGCCTCGCCGCCACGTCGAGCGACGCAGGTGCTTGACGGCGGGCAGCCTCCTGCTGTCGCCATTCTCGGGGGCGCGCGTGATGTGGCGGCGTACGCCGTGATGCTCAACGGCCTGGCGCGCGTCATCAAGGAGCACACCGGGCTGCAGATCGTCATCGAGTTGCGCGGCCCGCACGAACACGACATCTGGCGCGTGGCGGAACGATCCGGTCTGATCGGCGCGGTCTCGGCGATCGGCTCCGCTTCGCAGCACCAGGCGCTGCTCACGCGGTGCGACCTCGTCATCCTGCCGGAGCACTACGGCGAACTGCGCAGCGTGCTGCTGGACGTCATGGCAATGTCGGTGCCCGTGGTCGCGGCTGCTGATCCGGCGCTTGACATGCTGATCGACGGCGTCACGGCCCGTCTCGTGAGTTCGCCTTCAGCCAATGCCTGGGCAGACGCGGTGTCGACCCTGCTCGCCACACCTGAGCAGGCGCGGGCCCTTGGAGCAGGCGGGCGCGAACGCATCATTGCAGCCCATCGATCCAGCGATCAGGTCGCGCGAATGATGGACCTGCTGCAGCGGCTGGCAGGCCGCTCAACGCTGGTGTTTCCCGGTCAGGCCGGATAATGCAGTCGCTCACAGCGTTATCCCGCTGAAACTGTTGGCGCGGGCCTCCAAAAAATGGGGAAAGAGCCTCACCGCGGCCGACGATAACCATGCCATTTGTTGCATCTTTCTCCCCTCCGCCCCGTTGCCAGCGACGTGCTGCAACGGGGTTTTCGCATGGCCAAAATCGCGAGGGCGGGAACCAAACCGGCGCCCCGTTCGTCCTACAGGAGGAGTCGCAGGCCACCTGTATCGTCATCTCTACGGCCATCGACTTTCAGGGCTTGCGGCTATGCAGGGCGTGGTGAGATGGTCCTGCTGCGCCGCCAGTTCATGCTTGCCGGTTGATCGCGAATGCTGATACAGTTAGGCTGTCGATCGCGGTAAGCAGGGTCGTCAGGCTCTGCGACTCATGACCTCGCCGTTCGTCGGTTTCACACATCGTCTCGAAAAGGAATTCCAGCCATGATCAAGTCACTCGTGAGTTTGACCGCGGCCATGGCGATCTGCCTCCTGCTGGTCGCCTGCGGTTCGAGCCATCCGGAAGATGCCTCGCACGACAAGGGCCCCCGTCCGCCTCCATCGACCCCGCAGGAAGCCCCGGGCCCCGGCCAGGGCGCTGACCAGCAGGTCACCGGCAGTCCGCCCGCTGGCGGCGGCGCCCCTCGTACCGGCGGCGGCGGCTGATCGCCGATCGCTCAGTCAATCGAAATCCTCTAACCCGGATCTGCCTGCAGATCCGGGTTGTGCTTTTTCGGCGATCCAATCGAAAACCGCCGACTGGAACGAGTTCCGAATCGGCGGCGGGTGGATGGCGCGTTGATCGCAGCGAATGCCCAAGAACACTCGCCGCGCTCTCCACTCCCACCATGCAGTACAACCCGACGCCAAGCAAGGAAAACCATGCCTGCCGCATCTCGCCGCGCCACGCCAGATCACACAGATGGACCATCGCGGGAAACCGCGTTGGCTGATCAGTTTCGCTGCATGAGGTCGACCAGGATGTCCAGGCCTCGTGCAAGCGTTTCTTCAGGTACCGCATAACTCAACCGGAAATGGCTGTCGCGGCGGCTGAACACCTTGCCCGGAATCAGCAGGACATTGCGTTCAATGGCCCGTTCGCAGAAGGCTGATGCCGTCATGTCCAGATGTCGCGGCACTTCCACGAAGGCATAGAACGCGCCTCCCGGCGGCTCGACGGTCGTCACGCCTTCGAACGCCTCGAGCACCGCATCGCGCCGGCGCTGATAGGCCTCGATCTGCGGCGTCATGTCCACCTCGAACGCGCCCGCCAGGCCGTACTGGGCCATCGAGGGCGGGCAGACGTAGGTGTACTGCTGGAGTTTCTGCATCTGCTGGATGATGGGTTTCGGGCCCGCGACGTATCCCATGCGCCAGCCGGTGCAGCCATAGGTCTTGCCGAAGCCGCGCACCAGCAGCATGTTCTCGGTCATGCGAGCCGGGCTCGGACACGCGCCGTTTTCGCGCGCATCGGCATAGGTGAACTGGTCGTAGATCTCATCGGAGATCAGCAGCAATCCGCGTCGCTCGCAGAGATCGACGAGGTCGCGCCACTCGGCGTTGGACAGCACCACGCCCGAGGGATTGCCAGGTGAATTCACCAGCACGATCTTGGTGCGCGGCGTGATGAGCGGCTCGACGCGCTCGGCGGTCAGACGGAAATCGGGATACGTATCGCACGCCACGACACGCGCGCCGGTCACCTGCCCGAGGGCCGGATACAGCACGAAGTATGGATCGGAGACGATGGCTTCATCGCCCGCGTTGAGCACTGCGATGAACGCCAGCCATAGCGCCCCGCTCGTGCCACTGGTGGCCAGCAGGCCGAGATCATCTGACGGCACAGCCCAGCCGACATCGTCCTTGAGGTGGCGCGAGATCGAGCCCAGCAGGTCGGGGACGCCCTGCGTCAGCGTGTAGCCGTTGCGATCGCGGCTGATGGCGTCGATCGTCGCCTGCTTGATGGCCTGCGGCACCGCAAAGTCGGGCTGGCCGATGGAGAAATTGATCGGGTTCTTGAGTTTCGCCCCCAGTTCAAACACCTTGCGGATACCCGAGGCATCGACGCTGCGCGCACGGTCGCTGATGAGGGCTTCGAAATCCACGGTCCTGGTCATGGCCTAGTCTAGCCCATTGCGGCATGAAATCCGGCGATGATTGCGGCTGGAAGGCGCGCATTGCGTGTACCCATGCGCCCGGTCTCGTCCATTCCCTGCCATGCCCAACCTCCCCGCCTTTCGCTACCACCTCGACCCGATCAGCAGCGGCAGCGTCGTCGCATCTGATGCGCAATGCCTGTGCTGCGGACAGCAGCGAGGGTTCGCGTACGTTGGACCGGTCTATGCCGAAGCCAACCTCGACGGCCTGCTGTGCCCGTGGTGCATCGCTGACGGCACGGCTCACGAGCGATTTGACGCCACGTTCGTCGACAGCGAGGCGTTCGGCGATGGCGTAGGCGACGAGGTCATCGACGAAGTCACACAGCGAACCCCGGGCTACGCGTCGTGGCAGGGCGAAGGTTGGCCCACCTGCTGCGGCGATGCAGCGGCGTTCGTCCGACCCGCGGGCATCACCGACATCCGCCTCAATTTTCGGCATCACGAAGGTCCGCTTCTCTCGCACATCGTGCACAACATGGGCATCTCTGGCGGGGCGGCGACGCGGCTCCTGATATCGCTGGATGTCACGAGCGGGCCGACGGCGTACCTGTTCCGATGCCTCACGTGCGAGGCGCCGCACTTTCACATCGATCAACCCTGAGCGAAGCCATGACGACCGGACTGTTCATCGTGTTGCTGATCCTCGCCGTGCTGCTCTGGGCCGCGGCTGTCGGCAATCTGGCGACCATGCATCACAAGGATGCCTGTGGGCGTGGCATGGCGGAGTCGTTTGCCGTACTGGCGACAGGAGCGCTGTGGCTGCTCATGGCGCTGATGCTGCTCATGGCCTGCCTGCGACAAGGTGTCGAGCCAGCCGCTGCCTGCGTGTTGGCGGCGCTGCATGTGCTGTCAGGCATTTCCACCATCGCAGCGATCTTCCTGATACAGGGCCGCGCGACATGGATCGCGCGCTGGCCATTCGCGTATCCCGCAGTGATCCCCCTGTTGTTGATGGCGTGGTGCACGCAGTCGTATTTCGCCGCGCCGAAAGTTCAAGTTCTGAACGGTGTCGTCAGTGCTACAGCGTGGGGAATGATCGTGGCGATGTCGTTTGCCTTCGCCGCTCGCACAGCGGCTGTTCGCATCCGACTTCTGCCGTCAGCCAATTGAGCAATCTCCGGCGCATAGACAGATGCGCCGTACCCCGCGACCCTTCAAATGCCATCGACGGTGGCCTACTTCTTCGCCGCGCCCTTGGCGGCTGGAGCAGCAGCCTTGCCCGCAGCCGGGGCAGCGCCCTTGCCGGCAGGAGCGGCGGCCGCCCCCTTCGCGCCAGCCGGAGCCGCAGCGCCCGCAGCGGCGGGAGCGCCGGCCACGGCTGTTGCGCCTTCCTCAGTCGCTTCTTTCTTCTCCTTCTTGGCGGCGTGGGCCATCCTGTTGGCCACCTTCACCAGCCCCAGCGGCGAGTTCTTCTCGCGGTTGAAGCGCTCCGTGTCGGACAACTTGGTGATGCGCTCAGCGCGCGTCAGCACGTTGCGATGCTGGTTGAGGGCGGAGGGCTTGGTTTTGAGGCTGCGATGAAGGCTCATGAAGAGGGTCCTGGCTCGTGCCGGCTGCTGGACGAATCGTCATCCGTCGTACTTCGCCGGATACGCGTCGTGCATGTTGGTTTCGTAGCGATTGGCGGCCTTGTACTTGTCGCCAACCTGGTGAATGCGCTCTTCCAGCGCGATCACCTCGGGATCGCCGCGCGGCCCCTGGAAGCCGGGGAACACGATCACGCGGGAGCCATTCTTGCCCGGCACCACGTAGGTTTCAAGTCCACTGGTCCGGCAGAATTCGGCCAGGCGCTTGGCGCCGGCGGCCGTGGTTTCGGCCGCGATGAAGTAGTTCCAGCCCTTCAGCCTAGGATCCGACGCGGGCACGACGGGCCCCCACTGGCTCTGCGGGCGGCCGGTTGTCGTGACATTGCCTTTCGGGGCTGCGCCGCCGTGATCGCTGCTGAGCACGCCGCTGTTGGACGGGCCGGGTGGCGTGCCTGAGGTCTTAGGTTCAAGCGTCAACGGGTCGTTGACCCCGGATGGCCGAGGCGAGATATCGAAGTTCGCTGCCAGCCGGTCTCTCTGGATCGCCTTGCCGGCGCTGACGCCAATGATGTACGCCCCGACCAGCAGCAGCAGGACCCCGGCGCATGCAAGCAGCACGTACCCCACGGGCATGCGCACCGTGCGGCCGGGGCTCAGCAGCCCCATCAGGCGCTCCAAGACGGGCGATGAGGACGGGGCTTCATCGCGCATGACCTCGATGGCCTCGTCGCGCTCCTCGACATTGGGTGGCGGCTCGCGCGTACCTGCCTGAGCCGTCGACGTCAGGCCGCGGCTGCGCATCATTTCGTACAGGGCAGGTTGGACTGAGCGCTTGGACATGGCCCGATGGTGCATGCTAGCCGCATTCCGCAAGGAGCGCGCCGCGACAGCGACAATCGCGGCCGCGGATTCGGCGCGAAGGCGCCCCAGCATGCATTTCGGCCCCGGAACGGCGATGGCTCCATACACTCCCGCCGATGTCATCGCTCGCCCACCAACAAAAGGCTGCCGAGCACGCCACACGCCAGCCCATCCGCTGCGCGATCCTGACGGTATCCGACACGCGCACGCGAGCCGACGACGCGGGCGGCGACCTGGTTGAACGCCTGGTACGCGAAGCCGGCCATCTGGTCAGCGAGCGCGCCATCGTGAAGGATGAGCCGGGGCAGATTCGCGCGATGCTCGAGCAATGGCTGGCGCGCAGCGACATCGACGCCATCCTCAGCACCGGAGGCACGGGCGTTGCGAAGCGCGACACCACCATCGAGGTGGTGCGCTCGCTCCTGACCGCCGAGCTCGAAGGCTTCGGTGAACTCTTCCGCATGCTCAGTTGGCAGCAGGTGGGCGCGGCGGCGATGCTGAGCCGCGCGGTGGGTGGCCTTGTCTCGCGCGATGCCGCGGCGGGTGGCGATACGTTCCTCTTTGCCATGCCCGGCTCGCCCAATGCCGTGGAAACCGCGATGACGAACCTGATTGCCCCGCAGTTAGCGCACCTCGTCTGGGAACGACGCGAGTGAGCGGACGAGGCTCTACACCGGGCTCCAGGCTTCAATCGACTGCTGGATTCCGCGCCAGGGCTCGGCCCATTGGCGGGCATCGATGACCACTGGCCGCCGGAAACCATTGACTGACAGCGCGACCTTGTATTGGGCGACATCGAGCCGGCCATCGTGGGCGGAGCCGACAGGCCCGCGCATACCGCTGCGAAGATCGACGAGCCGCGCGCACACGAGTCTGTCCGCGGCCTCGTGCACGACCTTCGCCGGATCGTGCGCGTGACTGAAACAGATGACCGGATCGATGCCGATGCCAGTACCTGCCAGCGTTGAGAGCGGAAGCGAGTGGTCGGCGATTTCGACACCGTGGCGCTGGGCCTCCGCGACGATCGCAGCAGCGACATCGCCCGCGCCGTGCAGGATCAGACTCACCGGCACGCGGCCGAGATCAGCAGCGA
>Ga0111539_10000269_pt1 | contig 62085 bp, 52 predicted proteins | sample RhiMethybrSRZTD1_FD_79667 | JGI IMG/M metagenome (GOLD analysis project Ga0111539, IMG submission 79667) | Populus rhizosphere microbial communities from Tennessee, USA - Rhizosphere MetaG P. TD hybrid SRZTD1 (version 2) (version 2) | ecosystem: Host-associated > Plants > Roots > Rhizosphere >...
ACGATCCAAGTTCGCAGACGCTCCACTATGGGGCACCACGTGCGAATGAGACCTGATCCTTCGAAGAAGGACCAGGGTTCTTTCGCTTTGTAGAGCGCTTTTCGGTCTCGGACCGTCGGGTTCGCGCAGATGGCTCGGAAAATCTGGCGACGGCGAACCGCGTCGCCTTCAGCGAAGGCTTTGGGTAGGGACGCGCTGAAGTTCAGGGCCTGCTGGACACGAACCAATAGGGTCTCGGGAGCGGGCGCTGGCTGGTCGAGTTCCAGCTGGAGCTTGGTCTGGCGATCCAGGAGGCCCAGGCGACGCCTCTCGAAGGTATCGTCATCTACTTGACCCCGCAGTTTCAGGGTGAGCAGGGCATCCGCCTCCCGTTTGGAGTCTGCCAACGCCTTCTCCAGTGCACCGCGCTGGACCCCCTGCTGGGAGAGCGTCAGGTCGAGCTTCGCCCGGATGTTTGCGAGGATCCACTCCACGGCCTCGCGAGGGAGTGTCACGCGCCGAAGGTCGGTTTCGAGCTGCCGCTCGAACGCCGCCTCGGGGAGGCACGCGTTTGGGCAGGGGCTGCCATCGGTGCGCCCGCGGCAACGGTAGTAGACGAACCGTTTGCCTGAGCGTTTGACGTGGAGTTCGGGAACGAGCGTGCGGCCGCAATCCCCGCAGCGAAGCATGCCGGCGTAGGCGAACACGTGGCGGACTTGGTGCGACCGGCCAGGACGGCCGAGGAGCTGCTGCGCCTGCTCAAATTCACTCGGCGTCACCATCGGTGGATGGGCCCCCTTGTAGGACTCGCCGGTCTTCAAGCGAATCAAACCCATGAAGTAGGGGTTCATGAACATGCGATAGACGTACTGAAAGGTCAGGGGTTTACCGCCCTGTGCCCCTGTCTTCCGGGTTCTGAGACCTGACCGTTCAGCCCACCGGGAGATCGCGATTGGAGTCATGCGGCCCGATAGGAGCTCATCCCACATCCTCCGGACGAGCGGAAATCGCTCCGGGTCCTTGACCACGGTGGTCGTCGCCCCGGACCGGTCCTCGATGTACCCGATCGGCGGGCGGTAGTTCGGCCAACCCAACTGGAAACGCGCCCGATTTCCACGCCGGACGTTGGACCGAAGGTCGTCGATGAACTTCGTTGAGATGCCGAGCTCGAACCCGCCAAGAAATCGGTCGTTGCCATCGGATGTATAAGTGCGCTCAGGCGTGATGACGCTCCCGAGCTTCCCGTCGGCCAGGGCCTGGAGGATTTGCCCGGTGTCGAAATGGTTCCTCGCGAGGCGATCCATCTTCCAGCACAGGACGCCCGCGATCTCACCCATCAGCGTCCGCTTGATGAGCTGGCCGAAGATTGGCCTGCCCGGCGCCTTGGCCGACCGGGCTTCGGTCAGGACTTCGTCCACGTGAATGCCGCGACGCATGGCCAAAACCTTCAGCTCCTGAATCTGGGAGTCGATCGAGAGGACCTGGCGGTCGTCTGACTCAGTGGACTTTCGTGCGTAGATGACGTGGGATGGCATGTGGTGGGGATGTACGAGTTCATGAAGCCACGAAATCGGCAAGGCGGTCAAGAGCGAGGGAGCGCGAACTCGGCGAGCTTGTGGCGTTCCACCCCGACCCCGTCTTTCGACTGCAGCAGGGTCTCGACCAGTGAGAGTAGCTCAATAGCGTGAGTCCAAGCCTCAGACAGCCCAACGTCCACGCCACACTGCTCGCGGAGTATGGCTTGAAAGCGAAGAACATCGCCCTCGGTCAGGCCAGCGCCGAAGCGCCCGTGATCGGACGAAGGGAAGGACTGGTTGGCCATGCCTTCAGCATGGCGGCATTTGGCAATGCACAGTAGCCGGGACGAGGAGCGAATGTGGTGACAACGGTGGATTCCATTCACTAATCCACAGGCTGTCCGCAGATTCGAGCCTCACCCCCTCTGTTCGGTTTTTCTTCGGGTCAGTATCATGAGGTCATGCCCATCCAGCACACGCCGCGACCCTCGCGCCACTCACCTCGTTTCCCGAACAAGATCCGGGAATATCGGCTGAAGGCGGGCCTCACCCAACGCAAGCTCGCCAGGATTCTCGGTCGTGGCCGAAACGCCGTGTCCTCCTGGGAGCGCGGGCTGACGCTACCCAGTGTTCCACGCCTGCTACGCATGGCGAAGGAACTCGGCACGCTCGCCGAGGCCCTCTATCAGGACTTCTACACCGCATTCCCGAACGAGGGGGAGCCCACTAGCATTCCGAAGGCATGACGGAGCGACTTCTGGCGTTTCTGAACGCGCGCGCGAACCGTCGAGGCATCGTCATTGTGGCGGAGAGCACGTTGCTCTCCGACCTTGGCGCGACGAGCGAAGCAGTTGCCACCGAAATCGAAAAGCTCGAGCGAGCCGGACTCGTCCAGATTCTCTCTCACCTTCCGTTCCTTGCCCTCAAGCTCCGTTCATGGTCTGGCAGCAGCGCCCCTCGGGTTCAAAGAGAGCAGCAAAACAGCACTATTCGACGCCCCATACAAGAGAAGGTACCTGTCAGCAGCATTGCTGCAGCAGCTACGCAGCAACGAGAGGTTGGGGGTGCGGGGGAAGGAGAAGCCCTCCTCGACCAAGTCCTCCAAGCCCTCGGCCCGGAGGCTGACCGGGGTGAATTCCGGACGATCCTGGCCGGGCACCACCCAACAGTCGTTCATCGCGCCCTGAGACGAGTCGAGGCCACCAGGTCCATCCGGGTCTCGCGGGCAGCGCTATTCCGATCGCTACTCCAGAAGCTTAGCCACTAGATCTCCTTTCCTCCGATGTCCTCACCCGAACCCATCACCCTCACCCTCGATCGCCGCATCCTCGAGCATCCGCGGGCCTACCACCTGCGACGCATGCGCGCAGGACTCTGGCTCTACCTCGACCTCTTGGCCCGGCGCCCCGCCGGTTCTGAGACGTTCGAGGTCGAGCCCGCGGCGATCGGGCGGGACATGGGACTGCCCGAGGGCACGATCCGCTCGTGGCTGGGGCACCTCCGAAAGGCTGACTACTTGGAAACTGTACGGCTCAACGGCAAATCCCGAGTGACACTGAAGCGGGCAGTAGAGCCAGAGGCTCCGCTCGAGCCGCCTGCGCCGTCAAAGCCGACCCGGTTCTTTACGGTCGCGAAGCTCCAGCGGGCGCTCGGGGAGTCCAGTAACGATGAGCCCTTGCAGGCCGCTCTCGGTCTCTATTCGGACGCGATCGTGCGACGCGCCCTCGCAGGAACACTCGCCGTGCCCGAGACCCAGATTCGCCGCTCTCGAACCGCGCTTTTCATCTACTTACTCAAACGCCATGCAAAGGAAACATGACACCATCCTCGCCCTCGACCCCGGACTTCGGGAGCTCGGCTACGCCGTGCTCTCAGGGAAGCGTCTTCTCACGTCCGGCGTTCTTTCACTTCGCACGATTCCTCCTAGTCGGCGCCTGGGAAGGGTTGAAGAGGCACTCGGGGTCTGGGATCGCGCCTACCACCCACGCACGCTGATCCTCGAAAACGTGCCCAAGCGACCGCTGGATGCTCTTGCCGGGCTCCCGGCACTCGGCCGCCTCCTCCAACGGCTAGCACGGCGCCGGAGGCTCAAGACGGCCGCGTACTCTGCGAAGGCTGTGCGGCGAGAGATCGTCGGCAACGGCTGGGCGGGGAAGCGAGAAGTTGCGGAGGCCATCGCAGCTCGATTCCCTGATCTTCGAGTGCACCTCAAACAGACAACGAAGGAGCGTCAGAGCTACTGGGCAAACATGTTCGACGCAATTGCCCTCGCGCTCTACCACCAGAGCCTGGGCCAACCGCCCTCCCGCAGTCGGTCCTCCGGCTGACCCCTGGCGCCTCCGCCTTGCCGAGCGCCACTGCCTCGAAATGGGTCCGCAGGGGACCTTGGACGAGCAGATCTCGGGAGGGCATTTAATATCCATTAAAACGAACACCATGCAACAGAAGACGATCCTCGGAATCGACCCTGGCACGAAGGAGATGGGCCTCGCCGTTCTTCGTGGCCCGGAGCTTCTGTACTTCGGAGTTAGGACGCTTCGCAACGGTACACGTCCACATGACGTCATTGGGCAAGCACGCCGGATTGTTCTTGCGATGATCGAGAAACACCAGCCGGACGTCGTTTCGATAGAGGAACCGCTCGTACTGCCAACCAAGCGTGCGGCCGTTCTGTCAGTGATTGCGCAGGAGCTGCGGGGAAGGGCTGAGGAGATGAATCTTCAAGTCATCGAGTTGTCGCCATCAGCAATTCGGGAGCGCGTGACAGGGAATCCTGGGGCTACAAAGATCGACGTGGCCGAGGCGTTGGTCAGTGGCGGATTCGAACAGCTTTGGGGCCTGATCCCAAAACGGCCCGTGCGGCCGGCGCTGGGGCTTCAGCCGAGGGACAAATACTGGCTCCATATGTTTGACGCGGTCGCACTTGTGCAGGCGGTCACTCACATTCTCCGAGCCGCTCAGATTCAGAGTTGACTAGACTCCGCCCAGGAGTAGGCTGTACGAAAAATGCACACGCGAAACCCGGTCTCCCGAAACCAAGTAGGGTTCGGCGAGGTAATGCAAACGACCGATCGGCAGAAGACTGAGACGAGTGAATCCATTCAGCTGGCCCTTAGATCTCTATAAGTGGCTCGATGAGCTTCCAGCTATTTCGGTCAGGGGACCGAGTGGCATTGGCGCGGCGGCGACTGCGGGTGTTCTGGCCGGCCTAGGTGGATTTCTGGTCTATCGAGTCGGTTTGCCGTCGCTTGCAGCAGGGAGAGCCTTTCAAGAGATCGAGCCATGGACGGCTTCCATGGGGCAGGGTCTCGCGACGGGGCAATTCGCGTGGTCGCTCCTGCTGGGTGGGCTAGGCGGGGCCCTACTGGGGGCTATGGCTATCGTTCGGACCTCGTGGAAGTATAACCTACAATTGTGGGCGGTTACGGGGTCGGCGCTGGGCGCGGGTCTCCTTGTGCCTCTGATCCAAATCAAGACAGGAGGGCTTGGACCGATTTGGCCGGCCCCGCCGTTCTGGCCGAACTACGCGGTCTTTGGTGCCACAGCCATGGGACTGCTTGTGGGACTTGTTGACTATGAGGCATTCCAGCCCAGGCGGTTTCTGGTGACGGGGGCCATTCTGCCGACGGTGGTCGGATACTTTGGGTATCTTGGTGCTGGCTTGGCTACGGGTTGGGGCGGGCCGGCCCCGGCAGCCTTGCTCGCGGCGACATCCTGGGCGAGCCTGACCTTTCTGTTGCTCTCATTCTACTTCATTGCCCGCGCCATTCGAAAGCCGGGCAGGGCGGGTTTCGATCGCGGTGCCCGGTAAGAGCCAGCTGTCGTGAGCGCGAATCTCATCCAGAAGGTTTAGGTCGCGACCGTGAGATAGATCAAGCTTTCCGTCAACGAACGATCCCCAGTAGACAAACACGCCCTGGTCCAACCAGCCCAGGCGTTTCCATGCCGATGCACTGTCATCGGCAGTCGTGAAAGCTTCGTAGCGCCTGGGGTGACCCCACGAACCTGCCCCATCCATCTTTGACTGTTGATACCACCGGCCGCTGAAAATGATCTGCCCACCTTCCCGGGTGACCAATCCTGTCTGGAGTCCAATCCGATCGCCATTCCTATGGTATGTGAACGTGACCCGCCCGCTGCTGGCCTTTGCCAAATGAATCAGGTCCATTCCATCAGGGGGAGGGCGATGCCGCGCGCGTCTACTGAATAGCCGATAGTACTCTCGTGATTCAAGCTGGTTGGCGACACTGTCGGCCAGTAACGAGTCTTGTGGCAGGTTGCCCTGCCTCGCAAGAATCCAAAGAAACTGACCGGGGTAATCAACGCTTCGGGCTTGCATCGCCAAAGTCATCGCCTTCCACTCGGCATCGGGTTCGGGGATGGTTCCCTCGCAACCTGCGACGACTAATAGGAGAAGACCGGTGGTGAGAGAGGCCGCCACGCATCTGGAGAGAGGCTGTGGCGATTGTGACCCGAAACTGTCCACGTCTACAGTTCCCCCTCCCAAGGATCCGTCGCTCGGGTCACTTCCTAACGCAAATCTACCAAGGGATCTCTCATTTCGGTGAACCCTTCTCTCGCGGCCCATCAGGCGGGAAGCCGTGGTCAGCATATTCACGGCAGTGAAGGTATGCCGAAAGTTGGAAAGAGGTCACCCGCCGGCCAGGTAGTAGATTGGATCGCCTGGGCCAACGCTTCGAAATTTGGATACCATCCCTCGGGGAGATGGTCGCGGTTCCAATAGATGACATACGAGTTGCCGCCCTCGGTGAAGTTCACCATCGACTGAAGGCCTGACAGATACCCGCCTTTGTAGAGGTTCGCTGGTCCGCCACTACCATCCCAACCCAGGTGATCTTGGAGCATGTTTGCACGGCTGGAGGCTGATAGGAGGATGTCGGTATTCAGGCTCGCCAAAATCTTGGCGAAATCGACGGCCGAAATGGCGAAGCCTCCCGCTGCAGCCCAGGCCCCTGGGTCAAACTCTCCGTACTGCTCGGGCGCCAACGGACGTCCGGACTCGACGTCACTCCGAACCACCCCGCAGTAGAAGTCGTCGTATCGAGCCTCGTCACTTGATTGCTGCGCCAGCGGCGTAACCCCGAGGCGAACGCGATTGAGTCCGAGAGGGGTCGCTATGTGAGTTTGGATGACGTCGAGGAGAGTTCCTTGTCCTCGAAATCTCTTGGCGACCAGTCCCAAGAGCAGATACTCCGGATTCCCATCTAGAGGATAACGCAGCGTGCCCGGATCGAAACGAAGGGTCTGCCCAACAAAATACCTCGCGACCTGCTCGTCGGTCACAGGGACATCCTGATTGAACTGAGCCGCAACCTCCTCCTCCTCAGGTCGACGCATCCAGCCCTCCATGCGGAGGAGGTTCTCGATGGTGACGCTTCCGAAACGAGCATCCACGGGTGGACCGCCGGTCGGGGTCTGAAGACGTAGGATGTCCTGGACGCGATCTCCGAGATGAAGTCGTGCCTCCGAGCCTCCCTCTTCAAGAAGCTGATGGATGGCGATACTGGTGAGTACTTTGGAGCAACTGGCGACTCTGAAGACAGTCGTTGGCTCCGTGACCGGACGCCTGGGTTCCGCCCAGGTGAACCCCCTCGCATAAACAAGCCTGCGGCCGGAGACAACCGACAGGGCAGCCTGGCGCACGCCGTTGGCTACCATGAAGTCCTCAATGACATCGTCCACCCGTGCGCTCGTGTTTGGCCCAGTCTTGACGAAGCGCCTCGGTACGAGGGGTTCCTTACGGGCAAACAACGCAGCAAATCGGGTCTCGTTCCCGATGCCTCCCCCCTGCAAGAGAATCGGATGGAACCCGCGAGCGGCTAGGGTGCTGTATTCAGCCTGGAATCCTGCACTGGTCATGTTGTGACGCGCGGCCCAGGAGGTGATCTCATCTCCCCGGAAGAGCGCCAGGTAGCGCCCCGCAGGCGACACAACAACGTATGCAGGGCGGTCGCCCACTCTCGTCAGCACATCGAATTGCCGCTGATACTCTTCGGCCGTCTGGTTGGTGCCTCCAAGAGGTCCGTCCGCTGCGGCGCCATCACTCCGACTTGATCCTCCGAGACACCAGCCGACCTTTTTCACATTCGGTTCGAGTACAATCGCGTAGCGTGGGTCGTTAGGCGACCCGTACATTGCAAATGTGGTTGGAATCAAATCGAGGTCACGGGCACGTGCGATCCAGTATTGGAGAGTGCCTTCGTCCGAGGCCGAACCACTGCGTAGAGCAAGGCGCACAACCGGAATGGGCCCTACCGTCGCTTCGAAGACAGCCGCGAAGAGGGGATGATCGGCCGTTCCCGTGGCGGTAATGATGGTGGGTTTGAATCGGAGGCGCGCCCAATCCGCACCCGCGCGAATCATGCCATTCAGATCGACGCCTTGGACGGCGGCCCACCGCGGTCCGGACCGTCTCGCCCAGACTGTCGCATAGCGGGGATCGTCGGACGTGTTGTACACGCTGAGGGAGATGATCCGGTACCCCTGCAGGCGAAGGCTGCTGAGACGCTGTTGCTGCTCAGGTCCGGTCAGGTCGTGGTGCACCTGGAACCGTGGCGGGCCATTCATGCATCCAGCTGAGTAGAACCCCAGGAAGAGGACGCCGCAAAGAATGCTCGATCGGGACATGGAAGCCTCCTTGAATTCACGGGATCACGGGTCGGCAGCCCCGTTACCCAGCACAGGCATACACCTTCCCAGCCGGTGTCTGAGCGGCTCGCAGCCTCGCACGACGCTCAGGGGGAGCGTTGTGATCGGTGAGTTCCTTCATATCCCGCAGGATTGGTTCAGCCTCAGCATAGTACCCATGCCTGAGCATTGTGAGGTCAATATTGCGAACCTCAATTGTTGTCAATGCCGTGGTCGCGCGGGCACAAGAACAAGGTCGTGCGAGTCGACATTTGTGGATCCAAGGCGCACCAGGTACACGATCCCCACGACCGCCCCCTCAAACATACATCCATGTTGAGCGCGCAGAAACTGAGCTACGTCGGGCCGGTGGCGGTATTCCCAGGCGATTTCGTTGCCTCGTGCTACGAGGAAGCGTGGGTTTGCAATGGAGAACACGTTCCAAACGGGCGCCATCAAGATAAGACCGGGCATACGACAGGCCTGTGCTTAACAACGAGACCTTCCTCCGAAGTGCTTGGTCGTGTGAGTTCGTGAGGTAATGGAATGGCGGCCTGACCCGTCGCTGTTCGCATAGAGAGCTTTCTCGCTTACTGAGTCGATTCTTTCCACACGACTCTCCGCTCGCACATCCTCAACCCTCCTACGCCAACCGTTGTATTGACAGTAGGCTTCCTCTGGTTGTTCCCGCCCACCTGTTCTCGTAGTCCTCCGCCCTTTGACAGGAGTCCACCATGAATGAGCCGCTGTTTCGCACGGTCGAGATCAAGGACCGCACCGGCCGGGTTACCGGCACCAAGGAGGTCGCCCTGTACAAGGGCCTCCTCGCCCAGGCCCACACCGAGGGTCTCTCCCGCATCCACACCCGCCTTACCCAGATCCCCACGGATGACAACGGCCGGACCGCCATCTCGAAGGCGGAGGTCGTGACCGCAAAGGGCACGTTCGAGGCAATTGGCGATGCCAGTCCCGAGAATGTCCCGCCGCACATCCGACCGCACCTGATCCGCATGGCAGAGACCCGAGCCAAAGCCCGCGCCCTCCGGGACGCCGTGAACATCGGCGTCGTTTCCTTCGAGGAATTGGACGGCGTGGAAGACGTGCCCGGATCTTCTGACCTCGGATCGGGTGCCAATCCGAACGGCCAGCCTACGCCGAAGGCAGCTCCAGCCTCCAGCGAAGGCGCACACGCCCCGAACGGAGCAGCACCCATGACCGAGAACCAGCGGCGGTATCTCTTCCGAATTCTCGCTGGCTGGGGCTTCCACGGTGATGCTGCCCACGAATGCCTGAAGGACAAGCTTGGCGTGGAGTCATTGGCCAAGGTCTCGAAGTATGACGCCACCAAGCTCATCGACCGTCTCTTGCAGAACGCTCCGGAGGTGAGCCATGGAGACCATCAGCATCAGTAGGGTCCAGGCCTACCTCGCGTGTCCCCTGAAGTACAAGTTCGAGCACGTGGACCAGATCCCGAAACCGTTTCGGGCGTCCGCGCTCGCCTTCGGCGGGAGCGTCCACGCGGCGATCGAATGGTTCCACAAGGAACGCATCGACTGGCACACGCCCGAAGTTGAGGCAGCCGTCTCGTAGTTCGACGCCGACTGGTACGCCCAGAACCTGGAGCCGTTGGCGTTCGGAGATTGGGACTCGAAGGAGTCCCTAGCCGAGAAGGGTCGCGAGCTCGTTCGGCTTTACGTCGGACAGGCCGGCACCACCCCCGAAGCCGTCGAAGCACCCTTCGAAGTCGATCTCTATGACCCCGTGACCGGCGAAGTGCTGGATCTCAAGCTCCGCGGCCGGTTCGATCTGTTGGAGGAGGGGGAGGTCGTGGTCGACGTGAAGACCGCGGCGAGGACTCTGGATGAACGGGGCATCCAGCAGCACTTGCAGCTCTCTACGTACGCCTTGGCCTACCTCCTCCTCCGCAGCCGCATCCCGAAACTCCGCCTCGACCAGCTCCTCAAAACCAAAATACCGCGTCTCGAGCGCAGAGAAACCACCAGGACCGTCGAGGATCTGGCCTGGACCGCGCATCTCATCAAGCGTGTGGCTCGGTCCATTGCGTCCGGGCATTTCTACCCGAACCCATCCTGGCGCTGCAGTGAGTGCGAGTACTTCGCCCACTGCCAAGCCTGGCGGGGCGACTAGCAGCCCTCGTCCCATCGTTCTTTCCAATCCGGGCTCCCGAGATTCTTCGGGAGCCCTCCTTCTTTTCTGGAGGCAGCCATGATCGAAGCACCCATGGAACCGAGGGAGCGCAGTCCCGATATGCTGCGCGAGGCATCGGAACGTCTGACCGAATGTGGTCCCGGTGTTCTCACCGACGCGGAACTCATTGCGATCCTCATCGGCAGTGCCTACGCCGCAGCCCGCTTCTGCACAGCCGTGAACGTTCGACGTCTTCACAACGTGCCGAGCGATGAGCTGACGGCCGTGCAGGGAATCGGACCGGAGCGGGCGAGGAAGCTTCTCGCCGCGGCGGAACTCGGCCGAAGACTCTGGCCAGACAGCGACGCAACGCCGCTCGTGCGCGGGCCAGAGAGCGTATATGAGCTCTGCCGGGACATTCGGGCAGCGAACCGCGAGCACTTCGTCGGGTTCTACCTGAACTCCCGCAACCAGGTCCTGCGCCGAGAGATCATCTCGATCGGAAGTCTCAATGCTTCCATCGTGCACCCGAGGGAAGTCTTCACACCAGCGATTGCCGTCTCAGCCGCTTCACTCGTTCTCGCCCACAACCACCCGTCCGGCGATCCCACGCCGTCCGAGGAAGACCTCGCCATCACAAGGCGGCTCCTCGAGGCCGGCCGAATCATCGGGATCGACGTTCTAGACCACGTCATCGTCGCCCGCGAGAGCTACGCATCCTTCAAGGAACGCCGGCTGCTCCGCGGGTAGGAGGAAACATGCAACGGCTCGTTCTGCATCGCGGCGGATGGGAGGCTACCAAGGCCGACCTCGCCGCCGTCCCCGTGCCTGATCCCACCGACAGCTATCATCCTGTTCCTTTCACCCGGTTCGTTGAGGAGGTCGAGCTGCACGTGCCGCGCTTCGGCCTCACGATCCAATCGCAGGAGTTCGCCCTGGCTAGAGAAGGGAAACAGATGTTTGGTGTCCTGACCTGTACGAATGGTCACAACGCTGGCGACTACGGCCTCGCGATCGGGCTCAGGAACTCCTACGACCGCTCGCTCTCGGTAGGACTCGTCGCCGGCACACGTGTCTTCTGCTGCGACAATCTCGCGTTCAGTGGGGAAGTCTCGATGGCCCGGAAGCACACTCCCAACGTATTCCGGGACCTGCCGGACCTGATCTACCGGATGCTCTCGCAGGTCTCGCTCCTAAAGGTCCGGATGGACGAGAAGATCGCGGGGATGAAAGTCCAGCCGATGCCTCCCGGACGGGCGCACCATGTCATGGTCATGGCGATTCGGGCGGGCATTGCTCCGGCGTCGCGGCTCCCGAAGATCCTCGAGGCCTGGGACGACCCGAAGCATCAGGAGTTCGAGCCACGGACGGCCTGGTCGCTCTTAAACGCCTTCACCGAGGTTCTGAAGGTCGGACCACCCCGGCAACAGATGGAAGGGAGCTTGAGGCTGTCGATGCTCTTTCGAGCGGAACACTTTACTACTTAGCTCATTCGCGAGGTCACCAGAAATGGAGGCCTCGCTTTTCTTGGGCTCTGAGGTCGGAGCCCAGGAGGGCGTCGAGGCGGTCCGACACCAGTAAGACGTTGTTGTCGTGTCGGTTGGAAAGTCGCGTTCCACGCCGGGGCTGACCAGGTTAGATTAGTTGGGTTGCGTACAGCATGTAGGACCAATCCTAGGGGGGACCGTGAAGAAATTCCGCCACCGGGATCAAATCCACGAAGACGTGAGCATGGATCGCCTTGCAATGGCGCTCCTGGACACTCCGGCCATGCAGCGCCTCGGACGCGTCTACCAGCTCGGCTACACTCACTTGGTCTATCGGGGCGGAACTCACACTCGCCTGAGCCACGTAATGGGCACCTACCACGTAGCGGGCGAGTTTGTCGCTGCGCTCCGCGAGAATTACGACCTAAGCCCGAATCTATTTCCTCGTGGGGCGGTTCGGCCAGATAAGTTCTTGCCCGCCCATTCCTCTGATGATTCAAACATGGGGACCAGATGGGATGTGCTCTTGCACCTCGTTCGGTGGTCCGCGTTGCTCCACGACCTCGCGCATATTCCGTTGGGCCACACCCTCGAAGACGAGTTTACGAGTATCTACACGAGGCACGATGATTTTCATTCTCCCCGGCTGTTCCCACTTTGGTGCCGCGAATCCCAAGATTGGAGAGACTCGATTCGAGGTGTGCTGACGAGGCAAGAGCTACACCCGACTTCCTTCAAGAAGTGCGGGGTTTCCCCCGAGGCGGCCTGGGCAGTGGTTCTCGTCACTTGTTTGTTTAAGGACTCTGTGGGGAAGGGGATCGCACTCGGTGCGTCCCCATCATACGAGTTCCAGGCCGAAATCGAGAGCGCATCCGAGAAGAACCCGAGCAATCCGTTCTATCGAGAGCTAAAGATGGCTTGGAAAATCGCAGAGAAGTATTTCAGCCCCTATATGGCGGATATCGTCGGGAACACGATATGCGCTGACTACCTAGACTATATCCAGCGCGACCCTAAGAACCTCGGCCTGGACGCTCTAGGATATAAGCGAGTCATCTCAGGCTTCTGGGTTGGCCGTCGTCGGGATGGTGTACTCAAGCTCTCTCTCGCACTCGAGGACCGGCGCGGCAAGCCGCGCCTTGATGCGACGACGGCTGTTGTAGACCTCGTCAGGCAACGCTTTAGGTTGGCTGAGAGCGTCTACTATCACAAGACAAAAGCTGCGGCATCTACAATGTTTGCCAAGGCGATCGAGTTGATCGGAAAGCCGGAGGAGGTCTCCCCTGAGGAGAGGAAGCAGCTGCATGCGAGGGACGTAAAGAGTATCTCCGAACTGCTTCTTGCATTACCCGCGGAGGACAGAAGCGAACGTCTGTCGGAGCTTGAGGAACGCTACTCGCCCACAGCGTTGCTGGATGTTGAGATCGGAGACGAGAGCCTCGGTCTCTTGCTCCTAAACGCAGGCTGGAGGCGGGTACGGGCGGCCATTGCGGATCCCGAACTCGCTGTGGAGGATCGACGAAACCAGGTTGAGCAGGGGCTGCGCAGCATCGCGCTCCTGATGGGACTAGCGAGACGTCGCCTTTACAAAGCGAGGTTTGTCCTAACCTACGATGTGTTCAAAGGCCTTCGTGGCGGATCCGACTCAGACGGCTCGGCGGTGGAGACCGATCTGGCCGAGTGGATTCTAGCCCTGCGCGAGCATCCGGATCGCCGGGCGAAGGTGCAATCGGCTGTTGAGGCTGTGGCGCTGGAATTCTTGGACAAGGAGGCGATTCAGGATCCCTTCCTCATATACGTCCCGGCGCGCAAGGCCCAGGCGAAGGGAATCGAGACAGCCGCGCTCGAGAGAGGAGAGGTTCTCACACTCGGACAACACAAGGCAGTTCGCGAGCAAGTAAACGAGTTGAGCGCGAGGTACGCAGGGCTATGGAGGTTAATGCTCTTTGCTCACCCTGACTTGTCCGAGGATGTCGTCTTCCTGTCCCACGCTGCCGACGCTCTCGTTAAGGCTCTCGTCCCATCGGCCCGTCTTTCGGATCCCCAGGTGCGGCAGGCGATGCTGGATGGCTGTTGGTTTGAGTACATACCCGCCGAGTATCGCCAGCAGGCCCAAGCCGTAGGCGCGTACATAGACTCTACAGAGCCACGTGTTCAGCTAATCGAGGAGGCACGTGCAACGTGTACGGACGCTGAGCCCAGCGTGGACCTGGCGCTTCGGGTCGCGGTGCTGGTGAGGTTGCGGGATCGTGGCCAGGCTGCGAAGGCGGGAGAAATCCTGTCGAGCCGGTTTAACGGCCGGGATTCGCTGATGGACGAGGTTGAGCAACGGCGCACTGTCGCACGCACGGAATTGTTTGAAGGAAAGGACGCGGCGGCCATCACACGGGACATCATCGATGAGATCGTCGAGGAACTCCTATCATCAGGGCCGAGCCCGAAGAAACGAAAGACGCGACGGTCGTGAGGTTCAATCAACATCAGGACTGTACCTGCACCCTGGACGACGTGACATGCCTAGCCCGCGTAGCTGTTGGACACTTGCGTACGCGATTCCCTGATCTGGCTAGTGAGATGCCCGTGCCTGTCGCTGACCTAGCTAAGGCCCTTGGGATCAAGATTGAGAGTAGGTCCAACCTCTCGGTCACGGCGAAGTTAACACGAAGTGGCCACGGTATTCCCGAAAGGATCACGATCCGGAGTGACTTGTCGACCCCTATGCGCCGTTTCGCCATTGCGCATGAGCTGGGACATGCGGCACTCAGCATCTGGGGACCGAGCATCTTCCGGACGATGAGGGCACAAGAGAGAGAGTTCTTTGCGGATGCATTCGCGAGCTTGTTGCAAGTTCCCGACCAGCATCGGTCGATACTTGCCGCAAGCCTTCGAAGTGCATGCAGCCCGCTAGACGCGATCAATGCGGCACGGATCTACGGAATGCTGCCCGAGCGCATGTTGTGGTATTGCTGGCGCGAACTGAATGTTCTGGAGGGAACCTCGCGGATGTGGCTCAGACTCATCGAGCGCCCCAGGCGATCCGGGGGTATGGTTCGATTGCGGATTGCCAGGGTCTACTGCGATCGGGCGATGTTCTTTGTTCCCAACAACAGGAGCTTCGAGGGTTTTGCCGGAGAGGTTGGCTGGCTCTCCGACATGTTGCCCGGAGATGAGCGGGCAAAAAGGGGCGAGGTCGTCCTAAAGAGTAGGCGTGAGGGCGATCGGAAATGGGGGGATTTCAAATTTGAGGCGATGCTTGTCGCCACCAAGATCCGCCCGAGCGCGGGTCGAACTGGTAACCGGTTCATTGTGTTCGTGAGCCCTGCATCGGCGGAAGGGCGGATTTGACAGTTGGCACGACATGGTCTTAACTGAAGACGGTACATCCTAAATTCGCAGCTCATCCCTTTCTCGGAGGTGCGGCATGAAACTGGGTTGCCTTGCGGCAAGCGAGGCCCTTTCCCTGTGTCCAGAACCTCCGAGGGAGGTCTGGATCCTAGCGCTTACGTGGATCGAGCGACTGCAGCCGCGTTGGCACACAGCCAGGCGTGGAGGACTGCAGTTCTCCACGTGTCCGTCTGCAGCGGGCCGGACTGCAGATCCATGTGGTGGGAGTTCAAGGGCCTAGTCGAGGGGAGTTCCGCGATTGTCGTTGCTCTGATTCAGGAACTGCAGGCGAATAACTGAGCGCACTGGCCATGGTCTACCATGGCCAGTTTTCTTCTGCACCCCATTGGCTTATGTACAGTCCCCTACGACCGCTTCGCCCGCCACTCTAACCTGCCCCCGCAACCTCTCGCTCCGGTCGGACTCGTCGCCGGCACACGTGTCTTCTGCTGCGACAATCTCGCGTTCAGTGGGGAACTCTCGATGGCCCGGATAGCCCTCAATTAACCCGGCGGGGTCATCGCATTGGTGACCCCCGTTCTTCTCGACCTTTCCGAGAGGGACTCGCCTGGTTTCAGGGTGGCCCGCCAAGACGTCCCGCAGAGACGCCGCCACGAGTTTCCGTGCCTCTGCGATGGCTGCCCTTACCCTCCTTCTTCTCTGTGAGGGGCCTGGCCCGGGCCCTCGCCCGGTAGCTCCCCTCGCCAAGATTGTGGACAAAGACGCATTTTCCGCGTGCGTTCACTCGGGACATACGCGTTTCCACATCATCGGGGGCAGGGTCAATGATGCAAAACTTACCGCCTTCTCCCCTTGTTCCTAGTCCATTTGGTCCATGGCAAGGCTTTGTTGGCCCGTCAGAACCCCGAGCACTCGATCATGCAACCGGGTCCGAGCAACCGAGCGGGTATGCTTCTCCATGAGGCTCATCATGCGGAAGGCAAGGGTTACGACGGCGGAAACAATGACTCGAGCAGGGCCTACAACGGGGCTTGGCGGGGGCACGTCTGCTGGCTTGCCTGGGTTGCTTATGAGGGCGTGGGAACCTCACTCGCAATGCGGACCCAGGCGACGCAGAGAGCCAACAACATCCTCAACAGCAAGCTCGCCACCCTTCAAGGGTCGGCGTTGTATCCATGAAAATCGAAGCAAGGTGCAAGGGAAGTGCCTAGCGGTTCGAGACGGAGGGAAGATGAGGCGCTGCTTTGTGATCGTGACTTGCTTCCTGGCTATCGCAACCAATTCGTGCCAGAGGTCCCAGACGCAGTCGAAGTCTAGTGGCCAGCAGTCCTCGCAGGCAGCGAATCCCGCTCCCACGCCGGACCCTCCGCCCCCGCCCCCGAATCCGCCGTCGGATGGCGGTAACGGCGGATCTGCCGTAGACACTGCGATGGCCATTCCGGCACCGCATTGACCTTCACCGCGCGGTCCTGGTGGTGGGTATACCTCTTGAGTATCGGAGTATTCCCGCTCTGCGCCACTTCATGCCGTAAAGGGCAGGATTCCCTACAGGAAACGACGGATTCGCTGAAGGCAACGCCCGTGGACACTGCGGCGATCGTCGTGTCGGCCACGGATTCAGCCCAGGTCAGGGCGATTGAGCAAGCGGCTCCCAGGCGGGGCATCTGGGCGAATGCGCTCGATGTGGTCCAGCCTCCACCACCCGACTCGGCCAAGATCGCGGCACGCTTCGCCCGTATGTACGCGCTGTCCATGCGGTCCTACTACATCTACTACGCCTCCGCCCTAGTACACAGACGGGCTGCATTCGACTGGCAGCTGCGATCAGCTCAGATCAGTTTCTATGTGGTGCTCGTCCTTGTCTTGAGTGGCCTCGTCTTCGCCGGGATCCAGTTCGCTCGAGGCAGAGACGAGAAGGTGTCCTCACTAAAACTGTCATCGAATGGGCTCGAAATGAGCTCGCCGGTCCTAGGCGTGATCATCCTGGGCCTTTCCCTGGCGTTCTTCTACCTCTACATCATCCATGTCTATCCGATTCACGAGGCGATTGCTGGAGGGTAACCTGGGCTGGACTACCTGTTGCGGCCGGCGGAGCAGGAGATAAAACGTAGGATATTCAATGCCGAGATGACGCGGACTACAAGGGGACATCATCCCCCGTAGCCCTGGTTCCAACCTGCGGGTCGCCACCTTCAACTGCCTTCGCACGTTCAAAGGCGATGAAGTTGGACGACAACTAGGAAGGGGCGGCCCTACCTGGACTCGTTCAAGGATCTGAATGCGACCTTCGAGCTGCCGACAAGAAGCGAAGCCTAGACCTAATGGGGAAGTACAAGCTAACGAGCACCCAGCCTCCGAACCCATACCTGGAATTTAGGAAGATCCGTGGCCAGTTATTCGGGACAAAGGACGGCAAGAAGGTAGTGACCGCCAACGGACGCGGAGACCGGGTGGACTGGATTGAGCTCAAGAGGAAGGAGATCAAGGATCAGGCTATCGAGAACAGGGGCCGGGTCATAGCAGCCGTCGATGCGCATATCCAGGTGCTCTGCGAGATTGAGGATCGACCATCCGTCCTCCAGTTTGATGTGATGGTGACTTCCGCTTTGGCCGTGATCGCGAGGGATGCCGGACTCGAGCGGAGGGGTCACTACTCGACACTGCGGCAATCTTGGGAAAACGAAGGCAGGTACGCCGCATCCGATCATCATGCAGTCTGGCTGGATCTGGCGGTCTAGGGGATGCCGCGCGGATCAAGGCGCAAGCGGCGCAGGATCATGCAGGCGGGGAGCCCGTCGCCCCCAGACGTGAATCGTGCACCTCCTCCCGAGAAGGGGGAGCCTCAAAGGTCGACTGTCTTGACGTTCTCGATTCTGTGGATTGGATTCTGGAATGTCTTCCTCGCGATTTGGTTGTTCCCACGATACTCCGACATCCTGGGGCTGTTAGGAGGCATCGTCTATTGGGCCACAACCCTCTTCGTTTATCTCGTTCTCGCCGCAGCCTGGACAGGTGATCCCGCGATGGCCGGAGGCGTACGCATTCTGCTGTTCATCCACCTCTTGTCGGGCGCGGGCGAAACGACTACCGGCCACCTTTGGTCCTTTGAGACCCTAATCGCGGCGAGCCTTGCAGGCTTTGACGGCGTCGCAGTGCACGAACTTGAGAAACGGGCCAAGCATTGACGCACAGTGCCGGTAGCATAGGAGCCGGGGAGGTCACTACCTTCAAGGGGGGATCATGAAGCTCGTAGATCTATTGACAGACGTGCATAAGCAACTGAAGGAAGCCCAGCGCCCCCCGGAGTCTGGAGCGTTTGTTCTAGAGGCGTGTGAGATCACGCTTGGGGTTGAGATCACTATGGGGGGATCCGGCCAGCTAGAGTTCAGTATTTTCGGTACGGGGACGAAACTCGGCGGCGATGCCAAGAGGGCAGCGTCACACAGCCTTACCTTCAAGTTTCGACCGTTGGATGAGCTTTCCGACCAGATTGGAATCGATAGGACATCTGGCAAGGTCGATGCCTTAGAGGTGAAGGATAGGCCCCTCACTCCGGCCTTGGATGCTGCGCTGCGGAGCGCTCGAAGGAGCATTCCCACGACGTACATGACGGGGAAAAAGAAGCTCAAGAACCTAGATGGCTAACACGTGGACTTCTTCCAACTCCTTATTTGGTAGAAGAATGCTGTCTTAGCAGTTTGGGATTACAGGCGAGCTAGGGAGACGTACCCTGCCCTTAACACCGACCCAGTGACCGATAGGCTGCCTAGTCTACTTGGGGCCGAGGAGTGGGTCGGCACTCAATTCCCGCTCGCCAATGACAAATACCCGGCTCGAAAGGGAAGGCCAGATGTAACTGGACGCTCCGAACAGATAGGGTTAGCTTCTCGTCTCTCCCCACACGATCTCCAGGTTCCAGCGCAGTCGTGCCGCCACCGCTCAGCTCCAGGAATCATGTCCCGGGGGGCCTATGATTCTTAGTCGCGATCAAATCGAAGCTGCCACCAGACGATTCAGCAGTCGTACCAGCATTAGAAACCGGAACGAGCGCCTGATTCAGGAGAAGCGTTACCTCGAGGCCGACAAGCCAGAGCGGGTAGCGAAGTTCCTTGCTCGCCACGGCCTGAGCGCCGGCGATGCAGAACGTTTCCTCGCAAACCGATCAGCCCAGATCCACGAGGCTGCCGATCCGGTGGCGGGCCGCGCTGAGCCGAACGCGCTCGAGCGAATCCTGGGCACGAGCGACCTCATGGCCGTGTCGTTCCTCGAGCAAGGGCTTCGAGCTTCGCGCTGCGTGGGACGGGTCTGGATTCGCGCCGTCGGCGGAAAGCTCATTGGGTATGGTACCGGGTGCATGGTCTCACCACGCCTCTTCCTCACGAACCACCACGTACTGCGTGACGTGCCGACTGCCGGCGCCTCGCTGGTCGAGTTCGACTACCAGGTCGGGATCGACGGGATTCCGATACCAACGACAAGCTTCGTACTCACCCCGGAGGAGTTCTTCTTCACCGACGCCCACCTCGACTACGCGCTGTGTGCGGTCCAGGCAACGGCGCCGAACGGACACCCGCTGCGTACCTTTGGGTGGAACCCTCTCATCGAAGCCGAGGGGAAGGTAATCATCGGGCAGTGGATGAACATCATCCAGCATCCGGGCGGGGAACCGAAGCAACTCGCGCTTCGAGAGAACCAGCTCGTCGACGTACTGGACGACTTCCTCCACTACCACACCGATACCGCTCCCGGCTCGTCCGGCTCACCCGTCTTTAACGATCGGTGGGAGATCGCCGCCCTCCACCACTCCGGCGTGTGGAACACCACCAAGGACGGCCACATCCTCGCGATCGACGGTCAGGTTTGGACCGACGCGATGGGCGAGGATCGAATCTCGTGGAAAGCCAACGAAGGAGTGCGGGTGAGCCGTATCGTCGCGGACCTCAAGGGGCGCAGCATGACCCCTGATCAGCGACGCCTCTTCGATGGGTGCCTCGGTCCGGGTCCGGGCACGGAGGCTGCGACGCGCCCGGCACCCCTGCCCCTGGCTCCGTCCACGTTGGGCCCCGTGATCGGCCCGGACGGGTCCGTGACGTGGACCGTCCCGCTTTCGATTTCGGTGAACCTCGGTGCCCTCATGACCGGAGGTGCGACTACGCAGACGGCCGACGGGCGCGATACATCGGCACCCGACGACACGGGCCGCCCAACCGCGACCGTGCACGAGCAAGCGATCCTTGAAGCGGCTCGGCGGGAACTCGGGTCGGCGCCGGGAGTGCGCGGGCTGCGCTGGGGGTACGCCTTCGAGAACGGGTGGATCACCAACCGCCGCGCGCTGGTCGTCACCGTCCGACGTCGGCAGACACCGGCCGAATTGGACCGCACGGGGAATCGCAGGCTCCCGGAGAGTTTCCAGGGTTTCCCGATCGAGGTCACGAACCCGACGCTCGCCGAGCTGATCACCGAGGCCAAAGGGCCTGCGGCCGGCGAGGCAATTCGCGCCGATTCTGAGGTCATCCGGGAGGAGATCACCTACTTCCCACCACCGGGCGCGTCCCTCGATTCTGTGGATGAGCGAATGCGCGTGATCGCGCATGTGAGCCCGGACGCCGGGTGGCCCCAGCTGGAGAGTTTCCTATCGAAGACGCGCAAAGAACTGGTCGTCGGGATGTACGACTTCGGCGCACCGCACATTCTCCAGGCGGTCGAGACCGTCGTCCGCAAGCAAGGCTTCAAGGAAATGACGCTTGTGATGCAAGCCGGTGAGAGCATCGGGGAAGGAGCGAAGAAGGACGACCTCCACGACCAGGACGTTGTCGACGCGCTCAAGGGCGACCTCGGCAACCGGTTGAAGAGCGCCTGGGTGAAGAAGGGCGCGGTCAATGGCTGGATCTCCTCCTCGTACCACATCAAGGTGGCCGTCCGCGACACGGAGGCGTTTTGGCTCTCGAGCGGGAACTGGCAGTCGTCGAACCAGCCCAACGGGGATCCGCTGAGCGAGACCCCGCCGCAGGCGAGGTGGCTCAAGAACCACAACCGCGACTGGCACGCAATCGTCGAGCATCCGGCGATGGCGGCGGCGTTTCGCACCTACCTCCTCCACGACTACGACAACAACAAGGCCGGATCCGGAGATGAGGCGCTCGGCTTCCCGGATCTCTTCGTTCCGGAGGCTCTCCTGGTCGGTCTCGGTCGCGAAGCGCTCGGCGCCATCCGGTACTTCCAGCCGTTCGACGAGGATCGGAGATTCAAGGTCCAGCCCCTGCTCACCCCGGACAACTATCACGAACACGCCCTCGCGTTGGTCAAGAGTGCACAAACCGAGCTCCTAATTCAGAACCAAACTTTCAACGCGCCGAAAGAGAACCACGCGAAGCTCCGCGAGCTCATGGATGCCGTCCTAGAGCGGAAGAATGCGGGCGTGACCGTGCGGATCATCTTCCGCGTCTACATGGTGAGCGACACCCGCGCGAACCTGGAGGCGCTCAAGGACTACGGCTTCGATCCCGAGGACATTAAGGTTCAGGGCAAGTGCCACACGAAGGCGATCATTGCCGATCGGGCACGGGTTTTGTTTGGCAGTCAAAACTGGTCGAACGATGGAGTATCCGTCAACCGTGATGCGAGCCTTCTTTTCGACGACGAACCGCTCGCAAGGTACTTCGCGGAGATCTTCGACTACGACTGGACGAACCTCGCGAGCCACGACATCGGGTCGGAGGCAACCGGCGTCGAGGTCGCACCGGTCGCGGCGGACCCGCCGCCGGGAATGGCGCGCCTGTCGTGGAAGGAATACATGGAGCTCATGTGACAGAGAAATCTGCAGCGAATAGGGGCGCGGTTGGGCGGTCGATCGCCTACATCGCGATCGCAGCGGCGTGCGTCTTCCTGGGCGGAGCCTTCCTGGCGAACGCCTTCGGTGCCGACGTCCCACCAGAGTTCGCGAAGTTCGCGGGCGCGGTAGCCTGGCCGGTTGTGGCCTTCGCGGCACTCCTGGTGCTGCGGTTGCCGCTGGGTACTTTCCTTCAGGCGCTCGGGGAGCGCGCCACCAAGGTGTCCTTCCTCAACGTTGATGTGGAACTGGGTTCGGCGGAGGCGAAACCAGGCCCCATCGCAGATCTGGCTGGGTTGAGCAAGACGATGAATCCTGATCGGTTCACCGGCGACTCGTCGAACGCCCTGTTTGCAGCCGTCGGAGTGAACGATCAAGCGGACTACTCCGTCATCGACCTTGGTAATGGGACCGAGTGGCTTACGTCCCGCCTCTTCATTGCGGCGTCGTTGCTGCCTCGGATGCGGGGCGAACGCTGCTTCGTCTTCGTGGAATCGCGTGACGGGGTCGAACAGCGCTTCCTTCGTATTCTGTCCGTACAACGGATCCGCTGGCGGCTGGCGCAGGAATGTCCATGGCTGGAGATCGCCTTTGCAGCGGCGTACGCGGACACGTTCCGGCGCCCGTACCAAATCGACGACCAACTGGAAATGCCAAAACCGTTGGAGGCGCAAGGGAACGTTCCGGTGATCCACTCAGAGGATGGAGCCCTCTACCCGTACGCCGCCCAGAAACTGACCGCGGTGTACCTCAAGCTTCTGCAACAACCGCCGGGCTCGGCTGGGGTGAAATCCACGGACGAATGGACCGAGCTTGATGATGAACGCGAGGAGCGCGGGACCTGGATCACGCGCGAACTGCTCTTTCGGATCTTTGGCATGGACGGGGTGCACGCGTCGGTAGTGGCGGACCCCCCGACCGAGGAGGGGGACCTCGTCATGAAGATCCTGCGTGTCCAGGCACCCTTCGTGGCCCTCGTCGATAGCAAAGATCGCTTCCTCCGGCTGATCGATCGGGGGGAGTTGCTGAAGGAACTCGGGCAACGGGCGGCGAGGCTGCCATCGAGCCGCTCCAGTTAGAAGCCCTGACCGTTGGTTGGATCGTCATGACCGGTCGGATAGGAAATGGTGAAGGGAATACGGGCCGTGCGTGAGATTGGCGCTCGGGAATACAAGGTCATGCTGAACCACAGAGCGTTTGCGGAGCCCGATCGCGCGGTGGAGGGATTCCGTGGCGAGCTCGAGGAGTTGGCACGAGGCGAGGGCGTCACGATGAAGGAGAACTTCGAGCCGGAGCATGCCCGCTGGATCGTGTTCCTAGACACGGTCGATTGGGCTCTCTATCACACCGGCAGAGTTCTGCGCCAGCGCCAGTCTCGGAAGGCGGGCCGAACGGAACTGACGCTCAAGTTCATGACCCCGGACCGATTCTTCTCCGTTACGGCCTACGTCCGACCATCGACGACCAAACGGGCCACAACGAAGCTAGAGGAGGATATCGGTGCTCCGTTTCAGTCGCGCTTTGCGCACTCGTCCACGATAACAGCGAGGCGGGGCACGCTCGACACAGGAGCGACGCTTGCCAACGCGATTGCGGCCTTCCCTGGTCTCAAGGACGTCCGGACAAATCCGCGGCGACTGGACAGTGCTACCCCGCTGTTGCGCGTTAACGACCTCCGGGCGTTCGAGACGGTATTTACGGGACCGCGGGTCGTGCTGGGGGGTCGGAAGGCAACCCTGGCGGTGATCCTCTGGACCGAGCGCCCGAAGGGACCTCCTCTAGTTGCGGAGTTCTCTTTCCGTTACACGGTCGACCCGGAGGGCGTCACCGGCGGCACGGCTACCGAGGCCTACGGTTTCTACATGAAGGTCCAGCGGATGGACTGGGTTCGACCAAGCGGCACGACCAAGACCCAGTACGTGTACCGCACCGGGCCGAATCAGTAGTTCCCACACCGGGGGAGACATGCCGATTGCCAACTACGGAGTGTTCAAGGGTAAGGCGGTGGAGATGCGCCGCGGAGCCGGGCAGCAGCCGCACTACCAAATCCGAGCTGTCGATGAGTCGGACGATTTCCGGTTTGCGGTGAACGTCATGTCGCAGGTGGCACCGTCCGAGGTGGAGTACTTGATTGACGAGAACTTCCACCACCCGATAACCACGGTAGTGGGTAAGCTGCGGTTGGGCTTCACCGGGCTCGCGAGCAAGCCCGGGTCGGGAGCCCTCGATTTCATCCGTGGCAACCTCTTCGATCGCTCCCTCGTTCGCCCGCTGCCCGCGAACGTCCCCGGACTGGACAACGACCTCCAGGACAGGGTCGACCGCGTGATCCAGCGGGCGATGGCCACCGAGGATTCGCTCGTGTACGCGTTCGGCCAGCGGTGGGGGCCAGAGAGCAAGAAGGACAAGTACTTCGGCTTCAAGCCCGGGAACGGCGTGCACGACATCCACATGAACCAGGGCAACTCCCCCGGGTTCGCGAAGGACGACGGCGTGTGGCAGGACGGAGGTCTGTTGGTGGAGTTCCCCTCCCAGCACCAGTGGATTTCGATCTTCCTCAAATTCCAGTCCCAGACATGGCACACAGACGACGCCACAGGGCACGCCCTCGCCGGTGCCCACCTGCCCGGTTCCGTTCCCCCAGGCGATGTACCCGTTCCCTCTGGGCCGGAGAATCCTATCCTGGTACCGACGGACGATGAACCGAACGGGCTGGTTCGGATCGTCGCAGCTCTCGTGAACGCGACCCCGTCGCCTGAGGTGGAGACGGTAACAATCCTCAACACTTCTCCACACACCGTTCCGGTCGACGGTTGGCGCCTCCTCGACACACATGAGCACGCACAGGCGCTCAGCGGCTCGCTCGACGCGGGGCAATCATCGACGATTACCGTGGAGAAGCCCGTCGAGCTTTCGAACAAGGGTGGGGTTATCACCCTCGTTGATGAGAACGGTCTCAAAGTGGATGGCGTGGCCTACACGAAAGCGCAAGCGTCGCAACCAGGCTGGACGATCGTGTTCTAGGTCGTGGGGGGCGGGTCACGAAGACGAAATGAGGGCTTTAGCGTCGAGCTGAAAGTGTGTTCCGCACAAGCCAGTGCAAGGTTCTCCTCAGAGGGTGAACGGGATGGGTTTTTCGCTGCCGACGCCTCTGAAGGTTCGTAGCGTTGCTAGAGTTGCAGCTTAGAAAACGCTGTGCAGAGTAGGCTCGACCTGACGTTACCACCGGTAAAGCCGTCAACCCTGATCGTCCTGGCCTCAGTCCAGCAGTTGCCTCTTGGGAAGGCAGGACATTGACGCGGAGGTTCGGCTCCTGTCTACCGGCAGCGAGGTTATCGTCCGACAGTCCCACCTTAGCGCCGGCCGCGAAGATTCGGTGGGGGCATTTGGACCAGGGCCGCCAGTGCTACGTCCTCTTTGTCCCCAGCTCCCAGAGACCGCTATGCAATGGACTCTGCGAGGATCCTCATTCGTGCCGCTCCGCTCCCTCCGCGAGATGCGGAATCACCTCACGGAGAGAGTGCGAGGAACAGGGCCCGTGCGAACACTGCGTAACGCCATGTGCGCTAGGCATGAATCGAAGGAATCAGGATGCTGATTGTCCCTGGCCGCCCGAGTCAGCGAGGCCTGACATGGTGGGTCGACGCCCCTCCGGCCCTCCCGGCGGTCGCCGTTGTCCCAAGTACGACAGCGCAATCGGTTCGAGTACTCGATCTGGGGCAAATCCGCGGCGAACCTGGAAATGGGCCGTGCCTGGTGTGCGCCGCCGGGTTGGAGCCGGACAACCGCTATGAACTCCGGATCGGGAACAGTTCGGGATGGTCCCGCACGCTCCCCGCAGCGCTAGACAGGCTGCCCGCGCCGTTCGGCGTGGCTCTCGGCTCGTGCTTCTACGGGGACAAGGATCCGGCCGCTGCTGGGTTCTACCAGCCGCGGATCAATAACCTCTATGACGTGGGACTTCGGTTTCTCTGCGGCGACCAGCTTTACATGGATCTCCAGGGTCATGTCACCATGTGGAAAATCCTCAAGCAGGTTGTACTCCCCCACGCTCCGGATGCCTGGGCACGGTACCGAGAGCACTGGCATGTGGATTACTACGCGAGATTCCTCACCCAATCCCCGACACTTCTGCTCGGCGACGACCACGATTTTTGGAACGACTTTCCTCACCGAAAGGCGTGGATCCCCTGGGGCGATCCTGACCCCGCAAGCGACATCCGGCGTACCCTCGACCGCGCATACAGCACCTACCAGGCTGCGCTGAACGTAGACCCTGAGGCAGGAGCGAACGTTGGGTCGCTTGCGGAGCTCGAGCGCTTGCTGAACGATTCTGCACGGAGCTTCTCCTTCCGGGTACCCCCTTTGGAGTTCTTCGTCCTCGACGTGCGCACCCACCGAACTACGCACGATGCACTCCCGCGGCGCCTCTGCGATGAGGTCCACCTTCAGACGGCCGAGCGGTGGCTCGCGGGACTCCAGGGGCCCGGTGTGCTTGTGCTGTCCCAGCCCTTGGTCGTCCACGCTGCGAGTTGGTTCGAGAATGCCGTGCCCGTGGCCAAGGGGGACTGGAACCTTCCAGACTACCCGGAGCATTTCGGGCGGCTCTGCGATGCCCTCTTCACTGCTCCGCACGATGTCATGGTCCTCACCGGAGACATTCACTGGAGTCGCCTATACCAGCTGGATCAGCCCAGGGGCGGAACCGTGTACGAGGTTGTGTCATCCCCCCTGTGCCTGATAACCGGCCAGTCACCACCGAGCCTAAAGAGAACCAAGAGTACTGGGAAGCTGGAGTGGCGCTCGACGACCGGCGTTGGGCGAAAGGTCGATTGGAAGCGCCTGGCCGCCCCGACCCCGGAGTCAGCAACTTACGCGACGGCCCGCTTCTCTTCTCTTCCCGGCGGGGTGCGGGCGGATATCGAATTCTGGGGGCGACGCGGTGGAACTGTGACCCAGCCCCGGCGACAACTCAAAGCCGATCCCATTACGCTGCACTGAAAGGAGCGGAGATGGACCGTCTGAGCACCGCGATCCGTTACGTACCAGGTCTCCGGCGGAACGAGGGGATCGTCGATCTCACGGACACGGTTCGGCGCAAGGACAACGCCGTATTCCTGACACAAGTTGCAACAAAGCTCCATGAGTTAAGGTCTGGCCCGGAACGGCGATGGTTCAGCGGTGGCTCAGCGTGCATCGGTCTCATGGGTGAGTTCGGGTTGACCGGGAGCCTGATCCGCCAAGCGCAGGCACTGATTCGCGTGGACCGGACCCCATCCTACTGGTCCCACTCGTTCCTCTTCTACAACGACCTCTCGACGGAATTGGGGATGAACCGGAGTGAGCGGAACTCTCCGTGGATCTGGGAGAGCACCCTGGAACCGGCCACACCGTTCAACCACTTCATCGAGCGGAATGGCGTTGGGGCACGGCGAATTGGTAACTACGCCTTCAGCGGCTTCGACCTTCTTCGGGATCACTGCGTTCCCAACATGGCGGTCATCGCAATTGGGCTCACGGACGAGGAACGCAGCGCCGTTCTCCAGCGAGCGGATGATCCGAATGTTGACCAGCTTGCGTACGACCTCGGAGCTCTCCTGGGCACATGGTACGCGTACGTAACCGATCGCGCGCAACGACCGAACCCGCTAGCGACGGGAAACGCGGTGTACTGCTCGGCGTACCTCCAACTCGCCTACGATGCTGTTGGTATTGACCTCGCGCCCGGTGCCCACGAGCGGAATACTTGCCCTGAGCATTTCTGGCAGCTGGCGCGATATCTCCAAAGCGGGCTTGTGGCCATTGACCCGGACACCAAGGCGACTATTCCCCGCCCGATCCGTGGGTGGTACTGCGTTCGGGAGAAGGCGGCCTGCATCGTCCCGCTTGAACCTACTCGGTCGACGGGTCACGGTCGAAAACATTCGGTAGGTGAGAGGGAACCGGTGTACTCCGGACTTCCCCAGAGTCTTCGGGAGGCTACAGATCTTCTCAGCAATATTCGCTGAGAGTGGAATCTACTTCAGAGTCCTCGGCCACGCGGTCGGGTCGAGGTGGACAGATGCCGGTGTTGCGTCGAGCTGGGGAGCGGCTCGGCATGTCCAGCACCGACGGACCCGGTACAGGGTTGGTGCCCAGACCTACATGGCGGCATGATCATGCTGATCAGTATTTGGAACGAAGTCATTGCGAACGTTCGGATGCCGTCCCCGCATCCCAAGGCGGCACCATTGTGGGACTGGGAGGCGATCACCGCGATCGGGCAGATCGTAAGCGCGGTTGGGGTCATCATATCCCTGTACTATCTCGCCCGACAGATCCGACAGAGTGCGCTCGCCACCGCAGGTCAAACGGCGCGCGAGGCGGTCGCGGCCATACGAAACTTCAACGAAGTCTTGGTATCGGATCCCCTGGCCGAGCGGGCGTTCCGGATTGGCGCAGAGTCCCTCGCGGGACTGAATGAACAAGAGCGTGCACGGTTTGCGCACCTCGCCTTCAACTTCTTCAAGACGACCGAGGATCTCCACTTCCAATACCGCAAGGGAATCCTTGAGGAGGAGGTTTGGCGGAGTTGGAGGACGGCGCTCGCCACGTACGCAACAAGCCCGGGCTTCCGGGAGTACTGGGAAGGAAGGCGAGCCTTCTTTACGCCCACGTTTCAGTCAGAGTACGAAGCCTGGGAGGATCCACGACTTGATCGCGTGGATCACTTCGCACGCGGTGTTCACCGGGCGCACGAGGGCTCCAACACGGAAAGGCACAAATGAGCGGTGAGCCCCTGTCCGGGAGTGGTAACTACCGCCTGTACCGCAGTACGGTTCGTGACCGGACGTACCTGGTGGTCTCCACGTTCTACGATCAGGATCCCGGCCCATCCGAGTGCCCGAGCGAAGGGTTCGCGGAGGTCTCGATTACCGATCTCGGAGATGCTATGTGGGAGGCTCGGCAGGCCCTCAGCGCTCGGGATGACGGGTGGGAACAGTTCCGCGTGGAAGCCACGCTCCGAACTCACGGCTACAACACCCGGTCTGGGGACTTCCTAACCCAGGTTCTCGACGAGTCCGATCCAGAGCCCACTGATACCCTGAGGCCGGACGGGCGCTTCTATCTCGGGTACCGATGGCCGAGCGTAGGCGTCCTTGGCCGAAGGTCCGTTGCCGACACCATAATTGCCCTGGCCGGGACTTGGTCGATCTCCTGGCTCTTACTCCTCCTCCCGATCGTGGCAATTACCTTCGGGCGATTCGGCTCCGGCCCGATGCACGCACTAGCTGTTGCGCTCGGGCCCTACCTCTACCCACCGCTCTCCCTATTCGTGCTCGGGTTCGGATCGGCTCTCCTGTTCCTCCGGTTGTCCACCTACCTGAGCGATCGCTACCGGGCGCTCCATTACGGGGTGCCGGATCTCGCGGAGTTTATCCGTGACCTGGATGACCAGATCAATCCCCGGCGCCTCGGTGCGCACATCGACCTAGTCGGGCACAGCATGGGCTGCCTACTCCTCGTCAATGCCATCCGCACCATGAGCGACTTCTTCCACTACCCGGGGGATGAGACCACGTCTTTAAGCCGCACCTCCACCATTCGGCTACGCACCATGGTCCTGTGCGGTGCGGATATCCCCGCGGCACTCGCCGTCCCGGGAAGGAACAACTACTTCCTCGCCTCGCTCCGGAGGTGCTCGTCGGTGCACGTGCTCTCGAGCGACCACGATGTGATTCTCAAGTGGGCTTCCAATCTGGGGAACTGGGCGAGCGAACCCAGGTACGCCATGTCCAGTCAACGGCTTGGCAACGCACTGCTCGTGCAGAGCCAAAGCGTGCCGGCGCACCTCCAGGGATCGTACATTGCCGGAGACTACTTACCGGTTACGCGGCCGAACCAGGTGTACGTCCCCGCTTCGCGCTCGGCCTGGAGCCTCGATCCCGGATGCAAGGAGATCGAGTTGCACATCCATGATTGCTCGCGTTGTCGGAGCGTTGGTGGCGATGTGGCGTGGGGGGTCTTGACCGGCCTCGTAGCCGCGCTGGTTGGGGTCCTGCTCTGGGTGAGCCGGTGGGGTGGAATCGGTCAGTGGTGCGCAGTTCTGCTCTGGATCCTCTACGCCTTGGGAGCTTTGTCCCGGTGGCTCCAAACCCGATTCGTGGACCGGTGGTGGCTTGGACCACGCTTGAGCCTGTTGGCAGATTGGCCGTCCACCGCGGCCCTTGCGGTAGGGTCTCGGAATCCCCACGGAGGATACTTCACGCGCGGCGACATTCCACGCCGACTCATTGCTGAACTCATAAGATCCCACGAGCACGAGGGAACGCATGTATCCCGACATCGTGACCGAATTCGATCGAGCGCACTCCGAATTGTTGTCGGACCTCCCACCCCTTCCGGCGGCGCAGCTTTTTCACGAAATGGCTTAAGCGGAGAACCGACTACCGTGGATTCACTTCCGCGGCAACCCACGTTGGGATCGATTCACGATTGAGGCGGCGATTTGATTCACCCTGACAAAGGAGTCGAGCGTGCCTGACGGGAGAGAGGGCAGCCAGGAGGCCGGCACCAAGGGCGGTCGCAAGGAGCGGGATGGCACGGGAGGTAGAGGATCTGGGAAGGGCTCAACCGGCCAGGGCGGAGCTCGCGGCGGGAAGGGCGGCGGAAGCGGCGGTGGCAAAGGCGGAGCCCGTGGGGGCAGCTCGGGTGGTAGGAAGAACGGAGGCGGGCGGGGCGGTAAAGGGGGAGGTCGCAAGGGAAATGAGCCACGTGGCGGGAGCAAAAGCGGAGTCCGTGGGGGCGGTTCGGGTGGTAGGAAGGGCGGAGGCGGACGGGGCGGCAAAGGAGGAGGGCGTAAGGGAAATGAGCCGCGCGGCACCAAGTCGAGTGCGAGTCGCCCCGGACCACGGACGGGAGGTGGCGGGAGGACTCCGTCCTCTCGGTACAAGGAGATCGTGAAGGAAGGGGTCGCACTCGGATTCAAAGCAACATCCACGACCGGCGGGAAGCACAACAAGGGCAGCCTTCACAGCGCAGGAAAGGCTGTGGATTTTAGTGTGCGTGGCAAGACCAAGCAGCAAGTGGACCGGTTCATCCGTGAGATGCGAAAGTTGGGCTACCGTGTGCGTGATGAGCGCACGCAGCCCAAGGGGCAGAAGGTCTGGACCGGCCCTCACATTCACGTAGAAGTGCGTCAGAAGAAAGCGCGATAGGTAGAGTCGCCCCGCGCTCTGGGCAAGTTGGTCCCTGGATATCTTGACAGTGGGGCGGACTACGCCGACGAGAACGAGATAAGGAGAGCGTCGAGCCCGCCTTCGTGCCCGGGCACCCGACCTCAGCCGCGTCCAACTCCCGCTCTCGTGAGTTCTGCTCAGCTGCCTGCTGCCTCGGCTGATGACGATCGAGAAGTACACACCCAGAACAATGCTGATCAAAGCCGTAGACGATCCCAGTTGTCCTTTTGTCCATCCCCGGTCATGAACTCCCCTTTGCCCCGCGCCTCAGAAGGCCTGGGTTCTGGGCAAGGGCGCACCTGTCCTGGGTCAGACTGGACTCGGGTCTGGCAGGGCTGGTATTCGAGACGATCGAACGTGGCCGGAGAGCGTGCCGAGTTGGGAACTTCGTACGGTCACCTAGACCTTTCGGACTAGCTAGGCTTGCTGTCAGCAACTTTTTGCAAGAGCGAAACGCTTTTGGCCAGTTTGAGATTGCTTAATGGGTGAATGGCGGATTAGCCTTCGGTCCTCCTCATCCTAGCGTTTGGTCCCATTCCTGGGTCTTTTATGGAACCCCCGAACCAACTTCTAGGGACTAGGGGCTGCAGTCTCCCGGCGGCAGGGAGCCGTGGCAAGGTCAATCCGCGTACATTCATCTTGAGCACGGTTCTTGTCCTCTTGGCTATGGCCGGCTCGATGAAAGCCCGTGGCGATACTTGGTCAGCCCCGATACCAATCTTCGCGAATGCCCAATACGAGGAAGGGTATCCCGACCTCGTCTCCTTGCCGGATGGAACTCTCTGGATAGCCTGGATGGGCCTCGACTCACTTGAGCTCGATCAGGAGGCGTTCTTTTCAAAATGGGACGGTCAGCAGTGGGAGTCACCTGGCGTTATCAATCCATCCAACCAGACCGATGATCGCTTTCCGAGGCTTTCTTGTGCGAGCGACGGTGCGCTCTGGGCACTCTGGCAGGCGACAGACAAGAGTGACCCTGAGATATACCTGGGATTGATTTCGCGATGGGACTCCAGCGGGTGGACTAGTCCCGACACAGTGTGGACGGATGGGGGTCGATACGATTCTGCAGACATCTTAGCCGTCAGTGGCACTGAGGTCTGGGTGGCCAGAGACGGGCAGGTGCCGAGTGGTACCACGGCTGTGTTTGTGTATCACACGAGTACTGGGACGGCGCCAGTGTCCCACATGATTGAAGACACGGAAGCTCCCCTCTACCAGCCCACGCTCGCCATAGACAGCGACGGAACCCTATGGGTGTCATGGTACCTCGTCCCGACCCTATCACCTGGCAGCAGTACCATTTGGTTCACACGTTTCCACAACGGGAATTGGGATCAGTCTCGCCAGATTCCGGAGCCGCACGGTCTCGTACGCTCACGACTTACCTTCGATCAGGACGGAACCAAGTGGATTATCTGCTCGGGAGCGGACCCAGCTACTGGGCCGTTCAGCCGAGCGATCTGGGCTCTTCGATGGGATGGCGTGGATTGGGGAGCCCCCGATAGGATCAGCAATCCAATAGCTGCTCCTGACACAGTTCAGGCACAACTCTCACTTCAGCATCCTGGACAGGGATACCCTCGCGCTGTTTGGCTCCTCGGGGATATCGACACTCCTGGGCGTCTCGACATCATCTCAACCGCTTGGAACGGTCAAATATGGAGCCAACCGCACCGAGTTGGTGAACTGCGGGACACCACTGCAGCTGAATGGCCGGCAGTCGCAACCGTGAGATCACCCTACGTGGATACTGAATGGGTAGGTTATATGAAGTACGCCTCAGACTTGGCGGTAACGAAGGTCTTTGCCACCCACACACTGGAATCGCCGACAGCGGCAAATGACGCGACCTTCGACGTAACGGCACGTGGATCCACCATTGCGATTACGTGGCGTGCCAGCTCGGACGTGATCTTGGCTCGTGTCCATAGGCAGCCTGGGACAGTTCTTTGCACATGGAAAGCGGAGCCCTGCTCCAGCCTGGTGCTAGGACAGTTCGAGCCACCAGCAGCTACCAAGGGGTACCTCACGGATACGGACGCCCTTCAGGGGCGGACGTGGACTTACTGGGTCGAACTCATTCAGCGTTCTGGAATGACGACCTGGCTCGGGCCCCGGGAAGTGACCATCCCTCCAGGGCAGTTGCGCCAAATGACTATTTGGCCGAACCCGGCATCAGGTGTGGTCACGCTGAAAGGTTACCTGCGCGGCGAGAAGAGCATTGTGACGATCTTTGATGTCCAGGGTCGCGTGCTCCAACGCCTATCGGTTCAACCGGCCTCGGGAGGCTACTACGAAACCACCTGGGACGGTAAGACGCAAAGCGGTGGGGTTGTCGGCAGTGGCGTCTACTACGCAGTACTCGCAGAGGAGGGCAAAAGCTCGGCCGGGAAAGCCATTCGGATAGTTTTGCTACGCTGAAGGTCCCGATCATGACGCTGGAGGAAACGGAAATGGGTCCGAGCGTGTATTTGAGAGGCTTAGTGGTTGCAATCCTGCTTTGGTCGGGTGCAGCGAAAGCGGACCCTGAAACTAGCCTCGAATATCCCATCGACGGCTGTCCAGCCGAGACAATCACATCTACCAACTACGACACAACAGGGTGTGTGAGCTTCGGTACGCGTTTCGTCGACATTGTTACACCTCAGGTGGCCGAGGACATCGACCTCATTTACAGCAACTATCTCCGCCCCGATGTGACACCCCCGCCAGGATTCACCCAGTACGGCCCCTATACATATATGACGCCTGAGAACATAAATAGCTGTCTCCGCTCCCTCGACTTTGACCAATCGCAGAACGAATTTCACAAGAACTGGAATGACTTCCAACTAGTTTACAACTACTTTCATGGGACTAGTTCCGACCAATACTACGGCTCGTTCGGGGCCGGCCCCAGGATGAGATTCTTCGCCTACGATAGTACCAATATCGCCCTAGGCGACCGAAATCATGTGGATATCTATTTCAAGCACCCTTATGAGGGTGGAGATGATGTGTATCCGCATGCACCTCCGGATCCAGCTGAGGACGGTGACCCGACCGTCTGTCACGAGTACATAAGCAACGCAATTCAAACAACGGCGGGATTCCGAGGGCACCGCAATGCTCAGAACCCGCTCGCGGTAGACCTAGTGCCCGATCCCTTATGGTTTCTCGGTGAGAAGCATACTAACGTTCGGCTTAACCACGAGCTCCAGCACCTGACCTTTTCTTCGAGGAGTGCACCGGCCCCCTTTATAAGTCTTGAGTTGAACTCGATGGCGACGGAGTATCTCGTGCGGGGACCGAATGCGGATCCGGATCGCCCGATTTTCAACAACATATATGACTTTTCCCTATTCTCGGGTAAACCATACGGCCATCTGTACCTGTGGTCCGCATATCTGATGCAGCAGTTTCCCGGTGACACAACAATTATCGAGGACGACCTCTTCTACAGATGGCTTCGGAGCGTTGACGCGGCCGGGAGGCTCAACAATACCGTGCTCGGCCTTGCCCGAGCGTTGGACCATAGCGACTACAGCTATCTTGGCGGAGCTGGCACGCGTCCTGGGGACGAACGTTTAAGAACTGTCTTCCATAACTATTCGATCGCGAAGTGGCTAAACAACCCATCCCCGTCCTTCTATTCAGGAAGGTACGGCTTTTCACGCGGTCTTGTGCCCTCTGCTGTCCCAATGTTTGACAATACGTATAATCCAAAGGACAAGAGAACCGCGACCGAGGTGCCGCCGAAGTTCATCGTTGCACAGCAGCAGATAGCAGCAGACCTTGATACACTGACGCACCGGTGGTGTTTCGTGGACGTCAATCAGACCGCCAACAATATCTCTCGCCTAACTTGCGATTCAATTGCAGTCTACCCGTACAGCGCTGACTACGTACAGCTGGAGGCGGATCCTTATTTTGAAACCAACGGCAAGCAAAATATCCTGCGCTTTCAGATGGCCTGGCTTCCCGACAGCCTCCCGGGCTTGTCTAAGGCAGGGAACAATCTGCGCGTCTCTGCGATTACGTACCCCGTTCGCAGCGATAGTCTCTATCTTTATGGCAATGTAGCAGGCCAGGTTATAGATGGATGCGTGGATAAGGCCACCGGGACGCTACGCTTGGGAATTCCCGGTTTCGGCGCAAGTGTGAAGTCGGTGGTTATCGTAATAGACCTCGCTGATGATCGCCCTGAGAGCAACTTTGTCAATGTTACCGCGCGACGGCTCTATTACGACTATTCCTTCGGAGTCGATACTGTTTCTGTGCCAAGTGTGGTGATGAATGCTGCGGGATACCGAGGCTCACACTCGGGTCCGGATACCCTTAAGTGGTCGGACCCTCAAGGGAAGGGAATGTCTGCAGGCTATCTAATACAGCGGGCCATAGGGTCTCCAAGCGGGTTTACCTCGATCGATTCGTGCGAATGCGGTGCGGCTTCGCGTACCGAGACAGTGCCAGGCGGCAGTGACGTTTACTACTACAGGGTCGCATCACGGACTAACCCGTTGTGGGGCTCGAATCTGATGACGCCAGGCGGGCATATGACGGTTTCGCAAACGATTGATGGCCCCCTGTACGTGTCTGGGGATCTGACAATCGACACCGGCAAAACGCTCACTATCGGAAAGGGCTCGCACGTCACGGTTCATCCAGGCTTTGACAGCCAGGGAAGCGGCGCCGACACCGCTCGGATTGAGATCGTGGTCAACGGTGCCTTAAGCGCGGTCGGAACTGCGGCCGACTCGATTACCTGGGGTAGTGCAAGAATTCCCCCGATTTCGGGCGACTGGCGCGGACTAGTGCTGAACTCGCCCGGGGCAACCTCCCAGCTTGCATATAATGTCGTGCGTCACGCCGTTCACGGCGTGCAGGTATCGTCAGCGCAGAGCAATTACGCCTTCAAGATTGCGCACTCAAGAATCCAACACAGCCAATTCTATGGGCTATATTTGCAGGGTGGCTACCCTGAGGTGACCTATTCCGTTCTGGAGCAGAATCATGGGGCAGAAATCGCTGTGACGAATACAGGGTCGCCGAAAATCGAGCACTGCGTGTTACGGTATTCACCTGCGTTGGGAGCTGGTGCTGTCGACGACGGAGCAGTATTCAGCGTAGGCGGTGCCGGTACCTTGCGTTGGTCCAGCATAAGCGGTGTTGGTACCGGCGTGTACTGTGTCAATGCAAGCCCGCGACTTCGTGGCGTGGCAAGTGAACCTGATAGCATGAAGTACGGGCGCAACGCGATAACGGGCTTCCAGAACTACGGCGTGCGAGCTATCGATGGAACGCCAAATCTCGGAAGCGGCTCCGGAGACGCCAGTCAGTACTTCTCTGGCCACAACAACATATACACAACGGCCTCCTCGACAGCGCCATTCGTGTCGTACACAGGCACGAGCCAAATGAGCGCGCGGTGGAATTACTGGGGCGCCAATCCGCCGGATTTGGGGCGCTTCAGCGGATCGATTGATGGACCAAGTAGCGCCTACCTCTCCGCAGAGGAGGTCCCTTCAGGCGCAGGGTTCAATCCAGCAGCCCCGATGCCAGAAGGTGACGTTGCCTTAAACGCTGCTTGGCAAATGGAGTATTTACAGGATTTTGAGGGTGCGGCGGCGAAGTACGACCAGATCGTAGTTGGCCATCCAGGAGAACCCGCTGCTTCGGATGCGCTAGTTTGCCTCCTGTCGATGCAAATCAGAAACGGGCGCGCAGGGGACGAGTTGGCACGTGTCAGGAGTCTCGTTTCCGGAAGTGGTGGCAGCGTTCTGGCGGGGGTGGCGCGGCGAATGGCGCCGCGAGTGTTCCTAGCCGCGGGGATGCGCGACTCCGCAAGGAGCGCATATCAGAATTTGATCGCAGATCCGACGATTGACAAAAAGGGGATCCTCTTTGAGCTCGCGGTAAGCGAGGGAGTCATACTGAAGGACGCAGAGCGGGCTCGAGTTGCCTTAACCGAACTCCGCAAGTGCTGTGCTGAACCAGGACTGTTGAAGCATGCACAAGCGATGCTGGAGGGGGTGTTAGGCGCCGAACTTTGGGCAACCTCAACAAACGAAGCGCGAACGGGAGGCGGTCAAGCACCTACCTTAAGACTTGCCCTTGACCAGTGCGTTCCTAACCCGATGAATCCGTCGACACGCATAGGGTTCACGACCCCGAGGGATGGGCGGGTAGTACTGCGAGTATTTGATATTCAAGGCAGGCTGGTGCGAACCTTAGTCAACGTCCATATGTATGCGGGAATTCACCTCGTGTACTGGGACGGCCATTCGGACACCGGCAATGGTGTGGCAAGTGGCGTGTATTACTACCGATTGGAGACACATGACGGGAACCTTGTCCGAAAGTTAATCGTATTGAGGTAGAAGTAGCTGGTTCGCGGCTCTGGCCTTGCGCGCTGGGCTTCAAGCTCCGTCAACGACCATTAGCAAGAGCGTGCCCGGGCCCCGGCGGCGACAGCCTGCCGGGGCACCGTATTTCTAGGCTGTCCGAGGGAGGACTCTCTTTATCAAGCTGGCACTCCTGCGACTCGGGGGCGTAGACACAGGATCCAGGCGCCACCCAGAATCAAAAAGGAGAGTGGTGCGAGGAGGGTGGGTGGATGGCCAGGAAGAAGTCGTACCATCCCTTGCAGTAATACAATGCCAACTGCGGCGTTGCGGCCGCCCCCCGGACGAATCCGAGTCTCGATCACGTAAAGCACTGGAACGATCGCCATGATGTACGAGTAGACCATAACGCGCGGTGAGAGGAGTAACCACAGAAGTACAAGGAGAACGATCTGCTCCGCGCGGGAGCCTGACCTTTGTACCCTTAGCATCGCCCCCAAGCTGCAAAGCAACAGGATGGCGCAGTACACCAGGTAGAGCGCAAAGGCAAGGACAGGCGCGAAGCGCATCGGAAGTTCCAGTGTGCCCGTCACCCAGTCAGCCAGACCTAAAGCGCTCGGGTTTATATCACCTGTGGGTCGCGGTGCCGCTGCTGCAGTCGACAACCCCCGCCGCCACTCAGCCGAGAGATGCGGGGGTAGCGCGATGCTCAGGGTGAGAAAGCCCACCGCAGACGCCAACAGTATCCATTTCCGCTGAGACGAGTCGGGCGGCACGGCAATCGCGCCGACAAGGAGCAGCGGGAGCTGCTTGAGCAAAGCCGCCACGGAGATGATGTACGCGGCAAGCCAGGTGTGCCCCCTTAGGTAGAACGCGAAAGCAAACCAGATGAGCGCGGCCTCCACAACGGCTACGTTGCCGGTGCGGAGGTCCCATAGCAGCGCAAGGTTGAAACCGAGCAATGTCGTTGCAAGCAGGACGATGGCGTTAGTGTCAGGCAAGAAGAAGCGCTTCCAGACCCATACGAGTGGGACCATTAGAACCACCTTAAGCGCGAGCCACACAGTACCCGCTACCGCCACCGGCAAGAGAGTGAACGGGAGGAAAAGTGCTAGCGTCACCGGAGGATAAATGAAGGGGAGATCAACCCTCTTCCCGGCCACCTGCGACAAGGCTCCGAGCGAGTATGGATTGAGCCCGGAACGTAACGCTGAGGCTGCGTAGTAGTAGGTCGCGAAATCCCAAGGGCTTCGTGCACCCAGAATTACGTACGCGGCGGCGACGGTTACGATTCCGGTTACAAGGGTCAGCCTAACCAGGGCCGTGAAGGTCATGGATCGGTGCCCTTCAGTCGGTTCATAAATTGGTCCTTGAGGAGGATCGGTGCTTCGAGAGCATGAGACTCGCGCGTTCGCCCTCGCCCTTGTGATCCTACAGATAGGATACGCAATTGGAGCATTAACCGCTCCGAACCACTTCTACGGCTTCAACCAACTACGGTACGGTGGCCCACTTGCGGTGGTCGCCGTGATCAGTGTCGCCTGGATCTTAACTCTGCTCGGGCGCTCGCAGTTACAGGCTGGTGAGCATGCGCCACAGCTAGATATTCTACTCGGCGCAATGCTTGCCTTAGGTGCAGGCACAGCATTCTTCCTGCTCCGCAGCAACACTCCGAATCCAGACGGCGTGACCCTTACGGAAGACATGCCATCAGCTGTCTTGAACCACGGAGCCCTCGTGACGCACGATGAGATGCTCGAACTGCTTGTTCACTCGCGGATCTTCGCAGCTGCCCATCGGTTCTGGGGATGGTCCGTCGAGCTCTCATACCAGGTCCCCGATGCCATTGCTGGAGTCGTGTTTGTAATCATATTGTGCGCGCTCGCGCGCCAGTGTGCGAGGCAAGGACAAGCCGACTTTGTCGCGCTCGCGCTATGCGGCGGCTATGTTCAACTCTTCTTCGGCGACGTGGAGAACTATACACTTGTGACGGTGCTGATACTCACCTATTTGGCCCTGTGCTGGTCGACTCTCGAGGGACGCCTTCCACTTTGGGTGCCAACTCTCGCGCTCTCTGTGGCGATTTGCTTCCACCTCGTCGCAGGGTGGTTGTTGCCTTCCAATATATACTTGATCGCTCATGCCTGGCGCTGCCGACGTCAATTGCACCTCCCAGCGATCCTGGCTGCACTGATCCTCCCGGTCTCTGGCCTTCTCATTTACCTCCACTTTCACGGGCTGCCCATTCAACGCCTCTTTGACTCGAGCCATGTTTCGGGGATGGGGGGACACTATGAGCGGTACCTGCCCCCACTTCGGGCGCGATACTTCGGGGGACTTGTGAATACTATCGCACTCTTACTTCCGACCATCGCGATGCTTCCCGTACTCACCGTACTCAGGCACCTCGGTACCGACCCCTATTCGCGGCTCCTGCAGGTCGCGTCGGGGTCAACGCTTCTCATGACGTTTCTGTGGAGGGCCCAGATCGGGGTCTACGAGGACTGGAACTTGTACGCGCCGGGCATGATCCCGGTAGCCCTGTTGATCGCGTACCGCCTTACGGTGACGTTGGGAGTACGACGCCTGGAGGGGATTCGACGGGGTTTGCTCATCACAGGGTATAGCCACAGCCTCTTATGGGTGCTCTCGAACCACTTCCGATGGGAGGGGAATCCGTGAAACTGAGAATAGCCGGATCCGAGGTACACCCAAGTGGATTGGGGCCGGCTCGTCAACCCACTGAGTCGCGCTTTGGGGAGCCAAAATGACGGTTCAGGCGGCTCGTTTGGGAGCCGCTGCGAGCTTGGCGATTCGATCGGCGAAGTGCTAACAGGACTATGGGGAAGGCGCCTTCATTTCTGAGAGGGGCTGAGGGTCCTACCTAAATCGCGCCAATAAGGGCCTGCATTGTTTCTTTAACCGCGAGGCGCTATTCGCGTTGAGCACGACTGCGTCCCTCCTGGCCATTTCGTAAAGGCGCTGGACCGTTCGGAGGAAGGGAGAAGCGCACGTCCAGACCCGACTAGAACTACGTCTTTCAAACGCGGAATCAAGGATCCGACGCCAGGACGGCACTCCTTTCGGCACTTGCCTTCATCCAGTCGTAAATCTGCGGGTAGAGTTCAGCTCGTTGATAGGAAAACGGGGATAGTTTACTCAGGCGCGTGCCAAGGAACTCACCCGGGACTCCAGGCCTCTCGTGCCAACAATAACCGCCAACGAAGCCGCCGCCGCTTCCAACTCCCTCTGCGCGGGTGCATTTCCTGAGCCCTTCGCTAGCGCCCGTGAGAACGAACCAATGCTCTGTTTGGGCTGCCCACGGTGTTCCCTTCCAGCTATCCGGATCGGTGATTTGCAGCAATGACCCTGCGGCAATAATAACGCGAAGCCCCGGATTCTCGATTCCACGATCCATATCGTTTAACAGACAGGAAATCGCGAAGATATGGCCACAGAAATTGGCCCAAGCGTTTGTTCCATCAACCTCGGGCTCAAGCTCCTGCACGAGAAAGACCGAGTCTCCCGCGAAACAGACTCTGTAGTCAGCTCCACCGGGGTAAAGCGTGATGGAGGCACTCACACCGCCCTGCAGGTCGTTCAACCTTTGTCTCGCCTCGCGAGGATCAGTGGACGTCATGCTGCGTATCGCTAGAAGGTCAATCGTGGCTGCCAAGGCGGTATATCCCTTTCGGCTGCGGTTCACCCGCCGGAGAAGCTGGTCATCAAATTCCACTTGGGCAGAGGTCCTTGCTAGCGTGCGTCGCGCGGCAGCGACCAATCGCGTAGAGCGTGGGTACGGTCTACGAGGGGCACATGGATCTCGAAAAAAGCAGGCTTCTCCGAAGGATGGCCAGTAAAGCTGATGTGGTAGTCCACACGAAGAAGACCGATGCCATGCCGGACGGTGGGCATATCGATGACCGCCTTCGCCGAGAAGTCGTGCATCATGATGTTGAGCTTGTAGTCGCTGGTCTCACTGTACGCGGTCGAGTCGAATGGAATCCTCTGGCCAGAGGGAAGAAATAGGGTGCACGAGATGCTCTTCAGATAAGCTCTAAGGCTGAAGCCGGCGTTCGTCGGGATCATGAGGTAGCTTCGAAGGCAAAGAGACGCACGCCAGTCCCTGCGCTGGTAGATCCGGATAGAGGTATCGGCGAGGTAGGGCTTTCCCCAAGGCGCCTTCGCTGCGTGCGGCGAAGCCACCTCGGAGTCGGGTGCTCGCTTGCGTCGTTGCGTGTTCACCATTGTTTGACTCCTCAATTCAGGCGAGCTAATATACACGAGTTCGGGGTGCACCCTTTAGCAGAACCACGCAGTAGCCCTCGATCGCCTGCCGGTTCCATCGGATCCTCCAGTGCGACGCCATCGCGCGGACGGCAGAGTCGAGTCCAATACTCTTCGAGCTAGCCAAAATCCGCCCGACTGCACCCTTCTGCTAGAAGGTGCAGTCGAGGCACCTCCACGCCTACCCTTGTGCCCCTCCCGCAACAACCATTCAAATACCTTACCCAAGAGGAAACCCGTCTCTTTCTCGGTGCAATCACAGTCCCACGCGACCGGCTGATCTTTCTTCTCACGTATCTCTACGGACTACGGGTCGGCGAGGTCGCACTCCTACGCCGGGCGGACGTCAATCTCGATCGGGGTCGGATTGTCATTCGCCGGCTGAAGAGTGGATCATGGTCCGAACGGCCGATCTTCTCCTCCCTTCGCGCACCCTTGGCGCGACAGCTCCGGAATACGTCACGCGACGACATGGGCCCGCTGTTTCCAGGCCGCCACGGTCCTCTCAAGAAGCGTCAGATCCAGTCCCTTTTCTCGAAGTACAGGAACGCACCCGGCCTGTCACCGCGGTACACCTGCCACGCACTTCGGCATTCGATCGCGACGCATCTTCTCGACGCTGGCTGCTCGCTCGAGTTCGTCCAGGACCACCTCGGGCACCGGAATATCCGTTCGACCTCACTCTACGCCCGCATCACCGATCACCACCGCCTGGCGATCTTTGACCGGCTTGAGCGATCACCGTGGATCGTTCAGCCGGATGCGGACCACAAGCCCATGGAGGTCATGGCATGAAACCAAGTCGCCCCGTGCTCGTCTGGCTGATCTCCGCCCTCACTGGCTGCGGTGGAGGCGACAGTGGTAAGAATCCGGTGGTTCCCCCCGGGGGAGGCAATATCAACCATGCGCCGACCGTCAATCTCAACGTCGACAACACGCACCTATCGTACGGCGGGACCGCGCAGCTCTCGGTCGCGGCGTCGGACGCGGACGGCGATCAGGTCACCTTCACGTGGTCTTCCGCCCTCGGGACGGTATCGACCAGTGGTCCAACGTCAACCAACGCGACCTTCACCGCGGGGAACCAATGGGGCCAGGCAAGCGCGACCGTGACCGCGTCGGATGGCAATGGGGGGACGGCCCAGGCGACGGCGCTCACTTACATTCGAAATCCGACGCCGCCGCAGGTCTGCTTCGCTCAGCCGAGTGGAGGGTGTAGTGCGGCCGCCTACCCGCTAACCCTTGTCGCACAGCTCGAGCCGATCCTCGTCACGCGGGTAGCCTACCAAAGCTTCGACAACTCCAACTGTGGGGCCTTGAAGGACTACAACCCACCACTCACCATGGCCCAAGATATCCCTCATGAGTTTGTAGAAGTGGGCTGCGCCAGTTGCCCCGGACAGACGAGCGGCGTGGGGTACACGTGGTACGTGTCCGTTTCGTGCCGACGCCCGGAGCCTGACGGGGGGAGCTTTGTGCTCTCGGGGCTCCAGTGGAACCCGACCGCGTACACCCAATTCGAGGCGTGTTTTCGGTAGGTTGCGAACCGCCGTGGGCCGGGCGAAGATCCTCGAAGTATGGGACGAACCAAACCACACGGAGCCTTGCCACAGACCGCCAGGAAGTTCTGAAGGCCACCGCGACAATAGACAGAACGAGGCCGCCCAGTTGATGGACCGCCTCTTTGCCCCGCGTGACTGAGATTTGACCGCCGTTCCATCTCGGGCTACCGTACATCACGCATGTCTCCCAACACCTTCACCCTCCTCGTCTTCCTTGCCGGATCCCTCGCTGGCGTGGCCATCACTCTTGACATCCTGGCAGCAGTGGATCTCGTTCGCATCATCCAGTACAAGAGGCGACAGCGGAGGGTTCCGGGAGGGGTAGGGTTATCCTGAATTGCGCTTCTCATTTGCCACCGCTCACTCCTCTCCAGGCGCGATCTCGAAGTCGTATCCCTGGTCAGCTTGGTCCAGACTGGCGATCTCTCTGTCGGCTACCGCTGCTGCCTCGTGGAAGGCCGTAGCCGACTTGGGTGTCCCTGTGGAAATTGGAAGGGTATTCACGGGATCCAGAAGTTATCTCTATCATCGGTCTGCCTGATCTGGTCGGGTCATGTGGAATCGTAGGGTCGAGGGCGTTTAGCCAGAGCGACCGAGGCCCGGCAACTTGACACCTGGCCAGCGACTGCTAGGGTAAACAAGCTCATTGTCGATACCATCATCCGGCGCAGCGACCACCCCGAGTACAAGCCACATTGGGTGACCGCTGCGCAGAATGCTCGGATTGCCCGGGATATCGTCGCGCGGCAGAAAGGTTGCCTTCTGTGCGCGCGTCTGTAGAGCTCCGAAGTGTAGATCTTCTTGTAACGGGACTTGGAACGGCTCAAGTCATCTCGATTGGCGATCATGCGGAGGACCTTAGGTATCGCCTCATACTCGAGTGTAATGGTGAGTGTGAAATCTGGAAGGCTGAGAGAGCCATCAATCGCTCGACGCTCGGGAGGAAGCATGGCCTTCACATCGTGACCGCTCTCCCCCAAATGGGAGCGGTTACCCGCCGAGGAAAGCTGGTCGTAGAGTTCTCGGTGCCAAGACGTCCGGAGTCAGTCAGCATGACGCTGCGCATCATAGCCCAGGTCATCGGGCGGATGATTCCGCTCGCGAACCAGTAACATCCAAGGGACGGCCACTTTCAGGGTGGTCGCCCCTTTTTCTTGTCCCTGCTCTTCCGCTCAGAGAGATACCACTTACGTTGAAATAACTCCGACAATGCTGGGTCTTTGGTACGCGGGCCCCGGCGAGATACGCACTCGTTTACCAGGTCATAACTTTCGTTAAGGGGTAGGGGAAGTGCATCCGCGCCGCAATCGACAGGCAGCTTCTGAAACAGATCCAAGATCGCAGAACGAATAGCCTCTATGACGTAGCTATCTTGGGGTGCCACGACCTTGAAATATGAGTGTGCAGCATGCAACCAGCGGAAGATCAGGCCTGCCTTGGCATTCTCAATATGGGCAAGTGTCAGTGCGAACGGAAGCGCATACAGAAAACGGACCCCATGGCGGAGGCGGTCCCAGCGCTGGGAAAGGCGCCAAGCTGTTATCGCCGCGAGAAGGGATGATGCTGCCTTGTAACGCAAGGTATAGCCGAGCTCCCTGTCCCCACCAATTGCCAGCTGAAAGATGCTTTCCTGCTCTTCGACCATGGCTTCGGCGAAGAGAAGATCGCCTTGCTCTGAAAGACTGCTGGGCGGAATCAGGTCCCGGGCCATTTTCAGGTAGATGCGCGCTTCCTCCGTCTCGTGCGTCATCCGGTCTAGTTCGTGAATTGCTATTGCGCTAGCTAGGGTGGTCAGGATTCTTGTCTGGAGCACCCGCTCGGATGGTGTTTCTAGCGTGGTGTGTCCCCGCACCATGGAACGAAGTAAGGAGAGCGCGTGCGCCATTGCAGGGCCCTTTTCCCAGAGGGGAGCTGCTGCGTGCCGGTGAACATCAATCGTGGCTAACGCAAGGTGGAATGTACGACGCTCGTGGTCACTGGATGCCCTGCGGAGAACCGACTTAGCATGAGCAGCGGCAAGTTCCAGATCGTTTCGCTCTAGCAGGCTGTAGACGACGCCCTCGTTCAATGCGGTAGCCGCGGTGTCAGAAGATGTAAGACTGTCGTAGCATGTGTCATCGAATATCTTTTGAGCGCCGTCTTCCAACAAATGCAACCCGTGGCGGGTGAACCATTCCAGTGTCTGAGGCTGAAGTGGCTGTTTGAGGCGCGTTACTCGTTCGCGCTTGTCTTTCACCCGTGAGAGCTTGGTTACCGTACGGCGTTGGACAACAGCCTGGAGATCGAGAGCCGCCACGGCCTGCAGCGCGTCTCGTATGTAGCGCTTTATTGTGTCGCGACGAGTGAGGTCGGCGTCCTTAGGTGACGGTATGTGACGACTGAACTCCCCAAACTCCTCGTCGGTTACCCACCCATCTGGAAACCTGACCTTCCATACGCTAGCTAACACGAGCACAGCTAGGACGCATTGTGCCCTCCGCTCTGGGGTTTCGTTCCCTGCGGGCCGCTGAACGACGCTCCCAACTCTCTCCGGGATGATCCGGGATCGCTTCTTCAAAATACCCCTTGGTTAGTCGCCAAAGCGGCGCTGCCAGGAAGAGTGCGTCGATGAGAGAGAGGAGGAGTCATGGGTGCCCCAGTTTGCCGGAATGGCCACCGTTCAGTCCACTGTCAGAGGTGGCGGCAAAGGCCTTGGATCTGGGTGAACGGATTGCGCCGCCCGCAGTTCCGCTGTCCTGCCTGTGGAATGTTCATTTTTCCGAGCGTCCAGCGGCGCATGCCTCAGGCGCCAAGGTTTTGGTGGTAGGTAATGGTCCCCGACTTGGGAAGCCTGCTTTGGGGACTTGTCGGGGGCGTGATCGTCAACGTCGTTGCAAACGAAGCTAGCCGACGGCTCGAGCGCTGGTTACGGAGGAAGCAAGATGACCGCGATGGCCCAGATGAATAGCGAAGACGACGAGAACGACAAGGAATTGGCAATGATTCGCCTCTACGAGCAGAAAAGCGAGTCTCTTAAGGCCTATCACCGACGCTTGGAGGCGGAGGCGAGAGAACGGGAAGCGGCGAGTGTCGAACGCGCGGCGCCGGCTCTTCTCGGCATCGGGGCTATCTGGCTCGTAGGGACGCTCTGGAAACACCGCCGCCGTTGAGTCGGGCATATGAGACTGGGCGGAGGCATCATGTTTGACCGTGTCCTGAGGCTGATCGTCACCCTGGGGGTGCTCCTCTTTCTGGTGCATGTCGTCTTTCGGGTGATCGACGCGGCTCTCATGGGCACGGTCTCCGCCTCGGCGGGTGTCAGCGCGTTCTTCGCGGGGGCACTGGCCGACGCGATCATCGTCTGCTTCTTCATCGGACTCATTTCCCGAGGTGTTCAGCTCATCGCCGGACGCGACCCGCGTGCTGCCCGAGAACGGGCATCTCGTGAGCGGGGCGGGCGGCAGCGCCAGCGCCAACCCGCCGAGGGCGTTCCTCCCATGAAGGTCGGGCGGAAGTACCCGCCGGACGCGGATCCCGCGATCGGGAGTGGAGAATGAACAGCTAATGGTTGAACGCTTCGCCGCACAGCTTCGCCGCTTGCTCAAGGGATCGGAGCGGGAAACGGGTCAAAAGTGGCATGCCATCGCTGAACGCGGCCGAGACGCCGACGGTCACGCTCGCCGCGAGGCATTCCTTCGGGAGCTCCGGTGCTCTCCAAACGACGGCCGCGTCTGTCTCGGCCGGGCGCAGACAATCGATGGTGAGTATCAGTGGTGCGGCATGGATCTGACCGCCCTGTGCGCCATGCATCTCGGCATTTCTGGCGCGACTGGCTCAGGGAAGAGCTACATGATCGCGGCCCTTCTGTTTCAGCTCATTACCCGACGCGTCCCCTTGGTTGTCGTTGACATGAAATCGGAACTAGCCGACCTGCTCCTTCAGGTCATCGTGCCCGCGGTCATCGCCCGCGGCCAAGAGGACCTGCTCCATCGTGTGCGCATCATCCGGCCGTTCGAACCAGGCCGTATACCGCTCTTGCGTTTGAGCGAGGCCGAACCGCGTATCTCGCCGCAAGTTCAGAGTATGAACATCGCTCAAAGCTTGAGCGAGGCGGTTGGGCGCGATCTCGGTCCACGCATGTTGCGGGCGCTCTTACCCACCGCCGGGCTGGCGGTCGAGCGTAACCTGCCGCTGCCGGTCCTCACGGAGTGGCTCCGTTCGCCGGAGACGTTCGCGCGTGTGGCGGCGAGTTCGGCTGACCCAATGATCCGCGCCTACGCGCTTCATGAGTTGCCGCGGGAAAACCGCGCCTCGCTCGACTCTCTTCGAGCACGGCTCGACCTTCTCTTCCATCTTCCGGAGGTACGCGAAGCGCTCTCGGCGCCGCGGTGTTTGTCCTGCGACGAGTGCTTGGACTCCGGCGTCACCATCCTGGATTTCGGCTCACCCCCCGGCGGGGCAGAGGCTGCGATGAAGTTTATCGCCGGGCCGGTGGTGGGGCGCTTCGGTCGGGCGATCTTGTCGCGGGAAATGCGCCCGGACACCTCGCCCGCAATCGTTTGCTTTGAGGAGTTTCAGCAACTCCTTGGCTCACATCAGGTTGACATGTTCAAGCGGCTCATTGCCTTGTGCCGCTTTAAGCGAATCAATCTCTGGTTTTCGAATCAGCAGCCCGGACAAATCGCGGAAGCGGACCGGACGCTACTTCGGATGCTCCGCACGAATCTTGCGGCCGAATGCATCTTTCGCTCCTCGGTCGAGGACGCCCGAACTCTCTCCGAGGGCCTCTCGACTCGGGGGGCGGACGAGACGCTGTCGCAGGCCCGCAGCCGAATGGTTGAGGAAATCGCGACCTTGCCCCGGCGCTCGTTCTTCCTCTGGCTTCGGGACTCAGCCCATGGGCCGCAGCGTCTCCAGAGCCCGAGGCTGGATGCGGATGCCCTCACAAGGCTCGCGGAGTCCCTCCCACTAGACCAACGCGAGCGCATTCGCGTTGGCTCGGCGTCCGTCCCCCGGGTAGTGGCCGATAACCCAGTCGCACCCGAATTCGCCTCGGATCCTGACCCTCGCGTCGCACCGCTTCCTCCGGACAAGCGCCGTCGGACCCCCAGGCTCGGCTAAGACCACATGCGCGACCTAAGGGCTGCTCTCCGAATCATACAGACCACGCTGGGCGTCGCTTTGTGGTTGCTCGAGACCGTGTGGATCGGGGGCAAAGCGCTTCGGCGTTCCGCGATGCTTCTCCTCCGCTGGCGGCGGATCAACGCGCAGGTACTTCTCTGTCCGAGAGGTCACCGGGTTCCTGTCTATGGGCTTTGGGATTGTGCATGTGGCAGTCGATTCGACGGATGGGCCTTTGCCCGCTGTGTGAACTGTCATGAGACTGGTGCATTCTTGGCTTGCGGCGTCTGTGGCTTGCCGGTCCGGAACCCACTTTGGATATGAACGAGCCTATCCACCGTCAGCCGCGTCACCGCCGCCGGAAGGGCGTCGTGGTCCAGCTCACCGAGCGCGATGAAAAGGTGCTTCACGCCCTCGTACGCTTTCGTCTGGCTCGGACCTCCGACCTCATCCGCTACGGGTTCAACCAAGTGAGACGGGACACCGCGGCGACCAGAATTAGAAGGCTGTTTGATTCTGGCTACCTGGCCGTCCTGCCGCCCGAGCGCGGCTCCGAGAACGTCTACCGGATTGGTCCGTTGGGGAAGCGATACCTCGCTGAATCGGGTATCGAGATCGGACGTGTTCCGCGCGGTCATCGCGAACACCACCTCTCCATTGTCGAGACGTGGATTGCGATTTCGGCGCTCGAGGACATCGCGCTTGAGCGTTGCCTTCCGGATTGGGAGCTGCGCGGGGAGTTCTCGGTCAGTGAACTTCATGTCGTACCTGACCTGTTCATGCTGGCGCGGGTCGGGTCGGATCTGTACCCGATCGCGGTAGAAGTGGACTGCGGAACTGAGTCCCAAGCTGTTCTCTACCGAAAGCTCGAGACATACCGCTCGCTCTGGGGGAAGGCGCCGGGGCTGTTCGGCTGGGAGCGCTTCGGCATCGCGGTCGCGTGTTACGCCACTTTCCGTCGTGCGGCCCTCGGCTCCGCTCTCAAGAAAGCATGGGTTGTCCCGCATGTTCTGTGGGTTGCGCCGGAGAGCCCGAGCTCCGCTCTGCATAAGCTGTTCGCGGAGTTGCGGCCTCCCCTTACTGCCTCCCCTTACGCCAAGGGGAGCCTCTGCGAGGCGCCGAAGTGAGCGAGAACATCAAGCTCTCGCGATACCTCACGCCGCCCCAGGCAGCCGACGTCACCCAGCTCTCGGTGAAGACGATCCTCAAAGCCATCCGGCAGGGCCACTTGGTTGCCGCCCGGGTCGGGAATCGTGTAAGAATCCGCCCCGACGCCCTGCAGGCTTGGCTCGAGCGGGCCGAGGGAGGAAGACCATGAGGCTTCCCCGTGGCGTCGTGAAGAAACGAGGGCGGTACTTCGCTCGCATCCACACGAAGGGAGGTGAACAATCGTTTCCCCTGGGATCCGATCCAAGCGCGGCGGTCGCGGCCTTCTATCGGGTCAAGGCAGCGGTTCTCGCCGGCAAGGATCCACGCGAGCCGGCCGTGGAGAAGGCCGAGCCGGACCTGACGGTTGCGGTGGCGGCCAAGCGGTGGCTCAAAGAGCAGATCGATCCGGTTCACCAGCCAGCGAACCGGGCGACGATCCGAAGTCGAGTCGAGAGCAGCCTGCTCGCCTACATGGGCTCAAGGCCACTCCGCTCCATCCGGCGGGCCGACTGCCACGCCTACAAAGCCCATTTGAGAGTGACGCGGCCAAAGCTCAAACCGGGAACACTGCTCCACTACCTGCGGGATCTGCGGGAGCTCTTGAACTGGGCCGAAGACGTGGAACTCATCGTCGAAAGCCCTTGGCCCCGGCGAGACTTCATGCCGAAGTCCAAGAAACGGCCGCCGGACCGCCTGACCGACTCGGAGGTCACGAAGCTCGTCTCGCTACCGGATCCACTGGGCTTCAACCTGCGCCTTGCGATCGGAACCGGTTGCCGCTGGGGAGAACTCTGCCGGCTGCAGCGCACGGATCTCCTGCCGGACGGATCGCTCCTGATTCGCGAGGCGAAGGACGGAGAGCCGCGGACTGTGCCGGTGCCGCCGCAGCTAATCGCCGAGATCCTTCGGCGGAAGGGACCGCTCTTTCTCACAAACAGAGGGCGGCCGTGGTCGGAGAAGTCGAACGGATGCTTCAACGCGAAGGTCGTGAAGAAGACCGGGATCCAGCGGTTCCACGTTCACCAAACGCGGCACACGTTCGCGTGCCGATACATCGAGGGTGGCGGAGAACTCGCGATGCTTCAGGAGATCCTCGGCCACGCATCAGTTGTCACGACACAGCGATATGGTCGTCCGAATGCGAAGGCCATTCGGATCGACGCGGGTCGCGTTCACGCCAGCTGGGCTACGGCAGACCGGGAACAAAACCGGGAACAGCCCCCAAAAGACAGCCAAACCCGAGTTCCCTCAGTAGTCGCAAGACATTAGAATAGCGTCTCATACGGGCCGTTAGCTCAGGTGGTAGAGCACCTGCCTTTTAAGCAGGGAGTCGTTGGTTCGAGTCCAACACGGCCCACCACGCAGACAACGAGCAGCGTTCGGCCGGCAGCAGGCCGAATCGTCCACGAATCGCGCCGCTGGAAGCCAAGCCATGGATTCCCTGATCGGGAAGAAGATTTCCCATTTTCGAATCCTCCGGAGGATCGGGGAGGGGGGCATGGGTGTCGTCTATCACGCCCGAGACGTCCGGCTGCAGCGCGACGTGGCGCTCAAGATCCTGCCGCAGGGTCTCATCCAGAGCCCGCAATCCCGCACTCGTTTTCGACGGGAGGCCCGTGCCCTCTCCCGGCTGAACCATCCCAATATCGCGACGGTGCACGACTTCGACGCCGATCAAGGCGTCGACTTCCTCGCGATGGAGCTCATCCAGGGAGAGACCCTCGAGGACCGGGTCCGGCGGGGCCCGCTTCCACGTGTTGCCGCCGTGGAGATCGCTCTACAGATCGCCGAGGCGCTCGAGTTTGCCCACGCGCAGCGAGTCGTCCACCGTGACTTGAAGCCGGGCAACGTCATGCTCCTGGCGAGCGGCCTCGTGAAGGTGCTCGACTTTGGGCTCGCGCGTCGCGAAGCAGCTTCCGCGTCATCCGCGCTATCGTCCAAGCGACGCGCCCGACTGGGAAAGAGCCAAGCGATGGGCACAGCGGGCTATTCGAGCCCGGAGCAGATCCTGGGAGCCACGCAGGATGCCCGAACCGACGTCTTCGCGTTCGGCTGCGTCCTTTTCGAATGCCTCGCGGGGGAGCGAGCGTTCCGAGGAGAGTCGGTGGAGGAGGTCATCGCTGCCTCCCTGAGTCGAGACCCCGACTGGTCTGCCCTTCCGAACGAGCTGCCGCCCACGATTCGGACCCTCCTCGAGCGCTGCCTCGAGAAGGACACAAGCCGCCGTCTCCCGCAGATGCGACAAGCGAGGACGGAGCTGGAGGCGATCGTGGGAGCGCCCCGGCGCTTCGCCTCCTCTCCGAGCCCGGAGTCCTTGAACCTCCACCACATGCCCGTCCTCGCGACGACGTTCGTCGGACGCGAAACGGAAGTCGCCGAATGCCAGGCGATGCTCGTTCGCGCCCCAGTCGTGACATTGGCGGGGCCGGGAGGCTGCGGAAAGACGCGCCTCGCCCTGCGGGTGGCCGAGAGCTGGGTCCATGAATGTCCCGATGGCGTCTGGTTCGTCGATCTGGTCCCGGTCGCGGACTCGGAGCGCGTCGTACCCACGATCCTCTCGGCGCTCGGAGTCCGGGAGGAATCGGGAGCGCCGCTCGAGAGGCTCGAACAATCGCTCCGCGACAAGAACCTGCTCCTCGTGCTCGACAACTGCGAGCACCAGATGGAGCCCTGCGCGCAGGTCGCCCATGCGCTCCTCAGGGCCTGTCAAGGAGTCCGGGTCCTCGCCACGAGTCGGGAAGCGCTCCGGATTCCCCAAGGCCTTACGTTCGAGGTGCCGGCGCTCCAGACGCCAGGAGCTGAGAGCTCGTATGACGTCGCGGAGCTCGCGAAGGTCGCCTCGGTTCGGCTCTTCTGCGATCGCGCGGCGCGCGCGCGGCCGGGATTCACCCTGTCCCAGAGAAACGCGGCCGATGTGGCGGAAATCTGCCGGAGGCTCGACGGAATCCCGCTCGCGATCGAGCTCGCGTCCTCGCGCGCATCGGTTCTCGCGCTCAAGGAGATCCGTTCCCGGCTCGATCGGCGCTTTCAGCTGCTCGAGGGACGTGCGGCGACTCCGGGGCATCGGACCCTGCGGGCGACCATGCAGTGGAGCTACGAGCAGCTCACGAGCGAAGAGCGGGCCCTGTTCCGCGGGCTCTCAATCTTTGCGGGAGGGTGGACGTTCGAGTCGGCGAATGCGGTCTGCGGAGCGGACAGGGACGAGTTCGCCGTTCTCGACCTCCTGACACGTCTCCGCGAGAAATCGCTCGTGGCCTCGGATCCCGTGGAAGACGAGGCCCCGCGGCAGTACTACCTCGAGACGATCCGCGAGTTCGCTCGAGAGCAGCTCGAGGACTCGGGAGAAGAAGACCCTTTCCGTGCGCGGCATCTCCGCTACTTCGTGGGGCTGGCGGAGGAGGCCGCATCCCAGCTGACCGGCCCGGAACAGGGGGCTTGGCTATCTCGACTGAACGCGGAGCACGCCAACCTTCTGGCAGCGCTTGCCCACGGTGCGGTGACCGGAGACCGCGGGCAGCTGCTCCGACTGACTGCTGCGCTCTGGAGGTTCTGGCTGGCGCGCGGCCATTTCGTGATCGGACGCCAGGCGGTAGACGAGGCGCTCGGCCTCGATGCGACCCGGGAACCGACACGCGCCCGCGCCGAGACCCTTCTCGGCGGGGCCGCACTGGCGTTCCATCTCCACGATGGAGCTAAGGGGCGAGCCTACTGCGACGAGGGCATCGGAATCTTCCGAGTACTCGGCGACACCATGGGAGAGGCCCACACGCTCGTCGCGCTCGGAAATCTCGATCTCGGGGATTCCCATTACGCCGCCGCCAGGTCGTACTACGAGCAGGCCCTGGCCCGATATCGGGAGGCGGGTTATCGCCGGGGCATCGGCATCGCGCTCAGCAATGCGGGGCGCGTGGCGGAGCTCCAGGGAGATTTCGAGGCGGCCGCTCGCCTGTCAGAAGAGGGGCTCGTTCTGGTCCGCGAGGTCGGCGATCTCGGATCGACGGCCCTTCGGCTCTCGTCGCTGGGACACATCCTGCTCCAGCTAGGCGAACCCGAGCGCGCTCGAGCCCATTTGACAGAGAGTCTCGCGATGGTGGAGGAGCTGCGCGATCGGCGCGCGGGGGAGCTCGCGCTCGAACGGTCGGCCGCGCTTCTCGAGGTTTCGGGGCGGGCGCGGGACGCGGTGGTCTTGATGGCCGCGGCGGAGTCCTTGTCCCAAGACATGGGCAGCCCGCTCACCCCGAGGGAGCGGTCCGATCGTGATGCGCTGACCGACCGGCTCCGATCCGCCCTTGGAGACGAGTTCGAGCGCGCGTGGGCCGATGGGTGCGGACTGAAACTCGAGCCTGCGATCCGGAAGGCCCTTGCCTGTCTGGATCCTACGGATGCCTCCACGCGCGGTCAGGCGCCGACCGCAGCGCTGCTCGAAGACATCCGGGCCGGGGATCCACGCGCGGCCGGCCGGCTGGCTGGTCGGTATCTTCCGATCCTTCGCCGCTGGGCCCATGGCCGCCTACCGGGGCGTGCACGGGATCTGGCGGACACGGAGGATCTCGTGCAGGTTGCCTTGATCCGCGGCCTCGGTCGCGTCGGGAGCTTCGAGCAGCGGCGAACGGGGGCGTTCTTTTCGTACATGCGGCAGATCATCCGGAACCAGATCCGTGACGAGATGCGGCGCGCTTTGAGCCGCGCGGATGTCGAAGAATTGTCGTCGGACTTCCCGGACGATGGTGCCTCGCCGTTGGAGGAGGCGATCGAGCGGGAGTCGATGGAACGCTACGAGGCCGCGCTGGCCACCCTTCCCGAGAAGCAGCGCGAAGCCCTCGTCATGCGCCTGGAGATGGGGTTCACCTACCGCGAGATCGCCGAAATGCAGGGCAGCCCCTCGGAAGAGGCGGCCCGGATCTCGATCCGGCGTGCGCTCGCCCGTTTGAAACAGCACCTGCCCCAGTCCGGCTCAACCCAGGGCTGAGCCCACGCCGCCCCGCGGCGTCCACCAGCGGGCGCGTCCCCCCTGTCCGGTTTTCCCCGATCCTTCCGTTGTCCCCATCAGAGTCCCGGAGATCCGAACCGCAGGCGCGACGGGCGTCCCGGTGCCGGCGGATCCCGGAGCGCCGGCCGGGGCCGAATCGGCCCCGGCCTCCTGAACGGGGGAACCAAGTCATGCCGACCACACGACTGCCTCAATCCAGTATCTGCCGTCTCCTGACGGCCGCCCTCATGGCGGCGGCCACGATCGTGTCACCGCCGCGCGCCGTCGCCCAATGGATTACGGACGGCGAACCCGTCGCCCCCCCTCGAACCGCTCAAGTCCAGCCTCGGATCGCTCTCGACGGGACGGGCGGGGCCATCATGGTGTGGCAGGACGTTCATACGTGTCGCGGGGACGCGGACATCTTCGCCCAGAGGTTCGATGCCGCGGGCAATCCCCTCTGGGGAACCGACGGGGTCCCGGTCTGCACGGTGATCGATGCCCAGTCACAGCCGCAGATCGTCACCGATCTCGCGGGCGGCGCGATCATCTTCTGGCATGACTATCGCAGCGGAGCCAACCTCGACATCTATGCGCAGCGGATCAGCCCCACAGGCGCGACCCTCTGGGCCCCCGGCGGCATCCCCATCTGCAACGTGCTCGGGAATCAGTCGTTCGTACAGCACTTCACCCACGCGGCCGTCTCGGACGGCGCGGGCGGGGCCCTGGTTGTCTGGAGCGATACGCGGTCCGGGGGGCCCAACTTCTATATCCAGCACGTCACCTCGTCCGGGTCTTCGGTCTACGCGGCGAACGGAATCCCCGTCGCGGCCCTGCCGGCGACTCAGCTGAATCCCGCCATCTGCAACGACAATGCGGGTGGAGCGATCGTGACTTGGATCGATGACCGTAGCGGCGATTGGAATCTCTATGCTCAGCGCATCAGCGCGGTCGGCGTCACGATGTGGCCCGCAGGCGGCGTTTCGGTGTGCTCGGCTCCGAACGTTCAGGATTTCGCGACGATCGTCGCCGACGGGGCTGGAGGCGCGATCATAAGCTGGCAGGACGCGCGCAACCCTGCCAATGTGGATGCGTACGTCCAGAGGCTGAAGAGCACCGGGGGGAACGTCTGGCCGCTCGACGGCCTCGACATTTCACCGGTTCCGGGCACGCAGTACTCCCCCCAAGTCGTCTCGGATGGCGCCGGCGGGGCGGTGGTTGCCTGGACCGATGCCGGCGACATCCGAGCCCAGCGAGTGGATTCCCAAGGGGCCTTCCTCTGGCCTTATCTGGCCGGGCTCCCGGTGAGCGTCGCTCCGACCACGGAATGGATTCAGCAGATTGCGCCGGATGGAGCCGGTGGTGCGATGATCACCTGGCAGGATACGGGGATCGACGGACTCTACGATCTCTACGCGCAGCGAGTCACCGCCGCCGGTGCGCTCGCGTGGGGCGGCAGCGTCCCGATCTGCAGGGCCATCGGTCTACAGGAGTACGACGAGGTGATCCCGGACTTGACCGGTGGCGGGATCGTGGTCTGGCAGGATCGGCGAAGCGGCCCCTTCGCGCCATCGTTCGTCGGATATGATATCTACGCACACCGCGTGGACGGCGCGGGGACGCTGCTCTGGAATCCGAATGGGACCGTCGTCGCAGCACCCGCTGTTCCGCAGTCCGCCCCCGCGATCGCCCCGGACGGCCTCGGGGGAGCAGTAGTCGCCTGGGAGGATCACAGGGATGCCTGCGACGGCGACATCTACGTCCAGCGGCTGGACGCCTCGGGAGGCCGGCATGCCGGACTGGACGGCCGGCTGGTCTGTGGCGCAGTGGGGAGCCAGCAGGGTCCCCAGGTCTGCTCCGACGGCGCCGGCGGCGGCATCGTGGTCTGGACCGACGAGCGCAGCGGGAATGCCGACATCTACGCCCAGCGCGTGAACGACACCGGCGTCAGCCTCTGGCCGCCGTCGCACGGGATCCCCGTCTGCATCGATCCGGATCCCCAGTCCCACGCGGTCATCGTGGCGTGCGAGTCGGGAGGAGCGATCATCGTCTGGTACGACCAGCGGGGCGGCGGCGACCAAATCTTTGCGCAGAAGGTCACGAGTGCCGGCGCCATCGCGCCGGGATGGCCCGTGAACGGCCTCGCCGTGATCACGGGGATCGTCTCGCAGCAGTTCTCGCCGCAGGTGGCCTCGGATGGCGCCGACGGGTGCATCGTCGCCTGGGAAGATATGCGGTCCGGAAAGGCCGACATCTACGTTCAGCGGATCGACCAGCTCGGAGTGCGGCAATGGCTGGCCAGCGGGCAGCCCGTGTGCACCGCCGTGGGAGACCAGCTCGACCCGCGCCTCGTGATCGATGGGGCGAAGGGAGCGATCGTGACGTGGGAGGACTATCGGGCCGGGAATATCGACATCTACGCTCAGCGCGTGAAGGCTGGCGGCGCTCCGTCCTGGCCCGTGGACGGCATCCCCGTCGATGCGGATGCCGACATTCAGAAGCAACCCGTCCTCGCGGCGGACGGATCGGGCGGCGCTATCCTCGCCTGGAGGGACGAGGGCGGCATCGCGTTCCACGTCGATGCGCAGCGGCTGAATTCGTCAGGAACGCTACTCTGGGCGCCATCGGGAGTTCCGGTCTGCATTGGCCCGGGACCCCAGGAGGACCCGGTGATCACGGCCGACGGAGCCGGAGGCGCCGTGGTCGCGTGGCATGACGCTGGGGGTGGATCGGGCGATATTCACGCGCAGCGACTCGATGCTTCGGGCGCCGCGCACTGCGGGTCGTGTGGCGTGACGGTCTGCGCCGCGCCGGAGAACCAGTACGCAGCGGTGATCGCCCCGGACGGCGTGGGAGGCGCGATCATGGCGTGGACCGATCCTCGGAGCGTGCACGTGGGAGACCAGGAGATCTACGCCATGCGGCTGGCCCCGGAGTGCGGCGCCTATGCGACAGGGGTCGAGTCGGAGCCGGCGCCCGCGCCGAAGGAGCGCCCCATCCAGAACCGGCCCAACCCGTTCAATCCGGAGACCGTCATCTCCTACGAGCTGGCCAAGGCCGGGCACGTGCGGATCGATCTCTTCGATGCCTCAGGACGACGCGTGCGGACGCTCGTGGACGCTTCTCAGGAAGTCGGTCACCAGGAGACCCGGTGGAACGGCGAGCTCGCATCCGGGCAGCCCGCTCCGAGCGGCGCCTACTTCTACAAGGTCACCTTCCCGGATGGTGTCACCGCGTCCAAGAAGATGGTGCTCTTGAGATAACCGTCGGTCTGCGACGGATCACGGCCGCGGCGCATGCCTCCATGCGTCGCGGCCAAAGAATGACGGCTCGGCCCACTAGCCCGCACATCGTTGGAACCAGGCCTGGTTCGCGAACGTCTTACCTACGATGACAGCAACCCGGACCACCACCCGACTCGCCTTCGATGAATCCACCTACCCTCAAGGCCACGCCCAGGCCAAGCACGATCACGAATTCGCGAACATCAGCATCGTCCTGTCCGGCTCCATCGAGGAGCGCGTGGGGAGGCGGAGCCACGATGGGGTCGCGGGCGACGTGGTCTACAAGCCGGCGGGAATTCCACATGCGAACCGGTGCCGTTCGAATGGTGCGCGTCTCTTCCGCATCGAGCTCCATGGGACAGGTATCGACGACTCGCTGGGCAAGGGCAATCTCCGTAACTACGCGTGGGCGTCCGGAGGACCACCGCTTGCCTTGATGCTCCGTGCCCGTCGCGAGCATTGGCAATCGGATCCTGAAACCGATCTGGTTCTCGAGTGCCTCGCTCTGGAGGTTCTCGCGCGACTGCCCGGCGGCGACGCGCGCTCGCGAGATCGCGGCGCACGCGACGCGCGCGGCCCGGAGCCGCCCTGGTTTCGGCGGCTCCTCGACCTGTTGCATGCGCGCTCGGACGAGCCGCTTCGCGTGTCCTCACTCGCCCACGAAGTGGGGGTGCATCCGGTCTACCTGGCGCGCGTGTTTCGAAAGCGCCTCCATGGGACCGTCGGCGACTACGTGCGCTGGCTGCGACTGGCACGATCGATCGAGGGGATGAGGCACCGCGGGCGCCCGCTCGCGGACATCGCCCTGGAAGCCGGCTTCTACGACCAGGCCCACTTCAGCCGGACGTTTCGCTCCGGTCTGGGCCGATCTCCGGCTGCCTACCGCCGGGAGATCTGAGCCCCACCCCCTAGGTTTCACCGGTACAAGATGCCTTCCGGCCGGAATCGCTACGCTTCGTGCCGTTCCGGTCGACGCGTCTTTCGGAGGCTCACGCTCATGCTCGGACGTCGTTTCGCGCTCGCACTCATCGCACTCGGCGCATTCCTGCCCGGCAGCGCAGGCGCAGCGCCCTCACCCTCGGACTCGATCGATATTCAGCCGCCTCTCGTTCTCGGAAACGTGGACGTAAACGCCACGTCGATCGTGTTCTCCCTCGCTGGCGATCTCTGGGTCGTCGATCGCGCTGGCGGCCGTGCACGTGCGCTCACACAAGGCGTCGGGGAGGACGACATGCCGTTCCTCTCGCCGGACGGCAATCGCATCGCGTGGACTCGGGGCGATGGCGCCGGCGGCGGTGATGTCTGGGTGGCATCGAGCGGGGGCGGGGACGAGCGCCAGGTCACCTTTCATCCGAAAGTCGAGATCCTGAGGGACTGGTCGGCGGACGGGACCACGCTGTTGATGACCTGCAACAGGGACGGAGACGGCCTGACCCGCCTCTACACGGGCTCGCCTTCCGGGGGCGCCCAGATCATGCTGCCGCTTCCCTCGGCCTACCAGGGGTCGCTCTCGCCGGACGGGAAACAGGTCGTGTACCAGCCGTACTCGATCCCGTTCGAGAGAAGCGAGTGGAGGTACTACCGCGGAGGCTCGACGAGCCCGCTCTGGATCGTCGACCTGGCGACGAGCCGCGTCGTGGACCGCCTCCCTCGGAAGAACGAAAACCTCAGGTATCCGATGTGGCGCGGGGATCGCATCTACTATCTCTCCGACGCCACCGGCGTGATGAATCTCCATGTGTACGACACCCGCACGAAGCGCGACCGGAGCCTGACCTCCTTTCGAGACCACGGCGTCGACGCGGCCGGGATCGGGCCGGACACGATCGTGTTCACCCGGCAGGGGCGCATCCATCTGTTCGACCTCGAGACCGAGACATCGCACGAAGTCGCGATCACCCTGAGTGTGCCCGCCGCGGGACGCGCGCCGAGGACGGCCTCTCTGGCCGACTATCTCGAATCGGCCGTGCCGTCGCCGACCGGGGATCGCCTGGCCCTCGAGGCTCGCGGCGACATCTTCGTCCTGGATCGCGCGAGCGGACGAATTCGAAACCTCACCCAGACCCCGGGTGTCGCGGAGCGAAGCCCCGCCTGGTCGCCGGACGGCGCCCGGATCGCCTATTTCTCGGACGCCTCGGGCGAGTACGCGCTCCATGTGAGAACGGCCGACGGCGCGGGCGCGGCGCGAGTGGTTCGCATCGAGGATCATCCCACCTTCTACCGTCACATCGACTGGTCGCCGGACGGGAAGCGCCTCGCCTTCAGCGATGCGCGGCTTCGGCTCTGGGTCGTCGACACGCGCGACGGCAAGGCACGCGTCATCGATCAATCGGAGTACGTCGCGCAGGGGGCGTTCCAGACCACGTGGACGAAGGACGGCGCCTGGCTCGCCTACGCAAAGGCGGACGGCCGCGGACGGCGCGCGATCCGCGTCTGGAGCGCCGGAGCGTCACAGGGCACAACGGTCACCGATTCCCTCACGCATGCGGACAACCCGGTCTTCGACCGGACCGGACGCTACCTCTATCTCACGTCCAGCAACGACGCGCGGATGGCGCCGGCGAGCGACATCGGGTGGGCGATCCTCTCCTCGATCTGGCACGAACCCCTGGTCACGGAGCGGCTGCACGTGGCCGTGCTCTCGAAGGATGAACCAGCGCCATTTCTGGTGGGGCCGTTCACGCCGAATCCCGGCGTGGACCCTCGTGGTCTCGCCGCAGCGACTCGAGTCGACCTGCCTGGTCTCGGCAGCCGGATCCTTCCCATTCCCGCTCCGCCGCGCGACTACGTCGAGCTCGCGGCCGGGGAGCCCGGCGTCGTCTACGTGCGCCCCATCGACTATCCTCCCGCGCCGGGCTCGCCCGCACCTGCGCGCACTCCGCTGATCCGCATCGATCTCTCGAAGCCGCGCGAGGAGACGAAGCTCCTGGACGACGTCGACTGGTTCCAGGTCGGAGGCGGTGGCAAGGACATCGTCTACCGCGTGGGGTCCGATACCGGATGGCTGCACTTGCGATCCGATGGCACGGCGGACACGCTGGCCGTTGCGATCGACTCGGCCCGGATCGATGTGAACCCTCCTGTCGAATGGCATCAAATCGTCCGCGAGGCGTGGCGCCAGATGCGCGACACCTTCTACGATCCCAACCTCCACGGGCGCGATTGGGTCGCCCTGGAGAAGGAGACCGCTGCGTACCTGCCCGGGATCACGTGGCGTCAGGATCTGAACACACTCCTCCGGCGAATGCTCTTACAGGTATCCGTCAGCCACCTTCAGGTAGGGGGCGGGGATGATGGAGGCATGCCGCGCACCGCGGCGCGTATCGCCGGGGACTTGGCCGTCGACCTCGAGCCCGCGAACGGGAAGCTTCGCATCGCGAAGATCTACCGGAGCGGACCCTTCGCACTCGCGAGCCGAGCTGCAGTCGCGGCCCTCGATCTCCCCGGGCTGAACGTCCACGAGGGGGATTACCTGCTGGCGATCGAAGGAAAACCGCTGGCTGCCGGAGACGACGTGTACCGGTTTCTGGTGGGCACAGCCGGCAAGCCGACCCGGATCACGGTTTCGTCACGGCCAGACAGCTCGGGAGCGCGGACCCTCACGGTCGTGCCCACGGCCGGCAGCAACACGATCCGGCGCTATGCATGGGCCGCGGCCAATCGAAAGCGCGTCGAGGAACTGTCTGGGGGGCGTCTGGGCTACGTCTATGTTCCCGATTACGGCGACGGTATCGAGAACTTCCTGGCGGGTTTCCTCGGCTACGCCGGGAGGGTCGAAGGTCTCGTCATCGACCAGCGATTCAACAATGGTGGCATCACACCCGACGTACTGATCGAGATGCTGCGCGCGGAGCCTTGGTATGCCTACCGCTACCGGTACGGAGCCGACGTCGTCGTCCCGCAGAACACGTTCGACGGTCCCAAGGTGCTGATCATCAATGAGAGGAACGGCTCGGCGGCCGAGACGGGTGTCTTGATGGCCAAGCTGACCCAAGCCGCAATTCTGGTGGGCAGGCCGACCTACGGCGCCGGCATCGGCGCCGCTCTCGATCAACCGGACCTGATCGACGGGGGCAGGATCGCGATCCCGAACCGTGCGGCGTACGATCCCGCGGGCACGTGGGGGATCGAGAACATGGGTGTGGCGCCCGACATCACGGTCGAGCTCGATCCCGAGTCCTGGCGCGCGGGAAAGGATCCGCAGCTCGAGGCGGCGGTGAAGGCGGGACTCGACGCT
>Ga0111539_10000272_pt1 | contig 61744 bp, 56 predicted proteins | sample RhiMethybrSRZTD1_FD_79667 | JGI IMG/M metagenome (GOLD analysis project Ga0111539, IMG submission 79667) | Populus rhizosphere microbial communities from Tennessee, USA - Rhizosphere MetaG P. TD hybrid SRZTD1 (version 2) (version 2) | ecosystem: Host-associated > Plants > Roots > Rhizosphere >...
CACGACGCCGCGTCACCTTGACAAGGTCCGGACCCGATACTAGCGTCCCTGACCGAGATCTCCCCGAACGGATGCGGAACCGCCAGGAGGGCGGGCCCGATTGCGAGATCCCCCGCGCCCGACCGGGAGAGCGCACGCGATGTCCAACACCCTGAAGACGACGTTCCTCCTGGCGCTCATGACCGCCCTGCTCCTGTGGATCGGGCAGGCGCTCGGAGGCTCTCAGGGGCTTGTCCTCGCGCTGATCATGGCGGGGGCGATGAACATCGGCTCGTGGTGGTTCTCCGACCGCATCGTCCTCCGCATGTACGGGGCGCGCGAGCTGTCGCAGTCGGACGCGCCTGAGCTGTACTCGATCGTGCACGAGCTCGCGCTCTCGGCCGGCATGCCCATGCCGCGTCTCTACATGGTGCCGAGCGAGGCGCCGAACGCGTTCGCCACCGGGCGGAGCCCGTCGCACGCTGCGGTGGCCGTCACCGAGGGTATCATGCGCATGCTCTCCCGCGCCGAGCTGCGCGCCGTGCTCGCGCACGAGCTCTCCCACGTCCGCAACCGCGACACGCTGATCAGCGCCATCGCGGCCACGCTCGCCGGCGTGATCCTCATGGTCGCGCGCATGGCGCAGTTCGGGGCGCTGTTCGGCGGCTTGCGCCGGGACGACCGCGACGGCGCGAGCGGCCTCGAGCTGCTTGTGATGATCGTCGTCGCCCCGCTGGCGGCCATGCTGATCCAGATGGCGGTCTCGCGGTCGCGCGAGTTCCAGGCCGACGCCAGCGGCGCGCAGATCTCGCACAGCCCGAACGACCTCGCGTCCGCGCTCGAGAAGATCGCCGCCGCCTCGGGCCGTCTCGCGCTGCCGGCGGGACCCGCGACCGCACATCTGTGGATCGTGAACCCGCTCCGCGGCAGCTGGATCGCAAACCTGTTCAGCACGCATCCGCCGGTGGAGGAGCGCATCCGGCGGCTGCGGGCGATGGCCTACTGAGCGCAGGGCGGCGCCTCCGGCCCCCGAAGGGGACGGCGCTCGACCGAGAGTCGCTCGCAGGAGTCACGTGGACGAGGACAGGGAAGGCCAACGCGGATTCACCGTGAAGGACCGGCGTCGGTTCTCGGAGACCGGTGACGTTCGCGAGTCGGACGCGGCGCCGTCGCCGGAGCCCGAGGCTCCCCCGCCGACGGGGTCCAGGCCGGCGTCTCCACCGGAGGCGGGGCCCGCCGCCGCGCCGGAGCCGGGCGGGCCGACCGAGCCGGTCACCTTCTCCACGTTCGTCCTCGGCCTCAGCACGCAGGCGCTCCTGCATCTCGGCGAGATCCCGAATCCGGTCACCCGGACCGTGGAGACCGACCTCGAAGCCGCGCGCCAGGTCATCGACATCCTCGGCATGCTGGCGGACAAGACGCGCAACAACCTCGAGCCGGGCGAGCAGTCGCTGCTGGAATCGGCTCTCTACGACCTCCGCATGCGATACGTCGAGTTGCGGCGGGCGGGTGCGAAGGAAAAACGATGATACTGCGTACGAATCGGGGCGCTCTGCTCCTGGTGGCGCTCCTCGGCTTCGCCGTCGGGCTCGCGGTGAGCCTGCGCGTCGACTTCCAGAAGAGCGAAGCGATCAACCTGTTCGGAGGATCCGAGAAGCCCGCGGCCCCCGTCCCGACGGCTCCGGCACCGACGGTGGCGCTCCCGGACTTCTCCGGGCTCGCGCAGCAGATCTCCCCGTCGGTCGTGAACATCTCCTCGACGCAGACGCAGGAGATGCGGGGGCCGAGCATGGGCGGGCCGCGCGGCCCGGGAGGTCCTGGCGGTCCCGGTGGTCCCGGTGGTCCGGGCGGGCCCGAGGGGGACCCGTTCCACGATTTCTTCGAGCCGTTCGAACGCTTCTTCGGTCCCCCGCGGCGGGGACCGTTTCGTGCCAAGAGCCTCGGCTCCGGCTTCGTGATCGACGCCGGCGGTTACATCATCACGAACAACCACGTCGTGGAGAACGCGGACGAGATCATTGTCCGCCTGTCCACCGGCAAGGAATTCAAGGCGAAGGTCGCCGGGCGTGACCCGAAGACCGACATCGCGCTCATCGAGATCTCGGGGGCGAGCGACCTGACGCCGGTCACCCTCGGCAACTCCGAGGATCTGAAGGTCGGGCAGTGGGTGGTCGCCATCGGCAACCCGTTCGGCCTCGAGAACACCGTCACCGCCGGTATCGTCAGCGCCCTCGCCCGCCACATCAATCAGGGCCCGTACGACGACTTCATCCAGACCGACGCCGCGATCAATCCCGGGAACTCCGGCGGGCCGCTCCTCAACACGCGCGGCGAGGTCGTGGGCATCAACACCGCGATCTTCAGCCGCAGCGGGGGCAACATCGGTATCGGCTTCGCGATCCCGATCGGCCTCGCAAAGGAGATCGTGCCCCAGCTTAAGGACAAGGGGCACGTCACGCGCGGCTGGCTCGGGGTCATGATCCAGAAGGTCACACCGGACATCGCCGAGACGCTCGGGCTTCCGGAGTCGAAGGGTGCGCTCGTCGCCGACGTCGTGAAGGAGGGGCCGGCCGAGCAGGCCGGGTTGAAGCAGGGTGACGTCATCGTCGAGTACGACGGCAAGCCGATCAACGACTCCGCCGAGCTCCCGCTGCTGGTGGCGCGGACGCCCGTGGGGAAGAGCATCAAGGTGAAGGTCATCCGCGACAAGTCGGTGCAGCACTTCGAAATCAAGATCGCCGAGTTGAAGGACGAGGAGGTCGCCGTCGCCGGCGGTGGCGGGACCGTCGAGCGCCTCGGGCTCAGCGTGCAGACGCTGACGCCGGATCTCGCCGAGAACCTCGGTCTCGATCGCACGCTGAAGGGCGTGGTCGTGACGCAGGTCGACCCCGACGGACCCGGCGCGGAGGCGGGCCTCCGCCGGGGCGACGTGATCCTCGAGGTGAACCGCCAGCCGGTGAAGGACGCCGACGCGTATCGGAAGGCGCTCAAGGAGGCCGGGGACGGGAAGAGCGTGCTCTTCCTCGTGCGGCGCGGCGACAACACGATCTTCCTCGCCGTGAAGCCCTCCGGCTGACGTGGTCGTCCTCGGCATCGAGAGCTCCTGCGACGATTCCGCCGCCGCCGTCCTGCGGGACGACACGCTCCTCTCCTCGGTCGTCTCGTCGCAGGACGCGGTGCACGGGCCGTACGGCGGCGTCGTCCCGGAGCTGGCGTCGCGGCATCACGTCCGGAACCTCCTCCCCGTCGTCGATTCCGCCCTGGCGCGCGCCGCGCTGACGTTGAGCGACGTAGACGGCGTCGCCGTCACCTGCGGGCCGGGTCTCGTGGGCTCGCTGCTCGTCGGCCTCACGGTCGCGAAGGGCATCGCGCAGCGCCGCCGCCTGCCGCTCGTGGGCGTGAACCATCTTGAGGGGCATCTCCTCGCCGTCGACCTGGCGCCGGGCCGGAGCGGGCCGGTGCCGTTTCCGTATCTCGCGCTGCTGGTCTCGGGGGGGCACACGGGCCTCTATCTCGCGCGCGGCCAGGGCGACTACGCCTGCCTCGGCCGGACGCGCGACGATGCCGTCGGTGAGGCGTTCGACAAGGCCGCCAAGCTGCTCGGCCTCGGATATCCCGGGGGGCCCGTCATCCAGCGCACCGCCGCGAACGGCGATCCGCGGGCCGTGCGCTTCCCGCGCGCGCACGTGAAGCGCGGGCGCTGGGACTTCAGCTTCAGCGGCTTCAAGACCGCGCTCCGTGAGCACGTGGCCCGCGCCACGCCCACGCCCGCCGGCCTGCCGGATCTCGCCGCGAGCATCCAGCAAGGGCTGGTGACGATGCTCGTCGACACCACGATCGACGCGCTCCACGCGACGGGCGTCGAGCGCATGGTCGTCTCGGGCGGCGTGGCCGCGAACGCACGCCTGCGCGCCCGGCTCACCGAGGACGCGGCGGCGCTCGGCGTCGAGGTGCTGTTCCCGCCGCCGAATCTGTGCACGGACAACGCCGCGATGATCGCGCGCGCCGGGCTGCCGCGGCTGGCGCGCGGCGAATCCGATACGCTCGACCTCGGCGCGGACGCCGATCTGCCGTTCGGCGTCCCCTGGACGGGCTGATGGGAGCGCGGCGGGAGGCGCGAGAGGCGCTGGCCGCCGCCGGCCTCCGGCCGCGGAAGCGGTGGGGGCAGCACTTTCTCTGCGACGCGGCCGTCGCCCGCCGCATCGTCGACACCGCGGAGCTCGGAGCGGCCGGCAGCGCGCTGGAGATCGGGCCCGGTCTCGGTGCCCTCACCGACGAGCTCGCGCGGCGCGTGGCGCGCCTCTACTGCGTCGAGATCGACCGCGCGCTGGCGGCGCGTCTCATGGAACGGTTCGCGGACGACGACCGCGTCCAGATCATCGTCGGCGACGTCCTCGAGCTGCCCCTCGCGGACATGGTCGCGGCGCCGACGACGGTGGTGGCGAACCTGCCCTACAACGTCGCGAGCCCGGTGCTGTTCCGGCTGCTCGACCTGCGGACGCGCTTCCCACGCGCGGTCCTCATGCTGCAGCTCGAGATGGCGGAGCGCCTGACGGCGCCTCCGGGCTCCAAGACCTACGGGGCCAGCTCCGTCGTCGTGCAGGCCTTCGCGCAGGCGCGGATCGCGTTCCGCGTGTCGCGCCGGAGCTTTCTCCCGCCCCCCGACGTGGACTCCGCCGTGGTCGATATCCGCTGGTCGGCGACGCCCCGCGCCGACGTCGGCGACCCCGACCTGTTCCGCGCCGTCGTGCGCGCCGCGTTCGGCCAGCGGCGGAAGATGCTCCGGAACTCCCTCCGTCCGCTGGTCGAGGCCCGGGGGCTTCCGGCCGGGGCGTCCGAGGCGGCGCTCCGCGCGGCGGCGATCGATCCGACCGCCCGCGCGGAGACGCTCGACCTGGCGGCATTTGCGCGTCTCACCCGCGCGCTGCAAACCTAGCGCGTGCCCGAGCTTCCCGAGGTCGAGACCGTCGTCCGCTCACTCGCGGGGGAGCTCGTCGGGCGGCTCGTAGTCGCGGTCACGCTGCGTGAGCGGCGGCTCCGTGGCGGCGTCGCGGCGGATTTTGCCGCGCGGCTCCGCGGGCGCCGGATCGTCCGCCTCGACCGCCGCGGCAAGTACCTGCTCGCCCGGCTCGACGACGGGGCCGTCTGGCTCGTGCACCTCGGAATGACCGGCCAGCTCACTCTCGCCGCGGCCTCGCGTCCCGACCGCGTGCACGACCACGTGGTGGTCGCGCTCGACGACGGGCGGCTCCTCACGTTCAACGACGCGCGTCGCTTCGGGCGGGTCGCCGTCGTCGCGGCCGAGACGCTCCGGGACGAAGCGGGGGACGGCATCGATCCGCTGGCGGACGGGTTCACGGCGGAGGCGCTCTTCGCCCTCACGCGCCGGCGGCGGACGAGCATCAAGGCGCTCCTCATGGACCAACGGCACGTCGCCGGGCTCGGCAACATCTACGTGAACGAGATCCTGTTCCATGCCGGCATCCGGCCGCGGCGGCGCGCGGGACGGCTCGCGCGTGCGGAATGCGAGCGGCTGGTCGCGTCGACGCGCGGGGTCCTGGAGGAGGCGATCCGGCGCGGCGGCTCGTCCATCTCGGACTACAGGGACGGCCTCGGGCGCACGGGCGAGTTCCAGCTCCGGCATCACGTGTACGACCGCGCCACGGAGCCCTGCCGGCGCTGCGGAACGTCGATTCGCAAGCACGTGCACGCGGGACGGTCGAGCTTCTACTGTCCTCGGTGCCAACGTTGACGAATCGCGGTCGCCGCTTCCTCGTCGCGCTGCTCCTGGCGGGCGCCGTGGTCGCCGTCTACTGGCCCGTCCTCGGCTTCGAGTTCGTCAGCTACGACGACTCGATGTACGTGACGCGAAACCGCGAGGTGCAGCGGGGTCTCGGCGCCGAGTCTCTGTGGTGGGCCTGGACGACGCTCTACGCGGCCAACTGGCAGCCGCTCACGTGGATGTCGCACATGGTCGACTGGGATATCTACGGTCCGCGTCCCGCCGGGCACCACGCCACCAGCGTGCTTCTCCACGCCGCGAACACGCTCCTCCTCTTCGCACTGCTCGACCGAACGACCGGGTCGCCGTGGCGGGGCGCGCTGGTCGCGGCCCTCTTCGCGCTCCACCCGCTCCGTGTGGAGTCCGTCGCCTGGGTCTCCGAGCGGAAGGACGTGCTCAGCGCATTCTTCTGGTTCCTGACGCTCCTCGCGTACGTCCGCTACGTGCGCGCGCCGAGCGCCGGACGCTACGCGCTGGTCGCAGTCGGGCTCGTGCTCGGCCTGGCCGCGAAGCCGATGGTCGTGACGCTGCCCTTCACGCTCCTGCTGCTCGACTACTGGCCACTCGCACGGTTCGGTGGTGCGGCGCGGACGGCCACCGCATGGCGCTTGGTCCGCGAGAAGCTCCCGCTCATCGTGCTCGTCACGGCGGCGTCGACGCTCACGATCGTCGCCCAGCGACGCGGCGGGGCGATGGGACCGCTGTCGGAGCATCCGCTCGGTGTCCGGATCGGGAACGCCGTCGTCTCGTACGTGAGCTATCTCGGGAAGGCGCTCTGGTCGCAGAGTCTCTCCATCCTCTATCCCCATCCGGGTGGCTCGCTCCCCGAATGGCGCATCGTCGCCTCCGCCGCCCTACTGCTCGTCGTGACGGCCGTCGCGCTGCGCGAGCGGCAGCGGCGGCCGTACCTCTTGGTCGGTTGGCTCTGGTACCTGGTGACGCTCGCGCCCGTGAGCGGGCTCATCCAGGCGGGCGAGCAGGGGATGGCCGACCGGTTCACGTACGTCCCCCTCGTCGGCATCTTCGTCGGCGCCGTGTGGCTCCTGCCGAGCCCGCGCGGCGCCCTGGCGGTCCTGGCGGCGCCGCTCGCGATTGCATTGCTGCTCGCGCTTGCTGCGCGGACGTCGCAGCAGCTGCCCGCATGGCAGGACTCGATGACGCTCTATACGCATGCGCTCGCCGTGAACGAGGCGAACCCGACCGCCCACGCGAACCTCGGCGCCGAGCTGGTGGGGCGGGGGCGGATCGACGAGGCCCGCGTCCACTTCGAGCGTTGCATCGAGCTCAGCCCGCGCTGCACCACGGGGCGCGACAATCTGGGTGCACTGCTCCTCGACGAGGGCAGAGTCGACGAGGCGATCGCCCGCTTCGAGGAGTCGCTGCGAATCGACCCCGATTCGGCCGAGGCGCACGAGGGGCTGGGGCAGGCCTTCGTCCGGCTGGGCCGCGGCACGGAGGCGGAAGCCGAGTACCGCGAGGCGATCCGACTCGACCCCGATCGCTTCGGAGCACGCTTCAACCTCGCCGTGCTCCTGACCGAGGACGGGCGCGCTGCCGATGCCGTCGTGCACTGGCAGGAGGCGGTCCGAATTCGTCCCGAGCATGCCGACGCGCACTACGGTCTCGGCAACGCGCTCGCCCGCCTCGGACGCGACGACGAGGCGGTGTCCGCGTACCGGGCGGCGCTCCGCGTCGATCCGAACGCTTTCGCCGCGCACTTCAACCTCGCCAACAGCCTGTCGCGCCTCGGCCGGCATGACGAGGCAGAAGAACACTACGCCGAAGCGGTGCGACTGAACCCGGACCTGGCCTCCAGGCGTCGCCGTTAGGGAAGCCCCCCGCCCCCGATCGACTTACGCGGACTCCTATCGGCGTTGCGGGTCGCCCGCGCGCACGTCGAGGGCGTCCCGGAGCCCATCGCCCAGCAGCTGCAGCGCCAGCACGGTCACCGCCAGCGCGAGCCCCGGGAAGAGCGTCACGTGGGGCGCGACCAGCAGGAACGTCCGTCCCTCGGCGATCATGCTGCCCCACGACGGTGTCGGCGGCGCGACGCCGAGACCCAGGAACGAGAGGCTCGCCTCGGCCACGATCGCCCCGGCGACGCCGAACGTCGCCTGCACCAGCAGCGTCGGGAGGGCGAGCGGCAGGAGGTGCGTCACGACGATGCGCAGGGGCCGCGCGCCGAGCGCCGCCGCGGCGTGCACGAACTCCTGCCGGCGGAGCGCCGCCACCTCGGCGCGCGCGAGTCGCGCGTACGCCGGCCACCCGAGCAGGCTGAGCGCGAGGACGACGTTTGCGAGGCTCGGTCCGAGGACGGCGGCCAGCGCGATGGCGAGGAGCAGGCCCGGAAAGGCCAGGAACACGTCGATCACGCGAACGAGCGCCTCGTCGAGCCAGCCGCCGGCCCATCCGGCGGCGGCCCCGAGCGTGACGCCGGCGAGGAGCGAGATCGAGAGCGTCGCCATGCCGACGATGAACGAGACACGCGCCCCGTACAGCAGGCGTGAGAGCACGTCCCGGCCGAGCGCGTCGTGCCCGAGGAGGTGCGCGCCGTCGGGTGGGCGGAGCCGGTCGCCGAGGGCCGTGGCGAGCGGATCCGCGGGAGCCACGAGGGGCGCTACGAAGCCGGCCAGACACAGCGCCAGCAGCACGAGCGCGCCCGTCCGGGCGCTGAGGCGGCCGCTACGAGGCATCGCGCAGCCGGGGATCGAGGGCGCGATGCAGGAGATCCGTCGCCGTGTTCACCAGGAGATACGTGAAGGCGATCGCCAGGACGCAGCCCTGCACCAGGGGATAGTCGCGCGCATCGATGGCCTGGACGACGAGCCGGCCGAGGCCCGGCCACGCGAAGATGGTCTCGGTGATGATCGCCCCGGCGAGGAGGCCGCCTGCCTGGAGCCCCGCCACGGTCGCGACCGGAGGAAGGGCGTTTCGCAGCGCATGGAGCACGAAGACCCGCCACTCGGGGGTACCCTTCGCGCGCGCCGTGCGGATCCAGTCCTCACGGAGCGCCGCGAGCATCGTCGTCCGCGTGAGGCGGACGAGGATGCCCGCCATGCCGAGCCCGAGCGTCAGCGCCGGCAGGACGACGCTCTCCGGGCCGGCACGCCCCGAGACGGGCAGCCACCCGAGCTCGATCGAGAAGACGAGGATCAGCAGCGGGCCGAGCCAGAAGCTGGGCAGGCAGGCGCCGAGGAGGCTCACGAGACGCGCGAGGCGATCGGCCAGGGAGCGCGGCCGCGACGCCGCGAGAAGGCCGAGCGGCAGGGCGAAGGCGGCGGCGAAGAGAGCCGCCGCACCCGCGAGCTCGAGCGTCGCCCCGTAGCGGCCGGCGATCACGGTGGCGACGGGTGCCCGATAGGTGATCGAGACCCCGAGGTCGCCGCGCGCGACCCGCGAGAGGAACGCGACGTACTGTGCCGCCGGCGGCCCGTCGAGCCCGAGGTCGCGCCGCAGGGCCGCGACGTCCGTGGGCGAGGCCGACTCGCCGAGCATGATCTCGACGGGGTCGCCCGGCACCGCGCGCAGGAGCGCGAACACGATGGTCGCCGCCCCGAGCATCGTCGGGAGGAGCAGGAGGAGCCGCCGGGCGAGGAGGCGCCGCACGTCAGGCGCCCAGGCCGAGCGAGGCCTGCGCCAGGCCGTGCAGGCTGCCGTCGGGGCTCGGCTCGAAGCCCTCGAGGCGGCGCGTGTGGACGACGATGCGATCCTCCCACCACAGCGGTAGCACCGGCAGCTCGCGCGCCGCCACGCGCTGGATGCGCGCGTACAGCGCGCGGCGCGACGCGAGGTCCAGCGTCACGCGGGCCTCGGCAGTCAGCCGATCCATGAGCGCGCTTGCGTACGCGCCGCGGTTGAATCCGGCGGGCGGCTGCATGGTCGAGTGGAAGGCGAAGAAGTAGAGGTCGGGATCGCCGATCCCCACCCAGGCGAGCGAGCAGAGCTCGAAGTTGCCGGCGCGGATCTGCGCATACAGCGTCCCCCACTCGTACGTCCGCACGTCGAGCGCGATGCCGATGGCCGCGAGCTGGGCCTGGATCGCCTCGGCGAGCCGCCGCCGGGCGGGCTGGCTGGACGTCTTGTAGACGAGCCGGAAGCGCGGCACCGGTCCGTCCCCGTCGGGGTCGCGGTAGCCGGCGCGGTCGAGGAGCCGCGCCGCGCGGCGCTTGTCGTGTACCGGCAGGCGGGCGGGGCCGTAGGCCCAGTGATCGGGCGCGAGCAGACCGGTCGCGGGACGCGCGGCCCCGCCGAGCACGGAGGCGACGAGCTGGTCGCGATCGATCGCCAGCGCGATCGCGCGCCGGACGCGGCGATCGGCGAGGCGGCGATCGCGGAAATTGAAGGCCAGGTAGTGGACGCTGGTGCCGGGGCCCTGGCGGACCGCGAGCTCGTGTCTTCGCCGGAGCCAGTCCAGCACCTCCGGCTCGAAGGCATCCTGAACGAACCCGAGGGTCCCTCGCCTGAGCTCGAGCACCCGGACGACCTCGTCGGGCACGATCCGGATGGCGAGCGGGCCGAGGCGCGCAGGACCGCCGGGGTAACCGGGGTTCGGCTCCAGGTCGAGGCGCTCGCCGCGGACGGCGCGCACGAGCCGGAACGGCCCCGCGCCCGTGACGACGTCATGGGGCTGCCGCGCGAGGGCGGCCGGCAGGATGCCGAGACCCGTGGCCTCGAGGAACGGCGCGTAGGGCGCCGAGAGCCGGACCACCACGGTCGTCGCGTCGGGCGTTTCGATCCCGCTCACCATCGCGAGGCTCGCCCGCTTCGGCGACGCGAGCGCCGGATCGCGGACCGCGTCGAAGGTGGCCTTCACGTCCGCCGCCGTGACCGGCGCGCCGTCCGCGAAGTGAAAATCGGCGCGCAGCCGGAACACGACCGTGTGCGCATCCGGTAGGTGCCAGGCCGACGCGATCTCCGGCACCCGCCTGGCCGTCGCGTCCGTGCGCGTGAGTGAGGCATGGAGCAGGTCGGCGAGCCGCGCCGAGTTCGCGTCCGTGCCGAAGCGGGGATCGAGGCTCTGCGGCTCGCTCGACAGCGCCATCACCAGGCCTGCCGGCGGCGACGCCGCGCGCGAGCAGGAAAACGCGAGCATGAGGGACAGCATGGCGAGGCGCATGCTTGGCCGCTTCACGTTGACTACTCTCGGAGGCGGCTGTACGATCGCAAGGCGTCGGCGGCGGCGAGCGGAAGGGTGGGGCGGCAGAGGAACGGCATGCGGATCGGCGTATTCGTATTTCTAGCCATCATGGTTCTCCGCCCGGTTCCAGCCGCGGCGGCGCCCGATCCTGACCAGTTCCCGAGGCCGGCAGCGCTCGAGCCCCAGGTCCGCTTCTGGCGCGCCATCTTCACCGAGCACTCCACCCACCAGGTGGTTCTGCACGACGCGCTCTACCTCGACAAGGTCTACAAGATCCTCGACTTCCGCCGCGAGGCGGCGGGGATGGATGCGGTCGAGCTCGAGCGCCTGAAGCGCGAGGTCACGGACCTCGAGCTCGAGCGGCTCCGCCGGACGCTGCTCTACCTCCACGAGCTCGGCCCGAATCCCCAGGGCCTCGACCCGGAGACGGCAGCCGTCTACACGCTGCTCGCCGACGACCGCTCGCCGAATCGTTTCCTCGAGGCCGCCGGGCCGAAGCGGCTGCGCAGCCAGCGCGGCCTCCGCGAGCGCTTCGCCGAGGGTCTGCGTGAATCCCGACGCTGGTTCCCAGAGATGGAGCGTATCTTCCGTGAGGCGGGGCTCCCGGTCGAGCTCACGCGGCTCCCCCTGATCGAGTCGTGCTTCAACGTGCAGGCCTACTCGAAGGCCGGCGCGGCCGGTATCTGGCAGTTCATCCCGGCCACCGGACGACGTTTCCTGCGCATCGACGCGCTGGTGGACGAGCGCCGCGATCCACTCGCCTCGACGCGCGCCGCCGCGCGCTACCTCGGCATTCTCCACGACGAGCTCGGCAGCTGGCCGCTCGCCATCACGTCCTACAACCACGGCCCCGTCGGCATCTCCCGTGCGGTCGACGAGGTCGGCAGCCGCGACATCGCCACGATCATCCGCAGCTACGACGGGGACGCGTTCGGCTTCGCGTCGCGGAACTTCTATGCCGAGTTCCTGGCGGCGCTCGACGTCGAGGGCGATCACAAGACCTACTTCGGTGACATGCCGTTCCCTCCGCCGCTCCAGGCGCGTGAGCATCGGCTCGATCGGCCGGTGGGGATTCAGGTCGCGGCGAAGATGGCGGGTACGGACCGCGGTGAGCTCGCGGAGCTGAACCCGGCGCTGGCCGACAGCGTCGTCTCGGGCCGGCGCCTCATCCCCGCCGGCTACCGCCTGCGGCTGCCCGCGAACGCCGCCGACTTCGCCACCCGCCTCGCGTCGGCGCCGGCGCCCGCCCCCGCGGCGCGGAAGGCGACCACGCGTACCGTGAAGGCCTCGAAGTCGCGGACGAAGACGCTCATCACGCATCGGGTCCGGAAGGGCGAGACCCTGTCCCACATCGCGCGGCGGCATCGCGTGAGCGTGGAGCGGCTCCTCGCGGCCAACGGCATGACGCGCGCCACCCAGCTCCGCAGCGGCCAGATCCTGCGCGTCCCATCGTCCACCTGAAGCCCGATCGGGCCGCCCGCCGGTCGTTTCCGCTACTTTTTCCTTCTGATAGCATCGCGCCGGATGCGCACCCATCCGGTGTTCCTGCGTCTGGCGGGGCGGCGGTGCGTGGTGATCGGGGGCGACGAGACCGCGGCCGCAAAGGCGCGAGCCTGCGTGGAGGCAGGGGGAGATGTGACGGTGATCGCTCCGGAGCTGGTTCCCGATCTCGCGCGCGCCGTCGCGACGGGCGAGGCCGATCATCTCGCGCGAGCCTATCAGCCCGGTGATCTCGCCGGCGCGTTCCTCGCCTATGCCTCGACCCGCGACGCCGGGCTCGTGGCTCGCCTCCGAGCGGACGCGGAGCGCGAGCGCGTGCTCCTGAACGTCGCCGACACGCCCGACGCCTGCACCTTCATCGCGCCGGCGGTCCTCGTGCGCGGCGAGCTCCAGGTTGCCGTCGGCACGGGCGGCGCCAGCCCGGGCCTGGCCTCGCGGGTGCGGGGGGAGATCGCCCAGGTCGTCGGTCCCGAGTACGGGACGCTGGTCGCCATCCTGGGGGCGGTGCGCGGGGCGCTGCCGGCGGGTCCGGACCGGGTCGCGGCGCTCGGGCGGCTCCTCGACTCGCCGCTCCTCGATCTCGTCCGGCGTGGCGCGCGGGCGGAGATCGATGCACTTCTTCAGAAGGCCGGGGGGGCGGGTTGCACGCTCGAGCGCCTCGGCATCGCGCTCGGGGAGGGGGCGCACGCATGATCGAGTTCACGCTCCTGCGGCTGGCGGTCCTGCTCTACCTGCTCGCGACGATCGCGGCGCTGGCGGGCCTCGTCGTGCGCCGCGAGCTACCGCGGCAGCTGATGCCGGGGCTGCTGCTCGTCGGCCTCGTGATGCACGCGGTCTCGATCGGTCTGCATTCGGTGAACGTGGGATTCCTCGCGGTCACGACGCTCGCCGAGGCGTTGTCGTTTCTCGCGCTGCTCATGGTGGCGCTCTTCCTGGCGGTGCAGCTGCGGCGGCCCCTCGTCGCGCTCGGCGCGGTGGTGAGCCCGCTCGCGTTCGGGCTCGCGCTGGGTGCGGACGCGATCTACCAGGGTGCGCGCCCGCTGCCGCCCGCGCTGCAGAGCATCTGGCTTCCCGTCCACGTCGGCCTCGCGTTTCTCGGCGACGCCATCTTCGCGCTCGCGTTCAGCGCCAGCCTCCTCTACCTCGTGCAGGAGCGCCGGCTGAAGGCGCATCGTGGCGGCCGCATGCTGCGCGGGCTCCCTTCCCTCGAGACGCTCGACCGCCTGAACTACACGCTGCTCGTGTGGGGCCTCGTCCTGCTGACGCTCGGCATCGTGTCCGGGATCGTCTGGGCCCATTCGGCGTGGGGCTCGCCGTGGTCGTCCGACCCGAAGCTCATCTTCTCGCTCGCGACGTGGGCCATCTACGTCGTGCTGCTGCAGGGTCGTCTCTCCGCCGGATGGCGCGGCCGTTGGGCGGCCCAGCTCACGATCGCGGGCTTCGCGGTGATCGTGCTCTCGCTCGTGGGCATCAACGTGCTCGAGCTGGGGAACCACGGCACGTTCTAGGATCATGGAGCGCGGCATCGTCATCGTCGGTCTGAACCACCGCACGGCCCCGGTCGAGCTGCGCGAGCGCCTCGCGTTCTCGAATGGGCAGCTCGACCAGGCGCTGCGACGCCTCGTGGCGCTCGAGGGGGTCGCCGAAGCGGCCATCGTGTCGACCTGCAACCGCGTCGAGGTCGTCGCCTGCGGGACCGATGCCGCCGTGCTCGGCGCGGCCCTCCCGACGTACCTCGCGCACGAGCACGGCGTCAGCCCGGCCGCGCTCGCGGCGCACCTCTACACGCACGTCGGGCGCGACGCGGTCCGCCACCTCTTCCGCGTCGCGGCGAGCCTCGACTCGCTGGTGGTCGGAGAGCCGCAGATCCTCGGCCAGCTGAAGGAGCAGTACGCGGCCGCGGCCGCGATCGGGGCGTCGGGACAGGTGCTGCACCGCTGCTTCCACAAGTCCTTCTCGGTCGCGAAGCGCGTCCGCAGCGAGACCGGCATCGCGGAGAAGGCCGTGTCGATCGGCTCGGCGGCGGTCGAGCTCGCGCGCCGCATCTTCGACCGCCTCGAGGACCAGACGGCCCTCCTGCTCGGCGCCGGCACCATGGGCGAGCTGACGGCCCGCCAGCTGCTCGCCGGCGGCGTCGGGTCGGTCATGGTAGCCAACCGCACCTTCGAGCGTGCCGTCGAGGTGGCGCGCGACCTCGGTGGGCTCCCGCTGCCCTGGGAGCGCATCACGCGCTACCTGCCGCTCGCCGACCTGGTCATCGGCGTCGCCAGCGCCGAGGGCTTCCTCCTCGGCGTCGACGCGCTCGACGCCGCGATCCGCGAGCGGCGCCGGCGGCCGATCTTCCTGATCGACCTCGCCGTGCCCCGATGCGTCGACCCCGCCGTGAACCAGCTCGACGGCGTCTACCTCTACGACATCGACGATCTCGAGACCGTCGTCGTCGACAACCAGGGGGCCCGCACGCGCGAGGCCGTGAAGGCCGAGGCGATCGTCGAGACGGAGGTCGACGCGTTCTGGCGCTGGCTCGGAAGCCTCGACGCCGTGCCGACGATCGTGGCACTGCGCGAGAAGATCGAGGCCATGCGCCGCGCCGAGCTGGAGCGCATGCTCGCCTCGCTGCCGGATCCGACCCCCGAGCAGCGGGCCGCCATCGACCGCCTCACCGTCTCGCTCGTGAACAAGATCCTGCACGGGCCGCTGTCGGCGCTCCGCCGCCACCAGGCCGGCGCAGAGGAGGCGTTCTACGTCGAGGCGGCGCGGCGTCTCTTCCGTCTCGGCACGGGTTCGTCGGACGACGAGGAGTCGTAGCGATGGCCGTCTCGCTCCGGCTCGGCACGCGCGGGAGCGCCCTCGCCCGCACGCAGTCCGAAGAGGTCGCCCGATTGCTCGAGGCGCGGCATCCCGGTCTTCGGGTCGAGCTGGTGATCATCCAGACGAGTGGCGATCGGATGCAGCGCGGACCCGTGCCGTCGGCCGGCATGAAGGGCCTCTTCATCAAGGAGATCGAAGAGGCGCTGGCCCGCGGGCGCGTCGATCTCGGCGTGCACTCGATGAAGGACCTGCCCGCGCATCTCGCTCCCGGGCTCGTCCTCGGCGCCGTCCCGTCACGAGCGGATGCGCGTGACGTGTTGGTGGGTGGTCCGCCGGGCGGGCTCCGCGCGCTCCGGGCCGGGAGCCGCGTCGGCACGTCGAGCGTTCGGCGCCGGGCGCAGCTCCTCGCGATCCGGCGTGATCTCACGGTGGTGCCTCTACGAGGCAACGTCGACACGCGCGTCGGGCGCCTGCAGAGTGGTGAGATGGATGCGATCATCCTCGCCGCGGCCGGCCTCGCGCGTCTCGGGGTGACGGAGCCCGCCATCGAGCCCATCTCGCCGGACGATCTCCTCCCCGCGATCGGGCAGGGCGCCCTGGCGCTCGAGTGCCGTGCCGACGACGCCGCCACGCGCGAGCTTCTTGGGGCGATCGAGGACCCGGTTGCGGCGGCCGCGGCGGCCGCGGAGCGGAGCTTTCTCGCCGCCATCGGCGGCGACTGCAACACGCCGCTCGCCGCGTACGCCGAGGTCGCGGGCGAGCGCCTGACGCTCCGGGCGCTGGTGACCGACCCGGAGGGCCACGAGCGAATCACCGCCGCGCGCACGGGCGGCGTCGCCGACGCCTCGTCCCTCGGCCGCGAGGCCGCCGAGCAGCTCCTCGCTTCCGGCGCGGGGAGGCTCCTCGGGCGATGAGCGGGCGCGTGTATCTCGTCGGCGCGGGTCCGGGGGATCCGGGCCTCCTCACCCGCCGCGCCGAGCGCTGCCTCGCGCTCGCGGACGTGGTCGTGCACGACTATCTCGTGGCGGCGCCCCTCCTCTCGATGCTGCGCCCCGAGGCCGAGGTCATCGCCGTCGGCCGCTCGCACGATGCGCGGCTCGATCAGGCGGACATCGAGGCGCTCCTCGTCGAGCGCGCGCGTGCCGGGAAGGTCGTCGTCCGGCTCAAGAACGGCGACCCCTACCTGCTCGGGCGCGGTGGGGAGGAAGGCGAGGCGCTCGTCCGGGCCGGCATCCCGTTCGAGGTGGTGCCGGGCGTGAGCTCGGCGCTGGCGGTGCCCGCCTACGCGGGAATCCCGCTCACGCATCGCGACCACGCGTCGCTGGTCACCATCGCCACGGGTCATCAGGCGCTCGACGACGCGGACGATGGCCAGGCGGCGCCTGCGCTGCCGTGGGACGCGCTCGCGCGGACCGGGGGCACCCTCGTCTTCCTCATGGGGATGCGCGCGCTTCCCGAGATCACGCGCGCGCTCCTCGCGAACGGCCTCGCCGCGGACACGCCTGCGGCCGTCGTGGTGCGTGGCACGACCGCGCGGCAGGCGAGCGTCGTGGCGACCGTCGGCGGCCTGGCCGAGCGGGTCCGGGCGGAGGGCCTGACGGCGCCCGGGGTGGTGGTGATCGGCAGCGTGGTCGGCCTCGCCGGGCGGCTCGCATGGCTCGACGCGCGCCCGCTCTTCGGCCGGCGCATCGTCGTGACGCGCGCGCGAGCGCAGGCCGCCGGGTTCGCCGACGCGCTCGAGGCGCAGGGCGCCGAGGTGATCGTCTTCCCGACCATCGCCATCGCGCCTCCGGACGACGCTGCGCCGCTGGCGCGCGCCGTCGCCGCCGCGGCGGACTACGACTGGATGTTCTTCACGAGCGTCAACGGCGTGCGCGCGTTCTTCAGCGCGTTCGCCGCCGCCGGACGCGACGTCCGCACGCTCCATCGCGTGCGGCTCGGGGCCATCGGTCCCGAGACCGCCGCCGAGCTCGAGCGCCGGCTGCTCCGGCCCGAGATCGTCCCCGAGGAGTTCCGCGCCGAGGGTCTCGTCCACGCGCTCGCCGCTCTTCCGCTCGCCGGCACGCGCGTCCTCCTGCCGCGCGCCGCGGGCGCCCGCGCCGTGCTGCCGGATGCGCTCCGTGCGCGTGGCGCCGTGGTGGACGAGGTCATCGCCTACCAGGCGGTCGAGCCGGCGGGCGCGGACGTCGAGGGGCTGGCGGCGGCGCTCGCGGCCGGCGACGTCGACGCCATCACCTTCACCAGCAGCTCCACGGTGCGCCACTTCGTCTCGATGCTCGGCCCCGCGCGGGTCGCGACGCTCGCGCAGGGCGAAAGGCCGCTCGTCGCCTGCATCGGTCCGGTCACGGCGGACACCGCGACCGAGCTCGGGCTCCGAGTCGGCGTCGTGCCCCCGACCTACACGACGCTCGCGCTCACGGACGCGCTCGTCGAGCATTTTTGCAAAGCCGGCGCCGATCCTCTATGCGAGGGAAGACGATGAGTCGCTTCCCGGCGTACCGGCCGCGGCGGCTTCGCCGCACCGAAGCGCTTCGTCGGCTGGTGCGCGAGACGCGGGTCCTTCCGGAGCAGCTCGTGCAGCCGCTGTTCGTCGTCCCCGGACGCAACGTGACGAATCCCGTCGATTCGATGCCCGGTGTGGCGCAGCTCTCCACCGACCGCGCCGCCGAGGAGAGCCGCCGGCTGCTCGACGCCGGCGTCCCGGCGGTCCTGCTGTTCGGCATTCCCGAACGCAAGGATGCGCGCGGCAGCGGGGCGACGGTGAGCGACGGCATCATCCCGCGGGCGCTCGAGGCCATTCGCCACGCGGCCCCCGGCCTCGTGCTGATCACCGACGTCTGCCTCTGCGAGTACACCGACCACGGACACTGCGGCGTGATCCGCGGCGGCGACGTCGACAACGACGCCACGCTCGAGGTGCTCGCGGCCGAGGCCCTCGCCCATGCCCGGGCCGGCGCCGACCTCGTCGCGCCGTCCGACATGATGGACGGCCGCGTCGGCGCCATCCGCCGTACGCTCGACGGCGCCGGGTTCACGGGCGTCCCCATCATGTCGTACGCCGCCAAGTTCGCATCGGCGTTCTACGGCCCGTTCCGCGACGCCGCGCAGTCGACGCCGCAGTTCGGCGACCGCCGCTCGTACCAGATGGACCCTGCGAACGCCGAGGAGGCGCTGCGCGAGGTGGCGCTCGACATCGACGAGGGCGCGGACATCGTCATGGTGAAGCCCGCGCTTCCGTACCTCGACGTCGTGCGGCGCGTGAAGGAGCGCTTCGGCTATCCGGTGGCGGCGTACCACGTGAGCGGTGAGTACGCGATGGTGAAGGCGGCGGCCGCGCGCGGCTGGCTCGACGAGCGGCGGGTGGTCGCCGAGAGCCTCCTCGCGATCCGCCGCGCCGGCGCCGACGTCATCATCACGTACTTCGCGAAGGACGTGGCCACGTGGGGAGGGCTCGGATGAGACGCGCGCTCGCGGCGGTCCTCGCCCTCGTGCTCGCGCTCCCGCCCGTCGCGCGCGGCGCCGCCGGGGGAAGCGAGGCCGAGCTCGGCCGGCGGTTTCTGCTCGAGGCCCGCGCCCAGCTGCCGCTGGTCGACGATCCGGCCCTCACCCAGTACGTCGAGCGCGTCGGGCGGCGCCTCATCAAGACGGTCGGGCCGCAGCCGTACGACTACCACTTCTACGTCGTGCAGCATCCGGCGCTGAACGCGTTCGCCGTACCCGGCGGCTACATCTTCGTGTTCACCGGCCTCCTCGTCGCCGCGTCCACCGACGACGAGCTCGCCGGCGTGCTCGCGCACGAGATCGGCCACGTGAGCGGCCACCACCTCGTGCGGCAGCAGACCGAGGGGCAGGTGTGGAGCTACGCGGCCCTCCTCGGTGCGCTCCTCTCGGCGGTGAACCCGGTGCTCGGCGCCGCCGGCCTCGCGGCCGCGCAGACCGCGCAGCTCAAGTACTCGCGCGAGTTCGAGCAGGAGGCCGACTATCTCGGGCTCCGCTACGCGACCGAGGCCGGCTACGACCCGCATGCGCTCGGCTCGTTCTTCAAGGAGCTCCTCTCCGAGCAGCGCGTGAACCCGGCCGGCGTGCCTGCCTACATGCTGACGCACCCGCTCACGGAGAATCGTATCTCGAACGTCGAGACGTCCATCGCGGCGCAGAAGCTGCGCACGCCGGCGGGGCGCCCCGCCGCGAGTCCGGAGCTCGGGGAGGTGCAGGCCGTGTCCCGGGCGATGGCCGAGCCGACGGAGTCGGTCGTCGCGCGGTACAAGAAGCTCGCCGACGAGAAGCCGAACGACGCCGAGCGCCAGTTTCTCCTGGGCCGCGTGTACCAGACCGTCGGGCAGCTCGAGGCGGCGCGGACCGCCATGGAGCGGGCGCGAGACCTGGGCGGGCTCGGCGACCGCATCGATCGGCCGCTGGGCGCGGTGTACGTGGCGCTCAAGGAGCCGGCGAAGGCGCGCGAGGCCCTGGCGCGGCATCTGGCCCGCACGCCCGCCGACGGCTGGGCGCACCTCGAGCTCGGAAAGGCGTTCGTCGCGGCCGGCGATCAGGACAAGGCGCTGACGGAGTTCCAGCGCGCGCTCGTCCTCGACGGCGACCTCGACGAGGCGCATCGTCTCGCGGGCATCTCGCTCGGGCAGCGCGGCGACCAGGGCGAGGGCTTCTACCACCTGGCGGTCGCCTCGCAGCTCCGCGGCGAGCTCGAGCAGGCGCTCAGCCAGTTCGAGCGCTCCGACGAGCTCCTGGCCGAGACGAGCCCGCGGAAGCCCGAGGTGGAGCAGGCCATCGAGGAGCTAAAACCACTCGTCCGCGACCGTCGGCGCGAGCGCGAGCGGAGCGGGCGGCGCCCGCGCGGCTTCGGGCCGGGTGGCCCGGGGGGCCCGTCGATCGACCGCGAGGGCGCGCTCGGGACGTTCCGCTACGGACAGGGACGGCGCGCGAAGTAGATGTCGCGGGTCCCGTCGCGGTCGTCCTCCCACGTCGCATAGCAGAGACGCCGCGGCCCGCGCCCGCCGACGGCGAGCCGCGGCCGTGTCTGGACGCTCTGGCCGGTGCCGGTGTCGTCGACGCGCTCCGCCGGCGCGAACGTCGCCCCGCCGTCGGTGCTCGACGTGAAGAACACGTCGTCGTTGCCGAGGCGGTTGTCCTGCCACGCGACGAAGAGCGTGCCGTCGCTCAGTGCCAGCGACGGATGCCACTGGTTCGACGGCGTATCGGTGTCGGGGTCGAAGCCGGCCTTGGAATCGTCGAGCTGGACCGCGGGCGGGAACGTGGCGCCCTGGTCGATGCTGCGCGCGTAGAAGATGTTGGTGTCGGGCTCGCGGGCGCGGAGGTCGGTCCACACCGCGTGCACCGTGCCGCCGGCGTCCGCCGCGAGGCTCGGCCGCTCGTTGATGCGCTCCAGGCCAGCGAAGTCGTCGACGCGCACGTTCGGGCCGAACGTGAGGCCGCCGTCGTCGCTCCGCGCGAGGAAGATGTCCCAGTTGTAGTTCCGGAAGTCGGCCCACGCCGCGTAGACGGTCTGGTCGACGGCGGTGAGCGTGACGCTCCACTTGTTGTCGGCCCGCACCGCCAGGGGGACGGCGGTGCCGGCGTCGACGCGGACCGAGGGGAGGAACTCGCGCCCGCCGGAGACGCCGCGCGCCGCGTAGACGTGCTCGAACGGCTGCGCCTGGAGCCCCGTGTCGCGCTCGTCGATCCAGGCGACGACCGGGTCGCGGCGGTCGACGAGCGTCAGCGCCGGCACCCACTTGCCGGCGCCGTCCTGGTCGTCGACGCGCACGTCGCCGAAGCGCTTGCGGCCGCGGGCGGTGAACACGGCGAGCTGGATCTTTCCGGAGTCGTCGTCGGCCCCGGCGTCGTACTCCTGCCACGCGACGATCACGCGGTTGCCGCGCGCGACGACCACGGGATTCAGCTCCGTCACCTGTCCCGGCAGGTTGTCGCTGACGCGGATGGGCGGTGAGAAGCTCCGGCCGCGGTTGCGGCTGACCGACATGAACACGTTCTCGTAGCCGCCGGCGGTCTTCTCGTGCCAGACGACGACCACGCGCGCACCGAAGGCCGCGATGCTCGGCGCGTGCTGCGACACCGGCGTGCCCTCGGCGCCGCTGATCCGGATGGCCGGCTCGAAGGCCGGCGGCGCGGCGCGGACGGGGTCGACGGGCGCGGTCACCGCGTCGTCCGGGACGTCCACGTCCGCGTACAGGATCGCCTCACGATAGCCGTCCTCGCAGGAGCCCCAGTCGAGCGGGCCGGGGCAGGCGACGCCCGAGTCGGGGAGGAGGTTGGCGCCGCTCGCCGCCAGCGCCGTGCGGCGGTCGGCGAGCGACATGCTCGGGTTCGCGATGCCGGGGTCGACGGCGATCCACGGGGCGATCCGGAGGAAGCCGGTGTCGGGATTCTGGCCGATCCAGGCGTTGTCCGCCGACAGCGGCCCTGGATTCGCCTTCTGCTGGCGCCCGAGGATTGCGGTCTGGCCGTCGAAGGTGACGTCGTCGAAGAAGTTCCCGGTCATCGACGCGTTCACGTTGACGAGGAAGCCGGCCTGCTTCTGCAGCGTCGCCCAGCCGCCCTCGCGGAAGATGTCGGGCTCCCACGGCGTCGTGTAGTAGCCCCAGGCGCTGAACGCCTCGGGTTGGAGGATGACGTTGGCGCCCTTGGTCTCGAAGCGGTCGTTGACGTCGACCATCCACGCGTCCTTCGAGATGACGATCGCCAGGCGGCCGACGGGAGTGTCGAGCACCTCCATGTCGCGCGGTGGGCCGAAGGCGAGCGCGAGCCCGAGCGAGTTGCCCGGCGGCGGCTGCTCGATCGGAGTGAGATAAGCCTTGTTCGTCGACCCCGAGATGACGCCGCCCGTCTGGCTCGGCGCCTTCAGGATGCCGCCGCTGCCGTCCGGCACCAGGACCTCACCGTCGGGCGCGAAGACGAAGGTGGTGTTGTATGGGAACGGCGAGACGGCCTCGTAGGCGTACGTCCGCGTCGGCTCGTCGGGATCGCGGAGCAGCGTGACCAGCATCGGGTCGTCCGCCAGCTCGACACGGCGCGCCGCCGGCATGTTGCCGCAGACCGCGAGGTAGACGCCGTGGGTGATCGCGAGGTCGCGGAACGTCTCGTAGAAGCTCCGGTAGATCGTGTCGGTGAGCGCGAGGACGAGCGCCCGGATGCCGGGCTGTCCCGGGTACTTGGTGTTGTAGTATCCGCCCTGCGCGGCATACGGCCCGATCATGGAGATGATGGCGCTCGCCGCCGTCATCGCGTTGCGCGCCGCCGTGCCGCGCGTGCCGATGAGCGCCGCCGGGAGCCCCGTGTCCTCGGGGAACACGACGAGGGACTCTGCCGGCGCCAGCGGATCGGCCGGGAAGAGGTGGCTCGCGACGTCGTCGACGCCGGCCTGAACCAGGGTCGCCCGGTTCGGGAACGTCGCATCCATGAGCGCGAACATCTTGTCGTGGAAGGTCTGGTACGTGGTGACGTCGGCCATCCGCGTCTTGTGACCGACCGCGAAGATGCGGACGGGCGCGGCGTCGGCGACGGTGACGCCGAGGAGCAGGACGGCGAGTGCGGTGCGAAGCATCGGGCGAGTCTACAGCCGGGCCGCGGCGGGGGGGAAGCGAAAAAGTCCCTATCACGGTCGGCGCTTGCTGGTGGAAGCGCACGCGCCGACGAGGTTCGCGAGCGGAGTGCAAGGGCGCTTAAGTCGCCTGCTTCAGCCCCCCGAGCCGACCCCCGGCGTCAGACGCACCCGATCACCCACCCTGAACTTCCGCCAATCCCCTCGCGACCGCAGGCAGAACGCGAACAGATCGCGCCGCTGTCTTCCGTCGGCGTCGAGAGCCCGGGGCACATCGAGCCAGAGCTCGACCGGGCAGCCGGCGAGGAGCGATCCGTCGTCGACGCCGAAGTCGGCGGTTTCCTCGGCCAGACGGGCGATCACATATGCCCGTCGGTCGGTCGCGATCACGAACTCGACGTAGAACTCGATCGGAGTCGCGGCCGGAGGGGTCAGTGCAGCGGGTGATACGGGCCCTGCAGCACCCCGAGGACCGTGAGGGCGTCCTCTTCGTCGAGGTGGTACAGGATGTAGTAGTCGTCGATCGCGAGGTAGTAGCAGCCGCCGATGCCCTGGAGCAGGGCCGAGCCCGGCGGGTGGGGGTCGTCGGCCAGCGCGATGATCGCCTCGCCGATGTGGCGGAGCGGGCTCTGCGGAATGCCCTCCAGCTCGCGGTAGGCGCTATAAGTGATGTTCAGCCGGGCGGCCACGTCGAGGGGATATCGGCAGCGACCCGGAGCAGCTTGAGCACGTTTGCGCGGCCGGAGGCGCGGCCAAGTCACGAGCATGCAAACGCTTTGCGCGACGCCGGTGCCGAAACCGGCTTGCATAAAATGGTGCGGCACGGATACTTTATTCTGTACGTGTTCCGAGGTGCATAGGCACCGGGGGTAGGAGGGTGCGAGCCAATGCCCGCCAGTGAGTCTGAGGTCCTCGTAGGACGCCGCTATCTCGAGCGTGGCTTCCTCGATGCGGCCATGAAGCTCTTCGTTCGGAACGCCGAGCTGGTGCCGGCGTCCGACTGGAGCCGGCTGGCCGAGCGCCTCCTCGGGCGGAACCGCATCGCTGACGTCGTTCGCGTGTGCGAGCTCGGCGGCGTGCCGCTCCCGCGCGAGACCATGCTCGCCGCGGGCGACGCCTGCCTGAAGCGCAAGGACGTGGATGGCGCGATGCGCCTCTACGAGCTCGCGAACGCCGACCGCGACCGCTGGTCGCGGCTCCTCGACGCGCTCACCTCGCTGCCCGATCGCGAGCGGCTCGCGGTGGAGGTCGTCGAGCGGCACCTGCCGCCCGAGGCCCAGCCCGAGCCGGCCGAGCCGAAGACCACCCGACTGTTCAAAGCGGTGAAGTAGCCTGTCCGGCGCCACGGACTGGCTGCGACCGGCCCTGCGGGGCGTCCCGGCGTACGTGCCCGGGGAGCAGCCGCGCGCGGGACGGCGGGTCGTCAAGCTCAACACCAACGAGAATCCCTATCCGCCCTCGCCGCGCGTGCTCGATGCGCTCGCGGCCGCGGTGAACGAGGGCCTGCGGCTCTACCCCGATCCCGACGCGCACGGCCTTCGCACGCGGGCCGCCGCCGCGTACGGCGTCTCGCCCGATCACGTCCTCGCCGGCAACGGCTCCGACGAGTGCCTCGGGCTCCTCGTGCGCGCGATCGTCGACGCCGGCGATCGCGTGGCGTTCCCGGTGCCGACGTACAGCTTCTACGAGACGCTCGTCGCGGCACAGGGCGGCACCGCCGTCCGCATGCCGTGGCCGAGCGACTTCACGCTCCCCGGCGAGCTCGCGACGAGCGGCGCGCGGCTGACGTTCCTCTGCAATCCGAACTCGCCGTCGGGGACGCTCGTGCCGAACGCCGCCATCGAGGAGCTCGCGCGGCGGCTCGACGGCGTGCTGGTCGTCGACGAGGCCTACGTGGACTTCGCCCGCGAGAGCGCGATGCCGCTGGTGACGCGCCATCCGAACGTCGTCGTCCTGCGCACGTTCTCGAAGTCGTTCTCGCTCGCCGGGCTGCGCATCGGGCTCGCGTTCGGGCATCCGGACCTCTTGGCCGGGCTGCGCATGGTGAAGGACTCGTACAACCTCGATCGCCTCGCGCTCGTGGCCGCGGAGGCGGCCCTCGAGGACCTCGATCACATGCGCGCGAACGTCGCGCGGGTGCGGGCGACGCGGACGCGCCTCGCGCGCGCCCTCGCGGACCTCGGCTTCTCGGTGCTGCCCTCGGAGGCGAACTTCGTGCTGGCGCGGCGCGCCGGCACCGACCTGGCGCCGCTGACGCGCGCCCTCTCGAGCCGCGACGTGCTCGTGCGCCACTTCCCGACGCCGGAGCTCCGGGACGCGCTCCGCATCACCGTGGGCACGGACGAGGAGATCGACGTGCTGCTCGCGGCGCTGCGCGAGCTCTGAGACCGGACCGGACTGCTACTCTTCCGGCGGAGCCTCGAAGTCCTCGTCGAGGCCGTCCATCTCGCCCTCGTCGTCGGGTGGGGGCTCCTGGTCCGGCTGCACTTTCGCCGGCGCGGCGGTCGTCGTGGTCGTGGGCTCGACGAAGTCCTCGGGCTTCTTGTCGAGGCGCGCGAACATGTAGTCGCGGACCTCGAACACCGGCCCCTTGCCGGCGCGCGCGACGTAGTGCTTCCCGTCGTGCTTCGCGGCGAGCACGGCGCCGATCTCCTTCCCCTGGGCGTCGGCGAGCGCGATGCGGACGTCGGGCGTCGCGAGGCCGAAGCGCCCCAGATCGGCGCCCGACTCGGCCGCGATCTCCGAGCCGCGGAGCTCCTCGATGTCCTCCAGGAGGCGCGTGACGGGGCCCTCGTTCGTCTTCCCCTGGGCGCCGCTCTCGAAGCGCCACCCGCCCTCGGGCTGCCGGACGAGCACCACGGACCCGCCTTCGCGACGCGTCAGGTCGACGCGTCCGACGCTCGTCGGCTCGATCTTCAGCACCGTCTTGTCGCGGAACTGGTTCGTGCCCTTGTCGAGCGAGCGGTAGGACCAGTCCCCGAGCGCGTAGACCGTGGGGACGCCCTGGCGCTGCGCGAACACCTGCTTCGAGGTGCCCTCCGTGCGCTCTCCGCCGAGGGACAGGGTCTGCGGCTCGGTCCCCTCCTTGCCGCCGACGGTGATGCTGAGCCGGGGCTTGTCGAGCCCGTACTGCTTCAGGTCCTGCGGAGCGTCGTCGGGGAAGTCGACCGCGCGGGCGGCGCGGAGCGACGCCAGATACGAGCGCACCTCCGTCGAGTCCGCGGGCTGGCCGTCCGCCACGGTCCACGCCTCACCCTCGGCGCTCCGGACCAGCGTCGTCGACTCTCCGCCGGTGCGCTCGATCGCGACGCGCGTCACGTCCCCGTCCTGGAAGACGAGGAGCTGCTTGTCGCGCAGGTCCTTCACCTGCTTGTTGAGGCCCGTCTGGATGACGGTGGTGGTGAGGTAGACCTTCGGCTCGTCGCCCTTGCGCACGTAGGTCTTGCCGCCGATGGTCGTGTTCTTGCCGACGGCGATCGGCGGCGGCGACGCGTCCTTCGCGGTCAGGCGGGCGACCACGTTCGGCTTGTCGAGCCCGAAGCCCGACAGGTCCTGCGGCGCCTCGTCGAGCGTCTTCTGCACCTCGGCATCGACGAGCGCGCCGATCATGCCCGCGACGACGGCTTCGTCCGCCGGGGCCTGGACGGGCCGCACCAGGCGCCAGCCCTTGTCGCCCTTGGCGAGCTCGATCTCGCGGTCGGGGTACACGAGCGTCACGCCGGTGATCGCGGCCTTGTCGATGGTGAGCAGCTTGTCCTTGGTGGCCTCGCGCTCGGCCTGCGGCAGCTCGTAGACGACCAGGTACGTGACCAGCCCGGCCGCCAGCACCAGGAAGAGCAGGATCCGACGCAGGCTCACCGCGACTTCCGCTGCCACCAGACGGCGATGCCGAACGCGATCAGCACCTGGGGGATGATGAGCACCGCCAGGTAGAAGAGCTGCCCGACCTCGTCGGGCGTGAGGTCGGCGCGCGAGGTCCGCACGCTACGGCTGCGGATGGAGACCAGCTCCTCCTGGCCGACCAGCCAGCCGACGGCGTTCATGAAGAGGTCGCCGTTCAGGCGCGACTGCACGAACTGCTGGTTGTCGGCGAAGAGCGACGAGCCGAAGACGACGAGCCGCGCCTCGTCGCGCTGCTTGCCGCCGTCGGCGGGCGGCACCTCGATGCCCATGTCCTTCAGCTTCGCGGCGCTCGCGACCGCGATGCTGAGCGGCCCCTTCTTGTCGCCGTCTTCCTCGCTGGCGACGCCCTTGTCGAACACGTCGTCGATCTTGGTCTCCGCCCAGCTGGAGGCGCTGGTCTTCACCAGCTCGGTGACGCTGAGCCCCTTCTTGCCGTCGGTGGCGGGCTCGACGGTGCGCGTCTGCGGGTAGACGGTGATGTCGTTGAAGTTCTCGGTGATGGGGTGCTTGCCGTAGGTCTGCGCGATGGGGACGACGCCGAGCCGCGGGCCCTCGAAGAGGCGGACCTCTCGGTCTATGACCACGTCCTTCCCGAGCTTGACGCCCCAGTCGGCGAGCAGCGTGGGGAGGCTGTCGGCGCCCTGCCGCGGGCCGATCAGCGCGAGGAGCCGCCCGCCGCGCTTCAGGAACCCGTCGAGGAGCCCGATCTCGTGCTCGTTCAGCGCGCGCTCCGGGCCGACCATCGCGACGACGCTGGCGTCGTCGGGAATCTTCTCCGCCGCCGGCAGGAGGAGCGGCTTCACCTCGTAGTTCTCCTGCTCGAGCCCGAGCTTCGCCGCGGAGTAGCCACGCGGATCCTGCTGATCCTTGATGCTGGCCTCGCCGTGGCCCTCGGTGAAGTAGACGATCTTCTTCTCCGTGCCGGTGACCCGGATGACGCCGTTGGTGACCGTCTCCTCGGTGGGATTGGTGACGATGAACGACTCGGGCCCGTACTGGAGGTGCACGCTGCGGAGCGCGGTGACCTTCATCTGGTCGACCAGCGCGGGATCCTTGTCCGGGTCGACCAGGCGGTAGCTCACGTGCGCGGGCGCCGCGTAGGCGTAGCTGCCGAGGAGGCTGTCGAGCGCCGCGTCCTGTCCGCCCTCGACGAACGCGGTCATCTTCAGGTCCTGCGTCAGCGCCGAGACGACCTTCTTCGACTGCGGCGCGAGGGTGTAGATGCCGGCCTCCGTCACGTCCCAGCGGTGGTGGTGCCGCCACGCGAGATAGTTCCCGCCGGCGATCAGCACCAGGAAGAGCAGCGTGTAGACGAGGTTCCCGGCGCCGTAGCGCGTCGAGCGCTGGCCGAGGAGGCTCCGGAAGTCCTCGAAGCCGAAGGCCAGATAGGCCAGCACCAGCGTCGCGCCGACGACGAGGTTCGTGAGCACGTACCAGTCGCGCAGCGGGTCGCGGATCAGGAAGACGGCGACGAAGCCGAAGCCCAGGAAGAGGAGGCCGAGCAGCCCGAAGAGCGATGACGAACGACGCACGGCCGGCCTACCTCCAGCGGACCGACTCGACCGACCGCTGCGTGAGGAACAGCGAGAGGACGAGCAGGGTGGCGAAGTACACGAGATCCCGCGTGTCGATGACGCCCTTCGTGAGCTCCTGGAAGTGGTCCGTGATCGAGAGGTACTTGATGAGCTCCGCGCCGCCGCCCTGCATGGTGTCCCCGAGCCAGCCCACCGTGTAGAGCACGAGGAGCGCGAAGAGTGCCCCGACGTACGCGATCACCACGTTGTCCGTGAAGGACGCCACCAGCGTGCCGATGGCGAGGAAGACGGTGGCCATGAGCGCGAGGCCGAGATAGCCGGCGAGCATCATCGGCACCTCGGGCTTGCCGTAGACGCACAGCAACACGCCGAAGATTCCCGAGAGCAGCACCATCAGGAGCACGAGGACGAGGCCGCCGAGGAACTTCCCGAGGACGATCTCGCTCACGCGGAGCGGCGACGTGAGCAGCAGCTCGTACGTGCCCGCGCGCTTCTCCTCCGGGAACATGCGCATGGTGATGGCGGGCACGATGAAGATGAGCAGCACCGAGAGGTTCGCCAGGAGCGGGACGATCACCATCTGGTTCAAATTGAAGCGCGCGAGCAGCTCCGGATTCCGCATCATGCTGTAGATCTGCAGCGTGGTGTTGAAGGCGGAGAGGAGCGCGAAGAAGAAGTAGCCCGCCAGCGCCAGGTAGACGGCGATCAGCACGTAGGCGACGGGCGAGGAGAAGTAGGACCGGATCTCGCGTCCTGCGAGCGTCACGATGTTGCGCATGGTCAGGCCCCGGCCGCGGCGGCGCCGGGCGCCTCGCGGGAGATGGTCTCGATGAAGATGTCCTCGAGCTTGCGGCCGTCGCGCGTCATGTTGGCCAGCTGATCCTCCAGGGCGACGCGCCCGTCGTTGATGATGACGACCTTGTCGCAGACCTCCATCACCTCGGAGAGGATGTGGGTGGAGAGGACGATCGTACGCTTGCCGCCGAGGGTGCGCACGAGGGCCCGGATGTCCCGGATCTGGCGCGGGTCGAGGCCGATGGTGGGCTCGTCGAGGACGAGCACGGGCGGGTCGTGGATGAGCGCCTGCGCCAGCCCGACGCGCTGGCGATAGCCCTTGGAGAGATGCCCCAGGAGCCGGTCGCGTACGCTGTCGAGGCCGCAGGTGGCGAGGACGCGCTCGAGGGCCTCGCCGACCTCCCGCCGTCCGAGGCCCTTCAGGCGGGCGACGAAGCGGAGATACGGCGCCACGCTCATGTCGTTGTACAGGGGCGGGTTCTCCGGGAGATACCCGATGCGCCGGCGCACCTCGTTCGACTGGTCGAAGACGTCGAACCCCTCGACCCGGACAGTCCCCGACGTCGCCGGCATGAAGCCGGTGATGATGCGCATCGTGGTCGTCTTGCCGGCGCCGTTCGGGCCGAGGAAGCCGAGGATCTGCCCTTTGACGGCGGTGAAAGAGACGCCCTCGATGGCTCTCAGGTCGCCGTACCGCTTGCTCAGGTTCGCGACTTCGATCATCGAACCACCTTCGACGAAGCTCGGGTTTTAAAAATTCGGGCAGGGGTCTAACGGGGCCCCTACGGGAAGTCAAGGTTGAGCGCCGGGCCGGTTGGACAGGCTCGGACCCCTTTGCTAGCGTCCGCTCGCGGCGATGGCACCCGTCAACGCGGCGGCCGAGCCGCGCCTGTACCTGATCGACGCCAGCGGCTACGTCTACCGCGCCTTTCACGCCCTGCCGGCGCTCACCACCACGAGGGGCGTGCCGACCAACGCGGTCTACGGCTTCACGACCATGCTGTCGAAGCTCCTCCGCGAGGAGCGCCCGCCGGCGATCGCGGTCGTGTTCGACGCCCCCGGCGAGACCTTTCGCGACGAGCTCTTCGGCGACTACAAGGCCAACCGCAGCCCGATGGCCGACGAGCTGCGTCCGCAGCTCGGGTACGTGCGGCGGGTGGTGGAGGCGCTCCGGCTCCCCGTGATCGAGGTGGCTGGGGTCGAGGCCGACGACGTCATCGGGACGCTCGCCGCCCAGGCGGCCCGCGCCGGCCTCGCGACGGTCATCGTGACCGCGGACAAGGACATGATGCAGCTCGTGGACGAGCGCACGACGATGCTCGACACGGTCCGGAACCGCCGCTTCGGGCCCGCCGAGGTGCGCGAGCGCTTCGGGGTCGACCCGGCGCTGGTGCCCGACGTGCTCGGGCTCATGGGCGACGCGATCGATAACATCCCCGGCGTCAAGGGCATCGGCGAGAAGACCGCGATGCGCCTGGTCGCCGACCTCGGAGGCGTGGACCGCATCCTCGAGCGGCTCGATGCCGTCGAGGGACTCGCGGGGCTCCGCGGCGCGAAGCGCATCCGCGAGTCCCTCGCCGCCGAGGCGGAGACCGCCCGGATGTCCAAGGAGCTGGCGACGATACGCCGCGACGTCGACGTCACGCTCGATCTCGAGCGCCTGCGGTGGGGCGGGCCCGACCCCGAGAAAGTGCGTCCGCTGTTCATCGAGCTCGAGTTCGCCTCGCTGCTGAAAGAGCTGCTGCCGGCGGCCACCGAATCCGCGTGCGTCGAGCATGCGGGGCTCTCCACGCCCGAGGCGGTGCGTGAGATCGCCGCGCGCGCGCGGGCGGCCGGCTCGGTGGCGTTCGGTGCCGCCCTCGACTCGGCGCGCGCCACGGTCGCCGGCGTGAGCCAGCTCGCGCTGGCGGTCCCGGACGGCAGCGTCGGCCTGCTCGCGGGACCGCCCGCGCCCATGCTGTTGGCCGCGCTGCGCGACCTGTTCGCCGACGCCGGCGTCACGAAGGTGGGTGGTGACCTGAAGGCGCTCCGCGTCGCGCTCGCCCGGCAGGGGATTCCGGCCGCGGGCCGCTTCGTCGATCTCTCGCTTGCGTCGTATTGCCTCGATCCGGCGCGCGCGGATCACTCGACCGCGACGCTCGGCCTCGAGATGCTCGGCCTGCCTGCCGGCGGAGACGACCCGGGGCAGGCCGCCTGCCGCGGGGCGCTGGCGGCGCTGAAGCTCCAGCCGATCCTCGCCGAGCGCCTCGAGAGCCACGGAATGACGCGGCTCTTCGACGAGCTCGAGCTGCCGCTCGCGGACGTGCTCGTCGACATGGAGCTCGCCGGAGTCCTCCTCGACCTGGACGCGCTCCGCCGCCTCGGCGGCGAGCTCTCCGGGGCCTGCGCGCGTCTCCTCGACGAGATCTACGCGCTCGCCGGCGGGCCGTTCAACGTCGGCTCGCCCCCGCAGCTGCGCACCGTTCTCTTCGAGAAGCTCGGCCTCTCGTCACGCGGCGTGCGCCGCGGGAAGACCGGGCTCTCGACCGACAGCGACGTCCTCACGCGGCTGGCCGGCGAGCATCCGCTCCCGGCGAAGATCCTCGACTATCGCGGGCTCTCGAAGCTCCTCTCCACCTACGTCGAGGCGCTGCCCGCGCTCGTCGATGCCCGAACCGGGCGCCTGCACACGTCGTTCAATCAGACGGTCGCGGCCACCGGCCGGCTGTCCAGCTCGGACCCGAACCTGCAGAACATTCCCATCCGGACCGAGGAGGGACGGCGCATCCGGGCGGCGTTCATCGCCGCGCCGGGCAACGTCCTCATCTCCGCCGACTACTCACAGGTGGAGCTCCGCCTCCTCGCCCATCTCGCCGAGGACGCCGGCCTCGCCGCGGCGTTCCTCGCCGACGAGGATGTCCACGCCCGCACGGCTGCGGACGTGTTCGGCGACCGGCCGCCGGCGGAGGGGCGCCGGCTCGCGAAGGTGATCAACTACGGCATCGTCTACGGCATGGGCTCGGTGCGGGCGGCCCGCGAGCTCGGGGTCTCGACCGCGGCGGCCGCCGTCTACATCGAGGAGTACTTCCGCCGCTACGCCGGGGTGCGGCGCTTCATCGACGCGACCATCGGCGAGGCGCGGGCGCGCGGCTGGGTGACCACGATCCTCGGCCGGCGCCGGTACCTCCCCGAGCTCGCCGCGCGCGACCCGGCCGTCCGCCAGTTTGCCGAGCGGGCCGCAACCAATACCCCGATCCAGGGTTCCGCCGCCGACCTCATCAAGCTCGCCATGATCACGGTCCACCGCCGGCTCCGCGAGGGCGGATTTGCGGCCCGCCTGCTCCTCCAGGTCCACGACGAGCTGGTGCTCGAGGCCCCCGCCGCCGAGGCGGCCGCCGTGGCCGAGCTGGTGCGCGATGCCATGGAGCACGTCTGGCCCCTCCGCGTGCCGCTCCGGGTCGACGTGCACAGCGGGGCGAACTGGGCGGAGGCGCACTGACCTCGGGGCGGGGAGGGTGGCGGGGCGGCGTCAACACGCTGAATACGCGCGACCGAGCCTCGTCTTATGGTGGAGCCGGGCGTGGCAACTAGCGACTGGGAGCTCGTGCAGCGGTCCCAGGCTGGCGACCACGAAGCCTTCCGGGAGCTGGTCGAGCGTTACCAACGCAAGATTGCCGCCCTGGCCCTCGGCATGTTGCGAAACAGAGAAGACGCTTCGGATGTGGTCCAGGAGACCTTCGCAAAGGCCTACACGAACCTCGACCGCTTCAAGGGCGACTCCGCCCTCTACACCTGGCTGTATCGCATTGCGTTCAACCTCTGTGTCGACCACCAGCGGCGAGACGCCAGACAGATCGCAGTACCGCTGGAGGTCGATGAGCGTGGCGGCCCCCCTTCGACCCTCCCCGAGGGGGAGCCGCCACGTGATGATCCCTTCCAGCGCACGCGTGACGCCGAGCTCAGGCGCCGCCTCGACGAAGCCATTCGTAGTTTGACCCCAGAACATCGGGCGGTCATACTCCTCCGCGAAATCGAAGGCCTCTCCTACGAGGAGATCAGCCACGTACTCCAGGTTCCCAAAGGCACCGTGATGAGCCGCCTCCACTACGCACGGCGCCAGCTTCAGACCCGGCTCCGAGGCCTCCTCTGATGACGGAGCGGGCGATGACCTGTGAGGATGCGTCCCCGCTGCTCGACGCGTTCGTCGACGCGGAGCTCGATGGCCAGGCGCTGATCGATGTCGCGCGACACGCCGCCGGGTGCTCGTCGTGCGACGGCACCCTGCGCGAGCTCCTCGCGCTGCACGAGGTCGTAGGCCGCGGCGGCCGCGCGGACGCCGACGCCCTCGATCTCTCGCGCCTCTGGCCCGCGCTCGAGCCCGAGCTCGAGCGTGCGGATGCGCGGCGCGCGTGGCGGCGCCGCCTGCGCACCGCGCCGGTGTGGGGTGGCCTCGCCCTCGCCGCGAGCGCGCTCTTCATGCTGAGCGGTCCGACGCAGCGGCAGGCCACGCAGGTTGCCCACGCACGCCCGAATCAGGCCGTCATCGAGCGCATCGACAGCGAGGGTGGCCGCTTCGAGCTCCGCCGCGAGCGGAAGAACGGCACCACGCTCATCATGGTGAGTGCCACCGCCGACGACGTGCCATGAAGCGCCTCGTGATCGTGTCGATCTGCACGGTCGGCGTGCTCTGCGTGCCGGTCGGGCACGCGACGGCCCTCGAGGTGCAGGTCACAGTGGTCGAGGCGTCGCTCGAGGGTCCGTCCGACCGCCAGCTCCTCCAGCTCCGGCCGCGACTCCGCCGGCTGGTGGGTTATCGCTCCTTCCGCGTGCTCCAGGACGAGCGGCGGAATTGCCCCTGGCGTTCCCCCGCGGCGTTCGCGCTCCCGGGTGGCCGCCTCGTCCACATCGTGCCGAAGGGCATGCGGGCCGACGAGGTGATGATGCAGGTGCAGGTGGTCCAGGGACCGCGGGCGCTCGTTGACACGGACCTCCGTCTGCAGAATAGGGGCGTCATGCTGATCGGCGTGGACGACGACGTGCAGGCGCCCGGCATCCTGCTGATCATGCTGAAGGCGGAGGAGTAGCGATGGCGACGGGGTGGATCGACGGCATCGGCGAGCAGATCTGGTCGGTGGTGGAGGGCTTCGGCAGCGAGGCGCGCGAGCGCGGGTTCCTGACGCTGCTCCGGCCGATCGCGCCGTTCAACCGGCCCGCGTTCCTGGCGCCCGCGGTGACGATCGGCGCGCTGCTGACGTTCCTGGCGCTGTCGGGGATGGCGGTGACGGCGCTCGGCGCGCTGCTCACGGCGCTGCTCGCGCTGTACATCCTGCTCGTGCACGTGTTCGGGGTGCGGCTCGAGCTGCACCCGTTCGGGGCCTGAGCATCGGGCTTCGACCGCGGCACGGCACCCGCGATGTACGCCGAAGCGGTGTCGCGGTTCCCGTGCTCGTAGGGGGGCGTCGATGGCGCCAGCATTGAGGATCGCCGCGATCGTCGCTCTCGTCTACGTGGGAATCGTCGTCGCGTTCGAGTCGTCGATCGGGTACCTGCAGCCGACCAGCGGATCGACGCTCGTGATCACCACCTTCGATCGGAACGGCACACCACGCGACCGGGTCGTGTCCCGCCTCGAGGCCGGCGGACGGCTCTACGTCGCCGCGAATCACTGGCCCCGCTCCTGGTACAGGCGTGCGTTGGAGAATCCGGCGGTGCAGGTCACGGTTGACGGCGAGAGGCACGACTACCGGGCCGTCCCCGTCACGGGCGCGGAGCAAGATCGCGTCGCCGCCGAGAACAGGCTCGGTCTCGGCTTCCGCATCCTGACCGGTTTCCCACCGCGATACTTCGTTCGGCTGGATCCCCGCCAGAGCGCTGAACGATGACCCAAGTCGTCCGCACGGTCCCGCCGAATGCTCACGCGCGACGAGGTCGCACCGCGGACGACTGAGACTGCGACAGAGCCTGAGCCGCTTTGAGAGGCCACCGCAGGTTGGTGCATCCGACACCCACCCCCACCATTCTTCGTCGGATGCGCCGATTTCTGGCGCAAGTGCTGCTGATCCTGTGCCTTGCGCTGGTCGCGCTCGAGCTGATCACCCGTTTGGTCTGGTGGAATCGATCAGCGGTCACGCTTTTTAGCAGAAGGTTGGAGCTGCTGCCGTATCCCGTCGTTACGGCGAGGCAGAAGCAGATCCTGACCGACGTCTCCAAGGGCGCCTATCGATACACTCACTTCGATCCTGTCCTCGGCTGGAGCATTACACCGAATGTCAGCGGAGAGTGGGATGGCAGCGTCTATACCTCGAACAGCATCGGGATCAGGTCGCTCAGGGAATACGGCCCGAGAGCACCAGCCGGGGTCACTCGAATAGCTGCGTTTGGTCCATCTTTTACCCATTGCGACGAAGTCAATGACGCCGAGACCTGGCAAGTCCGAATGGAACAAGCGCGCTCCGATTTGGAGGTCATGAACTGGGGAGTGGCGGGCTATGGCACCGATCAGGCGTTACTGCGCTACCAAACCAGGGGCGCGGCCTACCAGCCCGATATCGTGCTGATCGGTTTCGAGGATCACAATTGGACGCGGAATATCAACCGCTATCGTCCGTTTGAATATCGGGACACGGAAATACCTTTGACGAAGCCGGTCTACGTCATCGCGCACGAGAAGTTGATGCTGCTGCCAAATCCCTTCGAGACCCTGGATGAGATGCGCCAGGCGGTATCGGGGGCGCCGGATGACTTCCTCGGCGCGGTGTGTCCCTGGGATGGACTGTGTGACGAACGCCTGTACCGTTGGCGGTCGCTGGATCGTTCGGCCGCTTTTCGCTTTCTCAGGACCCTGGCTCTTCAGATCGAGACCGATCCGGGTGAGCCTCCGATCAACCGGGAGTACCCACAGATCAATGCGTACCAGACGACGAGAGCCCTGTTGGAGATGTTCGCAGCGGAGGTCAACCGTAACCACGCTATCCCGATCGTGGTTCTGTTTCCGTTGGAAGCCACGCTGGTCAGCTCCGAGACTCCCATGTACGAGACCGTATTGATTCCCGCCCTGGAGCGGATGCGGATTCAGGCGATTGACCTACGGGACGCGTTCGTGGAGGCCCGACAGAGCAAGCAGCTCGCTGTCGAGGAATTCTTTGCCAGGCAGGGGCACCCCAACACTTTGGGCAACGAGGTCGTCGCCGACGCATTGCTGCGGCACTTGTGCAATCGGGGGCTTGTGACCGATTGTCGAGCGTCGCAGTGACCGCGCTCACTCACTGAGCGCCGTCATTTCCCCTTCATCGCCGCCGCCAGGATGTGCGACGTCGTCGGCCGCATGATCCGCGGGTCCACCTCGCGCCCCTCCACGAGCGCCTTCCGCACGTCCTTCCCCGAGATCGACACCGGCTTCTCGCCGGAATGGTTGTCCGTCAGGTCGACGCGCCCGATCGACTCGTAGAAGGCCGCGAAGCCCACCTTGAGCGGCTTGATCGCCAGGCTCCCGCCGAGCTTCTCGAAGATCTCCTGCGCGTCGAAGTCGCCCCAGATCGCCGTGCCGTCGTGGTAGGGCGCATCCGCGTGCTTCCGCCCGATGATGATGTCGGTGAAGCCGAAGTTCTGGCGGTAGATGGAGTGCATCACCGCCTCCTTCGGGCCGCCGTAGAACATCTTGATGTCGAGGCCGAGCAGGATCACGCGGTCGGGAACGGACTCGCCGCGCGGCTTCCACAGGCTCTGGTCGCTGTCGCCCTCGCCGAGGGCGCGCTGCGAGATCAGCGCCTCGTAGGTCTGCATGCGGGTCGCGGCGTCTACGTCGTCGCCCTTGGTCTCGCCGAGCAGCGGGTTCAGGCACGCGCCGGCGTCGTGGCCCTGGCGGATCAGCGTCTCGAGGCCGTAGACGAGCGCGTACTCGTGCGCGCGGTGGAGCGGGTTCCGCGTCTGGAACGCGACGACGCGCTTCCAGCTCTTGGTGGCGAGGAGCTTCCGGACCTCGCGCGGCGTGAGGATGTACTTCCCGAACTTCGGGTTCTTCGGCTGCGGGAGCACGCGGATTCGGCCGCCAACGAGGTGCGTCTTGTCCGCGTCGCCCTTGAGGACCATGTCGGCGCCGGGGTGATCCGTCCGTTCGGTCCCGTAGACGCTCTTCAGGTAGGCGGGCTTGTCCCACGCATAGACGCTGTCGACGTCGAGATCGCCGATGACCTCGCCGCGGCCGTTCACCAGCGCGGCGCGCGTGCCGGGCTTGAGCTGCGCCGCGAGCGCGGACGTGACCGGCAGCGCGAGCGGGATCGTCCAGGCCCAGCGCTTGCCGCCGTGCTCGATCGCGCCCTCGGCGAGCACGCGCTTCCACGCCGCCTCGTTCATCGGACCGGTGAGGGGGCTGAGCCCGCCGTCGCCGAAGCGATACACGGTCGAGAGGTCGGCGTCGGACACCGGGATCTGCGGGAGCCGCTTCGCCGCGTCGACGAGCGCCGCCTGCTCGGCGCCGCTGACGGTGCAGGAGACGGGTTCTGCGAGCCCGCCGTGGACGGGAACGAGATCGGACATGGGTTTCCTTTCCTCAGCTAATCGTGGGTGCCGGTTGCCTCGGACGCGGGGCGCACGCGAAGACGCCGGCGGAAGCGGGAGAGATTGCGGGCCGCGAGCGCCCCGAGGCGCCAGCGGGTGAGGCTCCAGACGAGCGAGCTGCCGCGGTCGTCCGCGAGCCCGGCCTCGAGCGGGCTGATGCCGCGCGCCAGGTCGCGCACCCAGCCGAGCGGGATGCCGCGGCGCCGGACCGCCTGGTAGAGATGCGCGAGCACCGGGGGGACGGTGGATTCCTCGGGCGGCTCCTGCCCCGCGCACAGCGCGACGACCGGGACCACCCCGAGGGCGACCAGCGCATCGATGCCCGCGAGCATCGACGCCGTCGGCTCGATGCCGATGACGAGGTCGCTCCACACGGTGCCGTTCGGGAAGATCTCCGCCGCGCGTGCGAGGCCCTCGAGGTAGCGCTCGCGGCCGATGTAGTGTGCGCGCCCGACACAGCGGCGGCGGAGGATCTCCGGATCCCAGACCTCCAGGTTGTAGCTGAGCGCGTCGACCCCCATCGCGTACGTCCGGTCGACCCATGCAAGGCTCGACGGCGGATGCACCTGCGCGGCGACCATGACGTCGAAATGGCGGCGGACCGCCTCGATGTAGGGCGCGAGGAAGGCGATGCCGCCGTCGTCGCTCTCGTACGAGCCCGAGTTGAAGTAGATGGCGCCCTCGATGCCCTCGTCGAGCGCCGCGCGCACCACCTCGACCACCTCGGCGGGGGAGCCGGCGTCGCGCTCGATGCGCATGCGAGCGCCCTCGAGGCAGAAGCGGCAGGGCGTGCCCTGGATGCTGTAGCCGCAGGCGCTCGACGGGCTGACGATGAGATGACCGCCCCGGACGGCGGCGATGCGCCGCATCGGGGTGCCGGCGGTCGTCCGGCGGGCGTAGAAGCGCGGCGCCTCGACGGGTCGCACCTCGATGCGGAACGCCTCCGCGTCCCCGTTGCCGCGGACGAGGACGTGGCGCCCGCCCTCGGCGACGAGACGGTACGGCGACGCGGCGGCGCGATGATCGTCGATCGGTGCCGTCACGCAGACGCGGTCGGGGAGACGGAGGTCGAGGACGGCAGGCTCGCCCGCGATGGCGTCGCGCTTCAGGCGGACGCTCGCGTCGAGCTTGAGCCCGCGCATCGCGAGCTCCACCTTGAGCTGCGCGGGCGAGATCACGGCGCCGCGGCCTCGCAGGCGGCGCAACCCGGCCCGGCCAGCTCGCGCGCCGTGAGGCCGCCGGCGCACCCGTCGAGGATCTGGACGCGCCCCGAGTCCGGTGGGGCGAAGAGCACGCGGAGCGCCTCGGCGGCCGCGAGCGCCCCCAGCGCCAGCGCGAGCGGCGCGCCGGGTGCCGTGTCCTCCGCCGCGAGCGGCGCACACTCGACGCACGGCCGCCCGACCAGCGTGCTGACCTCCGCACCGAGGGCGACCACGAACGGCCGCCGTGCGTCGCGCGCAAAGCGGCCGCGGGCGAGGATGCCGGCGCGATCCGAGGAGAAGTCCACGACGACGTCGCTCGCCGCCGCGTCGCCGCTCCGGAGTCCCGCGCGCGACAGCAGGTCCGCGGCGAAGCGCGCCGCCTCGCCCTCGCCGACGACCGCCGCCGTCGCGCCGAGGAGACGCTCCTGCCCGCGTCCCCCGACCTCGGGCAGGATGATCTGCCGCGCCCAGCGCTCGATGTCCGAGACGGCCAGCGTCATTCGATGACGTTCTTCTCGATCGGCTCGACGGTGACACCCTGCTCGCGGAGCCACGTCACGGCGGCCTCGATGAGGTCGGCGTCGCCGTCGAGCTCGAGCGCGATGATGCCGATCTCCTCGTTGACGCTGGCGCCGCGGACGTTGAAGACCACGTCGAACTTCCGGCTGAGATGGTAGATGAGCGGCTCGCGCACGAGGCGCTTCGGATAGGTGAGGTAGAATTTCCCCTTCGACTGCGCGGGCGCCTTGGTGCGCCCGATGCGTGCCGGTGGCCGCTTCACGGCTTGCGCTCCCCGAGCCTGGCCCAGCCGGCCCAGAGGTTGGTCGAGAGGTAGCGCCCGCCGAAGTCCGGGAAGATCTCCACCACGGTGCCCTCCGTGAGCGTGCGCGCGACCTCGAGCGCCGCGACGTGCGCGGCGCCGGACGACTGCCCCAGGAGCAGCCCCTCCTCGCGCCCGAGGCGATAGACCATGTTGTACGCCTCCTCCGTCCCGATGCCGAGCTTCAGGTCGAGCTCCGGCTCCTTGTAGATGCCCGGGACGATCGACGACGCCATGTGCTTCAGGCCCTCGAGACCGTGGAACGCGTCCTCGGGCTCGGCGGCCACGATCTGGATCGCGGGGTTCTTCTCCTTGAGGAAGCGGCCCGTCCCCATGATCGTGCCGCTCGTGCCGATGGCCGCGATGAAATGCGTCACGCGCCCCTCGGTCTGGCTCCAGATCTCGGGCCCCGTCGTCTCGTAGTGCGCGAGCGGGTTCGCCGGGTTGTTGTACTGATCGGGCTTGAAGTAGCGGTCGGGGTTCTCGGCGAGGATCTTCCGGCAGAGCCGGATGGCGCCGTCCGAGCCTTCGAGGGGGTCGCTGTAGATCACCTTGGCGCCGAACGCGGCCACGACCTTCTTCCGCTCGCTGCTGACGTTGCTCGGCATCACGAGCTCGACCGGGTAGCCGAGCGCGGCGCCGACCATGGCGAGCGCGATGCCGGTGTTGCCGGAGGTGGAGTCGAGGATGGTGCGTCCGGGGACGAGGAGGCCGCGCGCGAGGCCGTCCTCGATCATCTTCTTCGCCGGCCGGTCCTTCACCGAGCCGCCGAGGTTGAAGCCCTCGAGCTTCCCGTAGATGCGGACGCCGGGCGCGATGCCGTCGCGGACGTTGCGGATCTCGACGAGCGGCGTGTTGCCGATCAGGTCGAGCGGCGACGAGAGGCGGCGGGGCCCGTCCGTGGGGATGAGCGGCCGGCGGGCGAGCGACGCCTGCGGGGGCATGGCGGAGACCGGGCGGACCCGGTGCTAGCGCCCCCCGGCGATGGCGGGCACGATCGACAGCTCGTCGCCCGCCTTGAGCGGCGTGTCCAGGTGCTTCAGGAAACGGATGTCCTCGCCGTTCACGAAGATGTTCACGAAGCGGCGGACCTGACCGGCCTCGTCGCAGATGCGATCCTTCATCCCGGGGTAGCGCTTGTCGAGATCGTCGACCAGCGCGGCGACGGTGGAGCCGTCGGCCTCGACGGCGCCGTTGCCCGCCGTGTAGCGACGGAGCGGCGTGGGGACTCTGACCTGGACCATGACGTTCGTTCCTCCTTCCGATCGGATCAGGCGGTCGTCGCCTGACGAGTGCCGGAGAGCGATGCGTAGAGCTCGTCGAAGGCGGCGAGCCGGGCGGGGATGCGGGCTGGCTGATCGACGGTGCCCATGACCGCCTCCAGCGTCTTGTAGCCGTTCCCGGTGACGCTGATCACGATGGACTCGTCGCGCGGGATCCGCCCCTGCTCGATGAGCTTCTTCGTGACCGCCACGGTCGTGCCGCCGGCGGGCTCGGTGAAGATGCCCTCGGTCCGCGCCAGGAGCTTGATGCCGGCGACGATCTCGTCGTCGGTGACGCTCTCGCCCCAGCCGCCGGACTCGCGCACCGCCTTCAGCACGTAGTAGCCGTCGGCCGGGTTGCCGATCGCGATCGACTTGGCGATCGTCTGCGGGCGCACGGGGGCGATGAGGTCGGTCGCCTTGTGCAGCGCCTGGATCACCGGCGCGCACCCGGCCGCCTGCGCCGAGTAGATCTTGTAGTCGCCCTCGACGAGGCCGAGGTCGCGGAGCTCGCGGAAGGCCTTCGCCACCTTCGGCAGGATGGTCCCGCCCGCGGTTGGGACCACGATGTGCTGCGGCAGGCGCCAGCCGAGCTGCTCGGCCACCTCGAAGCCGTATGTCTTCGCGCCCTCGGTGTAGAAGGGCCGCATGTTGATGTTGACGAACGCCCAGCCGTACTTGTCGGCGACCTCGCTGCAGAGGCGGTTCACGTCGTCGTAGTTGCCGCGAATCGCGATCGCCCGCGGCCCGTAGATCGTCGAGCCGATGACCTTCCCCTGCTCGAGGTCGTCGGGGATGAAGATGTAGCAGGAGAGCCCGGCGCGCGCCGCGTGCGCCGCCACGGAGTTGGCGAGGTTCCCGGTCGAGGCGCAGGACACGGTGTCGAAGCCGAACTCGATCGCCTTCGAGATGGCGATCGAGACGACCCGGTCCTTGTACGAGAACGTCGGGTGGTTGACGGAATCGTCCTTCACGTAGAGCTCGCGGACGCCGAGCACCGCGGCGAGCCGGTCGGCGCGGACGAGGGGCGTGCAGCCCGAGTGGAGGCCGATGCGGGGCTCGCCGTCGATCGGCAGGAGCTCGCGGTAGCGCCAGAGGTTTCGCGGCCGCGACTCGATCAGCTCGCGCGTGAGCACGCGGCGGATGGCGTCGTAGTCGTAGACGACCTCCAGCGGGCCGAAGCACGTCTCGCAGACGTGCAGCGCGGCGATCGGCGTCTCGCCTCCACACTCGCGACAGCGAAGACCCTTCACGTAGCTCATGATGCGATACTCCCGAGCGCGCGCGTTGGCGCGCTCCCGCAGGTTCGACAGTGTGGGCGCCGCCCGAGGGGGACGCTCCGATGCCGCCCGCCCCACGCGTCGATCACGAGGAGGCGGCCGGCGTAACCGGCGCTCTCGCCCGTGACGAGGCGCACCGCCTCCGCGGCCGCCAGCGCGCCCGCGAGCGCCGCGGTGGGACCGAGGATGCCGGCCTCCTCGCACGACGGCACCTCGCCGGATGCCGGCGGCTCCTCGAAGACGCAGCGATAGCAGGCGGTCTCGCCCGGCAGCACCGTCAACAGCTGCGCGCGGAAGCCGAGCACGCCCGCATGCACGAGCGGCACGCCCGCCGCCACGGCCGCGTCGTTCACGGCGAACTTCGCGACGATCGTGTCGGTGCCGTCGAGCACGACGTCGAACCCGGCGAGCGCGGCGGCCGCATCGCCGTCGGGGAAGCGTTCCCGCCACGTCGTGATCCGCAGCGCGGGGGTGACGGCTCGCAGGCGCTCCGCCGCGACCTCGACCTTGGCGCGGCCCACGTCCGCGTCGCCGTAGAGCGGCTGGCGGTGGAGGTTCGAGATCTCCACGACGTCCGGATCGACGAGCCCGAGCTCCCCGATGCCGGCCCGCGCGAGCGCGAGGGCGGCCGGTGATCCGAGGCCGCCGACGCCGACGACGAGAGCGCGCGCGCGTGCGAGGCGAGATGGGGGAGTGGACGTCATTGGGTACAAAAAAACCCCTCTCCAGAAGGGATGAGGGGCGTGTCCAGGGATGCGAACCTTATCTTCCGCCCGAAGGCGTCGGATTTAGCACCAGCGTCCCGAAGGACCGGTTGCTGTGGCTTCGCAGGGCCGGGCCCTCCGCCACTCTGGATAAGGAATATGTCGGTCGGTTTTGTCTTCGCCGGGCGGGAGCTAACCGCAAACACTCGAATGTGTCAACGAGCGGCTTCGTGCTGAGGCGCCTGCGCTAGGCGCGGCATTGGCGGGGCTCTGGCCCGGAACATCCGTGACACGGAAATCCGTTGACCCTGCCGAGTCCGTCGCGCTACAGGCCGCCGCAAATCGTTCAGGAAGGGTGGAACCGCCATGAGCACCCCCGATCCGATTCGACGCTTCGGCATCGTCCGCCGCGTGGACGCCCTGTTCCGGGCGATGTCGACGGACTTCCTCCTGCGGGAGCAGTTCGTGACCGGCCCGGCGCAGGTCATCGCCGAGTACGTTCAGGGAGGCTCGCTCCCCGAGCACGAGGCGGCCGCCAGCAACCAGCTGATCTACTCGGTGATGGCGAACCGCGGGCTGTTGATATGGCTGCGCCGCTACGCGATGCGCCATCACGGGAGCCCGCCGTCGCGCGGCAGGTTCCTCCGCGATTTCAGCCTCGCGGTCGCAGAGCACGGCGGGCATCGCGTGATCATCGCCCTGCTGCGGGGCGTGGTCGACAAGGAGAGCGTCATCAGCCGGGGGAACCTGGACGCCATCATCGAGTCGGCGATCGAGGTCTTCGGCCCGAACCCGGACAGGCGTGTCATCGCGACCTTCGGCGTCCTCACCGCGAAGACGGCGGTCACGAGTCCGGGCACCTTCACCGACGTCAAGGACCCGGAGACCACGGCGACCGGCACCGGTGCGACGGTGAGAACCGGGATCCGCACTGAAGGTACCACGGCCATCACGCATCCCGGCACAACCTTCACCGATGTCCGCGATCCGGACACGACCGGCACCGGCACGATCACCGGGTTCACGGGGAGGACGGAGATCACGCACCCCGGCACCACCTTCACCGACGTGCGTGATCCGGAACGGACAGGCCGCACGATCACCGGGTTCACGGGGAGGACGGAGATCACGCACCCCGGCACCACCTTCACGGACGTGCGTGATCCGGAACGGACGGGCGGCACGATCACCGGATTCACGGCCAGGACGGAGATCACGCAGCCGGGCACGACGTTCACGGACGTTCGGGACCCCACGACCGCGCTCAAGGACCCGCTGAAGGACCCGTTCAAGACGGACCAGACCTCCATCACCATGGTCACCAAGCTCAAGGATCCGTTCAAAGGGGGCACCGCGCTCAGTGACCCGATCAAGGATCCGTTCACGACGGGCACCGCGAGCACCACCGTCACCGGGCTGAAAGACCCGTGGGGCGGGACGCGGACGGACACGTGGACGACGAAGGGGATGGACCCGTTCCAGGCCGGCGCAACGGGTGCGGCGGTACAGCCGGGCGCCGTGGGCCTCGACGAAGCGACCGCGTTCTCGCGCGAGAACTACGTCCTGGTCTCTCTCTTGTCCCTCGCCGAACACGCCAGGCGCCTCGAGGGCGCGGGTCTGCTCGATCGCGTGGAAGAGCAGTGACCGCGGTGCAGCATTCGGCTCCGGCGGCCGCCGGGGCGGAATCCGCTTCCGCGGCGCGGGAGCTGGTCGCTCGGGGACATCGACTCTCGTTGGATGGCCGCTTCGGCGAAGCGGAGGCGTGTGCGCGCGACGCGATCCGTCTCCAGCCAGAGCTCGCCATCGCGCACAACAACCTGGGCTTTGCCCGACAGGTGCAGGGCGACGTGGTGGAGGCCCTCGCGTGCTATCGGCGCGCGACCGAGCTCGGCCCCACGCTCCGCCTGGCACGCAGGAACCTGGCGCTGCTGCTCGCGCGTCTCGGTGAACGGGAGGAGAGCCTCGCGCTCTGTCATGCGGAGGTGGGTGCCGACACGGACGGGCTCAGGTGGCTCCAGCGAACGGTCTCCAACGCCGTGGACGAGCGCGACCTCAAGTTCGCCGGTGACTGCGCCGCGATGCTCGCGACGCTGCGTTGGGCGACGACGTGGCCCGGAGCACGGCGAGAGGGGAGGATGCCGGAGCCGCTGCCGCTGCACGCCGAGCGGCGACTCCTCTCCGTTCCGAAGCTTCGTCACGACATCCTGCAGCTCGAGTACCTGCAGCGGCGGGGGCTGTTCGGCGACGAGCTGAACCCGGTGGTGGACGGCCACCGCGCCGTCCTCGCCCGCCTGTCGGCCCGCGGCGAGGATGCTCGTTCGCCGCTGGACGAAGCGGACCTGCGCGACATCGGCGATACCTACAATCGCATCCTCCATCTCCGGCACACGCCTCGCCTCGGCCGCGCGCTGTCCGACCGGTGGGACGCCGCACGGGTCGAGAGCCAGTACCTGGACCGACCCCCCGGCCTCGTCGTGGTGGACGACTTTCTCTCGGAGGACGCGCTCCAGGAGGTGCGCCAGTTCTGCCTCGAGTCGACCGTCTGGTTTTCGAACCGATACAACCACGGCCGCCTGGGGGCCTTCTTCCAGAGCGGGTTCAATTGCCCGCTGCTGCTCCAGATCGCCGAGGAGCTCCGCGTGGCCATGCCACGGGTCATCGGCGATCGACACGCGCTGCAGCAGGTATGGGGATTCAAGAACTCCGCGCCGCTTCCTGCCAACGCCACCACCCATGCGGATTTCGCGGCGGTGAACGTCAACTTCTGGATCACTCCCCAGGACGCGAACGAAAACCCCTCGACCGGCGGCCTGGTGGTCTACGACGTCGACGCCCCGCTGCACTGGGACTTCGCGACGTACAACGGTCGCGATGACGTCATCGGGCCGTTCCTCGGGCGGCAGGGCGCCCGCGGCGTGAGGATTCCCTATCGACAGAATCGCGCGGTGATATTCAACTCCGACCTGTTTCACGGGACGGACGAGGTCCGGTTCCGGCCCGAATACGAGAACATGCGCATCAACATCACGATGCTGTACGGTGTCCGCGAGCAGGATCACCGCCACCTGGCACGGCCCGACCCGGAGACGGACCCCGGGGCGGGTGCATGGCGCTCGGCGGCCTTCTCCCGCGCGCGCCGCCGCGCCTGCTGATCGGCAATGGCGTCGCAGTACGGCCAGGATCGCGTCGTCCTCGAGCTCCTGGGCGGCAAGCGTGACGGCTTCTTTCTCGACTCCGGCGCCGCGGACGGCGTCCGTGCCAGCAACACCGAGCTGCTCGAGAAGGAGTTCGGCTGGACCGGCATCTGCGTCGAGCCCGATCGGCAGCTGTTCGCGATGCTCCGCAGCAACCGCGCATGCGCGTGCGTGAACTGCTGCCTCTACCGTTGCGATGGGAAGGTCGACTACCTCGAGGGCGGCTTCAACGGGGGCATCCTCGACGAGTACGATCCCCGTTTCCTGTCGGAGCTGAAGCAGCGGTGGGGCCGCCCCGCCGACTTCCGCCCGCCAACGGTGACGAAGGAGGCACGGACGATCCGCTCCGTGCTGGCCGAGCACGGTGCCCCTCGCGTCATCGACTACTGGAGCCTCGACACCGAGGGCTCGGAGCTGACGCTCCTCAGGAGCTTCCCGTTCGACGACTACGCGTTCCGCGTGCTGACGGTGGAGCACAACCGCCTCCCCTCCGTGCAGGAGGAGATCCGCCTCTTCCTCGAGGGCCGTGGCTATCAGCGGGTGGCGACCATCGAGATCGACGACGTGTACGTGAACGCGGCGCTGGGTGACGACGACGGTGACCGCCACGACGCCGATCCGTTCCGCGTGCGACCGCTCCTTCGGGAGATGGGACTGTTCGCCGGGCAGACGGACCGGTTGGCCGGCGTCCATCCCCGAATGGAGGCGGCGATTCTCGAGCAGCACGCACGCCACCACTACGACGGTGTGAGCTACAGCTTCGCGATCGCCTCCGCCGATCCGTGCTTCGAGGCGTTGTATTCGGCCTTCCTGAGGGTCGTGGGCTCGCTCCATCGCGCGATGTGGGGCACCGACCCCGTCCTCCACCGCCTCAACCGGCGGAAGTGCTGGGCCTGCGTGGTCGACGATCGCCAGCCGGACGCCGCCGTGTGGCACAACCACGAGGAGACCTGCAGCTACAACGGCGTGTACTACCTGCGCGTGTCCGACGGCGACGCGATCCAGTGCCTCGCCCCGAACGGGGACGTCGTCGAAGTGCCGGTGCGGGCGGGGATGCTGCTCATCACGCCCAACTGGCTGATGCACCGGCCGAAGAGCAGGCCCCTGGGAGCCGGCAGGCGCATATCGATCAACATGGAGGCCATCGTCGACTCCATCCCTCGCATGCGCCCGACGAGCTGGCGCTCCGCGGCGTTCGCGTCTTCGCGGCGGCGGCGACTGTGATCTTCGGCTCGTTCGTCGGTCCGGACGCATCGCGATCGCTCGCCGATGCGTTTCGCGCGCAGCGCCTCCTGGTCCGATCGGACGATGCCCCCCGCTGCTTCGACGCGCTCTGGTCGGACTGGCTGCTGCCCGCCGTCTTTCGCTTCACCGTGCTCGGCGATCGGGACGCGTTGCTCCTCTCCCGCGACGGACGGCGGATTCCCAGCGACGCCTGCCTGAGCCCGAACGGCGTCTTCGACGTCGAGGCGCTCCGCCGGCTGTGGAACCGCGGCGTCTCGGTCACCCTCACCGGCTTCGATCTCTATTCCGATCGCGTCCTCTCGCTCGTCCGAAGCCTGGAGGCCGATCTCCAGTGCCCCACGCAGGTGAATCTCTACGTCACCCCGCCGCACGCGCGGGCGCTCATGCTCCATCGGGACGATCACGACGTCGTCGTCCTGCAGATCGTCGGCGAGAAGTCGTGGGAGGTCCACTGCGGTGGCGCCACGCCGGGCAGCGGCGCCCCGGGGCTCACGCGGCCCCGGCTGCGCGCCGGAGGCCTGCTCTACATACCCATGGGCGTCGTCCACGCCGCCGGCAACTCGGGTCCCTCCGCGTCGATTCACCTGACCATCGGCCTCCTGCCTCTCACCTGGTTCGACGCGCTCAGGAACGGCCTCGAGGCGGCGCGGCACGCCTCGCCTGCGTTGTCCCTGCCGCTGACGCCGGATGGTGCCCGCACCGAGGGCGCGGCTGCGGTACGCCGCCACCTGCTGTCGCTCGCGCCGTTCGTCGATCCCGCCGAGCAGGCGGAACGCCACCACCGGCGTTACGCGGGATTCGGCGTGCGTCCGTCCGAGCCGGTCCCGCGCGATCGGCTCGACGCCGTCACGGAAGCGACGTGCTTCTCCATGGCCGTCGATCGGGAATGCGTGCAGTCGACGGCCGCCTGCGTGCGGGTGAGCCGCCCCGATCGTCGCGCGCCGCTCGACCTCCACCCCGCGCTCGCCGGCACGATCGACTCGATGCTGCGCCGGCGCGATTTCCGCCCCGCGGACCTGGCCGGCCCGGATTCGGACGCCGCCGTGGCGCTCTGCCGGTTCCTCGCGAACGTCGGCGTACTCGCTCTCGGCGATGCCGCGTGAAGAGTCCGGTCTCGCGCTCGCACCGCTGACGCCGCTGGCGCTCGAGCTGGGCGCCGAGCCTCGCGTCGAGTGGGGCGATCTTCGCGGCATCGCGCTCAGCGAGCCCTTCTTCGATGACACGGTCGAGCGATGGGCTCGCACCGCGCCGCGGCCGCGTCGCCTGCGCACCGGCGTGGACGCCCTCGCGGTGCTGGATCACGAGCCTGCGTTCGATCCGGCGGTGCTGATCTTCCACATGTCGCGCTGCGGCTCGACCCTCGTGTCGCGCCTCCTCGCGAGCCACCCGACGACATTGGTGATCTCCGAGCCTGCGGCGCTGAACACGCTCCTGCTGGCGGCCGACCGCAGCGCCGAGCGGCATGCGCTGTGGCTCCGTCGCCTGGTGCGAGCGCTCGGGCGCGCCCACGGCGCCGACTCCCGCACGTTCGTGCTGAAGCTGTCCAGCTGGAACGTCACGCGCATCGACCTCTTCCGCCGGGCATTCCCGGCCGCCGCACTGGTATGGCTGCAGCGCAGGCCCCAGGAGGTCGTGTCGTCGCTCGTCGCCCAGGAGCCGGGATGGCTGGACCTCCGCCAGTCGCCGAGATTGGCCGAGAGGATACTCGGCGTGCCGGCCGCCGTCGCCGCCACATTGGATGCCGAGGAGTTCTGCGTGCGCGCTCTCCGAGCGATGCTCGAGGCCGCCCGAACGGTGCGCGACGCGGGGGCGCTCGTGGTCGACTACTCGGAGCTGCCTACCGCGATATGGGAGCGCGTCGCCCCGTTCGCGGGCATCGCGATCGACGACGCGGACGCCGCGCGCATGCGGGATGCGTCCAGATTCCATGCGAAGGACACGAGCGGCAGGGTGTTCACGGGAGACTCGATACGCGCGGTCTCCGACCGGGTGCGCGCGCTCGTCGATGCGCTCGTGGAGCCGCTCTACCGGACGGTCTAGAATCGACCGCCGGAGCCACCGATCTCGGGGTAGGCGGAGACCGCCTTGGGTAGGTTGCGACGTGCGGTGTCCTGCTCCATGCGGGTGATGCGGGCGAGGAGGAGGTCGAGCGGGTCCTGGCCCTCGCTCACGCCCTCCACCGGCGCGGAACCGAGCCGCTCGCGTGCCTCGCGGCCGACGCGATCGTTGGGGTGGTGCTTCGCGAGGGTGGCGAGGGCGAGCGTGGCGCCCTCGGGCTCGTCGCGCCGCGCGTACTCCTCGGCGAAGCGGTAGAGGACGTCGGCGGCGGCGCTGGTGTCCGCGTACTCCGTCAGGATGCCGCGGAGGCGGCCCTCCGCCGCGAGGAGGTTCCCGTGGCGGAGATAGTAGAGCGCGATGCTGGCGTCGTGCTTCGCGAGCGACTCGCGACACTCGCGCAGCCGGAGTCGCGAGCGCTCCGCCCAGGGGCTGGTTGGGAAGCGGTCGATGACGTTGCGGAAGTAGGCGAGGGCGTTCGTGTGCGGCGCCGGATCGCGATCGCTGGTGCTCGATTGCGCCAGATACGACATGCCGAGATGGTACTCGACGAAGGGCAGGCTCTGGCTCGTGGGGTGCATGCGCTCGAAATCGCCGAGGGACGCGATCGCCTCGGGATAGCGCCCGGCGAGGTAGTGCGCGCGCGCGATGCGCAGCTCCGCCTCCTCGGCGTTGGGGTCGAAGGGATACTGCTCGAGGAGCAGCTTGTAGCGCTCGACGGCGTACTCCCAGGCCTCCTCGTCGAACGCCTGGTTGGCCTCGGTCCAGAGGTCCTCGGCCGGAATCTGCTTCTTCTTCGGGCCGCAGCCCGCGGCGACGACGGCCACGAGCAGGACGGCGAGCCAGCGGCGGCGCATGAGCGGCGCGACGCTACTGAATGGCCCGCCGGCAGTCAACGTCGGAGCCGCGCCTCCGACGTCTCGCGGCTGCCGTTGTCGTGGGAAAGGAACGACAGCGCGCGCTCGCGCCCCGAGCGGCGGCGGAGATAGCCGAGCGCGATCAGGTTGTACGTCCCGTGCGCGAGCGCCGGTACGACCAGGCTCCCGGTCGCCAGGTAGAGGATGCCGAAGCCCGCCCCCGCTGCCGTCGCCCAGAGCACATAGGCGATTCCGAGCGGATGCAGGAGCCCGAAGAGCACGCTCGACGCCGCGAGGCCGAGGTCGTTCAAGAGCACGCCGCGAAAGAAGATCTCCTCCGAGATGCCGGAGCACACCGCGAGCACCATGACCTCACGGATGCGGAGCCCGGGGCCGAGCCCCGACTCGAGCGCATCCCACGCGCGCTTGAGGCCGCGGAGTAGGAGGACGCGCCGCGCCCAGGGCGCGGTCACGAGCGGCAGCGTCGCCGCCAGCGCGAGCCCCGCGCCGATCCCTTGCAGGAGCGTCGTCGTCGTCGGCCACAGCCCGGCGGCGATGTCGATCCCGCGCGCCAGACTCCACACGGCCGACACCGCGAGCAGGATTGCGCTGGCGATCAGCTCCATCCTGATGAGGGGACCGGCGTGTGGCTGGCGGGTTGGAAATGCGGGCTGCTTGATCACGACTGGTCGGCGAGTATAACGCAGCCGCCCCGAGATCACAGAGGTGGGCGGAAACCACGTGCGCGAGCTCTTTCAGATGTGGAGCAACACCCGCATGGTGGTCCTCACGGCCATGTGCGCCGCGCTCTATGCGGCGATCCTGATTCCCTTCAAGATCGTGCCGCTGATCCCGGGAATCACGGAATTTCGGCCCGCGAATGCCGTTCCGGTGGTCTGCTCGCTCCTTTTCGGTCCTGCGGCGGCCTGGGGCGCCGCCTTCGGGAACGTCATCGGTGATTTCTTCGGCGGCCTGGGGCCGGGGGACGTCTTCGGGTTCCTGGGGAATCTGCTCTATGGTCTGCTCCCCTACACGGTGTGGGAGGCCCTGACCGATCGCGAGCCGGTCCCGCGCGGCGTGGGGGTGTCGCTCGCGCTCGCGGCGGTGATCGCCCTCGCGGCCATGCTCTGCGCGACCGTGATCGGCTGGGGCCTGAACCTGCTCCGCTTCCATGCGTTCACGGTGCTCGGCTCGATCGTCCTCCTGAACAACCTGGTCGTCGCGCTGGCGCTTGCCCCGTTCCTCCTCGCGGTCCTGTATCCGCGCGTGAAGCGGGCGCGCCTCCTCTATCGTGACCTGCTCGGCCCGCGAGCGCCGGTGCCGCGCTGGCGGGCGCTCGCCGGCGTGTTGCTCGTCGCCGGCGGGACCATCGGCGCGTTCGTGCTCGGCCAGCTCATCTCGACGGGACGGTGGCAGCCTCCCTGGGCGCCGTGGGAGACGCCCAGCCGAGGCATCGAGGTAGGCGTCGGGCTGATCCCGCCGCTCGCGGTGGCGATCATCGGGCTCGCGCTTCTGTGAAAGCCGACGGCGGCGCCGCGGTCGTCGTCCGCGGGCTCGAGTGCACGTACCCCGACACCGCCGCGCCCGCGCTCGAGGCGCTCGACCTGACGCTGCCGGGCGGTGCGGTCGCGGTGGTGATGGGGGCGAGTGGCGCGGGCAAGTCGACGCTCGCGCGCTGCCTCACGCGCATCGTCCCCGCGTTCGTGCCGGCCGACGTCCGCGGCGACATCCTGCTCGCCGGCGCCTCGATCGCCGGCCGGCGCGTCGGCGAGCTCGCCGGCACGATCGCGATGGTCTTCCAGGACTTCGAGGCCCAGCTCTTCTCGACCGACGTCACGCAGGAGGTCATCTTCGCCCTGGAGCAGACCGGCGTGCCGCCGGCGGAGATGACCGCACGGATGCGCGCGGCGCTCGGCGCCGTCGGGCTCGCGGGCTTCGAGGGACGCGACCCGACGACGCTCTCCGGCGGCGAGAAGCAGCGCCTCGCGATCGCCGGCGTCCTGGCGCTCCATCCGCCCATCATGGTCATGGACGAGCCGACGACCGACCTCGATCCCGAGGGCCGCCACGCGCTCTACGACGTCATCGCCAGGCTCCGTGCGGAGGGCCTCGCGCTGCTCGTCGTCGAGCACGACGTCGAGGCCGCCCGCGACGCCGACGAGCTGATCCTCCTCCGCGACGGCCGCGTCGCGGCGCGCGGCCGGCCGGCGGCCATTCTCGCGGACGTGCATCTCTGTGCGCGGAGCGGCGTGCGCCCGCCGGACGTGTGCCGCGTCTTCGCGGCGCTCGGGTTGCCCGACCCGCCGGCCGAGGTGGAGGAAGCCGCCGCACGGATGCGCGCGGCGGGCCTGCTGCCGGCGCCGCCTCCGGCCAGGCCCGACCCGCCGCGGTCGGGTACGCCGCTCGTCGAGGTGCGCGGCCTCGGCCACAGCTACGCGCATGGCCGCCAGGCGCTCGGCGACGTCACGCTCGCGATCGGCGCCGGCGAGTTCGTCGCGATCATCGGCCGCAACGGCTCCGGCAAGACGACGCTCGTGAAGCACCTGATCGGGCTCCTCGAGCCGACCACGGGCGAGGTGCGGCTCGGCGGGCGGCCGGTGGCGGAGCTGCCGCTCGAGGATCTCGCGCAGCGGGTCGGCTACGTCTTTCAGGATCCGGATCACCAGCTCTTCGCGGCTACGGTCGCGGACGAGGTCGCGTTCGGGCCGCGGAGCATCGGGCTCCCGCCGGCGGAGGTCGAGCTCCGGGTGGCCGAGGCCCTCGCCGCGACCGATCTCACCGACCGCGACGCCGACCCGTTCCTGCTCGACAAGGGCGTCCGGCAGCGTCTCGCCGTGGCGGCCGTGCTGGCGCTCCGTCCCGACGTCCTCGTGCTGGACGAGCCGATGACGGGCCTCGACTATCCCGAGCAGCTGCGGATGCTCTCGCTCCTCCGATCGCTCCACGCCGCCGGCCGGACGATCCTCATCGTCACGCACACCCCCTGGGTGATCGCCGAGCACGCGGAGCGCGTCCTCCTCCTCGAGGCCGGCCGCCTGCGCTACGACGGGCCGCCGCGGCGCTTCTTCGCCGACGACGCACTCGTGGCCGCGGCGGCGTTCCGGCCCCCGGAGGTGACGCGGCTCGGGCGCCTGCTCGGCTGCACGCCGCTCTCGGTCGACGAGCTGGTCTCGTGGACGCCACGCAAGGAGCCGTCGTGGCCCTGACCCTCTACCTGCCGGGGACGTCGCCCCTCCACCGCCTCCACCCGGTCACCAAGGTGTCGGCACTCCTCGCGGTGATCGTGGCGGCCTTCGTCGTGGACCGTCCGCTCCTCCTGGCGCCGCTCCTCGGCGCGATCGCCGGGCTGCTGATCGCGATCGGCGGCGCGGAGAACCTCCGCCGCTTCCGCCTGATGTTCGTCCTCGTGTTCGCGTTCACGATGGTGGTCTGGACCTTCTTCTACGGCACCTTCGGCGTGCCGACCCGCGCGGGGTTCTTCTTCGGGCTCTCGACGGCCGTCCGCCTGGCGACGTTCCTGGCCGCCGGCCTCGTCTTCCTCACGACGACGCGGATCGAGGAGGTCGCCTACGCGCTCGGCCGCGTCGGGGTCCCGCACAAGGTCGGCTTCACGATGATGCTCGCCTTCCGCCTCGTGCCGGTCTTCTTCGACGCCGCGCTGAGCGTCGTCCAGGCGCAGCGCTGCCGCGGCCTGCCCTTCGACCGGGGCGGCCCGCTCGTGCGGCTCCGGCGCTTCGTGCCGGTCATCGTGCCGGTGCTGATCGGCGCGCTCCGGCGGGCCGACCGCATGGCCATGGCGCTCGAGCTCCGCGGCTTCAACTCGGGCCGGCCGCGCACGACGTATCTCCGCGCGGAGCCGCATGCGCGCGACGCGATCGCGGCGGCGATCACGGCCGGCGTGCTCGCGGTGTACGTCGGGCTCTGGCTCTCGGGCGCCGGCCATCTCGTGGTGCAACCTTGACACCCCACTGACCGGCCCCTAGCATCGGCCGCCTTGAGCGGGAGAAACGGCACGCGCCGCCGCGTCGTCGTGACCGGCATCGGCCTCGTCACGCCGCTCGGCACCGGCCTCGAGGAGAACTGGACGAAGCTCGTCGCCGGGCGGTCCGGCATCTCGGCGATCACGCGCTTCGATGCCTCGGTCGTGCCCGCCCGCGTCGCCGGCGAGGTCCGCGACTTCGATCCGGAGCGCTTCATCGAGCATCGCGACGTCAAGAAGATGGACATCTTCATCCATTACGCGGTCGGCGCGGCACAGATGGCGGTCGAGGACTCGGGCCTCGAGCTGCCGCTGGAGCGCCCGGAGCGGACCGGCGTCATCGTCGGCGTCGGCATCGGCGGGATCACGAGCCTCGAGGCAACCTACCAGCACTTCGCCGAGAAGAACTTCCGGCGCGTCTCGCCGTTCTTCATCCCGCGGCTCATCCCGAACATGGCCTCGGGACAGATCGCGCTCCGCTTCGGCGCCCGCGGGCCGAACTACGCCACGACCAGCGCGTGCGCCTCCGGGGCGCACGCCATCGGCGAGTCGCTGGTCCTGATCCGCGACGGCCGGCAGGACGTGATGCTGGCGGGCGGCGCCGAGGCGCCGGTCTGCCTCCTCGCGGTTGGGGGCTTCAGCGCCATGCGCGCGCTCGCCACCGGGTTCAACGACGAGCCCGAGCGCGCGAGCCGCCCGTTCGACGCGCGTCGCGACGGCTTCGTCATCGCGGAGGGCGCCGCCGTGCTCGTGCTCGAGGCGCTCGATCACGCGCGCGCCCGCGGGGCGCGCGTCTATGCCGAGGTGACGGGCTACGGCGCCAACTGCGACGCCTACCACATGACGCAGCCCGCCCCCGAAGGGGTCGGGGCGTCGGAGTGCATGACGCTCGCGCTCCAGGACGGGGGCATCGCGCCGACCGAGGTGGGCTACATCAACGCGCACGGCACCGGCACGCAGTTCAACGACGTGGCGGAGACGCAGGCCGTGAAGCGCGTCTTCGGCGAGCATGCCGCGGCGCTCGCGATGAGCTCGACGAAGTCGATGACCGGCCACAGCCTCGGCGCGTCCGGCACCATCGAGGCCGCGTACACGGTCCTCGCCCTCTCGCGCGGTGTCCTCCCGCCCACCATCAACCTCGAGGAGGCGGATCCGGAGTGCGACCTCGACTATGTCCAGGATGGCGCCCGATCCGTCCAGGTCGAGGCGGCGCTCTCCAACTCCTTCGGCTTCGGCGGGACGAACGTGACTCTGGGCTTCCGTCGATATCAGTAGCCGACGCGAGACCCCTGCGCATTCCCGCCGGGCCGATGTAGTCTGGCGCGGATACATGGCGGGTCACATGGGCGGGTCGAAAGCGCTGCTCGAACGACGGCTGCAGTTCGTCGTCGGCAAGGGCGGCGTCGGGAAGACGACCGTGGCGGCGGGGCTGGCGCTCGCGAGCGCGCGGCGGGGGAAGCACACGCTGGCGATCGAGCTGGATCCGTCGGGGCGGCTCGCGGCGGTGCTCGGGGCACGCGGCGTCGGGTACGCGCCGCGCGAGGTGACGGCGGGGCTGTCCGTCCTCGCGGTCGACGGGCGCACGGCGCTCGAGGAGTACCTGGCCCTCGTCATCCCCGTCCGGCGCCTCCTCTCGACGATCTTCTCGAGCCCCATCTACCAGTACTTCGTCGCCGCGGCCCCGGGCCTGAAGGAGCTCATGACCGTCGGCAAGATCTGGTACGAGGCGACGCGCGAGGAGCGCGGGAGGCCGGTGTGGGACGTCGTCGTCGTGGACGCGCCGGCGAGCGGCCACAGCCTCGAGCTGCTGCGCATGCCGCAGGCTGCGCGCGAGACGTTCGGGACCGGGCTCGTGCAGCGCGAGGCTACGAAGATCGTGGACCTGCTCCGGGACGCGGCGCGGACCGCCGTGCACATGGTGACCCTCGCCGAGGAGACGCCGGTCACCGAGGCCCTCGAGACGCGTGCCCAGCTCGTCGGCGCGCTCGGCATGCCGCCGGGGCTCGTGGTCGTGAACCGCGTGCATCGACGGCGCTTCGACGCGGCCGCGGTGGGGCGCGTGCGCGCGGCGGTCGCGGCGGCCGCTCCCCCTGAGCGGGTGATCCTCGAAGGCGTCGCGGAATGCGCCGCGGAGGAGGGCGGCTGGACGGAGCTCCAGGCGGGCCACCTCGGCCGCCTGCGCGCGGGGCTCGGCAACGCGGCGCTCGTCGAGCTGCCCTTCCTCTTCACCGAGGAGTTCGGGCACGACGAGGTCGTGGCGCTCTCGGAGATCCTCGAGGCCGCCGCCACACGGGAGGCCGCGTGAACCTGGCGAAGCTCGTCGAGGGCCACCGCATCGTCGTCGCCGCGGGCAGCGGGGGCGTCGGCAAGACGACCGTCGCGGCCTCGGTCGCGCTCTGGGGTGCGCTCGTCGGGCGGCGCACCGTCGTCATCACCATCGACCCGGCGCGCCGGCTCGCGAGCTCCATGGGGCTCGGGTCCCTGGCCGAGGGGGAGCGGGAGGTCCCGCGCGAGCAGTTCGCGAAGCAGGGCCTGGGCACGGTCCGCGGCAGCCTCGCGGCCATGATGCTCGACCAGAAGGGCGCCTGGGATGCGCTCGTCGAGCGCCACGCGCCGGCCGAGGCCCGCGCGCGCATCCTCGCCAACCCCTTCTACCAGCACCTCTCGCAGACGTTCGCCGGCTCGCACGAGTACATGGCGATCGAGCAGCTGTGCGTGCTGGTCGAGAGCGGTCGCTACGACCTCATCGTCGTGGACACGCCCCCGACGCGGCACGCGCTCGACTTCCTCGAGGCGCCGAAGCGGATCGATGATTTCCTCGATCGTCGCGTCGTCCGCTGGTTCGTGCGCCCCTACGCCGCCGTCGGCTGGTCGGCCCTCCGCGCCGTCAACCGCACGGCGTCGTTCATCCTCCGCCGCATCGAGCAGGCGACCGGCGTGTCGGCGCTCGCGGAGATCTCGGACTTCTTCACCAGCATGAGCGGCCTCCTCGAGAACTTCCACGGCCGCGTCGAGCGCGCGTACGAGGTCCTGCGCGGCCCAGAGACCGCCTTCGTGCTGGTCAGCGGCCCCGAGGAGGAGGTGCTGGGCGACGCCGAGTACCTGAGCACGAAGATGGCCGAGCTGCGCATGCCTCTGAAGGGCGTCGTCGTGAACCGCGTGCACCGCGAGTTCCGCGGCCGCGGCCGTGGCCGCGGGCGGGGCGGCCGCGACGAGCCGGCGCCCGGGGACGTCGAGACGGTGCGACGGCTGGTCGAGCCGCTCGTCGGCAACGCCGACACCGCCGCGCGCCTCGCCGAGAACTTCAGCGACTACCAGCGTCTGGCGTTCGGCGAGTGCCTCCGTCTGGAGATGTTCCAGACCGGGCTGCCGAAGGGCGTTCCCGTCGTGCGCGTGCCGAACTTCCCGCGTGACGTGCACGACCTCGCCGGGCTCGCCGCGATGCACCCGCACCTCTTCGGGGTTGCGGGCTCCGGGCAGCCGTAGCGCATCCGGCGGGCGCACTCGTTCGTATGGGATGAACCGTGACGACAACCATCGATGACGTCCTGACGTTCTGGTTCGGAAGCGCGCCCGCGACCAACGCGAGCGAGTTCGGCGTGAAGATGAAGCGCTGGTACCTGGGCGGGGAAGGCGAGGACGCCGCGATCCGGGAGCGCTTCGCGGAGGCGATCGAGCAGGCGCTCGACGGCGGGCTGGACGCCTGGGCGGAGACGCTGCGCGGTCGCCTCGCGCTCGTTCTCCTCCTCGATCAGATGACGCGCTCCGTCTTCCGCGGAACGGCGCGTGCCTTCGCCGGCGACGCGAGGGCGCAGCAGCTCGCCGCCGAGACGCTCCGGGCGGGAACGGCCTCGGCGCTCGACTTCGAGCACCGCCACTTCCTCTACATGCCGCTCGTCCATGCCGAGGACGCCGCGCTCCTCGATCTCTTCAACGAGGTCTTCCCGCAGGCGCTCGCTCGGGTCCCCGACTGGGCCCGGCCTCTGCTGAGCGACGGCCTCGAGCAAGGGGCGAAGTACCGCGAGGTGTTCGCCCGCTTCGGACGGTTCCCGCACCGCAACGAGGCGCTCGGGCGGCGCTCGACGCCCGAGGAGCTGGAGTTCCTGGCGACGTGGGAGGCGCGCCGCCGCCCCAAGGCGTTCAAGGCGCTAGTGGGCTAGGACTGCGACTCGAGAAGTCTCCGCGCCTCCGCGCGCGGCCGAGCGTCAGCGAGCCGGGGAGGAGGCTCGACGCGGCTCTGCCGCGTCGAGGAGGGGGACAGAGTCCCCCTCGTGGAACGACAGCTTTCTTGGACTCTCGAATGCGGTCCGGTCCACCGAAAGGCGTGACCCCGGATGGAGGACCCAGGCCACGCCGGCCCGGCCCTCCCGCGTTTTCCCCCGCCAGGTCACTGTTTTTGGGCATTGCCCGGGAGGACGTCGCCAAGAGACATTGGCGCCATGCGGAAGTCCACGGCGTCGTCTCTCATCGTCGGGCTGCTGGCCGCGCTGATCGTCGCGCCGGCTGCCTTCGCGCAGACGGCTCAACGCGGCGTCGAGCCGGTGATCGTGAAGGGCTCGAAGGTCGTCGGGTGGTCGGGGCCGTCGGCGCAGATCCTCTGCAATCCGTATCCCTCGGGCGGCCTCACGGGCGAGCGCGACGCGCACGGCGGCACGTTCGTCACCCCGCCCGCGACGGGCATCCCGGTCGGCGAGATCGCCGCCTATCGCTGGAACGGATCCGCGTTCGTGGAGATCCCCGTCCAGGTCGACGAGATGTATCCCTACTGCCTCTCCAACCCGAACTCCGACTTCGGCGTCTACTCCGGCACCGACATGGAGCTCAGCTACGCCTGGGACGTCGAGTCGTGGAAGATGACCGCGGGCGTCTGCAGCAAGGAGTACGCGCCGGGCGACGGCCCCGTACCGGATCCGGTCGCGACGCTCGACGACGACGACGAGATCGTCTTCATGGCGAGCGACGCCGGCTCGCAGGCTCCGGTCGGCGCCACGGAGCCGGCGGGCGCGACCGACAGCCAGGCGATCGTCATCACCGACCCGCTCGATCCCGCGACCCTCCGCTACGTGTACCTCTTCCGGAAGCCGGGCGGCTCCGGCTTCGATGCGTCGAACGGCTACGTCGCCTACGTCCGCGACGCGAACGCCGACGAGTACATCGACCGCAACAGCTTCCCGAACGGCGATCCCGAGCAGCTCGGCTCGAGCAACACCGGCTACGGTCCGAACCTCGACGGCACCGTGTGCGTGCCGATGCCGCCGCACGACTCGACGGAGGACGATCGCTTCCCACGCGACGGCGTGACCGTTTCCACGGGCTCCTTCCGGTGGCACGCGTCGGGCCGCTGGATGGTGCGCGATCTGAGGGTGGCCGAGCCGGGGCAGCCGATCGTGCGCGTCGACGACCCGACCTTCGCGTCGCGGCTCTACGGCGTCGATCTCATCGACCGCTGGAAGGGCCGCGCGTTCCAGCAGAGCCCCGACTCGACGATCTCGCTCGTCGGCTTCGAGGACGAGCAGGTGAACTGGGAGGCGAACTCCTCGCTTCTCGGCGAGCGCATGGGCGCCGTGCGCGCCATCCGCGAGACCTGGGGCGCGGACTCGGGCACGAACGTCACCAAGACCGAGAGCTTCTACCGCGACGCGATCACCTACCGCTATCACGTCCGCGTCCATCCGATTCCGCCGGACGGTCTCTACACCTCCTGGGACTACAACAAGGGCGTCGCCGTCAAGTACTACAACACGGTCAACACGCTGCTCGACCCCGACGGCGCCGACATCGATGGCGTGAACGACGATCAGGGCAACGTCGACAGCCTCGGCACCTTCCCGGCATTCTTCGACGCGCCCGACCCGACGTTCAGCCCGCCGACGGCGCTGCTCCAGTGGGAGCAGGTCTCGGCCACCGGCAGCAACGGCTCGCTCGTCTACATCGCGGAGCTGAAGGGTGCGACGACGCTGCTGAACCCCGCCGTCGTTCCCTACTACCGCGACGACAAGTGCCTCGACGACGGCACCGGCGACAACCCCGTCCAGCGCCCGTGGCCCGGGGAGGCGTCGACCGACCTGCGCGTCCGAAACGGCTACTGCCAGGCCGCGTTCGGCCACAGCTGCGACCTGCTCGGCCCGGAGAGCTACGCCGCGCTCACCTGCGATCAGAAGCAGGGCGCCTGGGGCTCGCACGGCATCCACTATTTCGTCACCAGCGACACGGACAACGTGGCGTCGCCCGGGACCCTCACCGAGATCGACTCCCAGATCTGGCAGTTCGCCGTTCCCACGGCGGCGCCCGCGAACGTCGGCGCCCCGTACGGCAACGTGGTGGTCGCGCCGCTGCAGACGGCGGTCGTCCCCACCGGCGCGGCGCCGAACGTGCCGCCGGTTGCCGCCGGGCAGTCCGCGACGACCGCGGAGGACACGGCCGTGCAGATATCGCTCGACGGCACCGACGTCGACACCTGCGAGCTGACGTTCGCGATCGCCACGGGGCCGGCCAACGGGATGCTGAGCGGCATCACGAACGTGGCGTGCGCCTCGGGGCTGCCGAACACCGACACGGCGTCCGTCGTCTACACGCCGAACACGGGCTTCTCGGGCAGCGACTCGTTCACCTACACGGTCGACGACGGCACCACGACCTCGTCGCCCGCCACGGTCAGCATCACCGTCACGCCGCGCTGCGGGAACGGCATGACCGACGCCGGCGAGCAGTGCGACATCGGCCCAGGAAACGGGACGGCCGGGTCGTGCTGCTCCGCGACCTGCTCCTTCGTCGCGGCCGGCACCACCTGCCGTGACGCCGCCGGCGTCTGCGACGTCGCCGAGACGTGCAGCGGCAGCAGCAGCACGTGTCCGGCCGACGCGCGGAGCAACGCGGGCTGCCGTCCCGCCGTGGACGCCTGCGACGTCGCCGAGACATGCGACGGCGTCGGGACGGAGTGTCCGCAGGACGGCTACCAGCCCGACGGCACGGCGTGCAACGACGGAATCGGCTGCACGACCTCGGACCAGTGCAGCGGCGGCGCCTGCGGCGGCACGTCGGCGACCTGCGGAAACGGAACGCAAGAGACGGCCTGCGGCGAGGAGTGCGACGACGGCAACACCATGGGCAGCGACGGCTGCTCGGCGACGTGCAGGCTCGATCCCGGCGCCCTCGACCTCGTGCGCGGGGTGCTCCGCCGGCAGAGCGGCGCGGGCGCAAACGGGAGGATCCGCCTCGTCGGGTCGTTCATCACCCACCCGCCGGCCGACCGCTTCGACGCATCCGCGGACATCGACCTCCGCGTCCAGGACGGCTCCGGGCACGACGTGAACCGCACGTTCACGCCCGGCACGTGCCGGACGACGTCACGGCGCATCGTCTGCCGGGACAACGGGCGCATCGCCGTGTTCCAGCTCTACAGCTCGGCGCCGCCGTCGCAGGGCCAGCGGCTGCGGATCATCCTCCGCAGCCTCGCGATGGACCCGCCGTTCTCGGGACCCGTGACGGCGACCCTCGTCTACGGCCCCGGGATCACGCGCGTCGGCACGCTCGCCACCTGCAGCCAGACGGCCAGCGGCCTCCGCTGCCGCCGGTGAGGAGGGCCGTCAGAGG